>JAABUP010009044.1_pt1 | contig 12428 bp, 18 predicted proteins | sample 5559201 | NCBI WGS metagenome assembly JAABUP01 (sample SAMN10711887, study PRJNA513373) | rock metagenome | isolation source: Antarctica rocks | place: Antarctica | reverse complement strand
AAAGATGGGGGACAACCACCATCCTCGCGTTCTCTATCATCGGAATTGTCCTTAGCTGGGGATTCAAGGACTTCGTTAGACACATCAGTGGACGACAGTCCACGCAAGATGGTCGCATCTGGGGACTGGAGCCAAACAGCACATCGTGAGAGATCTTTGGTACAGGAGATTGAAGAATTGAAAACTGCGAGCATTGAGAGAGACGAGGGAATACGGACTTTGAACGGAAGATACTCAGAGTTGCAAGAGCTGCACGCCGAAACTCTGGACATCATCGAGGAACTCAAGACAGAAGTGCAGAAAGCGAGGATGAGAACCCCAACTTCTCCTACCTCGCCAGTGATACGGAGAAAGTCGAGTCAGAATGTCATGACGATCGACCGTGCTCATCGTTCCTTCGCATCACTCCGGAATATCGCAACCGACAATCTAGAAGACAAGCCCGATACCATGCAGAGCTTTGAAATCAATCTGAACACTGCCATGCATGAGCTACATCAGAGATCCGAGCGAGTCCAGCTTCTCGAGACAGAGCTCGCAACCCTGAAAAGAGAAATGGAGACAAAGTCGACTATGATATCCGGACTGACACGTGAAAGATCCAGTCTGAAAACTTCAACGCCAATGGATATGACTGTCGTATCCACTCTTCACGGCCAGCTCATGGAGAACGAAAACCAGATGAGGATGCTACAAGAGAAGCATTCCTCGCGTGAACAGGTGTTGGTCAGCGAAGTTGAATCGCTTAGGCAATCATTGCAACAAGCTCAATCAGCACAATCAGCCATGCCAGGAGTCTTCCCAGAGACCCCGGCTACCTCCTATGAATCCAACGATAAGCAGCTCGGCGACCACATGGCTCCAGCAGCAGACGTAGTCAAAATGCAGAACGAGATATCTCAATGGCAACAAAAGCACGTCCAAGTAGTGAATTCCATGCAGGCTTCAGAGAAGCGACTTATCGCGACAATCACCGAGTTGGAGGGCTCTCTAGCCAGCGTTGAATCTATGCGCAAGAAAGCGGACGAGAAGTCTCGTGAGTCGGACGAGATGACAGTCGCTGCAGCCAATCTTCAGCACGAAAAGTCGGCTCATGTGAGGACAATCAGCGCTCTGGAAAACGAAGTTGGTGGCCACAAGGCAACGATTGGAGCACACGTGGACCGGATTGCCAGGCTCGAGCAATTACAGGCCACTGCTCGCGAGCAGGCTGAGGAGGCCACTCACTTCAGAAGTGAGAAAGAGAAGGAGCTTGACTCACATCGCCAGCATATCTCAAGACTCGAAGAACAGATCCGAGAGCGTGAATCAGACGTTGAGTTCCACAAGCATGGCTTGAAGTCACTACATGATTCGCATTCGCGCGAGATCGATGGTCTTCGGTCGGAATTCGACGGCCACTCTTCAGCCAAGGCAGATGCAGAGCGTAGACTCCAGGAGATGCAAGCTGTGTACATAGCACAGATCGGCCGATTTGAGACGGAAGTGATCGAGCTGAAGGACCAGCTAGAGAGAGCGAAGACTGGACTCGGAGACGAGCTTCGGGAGTCGAAGGCCGCATGTGATTCATTGGAGAAGCAGCGAGATCAGCTTCTTCAGCATGTTTCCACTCTAAAGGCTGAGATCGCTGAGGCTGCCAAATCGAACGAGGCTAGCATCGTAGAGATGGAGAAGATCAAAGCCGAGAAAGACAGGGCGACAAATCTAGTCGATGAATTGGAGGAGCAACTTTCCACTTCCTACGATCAGCAGCAAGCCACTAATAGCAGGTTGTCTATTCTAAGCAACGGACAATCGCAAAATCCTAGTCGAAACAGCGCAGCCATCGTGGCTCTTGAGAAACAGTTGGAGGCTTCTCAGAATCAAGTGGAGCAGCTACAGGTATTGCCAACTTCTTCGATGTATGGCCAACAGTCACTGACAGCAGTACAGGCACAAATGCGTGAAAGCCAGACTCCTGAACGCAACTCTTCCTCAGCCTCCAACCTCCGCAAGAGCGCCTCGGTGACTACGCTACCATCTCCTCCCCCCGCCATTCCCCTCCCTCCTCTCCCTACCTCAGTCACATCACCTACATCATCCACCTTCCCCAGCTCATCAACCTTCCCTGCTCCACCCAACAATAATGTCGACCTCCTGGCCTCTCACACCGCTGCACTTGAAGAGAAAGACTCTCACATCCGCCAGATGGAGAAACACCTCTTTGCCGAGAAGCAGCTCACTGCCACTCTCGAAGAAGCCCTCGTCGATCTCGAGACCCAAGGCAACAGGATCAGATTGGATATGGAAGGCTGGAAGAAGAAATGCTGGGGCTACGAAGACGAGCTCAAAGAGCTGAGAAAGGAGAGAAGTGGTGCCAGATACAGCGTGCAAGCAGTCGAGGAAGAGAGGGACAAGCGCCGAGAAGCAGAGCGAGCGAGGGAGAAGCTTGAGGAGAGAATGAGAGCCGTAGAGAAGAAAAAGAAGAAGGGTGGCTTCAACTGCTTCTAGGTGAAGGCCTCGTTCTCGTACATACACAAAGAGATGGGAGATGATGTTTTGAAGATGTTCATGCATACATGGCAGGCAATCATTGCTGTTTTTTTCTACACCGTGCCGGAGATACCCCCTTGTACTCTACCTATACCGTCCTTGTCTTCGGAGCTGGGGACTGTCAGTTCTGCAGATGATTGTTCTTCTTCGAAAGTACATACGGCGATACTGGCGCTTTTAGAACATAGAACTTCATTGGCTTCTTCTTTCGCTGACAGAAATTCTTAGGACATACTTTGTTTTACTCTAATTTCACAAAATGATCTGCTACGGCTTCTGCGCATTTTGTTTCGAGCACTCGGTGAGTCCTTACTTTTCTTCTGACCATTCGCAACTCATTTCTGAGACGAATCTTCGGTCATTCCTGTTTTCTATTCTTCCGAAGAAACGTCACTTATACATCCTACACCACTCGTGATGCTTGCCTCGACATACTCGCGCGTCGCGGCTCTCGGCGCTTTGCCCGTCCCATAGGGATGTTCCTCCGTTTCCAAAGCGCAAGTTGTTCTATACTTACTTTCAGCCGCTTGAGACGCTCTTCCTGCGAAGCGTACTCACGAATTACGGGCATATACTCCGATGTATATTTTCAGTCCCTACACACCGAGTCGTGCACTCACCATAGATCAATCCTCACAGCACTCCCAATCTCAGTTTCCAATCATGCATCGCTCCCTCCCTTTCCTACTCGCAGCCGCAGCCACCACCCTCGCCCAAATCCCCACCAACCTCCCCTTCAAAACTCTAGTCACCGACTATCTCCCCTTCATCTCTCTAAACACAGAACACATCCTCAACGACACAATTGCCAGCGCCCAACTTGCCAACGCACTCAAAGACCCCGTCACTATATTCCTCACACTAAACACGCCCTTCACACAATACATCGCCACGCCACCTCCCAGCGCTGCAGCAGGTGCTATTGAAGCAGCGAGTGCAGCGAATGCGACGTTGAATAGTGATTTATTTCAGTATTTGCAGGTGGATGGGTTACACCCGAGCACATCGTTTAATGGAACGAATTTCCTCACCACTCGATTAACGGCCGCGCCCTTCAATCTCACGGCCCTAGGCAACAAAGTCGAAGTCTTCAGGAACAAGACAGCCTTCTACATTGGCACAGGCATCGGTTTCAAATCCAATGTGCTCATCCCCGTGTGTCTCGCCCGTCCCTCTCCCATCAGTTCTTCATATGCATCGGGCTAACAGTCCTCTCTCAGGACATCGAATTCCTCGGCGGCATCCTCCACATAGTCGACCACCCCTGCGCGCTCCCCTACACCCTCGCCGACACAGCCACTGTCCTCAATATTTCCATGATCGCCGATATTATCCGCCAACCCTACTCCATCTCCCCCTCCCGCAGCCTCAACTCCTTCGACACTCTCACCGTCTTCGCTGTCCAAAATTCCCGCGCCTCCGACCTCGTCCCTTCACCAGAATCGAGCAACGTTACCTCGCTAGCTGATACGCTGGCTGGATATGTGATTCCTGGAGCCGCATACTACAGCACCAATCTGACGGACGGCACGACAACGAGCGGCACGTTGATTCCTGCTGATGTGCGGCCGCAACCTGATATCGTTAGTGTGAATGGGACGAGGGGTGGGGAGGGGGGTTATTTTTATGGGAATGGGTCGGAGGTGCAGGTGGTGAATGGCACTATATATGTCAATGGGAGCATGATTATTCGGAGTGATATCTTGGTGAGGAATGGGGTTGTGCATGTGATTGATAGGTGAGTATTCGAGTTCCTCGAGGAAGGAGAAGTGAGTGAGTGGTTGCTAATGGGTTACAGGCCCTTTCGACCGATGATGTGAGATTTCACATAGTCACGTGCGCGTTATCGGATTGTGCTCGCGACGATGGCGGCTCAGAGGCTCGGGGGTTATGAATGATGAATCAAAACCAGGTGGGCCGACGTGAATGCAAGGGAGGAGTTGTTGCAATTGGGTATCTGTATACGTGGGAAAATTTGTTGTACGAGTACATGAAAAAATATTATGGTCGTCGTCACAACGTTGTGAATTTTAGCATTCTACTTGCGTGGAAGCAGAACTGAGGACTGCGAACAGTAGGCTACAGCGCCTCTTGCGCATAGCGATTGCTTCCGTTTCACGGTCCATGCGTCCAAAGTCTCTGGCCATTGATGCCCTTCTCCACATCAACATTCATCTGACTACTGTCCTCGCTGCCCTCTCTCCCCTCTTTCGCCGCTTCTTTGATCTTATCTCCCTGATAGCTAGTGTGATAGCAGGCCTCATACGGGGCAGCAGGTCTCTCGCTCCAAATACCATCCGCAAACGCACTAAGTCGATTCGTCGCACTATCTGGCCTTTTATCGCTACTCCTCTCTGTGGCATGGTGGGTGTCTCTTTTCTGCACCGAATGCATTTGGTAAGTTCCGTTGCTCTTCGATCGTCGCGAGGATGGATACGACCATTTTGTACTCCCTTTTAGTGGGGACAGCAGCCAGGGGAGCAGCGGGCGCAGGCTGGGGAGGCAGGCGGCGACGATGCCGAGACAGGCTTCTGCTTGCGACCAGATCGCTGCGCCGATGTCTGTGTAGGTGAGGTCGTCGAGTGGGATGTAGATTAGTTTGGGAAGGCGGATGAGATTTACGACTGCGACGCTGTGGACTGGTTATTTTCCTGCTTCTATCACAATGAACACGGAATTGGTGCTTACAATCCACCCAGGAGAAACATGGCACTGACCCCTATCTTCTCCGCTTTTGTGATTTGCAGATGCCAGATTAGAGGTAAGGGTAGCGCTACCACAAGCACATCCACGACTAGAAGCAAGATGTCCTGTACAATCCACATTATGTGCACATTGATGCATTTCCCCCCTTCAATAGTCTTGTTCCAAGCAAAAGCGACTGGCGTGCACTGCCAGATTGTCGGAGGAATTTGCGAGACACAAACACCGATAGCCAAAGCGGCGCAGACGTAGAGCGCGATTCGAAAGCGACGGTTCTGGAGGGTGAAGATTCGGATGTAGAAGAGGAGGAAGGAGATCTGGATTATGCATATCGAGATGGGGAATAGTAGGACATTAGCGTAGAGGCTCTGTGTGGAAGGGTGACTCCAGTCAGTATCATTTTCGCTTGACTTCTACGGGTATGAAAATCGTCCTACCTTTTCGAGCCCCACTGATTCCACAGGCGTGACAGTGATCAAATGCCTTCCTAGTCCGTTCCTACTAGCTACATACTCATCAGCCAGCAGCACGTTTGCGAAGCGTCCTTACGTTGAGATCAGCTCACCGTATACATTGGTAACGAAGGATCCCCAGCAAAGTATCAACGCAATCAGAATAGCCCAGTCATCAGCCCTCAGTCCCACTTTTGTGTAGACTCTCGAGACAAAGCGTGCTGTCACCAATACTGTTGCCAGGGCTGTGAGCGCGGCCGTAGATCCGATAAGCTGTCCAACCTCGCTTTGGTTGGCATGGGCGAGCTGATATGCTGGTTCTGCTGGGCTCATGGCCATCTTCAGATATTAAAACGACATAAGCATAGGGCACGTAGCAAACAGAACGAAACAAAAATCACCGAGACAGCATGGTGGAGAAGTACCCACAAAATACAAATAAATCTTCCTTGCAACCCTCTCAATCGTCATCCCCACCTTCCCCATAGCTCCAACTCCCCACACTCCACCTACCTTTAGCACTGGTAATTGCCCTAGGTACATGAGAACCTGCAGAAATTATGCAGATAGTTGAGGTTAAGCGACCCGCGCAAGGTGCGTCTCTACGAAATCCTTTGGTCGCTTCAGCGCATGACTGCAGCCACAACCTCCTGCGCCGCACGGGTTTCGGAAGAATGATCTGGACGTGACGTACTATAAGATGATGTATGGAAAAGTTCAGGAAAAGTGATAGTGGTCTCTATGGAGCCGGGATCAGCGGGGTTTGCGTTGTGTGAGATGAGTTTTGGTACAGCGACGTTACAGGATCCAGGATTCGTCCACATGTTCCGAGGTCACCTGGAGATGGAGTATTGGTAGTCAAGCTAGCTTTGGCATCTAACTCTTATTCTATCTTCCAGATAGAGACAGAAAGGCAAGGGTGGCAATGTGTCTGGTTTCGAGTGCCGCAAGCAAGCGATCGCCGGACCTATAGGAGGCGAGAATGAAGGGTATGTGATATAAGATCTGGAGATGAAGGTCTTCGTTGCCGACTGGTTCCGTGCCTTGATAGGATGGCTGGCGACTGAAATCGAGTGGCGAACATACATCAAATGTCACTAATTCAATCAGTGAAATTGCTTTATCAAAATCCTTGTTCTCGCTGGTATGTTATAAGTGAAGGAAGCAGGCATCCTCGACCTACTCGCATGACTTAGTAGCGACCATCGCTCTTGCTATCAACTCCATAGCACAAGTTCTTATCATTGATAGCGGTCGCTGTTTTAGCGTAGTTCTCAGGATCATGCTCTGCTCCTCTGTTACCCCTGCAAGGTCTTGCCATGTCTTTAGACTCGGGGAAAGATTCGAGCAGACGCGAAAAGGTATAAATTGCATTTAAGTCCACCATCTCGGAAAGGGTTGAGTCGCCAGAAGATGTAGACTAGCATCCTACAGTAAAAAGTAGCTCCCCGAGCTCTCTCAAAGTGCAGCACAAATCATTCGATTCATAACGATACATCAAACATCTGTCGATGCCGGATCAATTTCCGTAAATACTTTATGAAACCTCCTGCTGATCGCTGGGCCGATCCTGCGGTCCGTGGGGGCACCATTCCTATTCGCCACTTTCTGATTTCACTCTGTCAGTCACTAAGCAGCGTCTTTTTAGGGTGAATACAGACCTGGAGATCCTCTAGTACAAGTGGTCCATGCTTTCGGAATGCCTTGACCAAGCTGATGACACTTGGATACTCAGATGCAATGCCGTAAGCGATGGATGGAGTGACTCGAAGGACTTCTTGGAGCATCTTTGCAAACGTGTCGTCTTTGTCTTCGCCAGTCTTGACTTGGCCTGATTCCATGCAGAAAGATGTATCCAGATTCATGCGCTGCGTCCTGGAAGGGCGTCAGCTAGAACAGCATGTAAAATTTGGCATGGATGATAAACCTATAAGGAATGGTAGATATATGTTGGGTGAAGTTCGCCACCCACTCGGCTGTTTCGACAGAAGTATGAGTGTGGTGCACTAAGCATTGGTGCATGACTTGCAACCGGAGGAGCGCATCTTCAATCATGTCCTCGTCGATTATTTCTGGCACAGGCTTCTTGCGTTTGGAAGCAGCTTGTTGGCTCGCAGTGGGATAATCATCTGCCTGAGCCTGACTGAGGACTCTTGCCTGATAGGCTCTATTCTTTGCCGTCTTGTTCTTCCGTAGCCAGATGTGTAGACCTTCAATCATATAGATGGGTACGCAATCACTGTAGGCACTCTTCAGCATCGCCACGTGTGTCTCGAGGTCTTGATCATCTTGCTGCGCCGTAGCGAAACCAATCAATTCTTTAGCTGATATAAGGCACATGACATGTTTCTCGTCGTGAATTTCCATGCGTTCAATGGGGTCCCAATGGTCTAGCTCTGCATTCCAACGTGCCTTCATTTTCCGTCTCCATCTGATCACGTTGGGTATCGGACTTTGGTATAGCGCTGCATCAACCCCTAGATTCCTGAGAGTTTCCCTGATCTGAGTATCTACACTTTGCCCGGCGATTGTTGCAGGTAGATCCACAATCATTTCCGGTGTTGAGTCTTTCTTGTCCAGCTTCAATTTATTTACTTCTGCCAGGTCCGCAGCTATGCGCTTCTCCCGTGCTTTCTCGTCTTTGAGCAGCCGCTTCCTTACCTGATCTTCCTCCTTCTCTTTGGCACGCTGTTCTTTGCGCGCTGCTTTAGCGTTTTCTCTTTCCTTTGCTCTCGCAGCCTTTTCCAGTCCTTTGTCATGATCTTTTGCGGCCTTCTCTTCATCAGTGAGCTTTGTCCTGGAAGGAGCTTTGACACCTTTCGCCAGTCCTTCAATGTCTTCTTCAGAGCCGGGATAAAGTCCCTTCTCGACCGACCCTTTAGACTGGGGCTTCCTTCTTTCTGTAACTTTGTCATTGGATCGCTTGCTGGAGGTAGAAGCGTTCTGGCAAGAGGCCGGTTGAGAAAGACTTTCCAGCAGTGCTGCAGTACGCTCAGAGAGTGCCCGGGCAGCCTTGCTGTGTCGCAGTGGAGCAGACAACAAGTCATCTGGGAGACTGTCGTCCGAATATCCATTGTGTGATTGTGTTACCTCGATGGCTGTTCCTTTGACGCGTGAAGCGGCACCTAGCGAAGACGTAAAGACAATAGGATCGGATTCGTCCACCGACTGCCGATCTCTGTTAGCTTGTTTTGACTCTGTCTTTGGTAATTTAGCTCGCTTAACGCGAGGCAATTGAGGTAGCAACGAGATAGTATCCCCACTGGTTGCGGACGGACTCAATCTTCTCCTCTTCGCTGGCCGTGCCCCAACGATTCCGTTGTCGAAACGAACAATACTGTCAAAATCATCGCTGAGGTATAGAAAATCGGATTTGCTCTGGGCATTGATTGTAGCGGCGCCGTCACTTCTGTTAGGAGGCTCCAATGGCGCGTCGTCGTCACTGCTAAGGAGATCGATTACTTCTCCGGGAGCCATAGTCGCAGGGCTAAAGTGCAGACTTCGGCATAGACGACGTTATTGTCAGAAAAGCGCTGAGTTGACACAGGTCTTGTTCCAGAAAGCGCCTCGGTCGTTGTTTGGTGGACTTGCGGGCGTTGCTCCCTCGTCCAACCAAAGCACGTGGACTAAGCCCTATTATAGAGCCTCCCCTTCGAACGGCTTAAACAAATAAAAGTTGAGCGAAATGAAGTAAGTAAGCAAGCAAGCAACAGCAAATTCAATGGGATGTTCACCAAAAAGTGCAGCGAGTGATGCGACAATATGAAGACGACGTCGCTGCCGTCGAGAGATACTTACGCCAGAAAATTCAGGCCGATAACCGCACACGCGAAGCCACGTGATGTCGCGAAGGGCTGAAGCCCTAGATATCGGCGCATGCTTCACTTCCTCGAGCTTAAGGTATATGTCCAAGATGTACTGAAATTTATGACAATCTTCTATGGCTTTGACATCGGTAATTAAAAGCTTCCTCCAAATCTGGCAACTCAGCATGCTTACATCTGTGCGTAGTGGAAAGTGTTTAATTTCTTCGACGTCTCGGAGGTGAAGCCCCCAGACGACGGGGAAAGCTTCACAGTATTCGATGTTAGCCAAGACTCCAAGGTTCATGGCAAGCTCTGTGCTGACTCTCCAAGAGCAACCACCTAAGCTGTGTATGTTCTGGATCCGACAACCTCTTCATCGGCAGCAATGACGGCCATGTCCGCATCCTCTCGCAAGCCCTCAAGGTCGTTCGGACCTTCAAGGCGCACGATACCGGGAACATCACCCATATTAAGCAAATTAAAGGAACAGCGCTGCTTGTGACTATATCTGAGGACCTTTCAAAGGAGCCGGAGCTGAAGGTCTGGGCGTTGGATCAGACGGATAAGAAGACAGGCGCACACAAGTGCCTGTCAACTTTAGGCATACATAATGGCAGGAAGCAATTTCCAGTGAGCAATGGACACGGAAAATTACATGCGTATGTGGGCTGACAAATATAGATCTCAGCCTTTGCAACGCTGGCGAACTTGTCTCAGCTGGCAGTAGGGTTTGCGAATGGGGCAGTCACAGTCATAAGAGGAGACCTGATACATGATAGAGGCGCGAAGCAAAGAATTGTGTACGAGTCCGAGGAGCCCATTACGGGTGTTGAGTTTCGCGAAGGTCCGAATACCACACTATACCTCGCAACTACGGGGCGGATTCTCACCCTAACGATAACGGGGAAAGGGCAAGGACAGCCGGCAAAAGTACTGGAAGACACAGGGTGTGGCGTTGGCTGCATGACCTTTGATGAAGCCAATGGAGACATCGTGGTTGTCAGGGACGATGCAATACATTACTACGGTGTCAATGGACGGGGGCCGTCGTTTGCGTACGAAGGGCCAAAGCAGCTTGTCAGCATATTTGGTGACTACGTCGCTCTCGTCTCCCCCCAAAAAGCAGCTATACCGACAAAGACAAATGGACTTCTTCGGAGATTCGGTGGTAGTCGAACAGACAGTCTATTCAATTCATCAACATTTGCTCTACTTGACACAGATCTGAAGTTCATAGCACATACGGAGACCCTCATGTTCGAAGTGAAAGCGTTGTTCATTGAATGGGGCGATTTCTTCCTTTTGACCTTGGACGGAAAAGTTGGTCTATGCCCAAATAACGTACTGAACAGTATGCTGACTGCAACAGCTGTTCAGATATCGCGAGAAGTCTCTGCAGCAAAAGCTTGAAATCCTCTATCAGCGTGACCTTTATGTTTTGGCAATAAACTTCGCCCAGAAAGCTGGCGTCGACACGACACAGCGCAATGTGATCTTACGTAAATATGGTGACTACTTGCATAAGAAAGGCGACTACGATACTGCTATGCAGCAGTATCTCAAAGCTATAGACAACACAGAGCCCTCACAAGTGATACGCAAGGTAAACATTCCCACTTTAAGATGACCACGTTTTGCTTATACAAGTCTAGTTTCTCGACTCACAACGGATCAACAATCTCATTGAGTATCTCGAAGAGCTTCATGATCATGACAAAGCTACAGTGGATCATACGACTCTTCTACTTAACTGCTATGCGAAGTTGAAAGATACCCAGAAGCTTGAGACATTCATCAAGTCCGGGAGTAACTTCGATTTGGAGACAGCAATTAGTATGTGCCGACAAGGTGGCTACTACGATCAAGCGGTCTTTCTTGCAAAGAAGAACGACGAACATGAGCTTGTAATCGACATTTTGATCGAAGACTCAAAGAAGTATGATGAAGCTCTTGACTATATCTGGCGCCTACAGCCTGATATGGCGTACCCCAATCTGATGAAGTATGCGCGAGTGCTTTTGGAACACTGCCCAGACGACGCTACTCAGGTTTTTATCGACTACTATATAGGACAATATCGACCTAAGAGGGATGTGCCAGTTCCCAATGTTCGAGTGCCTCAAGGTGGCGCAGCCAACGCCATGTCCAATTTGACATCTTTCATTCCTCTTCCATATCGGCAAACCAGCGTCAATGCATCCCCCGCAACCACGGGAGGCCAAGGACTTGCGCTGCAAGAGGCTGACGCTGCGGGGGCTGATGTCGCGCAACCACCATCCGAATATGATATACCGAAGCCGCGAACAGCTTTTTCGTCATTCGTGGACCATCCTCAGAACTTTATCACATATTTAGAAGCATGTCTGAAGCAGGACAACATTGACAAAGGTGATAGGACTGATCTTTATACCACTCTGTTCGAAATGTATCTAGAAATGGCCAAAGCCAAGAAGGGCGAAGAGAAGGAATTGTGGGAGGGCAAAGCCAAGCGACTGATTGACGGAAACGACGTTAGTTTGGATAAGATATGACTCTTAGATTGACGCTGATATATCACCAGATTCCAATTGATACATCAAATGTATTACTACTTTCACATCTTTCGAACTTTCGGGACGGCACTATTCTAGTAAGAGAGCAGCAGGGTCTTCGCTTCGACATATTCCGATCCTACACTTCCGCCAATGACACTTCCGGGGCTATCAAAGCACTGCGAAAGTACGGATCCGAAGAGCCGCAGCTGTATCCCGCCGCTCTTGCATACTTCACTTCGAGCCCCAAGGTTCTAGAGGAAGCAGGTGATGAACTAGACGTAGTTCTGAAAAAGATCGACGAAGATCGCTTGATGGCGCCATTGCAAGTCATACAAACGTTGAGCACTAATGCTGTGGCAACGATGGGTATGGTCAAGAAGTACCTCAGTGAGACTATAGAG
>JAABUP010009043.1_pt1 | contig 12428 bp, 17 predicted proteins | sample 5559201 | NCBI WGS metagenome assembly JAABUP01 (sample SAMN10711887, study PRJNA513373) | rock metagenome | isolation source: Antarctica rocks | place: Antarctica | reverse complement strand
GACGGTGTTCACCTAGATAGGACAGACAGGCTGTGTCTAGTGTGCAAGTCATTGGATTGTGTGGAGGACGAGCAGCACTTTGTTTTTGATTGCCCAGCGTACAGCTACATCAGGTCACAGCATTTGGACCTCCTGCAGCACTGGTGTACTATTGCAGACTTCATGATTTTGTGTGAACCAAATGCATGTGGTGGTTTCCTTAGGGAATGCTTTGCATTTAGGAAGCAAATCTTGTCTGTATGAATTCACTGAACTGAACTTCTTGTCTGTTGGGTCCCAGTTGCCCCCCAGGACATTAAATATATTGATTGATTGATTGCTCATGGGACCCATGTGCAAGTGATGCCAGACTTGTCGAAAGATTACGAACAGCCACCAGATCTGCACCGACGAACCGTGTCCAGCGACTGCAAGTTGCATTTGTCCACCAATTGTTCAGTTGAGCGGCAGTCACCATGGGCCAGTACTACATGCTTGTCAACCTGGACAAGAAGCAGAGCATGGATCCACACGCTGGCATGTTTCAAAGGGGTACTCAGATCAGCTTCTCCAAATACACCTCTGGTGCAAAAATGGCCGATCACCTGTGCAATGTGGGTGTCAAACCATTACTGGCGCTTGCCTTGATCTCAGTGAACTCCATCAAGGACAGTCCAAATCCCTTATGGGGCTCTTGGGCTGGGGATCGAGTTGTACTTATCGGCGACTATTCAGATGACTTGCCGGAGTTTTTGACCGAAGCAGAGGTCAGCGAGTTGCAGTTCCGCGGTGGCAACCTGTATAAGCAGAGTTATGGAGAGATGGCTGCAGACTCGGCAGCCTGGTTTAGAGGAGAGGACAGGCTGGAGGATTTTGTTGGGCCAGCGTGCCTGCGCCACGTTTTTGTGAACACTGACAAGAAAGAGTTCATCGATCCTTATACTTTTGGCCATCACGAGGGCTTCGAGCAGTACTTCCAAGATCAGCAGGGAGTCATGAGAGGCTTGTTCAGCTGTCTGTTTTATTCCACTGGGTCTGGTGGAGGAGACATATCTGCATTCAAACAGGGCCGCTGGGCTGGTGACCGCCTGAGGCTTGTGAAGCTCGCAGAAGCATATGACGACGATTACAAAGATGTCAGCCATGAAGTGCGGAAGCTTGTGGCCAAGTATGAGTAGTGAATCATAAGCATTGGGCAAGCTGTCTATGAGATATCTGATGAAAGTGTCTGTAGAAGCAGACGGTCTGTTCTTGCCTGTCGCCCCTTTGTTCCTACTAAGTGACTTCTGTTGACCTACCAATAGCATATCTCCATGCTTCTATTCAGGATGACCTTGGGCACAGGTTTCACATGCCTTGCTGTTGAGATATTGCAATGCCATGTCTTGGCTGCTCCCATGCAGCCGCATAACTGGCCAGTTATGCCATGGGTAGACATACATACAGCTTTTTGCTACTGCATGTACATTTCCTACAGCTCTGCAAGGTTGGCACAGATATCGAGCCATACTGCTCTCGTGCATCATGATGTGCAAATCTGTCTTCGTCCTCAAACGGAATGACTGTAATGACCAGTGACGCAAAGCCCAGTGTCATGACGCTGGTCGCACATGATGTACTACCGAGTATTAGCAAACTCTCTGCTCACATAAATACAGAATGAGTTGCCGACTCAGTGAATGCATACATCAGACATTGCATGCTGCCAAAAGCTCAAGTCAATATGTACTGGTAGCAGCAATCTAAGCTTCCGTTCATAGGCAAACATATAATATAACATCTGCAATACATTATGCAATGTCGAGCTTGCAGCTCATGCAGATGCAGCCGCAGCCAAAAGCTTGTGGAGGTTTGCCAGCACTTGGCTTGCTCCAGTGGCTGTGAGTCCATGAGCATTGAGAATTTGCTCAACATCCTGCACCACAACATTGAGCAGTGTGAAAGACAGTCACATGCAGTGAGACAACTCACAACCATTGTAGGGTTTGCCACTTGCCCACAGTGCCATTTCACTGTTTGTGCACTCTGTTGACTAATTCTACTGTTAACACCTACTAGGCCCTCGCTATACTTGCTGGATGACCTGATGATGTACGGCAGCGCTTGACCTTGGCAATTCAACCTAGCATGGACCCCTGGTCGAAAACTAATTGCCTCATTGAGTTGATGTAACATGTAGCTGACAAGCAACTTGAGTCTTACTTACTACTGAACAACTTCATCAACCCACAAGTCCTTGATGCATTACAACAACCCCAGAGCAGCTGTTGAGGCAAAGGGGTACCGTGCACATAAGAATTGAGGCACTACCTTGTTCAGGAGATAGATTCCATACGCGAATCTGGTGCGTTCGACGCCCTCACAATACAGAGGAAATTCAGCGACACCAGCAGTGAGATGCCGATTGAATGCAGACTGAGGTCTTGCGGTTGTCACTGCAATTCCTGCACTGATCTCATCCAAAAATCTGCAAAACATAAAATAGACCATCTGCACATCTGTCAATGCCGCTCGTGACTCAGAACTCCAAAATGGGCAACAAGCACCTGCACGATGCATTTAGTCCATGCACTTAATGCTCATGCAGAACAAAATCAATCATCCTAAAGTACAGATTAGCGAGCACCTCAAGCGCTAAGGTGCTGAGGAGATACCAGCATAAACAACCACAACATTGTTATTCACACCTGTCAAGGCTACAGCGACAGCATGCTAAAGTTGGCATGAAGAGGTGCATTGACAGTAACTTTTCTGTCACAACAGGTAACACACAAGTGAATGACGGAAGATACAGGTACAAGCACAAACTCTTGCAGTGCTACAAACAGAGTTTCTTGGACCCACTTGAGGCGGGAACAGGCAAGCAAAAGATACATGCTGGCATGTTGCATAGTATTGGCAGTCCACAGATGATTGATACAACGGCATTTTAGTTCATGGGCGCTGCAGACAACCAAACACACACACAGGCAGAAAGACAGACAGACAGGCATACAGACAGACATGCAGGACGACCACCTGTAGGTTCCAGCTACATCAGCATGACTCAGGATCAGGCTTTTGCAGTTGCCTGGCTTGATAGGGTAGCGCAGGGGAATGTCCAGATAGAACCCAAGGCGCTCCACTGCAGCTGCCAAATAGCCTAGGGCTGCAGCAGCCCTGCGCATGTCCTGCCGGTCACCTTCCCAATTCATGATCCCATCTAGGGAGCCCTTGCCAAGCAGGGGGTCTAAATCTAGGCTGCCTATTGTCAGGAGCGCTGCTTGCCTGCACACATCACGTATGGTGCTTTCAGGGCACATTGTATGCATGAATCATATTCTGGCTTATTATGCATTCAGTGGAGAGCATGCGCTCATGCCTAGATGACAAAAAACCTGAATGCTCGATGCACCACCAGAGGTCATGCAATGACGCTGATTACCTGAAGCCGTTCTTCGCTGCACCAGCTGATTGCTTGCGTCTTGTGACGATCAAAGCCTTAGGGCTACCGCTGCAACTGGAACCTGCAAGCGTCAGAGACCTTTGACATATGCAAACTTTGGCAGCACAACAATGATATACAATACAGTATGAGTCTGCAGCCTGTTGCCTGCTGTGCTTGCCTCCTGCCTGTTGTCTGCTGTGCTTGCCTGCAGAGTCATCCAAGATTCTTCACAGCAATCGGTACAAAGTCACAATACTTGGGCTGCAAATTTCTGTCTGTCTGGCATGCGACCCCCTACTCATTGATGCACGCAAAACATAGTCATGCGCAAGCACTTCTTATGTAGCAGTTTGATGGCAAGCAGGCAACAATACCTGTTGACACAGCCCCCACTGAAAAAATGGAAGAGTTCTAGGCATGTTCTAGGCAATGACAAAGGTGATTACATGCAAGTCAGCAGACAACATGACAAACATCATGATTGATTGATTCATTGACTGATAAATGGATGCTTTGATGGATCAACAGATAGATTGATTGATCAATCGATTGGTTGACAAAGCAGTAAGGTGCAGTAAGGCAGGGCAGGACCTGCATCAGAGCCCGCCCACCAGCCTCTTTCCATTTGATCCTCCAGAAAGCCCATTGGAGGTGCCTGACACACTGTGACTGCACCATGACACTCAACTTCTTACAAGGAAGCGGAAAAAAAATCTAAATTATGCGCATATGGGTCTTGAGCTTCTGATGCAGGCGACACAGAAGGTATCTGGCGATGCTGTCTAAGATCTACACAGCTGTGACTTCATTGAATGTGCATGCCGTAGTAATGAAGGTCAACAGACTATGCTAGGCTCCAACTTCAAGTTTGTTTGTCTACCTGTTTGGGGTCCAATGGCGTAGACATGACCAAGCATGCTGGCCATTCTGCAGCGGCGTCCCACCAGCTGTGCGTGCAGAGGCCTGTACTTCATGCCTCCTTCCGGACCTTTCATCATCACATCAGCACTGTCCAGCCGCCTTTGAGCTGCCTGCACATTCAGAACAACAATTCAGCTCAGCAAGGATGGATTTCACCAAGTAGTACTTGACATACAGAGCAGGACGGCGGACGGCTAAATCTCTGATGTGTGTCAAGATGTCTTTGTGCTGCTACCTGTAGCACTAAGTCCAGACAATCACCCAGGTGTTTTCATTATTTTCAGTCATATGTGTGAATTTGTTAAGTCATCGTGGTATATTAGGTTGCAAAGGCAGTCAGAGGTCTCCATACAGCAGTGAATACGACAATCTTACTGTGCAGCCAAGAATTTTCCGTACACCAATGAACATAACCACCATACTATGCAGCCAAGGACCTCAAATACAGCGGTGCGTACAACCACTTTACTGCACGGTAAGTGTTCAAGGTAATCACACGAATGCAGATTATCCATGATGACCTTGAGGGCTTGCAAAGCATGCTGCAGGGATTGTAGCTGGGCCCTGAGAATGGTTTGAGCCAGGTCTTTGCTTCTGGCCGACCCTTGTATGGACTCCTGGCAAGCGTCGGCACGCTGCTGGTGCAATTCTCGCCCGTGCCTCAGTGCATCCAGCCTGAGGCGCTGCTGGCGAGCAGTATTGCGATGCTGAAGTGCCTGTCAAGATTGATACAGGGAGCTAGTCAGGAATGTACATACCAAACCCTAGGGGAAGACATGTATTCACTGATTGAAGGAATGTCATCAGTCGACAGATGACAGTGAGAATGGCACATGACAGCAGAGGACGCTGTTCTGCACTGAGTTGCTGCTTAGGGATATTCTGGTTGGCGTGTTGCCATGTGCATGCTCTAGGCAGCGCAGCTTCATGACTTTTCATGCGACAAAAATTGGTGGTAATCTGACCACAACGAATGATGGTGTAGCTAGTCAAGCTGTGTGGTTGCTGTTTCCCAGGAAACTGGCTCACTGCCAGGTGCGTACCCAGATTCACACAACACTAGCTGCAGAAGCGACATCACAACAATGTCACAACAAGATCCCGCAGCCAACATTGTTGCACAGGTGCATGTCATACACAGCACATATGGTGACACCACTAGTTGCCGGAGGAGGCTCTGCTTATGACAACAAAAAGGCGTAGACTCTTCTTTCTGGTTCTTGCTCCACATGGCAGGCAGTGCAAGCATTGACCGAGCAGCTGAACACAGGAGGCACTTCATGATATGGTGTGAAGCTACCTGTGTCAATTGCTGGCAAAGGTCCTCCTGGCGCTGCAAAACAGCTTGCAGGCTGTTCTGCTTGCGATGCAATGCCACCATCTGAGCATCAAGACTTTGCACATCAACCTGCATGTGATCAACAACCACATGTTGTTGGACAACGACGCAGACAAGATCAGATTCATCAGCAGCAGTAACAGCAGTAGCTGCTGGACTACCTTCTGTGCTACTGCAACTTGATGCAGACTCACGACGTCATTAATTGCCATACTTACATCAAGCTTAATGAATGCTGAGCAGATTTATCTTGCATGGCTGCAGGTGCATGCACTTTACCAAATGACACACATATTGACTGCATGCAAAACTTGCTAGTACCTTGGAAGATCTGGATGTTCGACCACTGGTAGAAGTTTGTTGAGAGGATGTGAGGCGAGGATGTTGCTCTGGGGATGCCCCATGAGGGCCGCTCAGGCCAGCCAAATCAGGGCCACTGCTAAACGCAAACCCCAGCTTGGCTTTTACCAGTCCTCTGAGCCTGTCGAAGGCATGAGGAACAAATTATCACGGCAAGGAATGCAATGTGTCAAGGATCATTGCTATGAAGCTGGATGCAAACCACGGCGCATTTGAGTGGCCATCGGTCGTGCGTCATTGGCTTGGTAGAAGTGTGATTGACTTCCACTTTCATGCGCAATTCCAATCAGACAAACGCTCCTGACTCACAAGCTCATGACATGTGCTCATGTCTTGGAAGGATTTGCAAAGCGGAACATGCAAAATGAGACAGCTTGGCTGTAAACTTCGGCATGCACCTGACACGTCAAAATATATGTATGAACTCACCTGCCCACTTCTGGGGTGATGTCAGGAGTGACAGGGGTGGGTGACGGGGATTTTGCCACAGGTCTGTGCAGCAAACTCTCTGCCAGTTGCTGTCTTGCTTTCTGCAGACATGCAACAGTGACACTTGGGGAATTCACGCATTGTGTCTGATGCCTAAGCAGCCTAAGAGCTTGATACCAACTGTGTAGGAATGGGCTGTACATATGTGATGGTTTGTTTGCAACAGCAGCCAATCTGAGACTCATCAGCGTTCAAAAATAAATACACATATGGCGTTAACAATCCAGAAGCAATGGCCAGCACAAAAGGCCTTATTGCCTGGCAGCCAGAGCATTCTTGCTTGCCGAGTCTATCTGCTGCACATGCAGCCTTTGATAGGTGCATGTGCAAGCTTACAAATGCAAAGCCAGACTGCATAGGCACACCTGCTCTGACATTGAGCCTTGCACCGGCATGTTGTCATCTGCTGCTGCTGTTGCTGCTGCTGACTGATGCTGGGGTAGTGAGCTGCCAGGAAGCAACGGCGTGCTTGCTGTTGCTGTATCTGCAAGGGGGCACATATCTGAGGATGCACCAGCCAGATCCAGAGAAGGGAATAGACAAAGGCCTTCTGTTAGCTCGAGCACCAGGGTGTTGGGCGGCAAGCAGACATCAAGGGCTGCCAGATCCTGATGAAAAACATTCAGTTCATCCAGGTTGACCTCAGCTGTCAGGATGAGGGAGCGGTCTGGTATGGGTTGGGAACTGAGCGAGGGTTTTGCATCAGCTGGACTGCCATCCTGCCCAGAGTCTGAGCTGTCGAGTGAGTCCTGCCTGGTAGCTGGCCCAAACTGGTGGTCAGTGTTGACTGCGCTGGGCTGTGACAACTGGGGCTCCTGGTTCAATGCATCACTAGCTGGCTGCTGATTGGCAGACTGTTGCTGGTTTTCAGGCTGAGATGAAATGCTGACCGCTTGCTCCTGATTGCCCTGCTTGCCCTCTAATTGTGCGACAAGGTGCTGATCATGATCAGCTCCAGCCAAAGATCTGGCTCCCTCTACACTTGCACTGCTGTTATGTGAGAGGACATGACCTGGGATTGCACGCCTGGCTTGGGTCTTATGATTGGCGTAGACTTGCAAAGTAACAGTGTTGAGGGTGCGCAGCTGTCCCCTTGCCTTGTCAGGCCAATCAATACGAGCCCAGTCAGGATTGCAGGTGCCTTGCACCTGCAGGTAACGACTTGTGAGAATTGGCTCAACAGGATCATCAAAGGCTAAGGCAAGGAAGTGGTACCTGCTCACTGGCATAAAGCTTTTGCTGGGCTTGTTGTGTTGCTGCTGGCTCTTGACTCACGAGTAAATCAAACGTGTACGCGGTACTATCGAGATTGGCGTCAGACAGCAACAGGTTGCGGCCACGAATACTGCGAAGATGGTCTAAGAGCCTCACTGGTCTCTGCAGATCACACCGGTAGTCAGATCAAGGCCAGTTGTTCAACAGTGCACTGACGCGATAGATAATGCTGTTTACGCCAGCCTACAAGCTGGCTACCAAAGGTGACTTAAGCGAGACTATCGAAACCGAGTTTTGCTCGGCAATCAAAGCAAAAGCGCAAGCAGGCTTCTGGGCAGGACGAGGCTTACCCACTTAGCTCCGTGATCTGACGCCATTGTGCTTATTCATGATGTTTGCGAGTCATGCATGCGTCGCCGCATACACCTCTGCAGTGCTTTGCGCGCTGTGGCATGCATGTGTCACGGGGGACGGTCACCCGTGGAGCTTGTGATCTCGCTTTACTTGGCTACTGCCTCTTCGCACGGGCCAATGCTGTGAGCGCGCGTACTCAGAGCTTTGTCACCACGGCCGAAACCGCTATTGATTGCCAGCTCGCCGAGCTCGGCCCAGCGAAGAAGAGGATGGGGTGTCTCAAGGGAACAAGTCAACTGGCAAAGTTTTGTTTCAGACTCCGAAGCTGTTGGACGTTGGGGCACAGCAAGGTACAAGTGTACGAACGGTATGTGGATGGTAGATATGGCGGCCTGACGCTTTCCAAAGCAGTAAGGTCCGTTCCAAAGCAGTAAGGTCCGTGCAAGCCGCTCTGCCGCAAAGTTGGCTCGGCATCTGTTTAGACTTCACCGGAAGTCGAGTAACGTGTTGCCTGCAGGTGGCAATCAGACACAGCGGTAGAACTGCTGTAGATACACCCAACCATGGTGCCGAATTTCATACATCCGGGTAGCCGAGGTGGTCCCTTAAGACCAAGTGGTTCCTCCACTGTACCTACGAATGTCAGGCCATACCGTGTTGGCAGTGGCACCCTGCGGGTTGTGGTGAGCATGGGCTGCTGTCGTAAAGACTACGCAGCGTCTGTGATTGCAGCGCTGGTCATGTTGGTGCAGTCTGTGTCAGATTGACCACTTCTATTCACGACTTACAATTTTGCCGCAGGGCGCTCTGATGTGTATTCTGGGAACAATGATTGCAGCGGTCTTGCCCGTTCTGGCATACATCTTTGTAAGTCCGGCTGGCAAGGCCTCTTATTGCTACGAAATATGGACCTTAGTTGCCTTTTTACAGCATTGAAGTGAAGCGCCTTGATGTTATTGTCTTGTGATGCAGGTCTGGCATGCTGATGACAGGGCTCGTATTGAGGCATACACACACTGGGGCATTATTGGCTTTGCGGGCCTGCTTGTAAGAAAAAACACTTCTCTCCTGCATGCTTGGCTGGCACTGTCACTCAGTCTCAGGATGCATATGCGCATCCAAGGCTACTCACACCTGCTGCCAGATTTCCAGACTCACACTTTGTCTCACATCTCACAGACAGACTAGATGCTGAACATTGCTGTTGCTCTGCAGGGGCTGATCGCGCTGTTGAGCAATTCTGCTTTCATGCTGGCGCTGCATGTCATCCTAGGGGCAATGCTGGGAGCGGCTCTGTCTGCTCACAATGAGAACATCTTTCTGCAGCAGCAATTCAAGTATGACAGCTGGCTCGCCTTCCAGCATTTGCATGCAAATTACCACCGCAGGCCTTGCACCGCTCTCTGTTCATACTGTTCTCAGCATTGCTTTTTGCTGCAATGTTTGGCAGAATGATGTTGTCGTCATCATCACCAAAAGCATGATTCTGCCTGAGCAACTCCACAAACGCTTCAGAGGACAATGAAATGTTTTCTTTTCACACATGATGCCACTGCTCAGTGCATTGGCAAAGGTCATGTTGTCTGCCAGCTTCATGTTGAAGTCAAGTGCGTGTCATGTTTAGCACTCGCCCCAAGGCCTACTTTGCTTCTCAGTATACAAGGTGCATGCATCAAGCTGCTGAACACCATCTTGCTGTGTGCTTGCAGGTGCAGCCAGCTGCAGGCAGCTTCTGCAGGATGTGGAAACGACTGCGGAAACTGCGCTCTTCTAAACACCTGCACGGCTGCTGTCATTGCTACTTCCTGCCCAACCTGCCAGGCTTACCCTGCCGAGTTCTGCAACAACCTTGCCAGCAACCGCATCATCATTGGCATCATTGTAAGTTGCCTCGTCCCAGCAGCAGTTAATGACTTGGTGGATGGTGCCTGCTCTGCTTTCCATCTCTCTTGTGCACCTGATCTGTTGTGTACCTGATGTAACCTGATGCTGGTGGTTGCAAGATGTATAACGCAAATCTTGGTGCTTGGTCCTGGCCCAGCATGAGTGTCAATGCAAGCAACGTCGCACCTGTCACCAAGCATGACTGCAAGGACAGCGGTGTGTGATGCCTGCATGACAATTTCAGCAGCCAAGCTTCTGGCCACTGAGCCTGGTACTGGTGTTGCAGGGTGCTGTGACCCTGTTCGCTCTGGCAGTGCCGTCAGTGCTGAGCCTGCTGGTGCTGCTGCGCAATGAGGCAGCCAGAGGCATTGAGGGCAGCAAGCTGGAGTGGGTACGCGCTCGTGTGGAGGAGCAGTGCAAGCTGCTGGAGGACGGCCTCCCCCTCACCTTCCCCCTTGACGCCCTCCTGGTAATCTCCTGACCTCTGGCCTGAGATTTCCCACCCTTTTTCACCTCTCTTCCTTGCCCTTTAGTCATCAAGATATTACTCAGCACATGCACAAGCTCTTGAAAAATTGGATCACCCTTGCCTCTCCCCTTGACGCCCTGCATGCACCCCCTGTGCCGCCTTCGTGACTGACTTCTGGTTCTGTCATATTGGCTGTGCACTGTGCAAGCTTCTGAAGGACGGCTTTGCCCTCAATGTCCCCATTTGACACCCTCCTTACACTGCTCATTTCACACATGAGAAGGCTTTGCCCTGTAAACTGCCAACTGCCATGAACCTGAGTCGCAGGATGTGCTCAAGATGTCATGCAGCATTGTACATCTCGTGGCATTTCCTTGTCCCCCATCTCACAATCTGTTGGTCAGCTGAGGCATGAAACGCGATCTTGTACAGGAACCAGTTGAACTCGGCAAACACGCTTCAGCATGTGCATGCTGCAGTTGTCAAGAAGCTGAGTCCAGCACAAGAGTCTCAGCTGTACACCGTTGCCACCATCTCAAGCATTGAATTGTGTGCAATGTGTCCTGCAGCAGCTGAAATATAGTCCAGCAGCTGCTCCCTGTGCAATTCTGCACCGGGCAGAACAGTGTGTAGCAATTGCAGGTGTCAAAACAGTAGCCCAGTTCAACACAAGCTATGTTTTCATTCTGCACAACACTGTCATCTACTTCTGTCAACATCATACCAGAAACAAATCCAGTCCACCTTTGGGCCTGTCATCACTGCTAGGCACCACAATCTTATCCTCTCTTTAAAGCAATTTTGGTTGCAGCATCAACACAGTTCGCACAGGCTGTAATCATCTGATACTGGCTTGGCTCATCATCCTGATGCCATATTCCCACACAGCCCCTGTTCAGAGAGGTGATGTTGCAATGTGCAGGGCAGTGTGCAGAGGCTGGAGTCATCAGGGGAGGAGTCCAACCAGGCCCTGGCCAACCGCTGCAAGCTGGACCTGGCCAAGGCCGGCTTCAACGTGCCCGCAGCCCCCGGCACTGATGAGATCAAGGCTGGACAGTGAGCCCCTTGCCCAAGATGCCACTTGTGTTGGCCTATTGCATGCATGACTGCACCCAGCATTTGCAAGCACATTGCGATGTGACTGCCGCTGTAATAGGGTGCACGGTGTGAAGGTCACTGCAAAACACTGTTGACTGGGTCATGTGGATACACACCATACACAGTCAGGTGATGGCTGAGTGTGATTCCTGGATGATAAGGACAGCATTTTGGCTGAAGCAATGAGTCACACGCTGAAGCGTTGGCAAAGTGACCAAAACTGGCCCTTCTGCAACATGCTCAGATGGCTTTGGTACAACTGCATCAGGTTTGACATTTGTGGCTCAGCCTGACGGGCAGCTGATGTGGTTGCAGGGCGTTCATTGGTGCTGAGAGGGCAACTCTGCCTGATGCCAATGATGCTGGGGCAGTGCCTTTGGTGGCCTGGACCAACCAGAATGGCCCTCAGAAGGTCAGCCCTCCAATCACCCACTGATTGACAAAGCAGCTCCTGCTTACATGAGGACCACTTTGTTATTGTTACATGGCATCATGTGGTACCACATGTAGTGAGGATGTCAAATGGCATGCCAGCTGCCTCAAAGGCCACCACACCCAGTGGATGCAGGTTTGCTCATTGATCTGCATAAAAACAGAATTAACCGTTGTAGTAATGCATTTCACAGAACATGACGTCAACTGCTGCTGCACCTGTGTCATACAATCTGAGATGAGCTGATATGACTGCAAACAGCCCTAAATCCTGAAAATCACACCGTCAACGCCTGCCTGTCTGCAGAGCTAAGTGATCAGTCAACTCTTCACCTCATACAACAGCAACCTCATACTGCATTCTCATGAGCTGCCATGACTGTAGGCAGTGATCACCCCCAACCGCAGCAGTACCCCCACCAACGTCGTCTACCCTGTGGTCGAGCCCGGCTACACCCCGG
>JAABUP010009041.1_pt1 | contig 12430 bp, 15 predicted proteins | sample 5559201 | NCBI WGS metagenome assembly JAABUP01 (sample SAMN10711887, study PRJNA513373) | rock metagenome | isolation source: Antarctica rocks | place: Antarctica | reverse complement strand
GTCAGGGAGGTTCAGGCGGCAACACGCTGGAGTTGGCCGCTTGGAACGGCAACTTGTCAGCGTTTCAACTGCTGATTGAGAAAGCAGCAGATGTTAGCTTTTCACAAAAGAACTTTAACGAAGCGCTACAGAACGCTGCTTGGCAGGGTCACGATGCAATTGCTCAGCTGTCAATCGAAAACGGAGCAGATGTCAATGCTGAAGGCGGCTACGAAGGCTACGCAATACAAGCGGCTGCCAGTAAAGGCAATGAGTCAACTGTTCGACTACTGATTGACGAGGGAACACATGTTGACTCGCAGGGAGGCAAGATTGGTAGCCCACTGTATGAATCTTCTTTTCAAGGCCACAAGGGGTTTGTTCAAGTGCTTCTGAATAAGGGGACGGATGTCAATGCTCACAATCCCAGGTGGGGTAGTGCACTAAAGGGTGCAAGTAAAGGAGGCCACGAGGCAATAGCTCGTCTGCTGGTAGAGAAGGGGGCAAATGTTAATGCTCCAGGGGGAAGGACCCACGGTGACACGCTAAAAGCGGCTATCTGTGGAGGCAACAAGGCAATCACTCAACTTCTGATTGACGCGGGGGCGGATGTCAATGGTCAAGGACATGATGATGGCGGTTCGCTGGCTGCAGCTGCGGCTGCAGCTAGCTCTCAGGGCAACGATGCACTTCTTCAACTGCTAATTGAGAAAGGTGCAAATGTGAAAGCTCCAAATAGCAACGCACTACAGGAAGCTGCTGCTATTGGTAATGAGGTGGTCACTCAGCTACTGATCGAGAAAGGTGCAGATGCCAACGCTCGGGGTGGGAAATACAACAATGCACTAGTTGCAGCTGCTCGTAACGGCTACAAGGAGATTGTTTGTCTGGTGATTGAGAAGTGTGCGGATATTGAGGCTCAGGATGGATTTTACGGCGCTGCACTGCAGGCGGCAAGTAAAGGAGGCCACGAGGGAATAGCCCGTCTGCTGATTGAGAATGAGGCGAACGTCAACGCTCAGGGAGGATACCACAGTAATGCGCTACAGTCGGCTGTTTTTTGGAACAATGATGCAGTTGCTCGATTGCTTCTGTCGGTGGGAGCGGATACTAGCATGCTAAAAGAACACGAGCGAGAAAAGCTGAAGGGCATGATTAGCCAGTGACGTGGTTTATGTTTCAGTTTGCTTAGGAAAGCAATTGCTGGAGCTTTGGCGTTGAGAAGAAAAGTGAAAGAGCGATGGAAGTCGAAGATGAATGGTGATGGTGGATGGCGAAGCGGCGAGGTTGAAGACCTAGCGATGTGTGGAGAAGTGGCTCGACGTGGTAGAGGCGGAGAGAGGAGGCTGACCGAGGATGGGACCAAGCGCGGAGGAGGGTCCGAAGCTGTCTTTTGAGAGCCTCTAGTTCATAGCGAAGGGGACTATGACACCGGACATTCCTATTCCTGCCTGTCGCACTCCTCACTGTGGACTGTCAGGGTTAGACGAGCGGCAGCTTTGTTTATTGCCCACATGGTGCCGAAAGCAAAGCGTTCCCTTCTACTGGACTGTCCATCAGAGATAAAATTCCTAGTGAGTAAAGCGGGCTACCTGCAATAGCATACTAACAGCCTGCACCAAGATCGAACACCAGACGCAGTTTGCAAGGAAGACGCGACTAAACCGAGTCGGACGATCAAGTCCAACGAAGGAATGCATGCAGCGAAACTTGGTCCAACCATGGACGGGGGTGAAAGTGAAAGGCGCATCGAGGTCTACGATCCCGTGATGGTAGTCAAGAGGCAATTGGCGTTGCCCAGGAAGAGAAGACAGACCTGTTGTTATACAACGGTTTGAATCACTAGTATCGTGCCTCAGGCATCTGTATGGAGTATGTATTAATTATTATGCTAGACTACTAGAATGACTTTTGTGTGGGCTGCTTAGTCAGACCCTGCTTAGTCAGACCCTGCTAACAAGACCATGGCCGAGGTACCCACGACCGTGAGGCCGGAAACTCGGATGCCAAGGGCTCATGGGTGCTGTAGTATCCTTAGAATACATGAATGAAACTGGGAATCCTGAAGTCGAGGCCTACACATCCTGAAATCACAAATAGATCCAAAGTGGTTACTGATATGAACGGAACCGTAGAACGATCGGACGGCTGACCACTCTCGGTGCTGATGTGGCTAGAATTGGAAGTACGGAAACACACTAAGAGAGCTGGTAGGGCTACAGAAATCTCAGCAGATTCACTGTGAGGCGCTTGAGATCTACCATCGCAGAGTTAACAGTTCTGAGTAGGGATCCCAAGTGTAAATCCGATATAAATAGATGTGTCTATCCACATTTCCCAGACCAATGCTTCGATAACGACCTAGCTGACTTAGAAGAGGCCAGGCATCTCATCGACCGTCAGCCCAAGATAATGTGACTTCTAGTACACAGTATCCAACACTGTTGTCCAATTACTTATACTCCTAGAAGTTCGTCCGGTGCTCTTCAAAGCCACATATCTTCAAGCGGTCGACACGAGCCGTGACTATGTCATTGCTCTCGAGCTTGGCTGCGCGATAGCAGAGACACAACTAAACCAAGGGCTATATTGATGAAGGAAGACAAGTGACATGATGTCTGGATTTCAGACTTTGTAGCGTTAAAGTACGTAGAAGCAATAACATGGGCCGCTGTGAGCCGGCGAAAACAAAAAAGGGTCAAGATCTTGTGAGTCCGTGAAAGGTGATTTGGAACGGTCATGTGTCTTCTATGCTGGTTTGACAGGTGAAGCATTAAGGACTTTCCCCTGTGAGTTCTTATCATCGAAGCGAGATCTAGGGTATCGTCTCTGCTCCCGTGCAGGTAGAGCTAACCGCGCCTTCAGGGCACAGCACCAGACAAACTGGCTGAAACTCCATTTACCCCTCTGAATTAGAGGTGTCAGACAACGTTCCAACTTGGAGTTTAACGCTTCCGGGTTTGTATTTATATATAAAATTGGAATGCTTCTCGCGGTCGGTTGCCGGCAGGTAGATGGGAGCTGCCTGTTTACCCCGCAAAACGACAAAAGCGATCAATAAAGATCAGCACATGTAGTTTTTTAATGCAGAGAGAAATGATCGGGAGCGATGAAATATTGAGGTATGAGTACCTGTATCCGTAAGTGATTATGAAGCTGCTTGTAATCAAGTCGTGGACAATGTGCTCAAGGTTTACCTCCAAGGGATTGTGAATCCTCTCTCGGCATGCTTCCGACCATACACGGCGAAGAAAGTCACACATCGACTAAGACCCAAGGCCCTCTGGACGCGTACAGTAACGAGCGAGTACACACAAACCCTGTGTTTCTTTTTGCGGGCATGCGCGCTGTTTGTTGCCAGAAACAGGCATGGCTCAACAGCCACGGCCCTTGCCCTTTCCCCGCACACCCATGGCCTCAACCGCTGAACCGCACGAACGAGGGGCTGCACCTTCCATCGAATAGCACTGGCCGTCTCAGGTATCTTGTACTTCCTTCTTGCGTTTTGGAAGCTTCGATAATCTTCGTCGCTCGGATATTGATACAGACTGGACTGTATTGTTATCGGCGCAACCCCACTACAGCTCCAGAGGTGGTCTCGCACAGTTAGTAGATACCGAACATAGCTTCGAGTAGACAGCATACCAAGGTAAGCTGTCTCTACTACATGCTCTGCCGCGATTTGAGGCATTATGTCTACACCCGGTTTACTCCCTTCATGCATGCTCGTAGAGTACCTGTCCATCAAAAACATTATGCCTCTACATCTGATTGCTGACCACTCTTTGCGTCAACAGTAGGTATACTCCAAGCCTCTTCCACTGGACTCCCCAATTCTCTTCCACGGAGGGTTCCTTCCCCTCCTCCTGACCGATCATGTCAACACCTACCTCACAACAAGCCGCAGAGGCCACCAAGCAGGCAGCCAACGAAACCAAAGGTGCCATCAAATCTGCCGTCGATGATCCTAAGTCAGCGAAGAACACTATCCTTCGGCAACCATGGATGAAAGCTGCCCTTCCCTTCATAAACGGCGGTCTTGGAGGCATGACCGCCACAACCGTCATTCAGCCCATCGACATGGTGAAAGTCCGGCTGCAACTGGCAGGCGAAGGAGCGAAGACAGGACCCAGACCCAGTCCTCTGCAAGTAACAAGGGAAATCATCGCCAGTGGAAAAGTCATGGATCTATACACCGGCCTATCAGCCGGCCTCCTCCGCCAAGCCGTCTACACAACAGCCCGACTCGGCTTCTTCGACACCTTCATGATAGCCCTGACGAAACGCGGCGAAGACAAAGGCCAATCAGTCGGCTTCGCGGAACGCGCAGCCGCAGGTCTATCAGCAGGAGGACTGGCAGCTATGATCGGCAATCCCGCAGACCTAGCCCTAATCCGAATGCAATCCGACGGCCTGAAACCGAAAGAGAAACGCGCGAATTATAGATCTGTCTTTCACGCTCTCTCACATATATCGAAAAGCGAAGGAATTTACGCGCTTTGGGCTGGCGCTTTTCCCACTGTTGTCCGCGCCATGGCGTTGAATTTCGGGCAATTGGCCTTCTTCTCCGAAGCCAAAGCCCAGCTAAAAGCCAAGACCGAACTCTCGTTACGCACGCGAACGCTCACTGCATCCGCGATCGCAGGATTCTTCGCGTCGTTCCTATCTCTACCGTTCGATTTCGTCAAGACGCGGTTGCAGAAGCAGCAGAAAGGTCCGGATGGGAAAGTGCCGTATAATAGTATGGTGGATTGTTTCAGGAAAGTCGCCAAGGATGAGGGGCTGTTTAGGTTTTATAGGGGGTTTGGGACTTATTATGTTCGGATTGCGCCGCATGCGTAGGTCTCCCCCATCTCCTATTTTCTTTATGTCAGTAGTATGATGACGGTGTCGAGAGCTGGTGATGAGCTTTTGCTGACGATGCTGGTGATGTTAGTATGGTGACGCTCATCGTTGCGGATTACCTGGGTTGGATCACGAAATGATTGTATTCTCGTCCTCAAGGCGTGGTATCATTATCGTTTTCAGATGCTAAAACTTTGTCTTGTTTTCATGGCGCATTGGGTATCTTCAGTACAGCAAATACCACATATGAACAGTTTCAAACATTCTTCGTCATCCTTCATGCTTCCTCCTCATATCCATATTCATCGTCATCCTCCTCCTCCTCTCCCTCCCCCAAATCAACAACCACAGCCCCCGACCCAGTAACCATCTGCGCCCCCACCGCCTCGCCCCCACCTCCACCTCCACCCACCCTCTGCGTAGCAGGAACCACAACACTACTCTCCCTCGCCGAACTAGCCAATCTCTCCGCCTTGACCCTCGGCGCCAGACTCCTCGCTCTAGCCCCCTTATCGACATCCTCTCCGCTCTCGTCGTCAATCTCTTCGGCTTGTCGACGCTGGGTGCCGCGCGGAACAGTGTCGTGGGCTCGGTCGCCGTCGGATTCGGAGTCGGGGTTTTCTTCTTGGGCGCGTTCGGCGGCTTGGATGCGTTTTACTTTGCGGAGGAGGACCGGGTCGGGGGTTAGGTCGTGGGTTGTTAGCATCTGTGTTTGGAGGAAGATGTCAGCGTTTATTTGATCTGGGCATGTTTGAGAACAGAATGGGTAATACCATCTCGCAAACAGGGCATTTGACTGCCTTTTCTCCGTCGTCGACGCCTCTTCTGTTGCTACCACCTGTTCTGGCCGCACTTGTTGCGATCATGTCCAGGATAGCAGTTTTCTCGAAACTGTGGGGGCACTTCTTGCTGGTGACTGGATCTTTGTATGGGAGGAGCGTGAGTGGGCATTTGATGCTGATTCTTTCGCTTGCTATGGCTAGGTCGTCGTCGTCGTCTGCAGCTGCGTCATGGCCATTTGCGTTTGCACGGGTGCGTGCAGAGCTGATGGGAGATTCGGAGGGAAACCAGGTGGTGGCGTTTGGGAGCGGAGGTGCGTCGTCGCCCGGGTGCAGAGCGTCGTGGACGATGCGTTTGAAGCCGATGTAGTCGTTGTTTGTTGCGTAGCTTTAGTTTGTCATTGGTTAGCTGCAGGCTTCAGGTGTATAGTCTTCTCGAGGGGTATACCACGCACCGATTTCGTAGAGGGAGCGTATTGTATCTCATCCTGTGATCTTCCAGCTTCTTCTGCAACACCTGCGTCGGTCCTACGTTTTCTTGCCCGTCCTCTTGACTTGGCTCGTCCTCGAACTCGCTGCCCTCATCATCGTTGTGGCCACCTCCTCTTCTCCTCCTTCCTTGCCGGAATTGACTCGCGCCCAGCGTGCTCTGCGTAGCAGCCACCGCTCCATTCCCACGAGCAACGTTCCCTGCAACTTCGACCAGCGCATTCTCCACGCCGTCGACAGCAGCTTTAGCGTCGATCATCCTTCTCACACCCTCCTCCATCTTCTCAGTCATACCATCGACAGTCTCCCGCATCTGCTCAAGTGTACGATCCCTTCCTTCCTCCTCAACACCATCATCGATACCCTGCTGCGCGCGCCTGGCTTTCCGTCTGCGATGATAGTCCGCGCGCTGCCAATACCGATCGTTGACTTCGCCTGCCATTTCCGTAAGGCTGTTGTTCGAGTCATCGAGGTGACGCTTTAATCTGTCGAGTTTGTGCGTTTGGGGCAGGGCTTGGAGGGCACGTTGAGCGGCGGGGGTGAGAGGGTGTGAGGGAGGTTCATAGGGTGGGAGAGGAGTGGGACCGCGTGATGGGCGAGGAGGCGCCATTACGTTTGTCGATAGTGAGACAGCAAGGTCTATGTTTTGGAGGTTGACTTGGCGATGTTGAAGTTTCGAAGAGTTGGGACGACGGTAATTTGAATGTAACGCGCCGAGACGTGAGGCGCTAGTCTAACTCAGAAGGGAAGCGAGCTACTCAGAACTTCGAATACCTGGCCAGCTACGGTTCTGAAAATCGCAACATCTGAATAGCTGATGGCAAATGAATAGCTCAAGAACCACAAGTCTCTGTCTATAGAACCCAGCCCGACGACCCGGATTGCGAGCTTCGACAGCGGTGGTCCAATGCTCCGAAACAAGTATTTGGCTTCTCTCTGAAGAGCGATACAAGGTTCAGAGTTGAGAGCTAGCTAGAATGGAGCCCGTTTTCAACGATCTCGAACGCTATACACAGAACCGTCGTTTCTCTCCTCGCAACTTGGGAGACGAGCTACAGGAGAAGACTTGGATATCGCTAGGAAGAAACTGCGCTTCGCATTATGCCTGAATCGCTTTCCAAGTTTATTGTCGATGATCGCTTGAAACTGTTACGCTTGAGTCGGAACATGGATGTCATTGAAGACTGGGGCTGGAGAGTATCACTCTGGAAGTCCTCAAGGACCTGACGTGATAGCCTTCGCCCACAATGCCGCCGATCAAAATGGGATTGAGCCATGATGCAGACTTGGACGCGGCTGAATGGATCTATCTGCGAGGTTCCAAGCGGTCCAGAGCGTATGAGAGAGTATGTACGGCATGAAAGATCCTGTTAGATTAAGACCGTGCAGCAGAGCGTCATGTGAATAAGTATTTATTTCTCGGACCACTTCAAGTTCTCAAACCAACGAAGGAGACATGAGACCGAATATTCTGGACTAATATGGACTAATATTCTGGACTACATCCACACAGAGGCCAGAATACTTTCCCTTCCTGCGGCCATCTGAAGAGCTTTGATATCAGTCTTGTGGTGTCTCTTTTGTTGCGGGTTCACCAGCCACTGGTGAACCAGACTTTTGGCATCCGTTCGCCTCTCATATCTTGGTGCGATGATGATTCCTGTGCACAGTGTTCCGGAGCAATCTTTGACTCGTTCTCCCTGACCCTTCGATGGTAGCAATCGCGGAGTATTTTGGAGATGGCGCTGTTTGCCTACTATCGTGCGAATGCATTCAAGTCGCTCCTGGAACGTCTCGATGACTCCTGCCAAACGCTAAGAGAAATCGGAACCGCCCGCGTGAGGGTTATTTGATCTGCTTAGTGCTAGTTCATGAAGATCGCGGCTGTGTGACTGCCCACAAAATGGAAATCTCGAAAAACTGGAAGTTCATGCCGATGTTTACATGAACGTACCGCTGGACGAATAGCGGCGGAAGGAAAGCCGTAATGCTGCTTGTATGAACATTGGACTACTCACGCATCCGAATGAAACCGTGCATCAACCAGAGGGAGGCACTCAAAAGAGCCAAGGTAAAGGTTCAGTTTACTATTACGCGAACATCATTTACGAGGAGATAGTACAAGCTTGAGGCTCATCTTGCTCACTACTTGAGTACAAGCCTAACGGACCAAGTGATGGAACATGCCACACTCTCCGATTACATAAAGTCAGTCGACTGATAATTCAAAATTCGAAAGTCGCCTCAAGCGCTGTCTGGTATTTGAAAGTTCTTTGTTCTTGATCAAGCCCTTGCCCTAATGGCATGCAGCAGGCACGTCGCTGTTGGATACTCTCTAGTTCTCCAAACCGGCTCGACTTAACTGCAAGAAGGATAGGCATGCGTACTTCGAACAATCATCAGCGACTGGCAGCTTCAGATCCTCCTTCTACTTCTGGAGTTGCAAAGTACATTGGTGCTGCCTGAAAGTAGGTTTACTCGCTAACTGAATAACGTAGCGAGTTCTCCAGACCTCAGCTCTTCATCCTCCACCGTCCGCAACACAAACCACTACTGAAATACACGCTCCTGTCTCAACGCATCATAACATGATGCGTTGATTCTGCGTCTCAATTGCGGCCCTCGTTGTCATCATGGTAAGACTCGATTACGCTCTGTATTGGTGCTCCCACTGACAGGTCTGCTGAAGTCCACTGAGCTCGATAAGCGCAGACCACTCAAGACTGGCTCTCCACCTCCCAACGACGAGAACCTCGACGCCGAAGCCAACGAACCGGAAGCTGCTTCAAGGCTAGATGCTTCCTCGATGAAAAGCTCAGAGCTTGAAAGGACCATTGACGTTCCACCTCCGCCCTTTCGATTCCTTCACTTGCCGCCAGAGATTCGAAACATGGTTTACGAGCTAGTTGTTGTCGATCACTCTCCTCTCACCACGAAAATCTATCGCCGTGTCGATGGCTGCCTTCCAATTGACGACGTACGAGCATTTCAGCACAAGCCCTCCGAAGAAACTCGTTTCTGGGGGCACTCCCGTCTGGCTCTACTAGCGACTTGTAGAGAAGCTTACTTCGAAGCTCGGACACTATATTACAGAGAAAACTCTTTCAGTATTGTCTCGTATTACGCGAGTGAGTTCATCCAAGCGATAAACGAGGACAACCAAAATCAGCTGAGGAGTCTATTCATTGACTGCACTTCCACGGTATGCTACGACGACAGCGAACCGGCTATCAACATGTGGAATTACCTCGAACAACTGCAGAAACTTTCTCGTTTAACGTTGTTTCTTCCTCATTTCGAAAAACTTGCTAATCAAGAGCAATCGGAGAGAGATGTATACTGGAAAGGTGTGGAGAGGCTGAAAGCCCTGAGGAGGTTTGGAGTTGAGAGGCGTAATGCATGGTATGTGGACATAGCGATATTGGACAGAGATCGTGAAGACGAACAAAGAGTCAACGACTTCCTAGCGAAACGCAACCAAGAGCAGTCCGCCGTCACGAAGACATGCTTAGGACAGCAGGACACTTCGTAAAGGATGGAGTGTGCCCGGGGGAGAAATGCACGGTGCCAAACCAGGAGGACGCTGGTCACGAGGGCCTCGGGCAGATCTGTGCTTTCGAGCGTTGAGAGATGTCGAGTATCTTCGCACTAACACCACCAGCAAATGTTCCTGTGAGCTTTATCCAGAGCAGCATCGAGAGGCTCCGACGAACTAGAAGCTAGCTTAGGGCAAGGTGACGCTTGATGAAAGATTTACGGAGCACAAGCATGCGTGCAGGATTGGCTTTGGTGTCGACGAGGTGGCGGAGCTGAGCATCCTTAGCACTAAGGTTATCAAGAAGCATGTGGTGACGAGCTAAGCTTTCTGAATTGCAGTGATAAGGAGGATAGTTACACGTGTTTGGCGCTTCTGACTGCTCTGCTGGACAAGGACAAGAGTTTTATTGTCAGAGGATATCTCGGAATACCAGTACGCACATAGCAATACATACACTCATAAACTAGCTCGATATAGTTCAATAACGTCCCTTGTCCAATTCCGTATTCACAGAACTCGAACTCCTCATCTGATATTCCTTGCTCCCCATCTGTCTCGTATCCCACCCATGCATCTCCAAATACTCTCTGAACCTAAAATCCTCACCTACAACCCACGCATCAGCCAACCCTCCCACACCCAAACGAACCCATTCCCAACTCCAAATCCCAGAAAAGGGATAAAAAGGGAGACTCACGAGTGATAGTATCCTGCCCAATATGCGGCAACAAAAACAGGGCCAAAAACGCACTAAAGATGCACAGACTACTGCTGACGAAAAACGGGTCCTGACCCGCTCGCGTGGCGTTGGGGGCGTTGGCTTGGATGATGGTGAAGAGGTAGGTTCCTATGAAAGCGCCGATTTTGCCCATGGCGGCGGCGATGCCGTAGTATTGGCCGCGGATGGCGGTTGCCGAGGTTTTCGAGGCCACGAGGCCGATGTTGTCGCCGGGGCCTAGTTCGCCTAGGGAGAGGAAGATACTGGGTGTGAGATTTTCGTTAGTTGAGTGGAGGCATTAAGTGCGGACAGATAGGGGTGGGGGCCGTACCCGTAGACGACTACGAAGGCGGCGACGTGTGCGGGTGTGGCTAGTTGGGCGTAGAAGCCGGCCATGATGAAGCCGACTACGCCTTGTGCGAATACACCCCCGGCAAGGGCGTATCGAGGACCAATCCAGTCGCTGACGAAGGAGCCGAGGATAGCGCCGGGGATGTAGAACAGGTTGACTACGGTGTTCCAGCCGAAGGTTTTCCAGAGCGGGGCGGTGTCGCCGAGAATGATGTTTATCCAGGTGGAAGAGTAGATGCCGAAGGAGTAAGCGGAGAAGTCGTAGATGAACCAGATCAGGGAGACGATCAGGAGACGGAACCAGTAGAATCTGAGGGCGCCATTAGTGAGGAAGATGATGCTGAACGGTGGAAGGCTTACTTGATGACTAGCCACCATGGTACTCTGGTGTCCTTCATCGTCTCCCGGTTGAACTCTTCCGGTTCCCTCAACTTTATACGTAGGTAGAATAAACTTAACGGTGGAATGACGCCTAATCCCAGAGCTACTCTCCACGCTGCGCGGAGATGATTTTCAGTAAAGATCAGCACTAGGATCATGGGGACGAATGCAGATACGACGAATCCAAAGTCAATCTGGACATTCGTGAACATGATGAACCATCTATTCCTATGTCCAGCCTTCAGCTCCCCCGTGCTCTCGGCGCAAGCCACCGAACCAGCCGGATACTCGCCGCCGATACCGATACCCAGGAAGAAACGGTATGCCGTCAATGCGGCCAGCATTCCAGCGATGCTCCCGTGGTAACCGTACGAACCTGCGCCGAGCGCGGCGAAAAGGATCAATATGCATGTCGAGGCCATGAGCGACCATTTCCGGGAGTAGAAGTCGCTGAAGTGGCCAAAGGCTAATTGGCCGACAATAGTACCGGCGAAGGCGATGGATGACACGTTACGAGAGGCGGCTGAATTCTTGTATACTACCGGGTAGATTATCTTGAGCATGGTGTTGACGGATCCGATGACTTGTGGTCACGGTGATGTCAGCGCAATTCATCTCGCGGGTGCGCATCGCTCTGCGCAAACCGAAACACACCTCCATTTAGATATCCATCAGAGAAGAGCCCAGCACCGCAAGCAATGGTAGGCCAACTCCGCTCCCAGCGGCTCTTCTCAAGGTTCTCGAGTGGCGCTCCGCGATCATACGCTGGGGGGTAGTCGCTGCGATCTGGCGAAGATCCCACCGGGTCGACAGTCATGTCTTTCTCGTTTCTCATGCTGTGCTTCATGGCTGATAACGATGGCGACTACCGGTAAGGAGTCTTCGAATGATGTGCCAAACGAAGTTATTATGTTATGTTCATTTGAAAGAAGGTCCATTGGTAGGTGCAGCCACCGGCTTAAGTACTCGTAGCCTGCCTTTGCGACTCGATGGGTCGATTTTGCGTAGCGTGACGTTAGGTACCAGGCTTATCTCCCACGTACAATATAGAGTACTCGTACTCGTACTCGTACCGAGGTAGAGTACATGCCTTAGGGCTCCTGGGAAAAGCTTAACTCCCATCTTTAGATCTTTTAGGGCCTCGTAGTAGTTGACCCAGAAGGTAGCTCCTGCAGCCGGTGAAAGTGAGCATAACTGCATGTGTGTAAACCACCTTCCGTACCTGAGATACATACTGTAATATGTAAATGTCATCATCTATGTGTCGATGAGTGAGTGAGCCGGAACATACTTTAGCGCGATCAAAGCTGGTATTGTTAGCTCACCCGCCATTACTAATAATGCCGAAGT
>JAABUP010009040.1_pt1 | contig 12430 bp, 6 predicted proteins | sample 5559201 | NCBI WGS metagenome assembly JAABUP01 (sample SAMN10711887, study PRJNA513373) | rock metagenome | isolation source: Antarctica rocks | place: Antarctica | reverse complement strand
CAGATGAAATGCTGGGAGTCATAGATCAAGCGTCGTTTTTGACAGCGGGTATTCTAGAGCAGGCGTTGCCTGAATCTTGGGCAGATGAACTGAGCGCAGCATTCAACTCACTCCTGCCTGATTTGGGACTTGAGATTCCAAAGCAGATTCCCATTGTACCCCCCAATGCGCAGTTCTTCAACCGCTGATTGTACCCACTTCTGTTCTAGATTGCTTACGGCTGCTCCACATCAATGCCTTACCTGACGGTCTTGACATTCTTTGTTTCTGATGCTTGTTCTACATTTACTGAGAGCCAATGTCTTTCATTTCATTGAAGTACTCGCTCTTGCTGCAGCCATCAGCAAGTTATTTTATGTCACCAGTCAGTAGACTTGCTCTAGACTGTCTGTCAGAGCTGTAGTAGCAGTTGGTAGACTGGTAGCCATATTATTCAGTTTGCAGCAATTTGTAGCTACTCTGTATTTGTAAGATTGCTCTTGCACCACTTGCAGCTGTGCAGTATGGTACCGTAACAATGACCAGCGCATTAGCCAGCGGCACTAAGCCCCAGTGCCCAATCATTAGCATGTATGATGGCAAGGGTGTGTTGCAATATAGCTGCTCAAGTCCGCAGCAAGCTACACTGTAGTAGTTTCCCACCTCCAGCAGATTACATCAGCTGCTCCATGATGCATACTGGCTAGACAGTCATGCAGTTTCACAGGCCTGCCAATGCTAAACACTCGTTCCAGAACATTCCTAAGAGATTCTGCACTTATCAAGAGCTTGGGCTCTTGCAAAGTCAATGTCCAGTGTGACATCGCTCAATCCAATTGCACTGATCAGCCTAGTCAGAGTTTGTCGGGACAGGCATTACCCATGTCTTTGCTCACAAGATCTCTACACATGACAATGGGTCAATGTAAACATATCACAAAATAGACAGTGTGCCAGTGATTTGTACACACTTGTAAACATGTGAAGATGGTGTCCTGATGCCGGTACAAGCAATATACACACATGACTGTAGGGCCACTGATTCCTAGTCTGGGATAACACACAAAATCTGCTCCTGTGTGCAGCCTAGGTCACACTGAAAAGACATTGCCACAATTAGCACTATGGCAAGGTTCATAATCTGCGCATGAGGGCCTTTGCAGTATCTGTACAACCAGCTGACCACAGCTGCAGTTACTTGTGCAGATGATGTTGGCCTGCGATAGTGGTCCTGTGCATGATGCGCAGCCCCACATCACTCACTGTCATCTGTGTCTGAGGCGAGGCTTCATGCGCAACTGCCAGATTGTCTGATATGATGAAATCTCCAGGCTGCCACTGCATCAACAAGAACATGCCTTTTACCTTGAACTGTGCACAGCTTGTTGCATGGTGGCAGGGTGCAATATGTGCAACACACATTTGACCCTGTAGGTCTGTGCAAATGAGTCATAGGTATTCTGCTGTGAGGCAAAATATCTGTAGCCCACTGGCAAAAGCTGGGCACACTGCATGACTGGACAAGAGATGGCCAATGAAATGCATTTGAACAGGTTTTCTGCAGGTTGCTGCCATTGAAGCTTGGCTTGGCTGGTAAGACCTTGTGGCCACAGGCATTAGCCAGGACAACAGCAGTGCTTGGCATGTGTTTTGAGGCAGCAAATGACACTTCAGCGCTTTCAGCACACCTTATGGGAGTATACAAGATGTCCAATTTCTCTCCTGAACACCTGGTCTATTTCACCCAGTATCTGCCTTGTCTCTGCTGATCCTGCAACTTGTTCCTGTGGTGTGTCCAGGTCCCATACGTAGGCATCTGTCATGCCAGTGTGCAAGCACATGGTGGGTTTGCCTGTACCACAACACCCATGCCTGAGCTGACAGCCATGCATGATGCAATATATATCAATATACATGCTGCAATATACATACATGCTGCCATATACATGTATATAAACATATACATGCTGCTATATACATGCTGCTATATGTATATATACAAAAAACTCACATCAACATGTCTACTGGCCTGTCATGTTCAATGGACTTGCCACAGCGCAGCTTGAGGAGTAGCATCAATCAGGAGTTTCGCTGAAAAGCTGGTTGATTCCAGCAATCGGGCCAAGGAGGGACTTGCAGGCTGATGCCTCAGTATACAACAGTCTGAGTTGTGCTGTAGGCATATGAGAGTGCGTCAATTGAAGCACCTGTAATGGGGTGGGGGTAGATGAGGGGCTGTGCCACGCCGCCCCTGCGATCACTCAGCATGTAGAGTCGCTCCCACCTCTCCCTGCGCTCTGATGACAAGCTCTCTGTGACCTCGGTCAATGGAGCAAAAATGGTGTCACCCTGTCACATACACTCAGCAAACTCATGTTGAAGTTACTCCAAAAACCAATTAGCTAAGCTGCTTACATTGCTTACACAAGCATTGAGACCCAGAGAATCCACTGTATGCAAATGCTTCAGCGCCCTGACCATATGTAATGTGCAGTGCTGTCTTATCACATATGGCAACACATGACAGCTCCCCAACAATCTACTGCACCCTGACATGCATGTCTGCTGCTTGTGTATATACTGCAGGTACTAACGGCAAGGTCAGCAGCTGCCATACGGCGGAAGTCACTTTGGCCAAAATTTGTACATCCAACAAAGCTCACTTGTCCATATGCTCAACATACCATGTTGTCATGGATAGGCTGAGACAAATGACATATGCTTAACACACTACCCAGGCCAGGCACAGTGGCCATCCACCAGCAGGTTGCATTAAGCAATAGCATCCAAAGTTGTGTCGTGCACTGACAATATGACGTGCAACAGGTGAGGAATGATATGATATGCAGCAGGTGAGAAAGAGTAAAGGGCGAGCAAGGTACCTGCCTGTGTTGGGCAGCTCACAATGTGGTATGTGGAGTACGCAAAAGGTTTGGCCATGAAGCTACCATCTATATGCCACCCTGTTCGTCCCACCCCTGTGCAGCAATAGGCAAATGATTGAGGTCAAGTGATCACAGTCCATTCAGCATGTGCTATGCAAAGACAGCATAGATGGACGCAGGCAAAGTCAGAGCAGGAAGTGTGCCTTCTCTGCAGACTTGTTGCTGGTTGCAGAGTGCTCAACACTTACACTGCCTCAAGACAGACAATGCGTCATCACATGGTCTTGGCAGAGCCTTCTTGTGGTGCAGTGCGTGACCTGTTTGCTTACCTGTGCATCCCTCAAGGTTGCTGTTGGAAACTCTGAAGATGTCAGGGTGAGGAGACTTTGGGTGCTTGTAAAAGGTGGATTCCAAATTGCCAAACCAGCCACTGATGTCTACTTGACGCTGTCCACTAACAGCGCCTTGATCTCTGAAGATGACAAGACGATGCCTGCAAAAATGTAACCCAGTGGGGACTTCTGCTGTTAGGCAGGATGACTGTCCATCTGAGCTGCACCATATTCAGTTGTTATTCAGCAGACGAGAGCCGCCTCTGTTGCCTGTGCAGAAGGCTGATGCTGAACGGTATCACTTGCACTCATGTCACAGGTTGCAGGCAATACTCTGTGACATCCTCTTGTATTCTGCGTATGACAGGGTCAGGTATGTCTTGATTGAGGTCAAGTCCGAGTACTTCTGCGCCCCACACCTGATATCATTTGTAGCAGTCAAAACTTGTGTGACTGTCAATAGGATCAGTCTGAAGAAATGCTGCACATCAGCTAGGTCAGCATCAGGACGGGTGAGTGTGCCTTCCGTATCCCCACCGGCAAACGTTGTAGATTATACTCCCTGTCAATGGTAGCAGGCCGACTACTGAGCATGCCGTCGCGCGCGGTGCTCAAGCACCGCAAGTTCCGCAGATAGCGGTGCGCTGCATGCGTACTTGCGAGTTGTTGTTTGTGCTTGAAAGCGGCGCGCAATCAAAGCGTTAGTTCTATAATTACCTAATGCTTGAATTCTGGGTGTCGCAAATGTTGTCAGAGGCACGGTTTGTTGCATGCCAGACCTTGGCACAATCAGCTTTGCATGTTGTGGTCGGTACGAACGCTCTCAACAGGTGAAAACACGCTGGAGTTACTGGCGTGCTCAAGGCTAGTATAGTGTCACATTGTCTATCATCGTCAGCTTTCACGAGGTGACTGTCAGAGGCTCTGACTCAGAGCAAAGTCACGTCATGTAAAGGAGGAAGAGGTACAGGAAACGCCCATTCTGATTACTACACAGCCTTACTACACTCCACTATGTGTCATCGACAAGCTATTGATTGATCCACACACACAGCGTGTAGCACAGCAGGCAAAACAGATTTGCTGACCAAAGCGTCAGCTAAAACTGCTGCCAGCAAAATACGAAGTGTAGCTGATCTGCGATGCATGCACAGCAGCGACCTAGCTTGCGCTCTGTCAGCTGCACCTCTCTCACATTCCAAATGTACTGTGCACACCATCCAACAGAAACTGCAATTTACATGCTACCTGATAGCAGGGCACCATGCTGCAGGCTGTCCAGTTGGGGGGTGGGGGGGCAGATACCTGCTATACTGTCCATACAGCTCAGCTGAAACACCTGGTGACTCAGACACACCAACCTCCTGATCGCGCCCTTCAAACAGTTGCCAGCCAGGTGGGAACCTGGGTGTATGTGCCTAGCTGACCCAACCCCCTTGGTGAGGCAGCATGTTGCAGCCAGATTCTGCATCCGCCAACACCAGCCAGATGGCAGCAGACATGTAGCAGTGGTTGATCCAGAGCCAATGTTTGATCTCAGCCCAGCAGGTCCATCTCAATACAGCAACGCCACCAACATCAATGCAGCCCACTGCTTTCAAGCCACATGCAGGTCATAATAAATCGGAGCTGACATACCAGCACAGCCTCTGGCAGAAAGCCTTGACTGCAGCAGCAAGTTGCGTGACCAGGGCTGTCCTTCCTTCCACCAAGAAGGTCCTTCTTGGTGGAAGGTTAGTGAGTCAGATGCAGGACGGCAAGCAGGCATGCTGGCAGAATTCACCCAATTCAGCACCCAATTCAGACAAATTGATGCCCGGCAGATTGGAGGCGTATGCATATATTGTTAAGCAGTTGCTCGGTGTACCTGGCTAGCAGGTGGTGCAAGTCAGCCAAAACAGCTCTGAATTGGTTCAGCAAAGGCATCAAGCTGAACATTGTTCCAGCACTGCACAGCTCCCAGGACAAGGCACCGCAGTGGCACAGCGTGTGCGCATTGTCAACCACATGCTCGCCAACACAGGTGGGCAAGGACACTGCTGACACTTAGCTAGAAGGAGACAGGCCATCTCCTGCCCAGTTCCAACCACAAGTCAGTAGAGACATACAAGGACTTTTTGCAGAGGCAGGCCTGGACAGGGGGTCATTGCTTAGCGGCCCTTTGTTTGTTAGCCACAACGGTCACTGGGCTGAAACTGTTGGACGCCAGATTTCCAAAGCTACACCTCTGCATCAGTCCAGTGTATGTCCGGTACTACATGTGCCACCTCCCACTCCAGTATGAGAAGTTCAACAGCCTGTTTGACATACTGTGCTCAAAAGCCCACCTCTGATGACAAGTCAGGGTAGTGTCAGCTGGTTCTCCACCCTGACATATGGCATTATGCAGGATTTGAGCTGGCCAGCGCCTTCTGTGTGTGGGTGGTGCTGCCGTTTACCTGGACTCTAGCCTGCGACATCTTCTCCTTGTAAATGCAGGAGGTGTACAGGATTCTCACACCCATGAGCAAGCGCTGAGCCTATTTGCTGAATTATAGGTGATGTGCCATACACCATGCATATGTCAGCAAATGTACAGCCTATCAGGCCTCTCCTAAGCCTATCCAGGGCTGGTCTACAAGCACACCAGCCTGATAAAAGCTTCATGTCTCTGCAGCTTTCATGCATTGCACTAATCAGACATCACTTTCATCTTCTGTGCCAGCACCTGCAATTACACGCATTGCGCAGTGTGCACCACTAAGCTGCGTACCTCTTGATCCGAACATCGGGTCAGCGTATGATGTGGCCTAGCAGCTATGCCAGCACCCCTAGGTTGGACTATACACGGGCAAGCAGCGGGCCAACATAGACACCGTCATCCCTGTAGCCCAGTGCATGAAGCCTGCAGATGCACATGCGCAAGCTCTGGGCCCAAACCCCAACTGCAGTCAGAAGGCGTGACTAAGGACATGCTAGCAATCATCAAGTGTCCCTGACCCTGCTGACAAGAAAGGACTTTTATCTGCCAGCACAGCAAGCCAGATTCCTAAGCTTCATAGTATATGCAGCTCAGCAACGCTGTCTCCTACCAAAGGAGAAAAGACAAGACATCAGGCAGCTTGCTGCAGGCACTCTCAGCTGCTCACCTGTGAGCCGCACAGGTGATCAATAGGCAGCTAGCTCAGGTGGCAAGCAAGATTGTAACTGCAGCACCAGCAGCCCCATCAGGCCCACTGCTTCCCAGAGCAACACATAAGGCTATGACAGGCCAAGCAGGGGGAGACTATTTGTGCCCTTTAAGACAGGCAGTCTTGGCATACAGTGCTGGTAACACATATGCACAGCATCAGCGGAAGCCATCTGGTGAAAGTGAGACAGGGTAGGTAGCTGGAGATGCCTTAGAGGATGCATATGCACATGCAGCATATATCAAATCATGTGAGTCCCATCAGCCAACAATAATTGCTTACACTCCACAGAACCTAGCCCGGGCGCCCCATCATGTATTGCATCATGTGATGGTGCGCCCTGCAGTAGATTATATGCATGCTATGGGTAATCAAGGCCAGCCTGCAGCCTGCAGGCAAGCACAGACCTCTTTCAGCACAGCAGGCAGAGGTATGAGACAGCCAGGCAGGCAAGCTTCCACAGTGTTATTGGCATGAAAGGCAGTCCCTTCACATCTCCTGAGGTGAAGGAGCTATGCTTGCTCTGCGCACCACAGGATATAGAGGTGGAGGTGGTCTGAAATCCCAGCCTAACCAGCAGATTGCATACGCACCAACCAAGGTACAGGACAAGCCAGCTGGTCTCTGCATCCAGCAGTGTGTGCACAGATATGAAAGGCAGGACGCATATGCATGCCAGCCACGGATCTGTTTGCCAGCAATGCAAACACCAAAGTGCAGGGGCTTTCCATTTCAAATGCCTCTGCCGGCATCCACACCTCTGTTGCTAGGGCGCCCTAGCAACAGAGGTGTGGATGCTATGAAGCAGTGCAAGTTGGTGCAGAAACTTCTAGCACGTGTATCGTCACATGACTACCTAGTAGCTTTTAGTGCGCACTGCGTCACACGCAGATCTGGACGAAGCTTTGTATGCATGCCTTCAAATATGACGTGTACACATGTGCAATAAATCTCTTGGACGTGTCCCTAGAGTCTAAAGTACTGCCGTCAGCCACAATCTGCACTGGCTGACGCTTATCGTCATATACGAAAGTGACATCCTGTACAGTTACTGCAAGCTTGGAGCAGCGCTAGCAGTTTGCTGCCTCAAGCACGTTTGTGGTGCTGACAACTTGCCACACTCAACATGAAACGAGAGAGGTCTTCGTTCCTGATGGCTTTGTTTTGCGTCGCTGCGAGCCTCTCTTGTGGCGTGGCTCTCGATCCGTGAGTCCTCAAGAGCAGGCATTGATGAGCTGACAGTGTGCAAACCTTGTGCGTGTTCAACAGTGTTCCTCATTCTGCCATGTGCCATGTGTACAGTATTGTGTAAAGTGGTGACTGCGCGAGATGTAAGCACGCATATGCTGCAGGAACATCGGCACTGGTAAAATCTGTGCGGCAGTTTCTGACGGGGCCGGTGGCCCGAAATGCCCAGGTTCACAAATTGGTCTGTGTTGCGCCGCCTTGGAGAGCTCAAGTAACTGCTTGACGCTGTTGGGCGACGGCTCCGATCCTGCTGCCACGCTTGGCCTATTCACCCACGAGAACAACCCCTCGGCCCCTACATGTGCACAAGTTATGTTAGGCGGACAGGCATTGTCGCCGTTCTGCTGCGATGAGATGGACCTCCCGAACTGCCCCACCGCCGCCGTCGAATCGATGGGATCGCCGCCTGTGCTGATAAGCGCAGGACAAGGCTGTGTGGTAAGTGATCACACAACATGCACGCAGCGGTTGTGATGACGATGGGACGAGGGCCTCTGCACCGTGTATATGCCGTGCACCTTTCACATGTACATGTATAGCTGTAATTAGTACTATTGCACAGACTGACTTGAGTATGACTCAGTGAGACTGTGCACTGAGTCTTTTATTGGCAAGCGACATGCCTTGGAGTCACAGTGTTGTAAGCACAGTATGGACTTGAGGGTACTATAGTAGCTAGTCACAAATTCCTTGATGACAATGTCCCACTGTCATACAAAGCTAGGCATTTGGTGAACGTGTGACGCTCACAAGCGTGGCCGTGCAAGTGCGTATGGATGCAATGCAATGCAGGGAGCGCACACGGGTAAAGTCGGAACGGAGGTAGTTACAAGGTGTGACAGCAGCAGATAGCTGTGTCAGGAGAGTGTGAGAGTAGGATCTGACTGATCATACAGACATGTCCGACTTGTTGAGGTCCCAAAATATTTATAGGGAATCACAGGATTGTTCTAGAACAGGCTTGACAATAGGACTTTCTAGACCTTAAGGAATCTGCACGAGTATTCTAGAATCAATCTTCATCTCAGTCAAATCCCAGTCAACGCATTCCGCATGAGACTCTAAACCCAGTAAAGTTACCTATCAATCAACATCGCAGTCAATGCGATGTAACATACGTATTATAATCATGCCTTGTAGTGCTGTTCCTTACATACTTGCTCAGATACCTAATGCTTCGTCACAGCTGTGACGCTCACTTCCTCCCAAAGAAAAAGAAAATCAGCCCCAACAATGAATACAAGCCCGACTATGTACACAATTGTTCCCAGCTAGCTAACAGCCTAATTTAGCTATGTGTTACTGCAAAGCCTTCAAATCTTTAATCGCCTTGCTTCACTCCCAGAGTGCTCAATCCGCTCTGATCCACAACACTGCTTTGAGACAGTGATTAACCTTTGCCACAATCTTCAGAAAGTTTTGCTTCCAAGCTGCTTTTGCATTGTGTACAGCGTCCGCAAGAAACTCTACAACTTCCACAGGCTTGTGAGTGCAGCAGGCAAAGTTATGGTACTTTTCCTGTTCCGGGACAGATACGCTTTTACTTCCCATCAAAATGTATTGAGACAACTCATCAAGGTCTGTAGGCAAATAGGGTGAATGAGATACCTGACCAGTTGTGATGATAACGCCCACTTCCTTGATGTTGCTTCTGTGCTTGTTCGCGCTGTAATCCCAGGGTTGGTTACCGTAGCCTTCCTGGGGACTTGCTGTTGCTTTGCCAGGATCAAACTGGTTTGTCTGTGGCCCTGCCTTACCTGTGATCTGACATGCAATGTCATAATCAAATGCTACTAAAGGCGATGGAATCACTTCTGTGCTGTCAAGGCATGTAGGAGACTTCAGCAACACTGTCTGCACTTTGACTGGGCCAGACACAACATCAGCATTGATCTTCAAATCATAACTTGCGTTACTCAGGCTCTGTGAAGACTCTGCTGGACCTCCTGGGTTGCTTGGGGGCCTGCATATGCATACGTTTCACTGCCAGTAAGGATTGTTACAGAACTGTCAACAGCCAAAGGTGCTTCAGTCTTAGAGCAGTCATCATGTTCTCCTGCGATCACAATTGAAGCAAACCCTGCTGTACTGATGATGTCCTTATCCAGCTGTTGCACAACCTTCAACTGCTCAAGCAAGCTCTGTGCTGTTGTGTCAGTGACCTCTGGCTTTGGCTCTGTGATCTGTACAAGTCCTACACTTACATCTCCTGTGCCTGCTTGTATGGACAGACCAAATGCTTCAAGTACATCCTCGCATTCCTGATCATCTGCCCTGTCATCTGCCTGCACGTCCAGTTCTTCAATTTCGCAGTGCGGCACTTCACTAGGGGCAATCGCAGGGGCGGTTGCAACTATCGTCCTAGGCATAGGCAACGAGAAGGAAAATGGTGAAGCATATGCTGTTGTCTCCTTAGGATAACCTGTCAACGCCGTCAACTCGGCAGTGCTTTTGACTGAAGATCCAGTGGTGTCCCCTGTCTTGTCTGATGCTGCTTCTGAAGCTCTAATAAACTGCAAGTCACATGCAGATGTCCTGGTGTCGCCGTTGTTAGCCTGTTTTTCGTGTATCTCGCCCTTCAAACCCTCAGGCATTGCCTCCTCAGCTGTCTTGTTCACTGATGAGGCAACATTTATCGCTTTGGCGCTTCTTGCCCCAGTGTGCACAGCATCACTGCCACTGACTACTGCACAGCAATTTGCAAGAGCTTGTCCGGAAGCCTGTACTGCCTGTCCTGTCTTTGCTGATATGGTGCATGGATTGGTCTTCATCATTGCTTCAGATGCTCTTGCTGCTTTGACGCTTCTTGCTTCAGTGTGTAGAGCATCACTGCCACTGACTACTTTACAATACTTTGCAAGGGCTAACCTTGCAGCCTGAAGTGTCTCTGCTTTATGATCAAGGGTTTGAGCGTACTTCAACGCCTCAGGTGTTGCTGGTGTGCAACTAGTGCTACCACAATAGTCCAGGTCAACCTCTGATGGAGCTGAATGCAGAAACACATTCTCATCATGCCTGCTACTGATGTCTGCCTCTATACAGTGCAATTTTCTGTGTCCATACCTTGGATGTCTCCAGCGTCGTGGTGCTACACTGTACTGTCTATGGTCCTCCCTTGAAAGGTAATGAGATGCCTCAGGTTCAGCTTCATGTTGCTCTTGCCTGCTCCAATAATTTGCAACTGCTATGCTCATCTTTTCCATGGACCTTGTGAGACGCTCTATGGGGTCTTGCCTGCTTGCAACCCGCTGTTGTTCCCATGCTTTCAACTTCTCTGGTAGTACACCAACAGACTTCTCTTCCAAGAAGGTAGCATTTGCAATGACCTGCTCTACTGTGCTTGGCATTGTCACCATGACATCTTCCTTTAGGCCAGGTTTTAGGTTATTCAGCAGCGCATCTTGCCTCAAAGCGTGAGGGAGTTCTGACTGTGCAAACATCATGATCATGTCACCAGCATACAATTGCACACTCTCATTTTCAGCCTGCTTTCTATGTTTGATGCGTGCAGTGATTGTTTGTCCTCACCAAATCTAAGTCTCATTTTGCTTTCAAATTCTGCCCAATTTGTGACTTGCGCACAGTGCGTGACAAACCATGTCAGTGCAACATTGCCTAGTGATAAGCTTGCTTCAGCCACAGCTTGGGAGTCAGACCAACCTTGTATCTGGCGCTCAGTGTTCATGCGATGCAGCCAAAGTGCTACATTCTGAGTAGGCTCATACCGCTTGATATATGATTTTCTGTGTCTCATCTGATTGAGAGCAGCCATGCCTTTGAAAAGTAACGTAGTCAGATCAGTGTTCAAGCGTCTCAGCCAACTTTTCTTTGTCTTTTACAACACACAAGAATGTGCCAGCAATCTAATTTTGTTCTTCTTCTTCAGAGTACACAATGTTAAAGCGTCAGGGTTGGCTCAAGTACTGATCTTTTTACCCTGCTTGAAACGTCTAATATAACAGGTAACAAAGGCAAGCTGCCACAAAGTTAACTACGAGCACTATGAATACAAGATTCAGTCTTGCTGCCTGCAAAAGTCTATTGTCCAGCTGCGCAAGTTGATCCTTGGTAGTCCAGCACTCTGACGCTCACACGCTCCTGTTGGCATTGCACTCTCGGCAGTCCTCAAGCTGTGGTCGAATGTGGTGTCTCCAAGTGATGTTCTTGGCCAGCGAACTTCAAGGCCTTTTTGCAAGTGGTAGGAGCCAAAAGTCTGCCTGTTCCTTCAAAGCTGCTACAGAGAATCTGGCTCTACAGATGGCGTGTGCAGTACAATCACTATAATGTTATGATAATTGCCGTCGCAAATAGCACTCGACCAGTCGCAAAATCAGCGAAGCTTGTCTACACAGCTTGCGATCAAGCAATCTTGTCCAGGCACGGCCACAGCCCAAATAGCAACGTTCGCCAAATTGCACCAAACTTCACACAGCGCTCCAAAGAGTACTGCTCAAGTCTGCTATGCAAAAAGCAACTCGACTTGCTGACACTCAAAATCTGACAAAGATGACCGATGCTGTCTGGAATGTCTGTCGAAAGTCCGACCTTCACCAAATCGCGCGAAACTTCACAGTATGCCTTACAATGTGCTGTGTATGCGTGTGTTGCAAGTGGTTTGAAGTGTTCCTGCCACGGAAACTTACCCGACGATGGTTCGTGACCTGATGATGTTGCGGAAGAGCGCAACGTCAGTTCCCGAGGTACGCGCCAACAAGCGTGGCCGTGCTAGTGCGTATGGATGCAATGCAATGCAGGGAGCGCACACGGGTAAAGTCGGAACGGAGGTAGTTACAAGGTGTGACAGCAGCAGATAGCT
>JAABUP010009039.1_pt1 | contig 12433 bp, 12 predicted proteins | sample 5559201 | NCBI WGS metagenome assembly JAABUP01 (sample SAMN10711887, study PRJNA513373) | rock metagenome | isolation source: Antarctica rocks | place: Antarctica | reverse complement strand
GGTCGCGGAGGAACCGGGTGCCGATGTGAAACGGGTCGCCGTTCGAGTGGTTACCGAGGTCCTTGAGCAGCATCGGCACACCACGGAACGGTCCGTCGGGCAACGTGGCCTGCGCTTCCTCCCTGGCAAGTTCGAAGCGGCGGTGGATGACCGCGTTCACCTCCGGGTCGAGTTGTTCGATGCGCGCGATCGCGGCGTCGACCAGTTCCAGCGGGGAGAGCTCGCCGCTGGCGACACGGGCCGCTTGGGTTTGCGCGTCGGCCCATCTGAGTTCCGTGGTCACGGTTGCAGGGATAACACGCGCCGGCACGGTGTTGTCCGGGTCGGTCCCGTTCAGCAAGATCGCCCGACCTGTGCAGGTGTTCCGCGAGCAGCGGCCCCTGCCCCGGTGATGTGCCTGCTCATCGCCGCCTGGCCGCCAGCTCCCCGGCTAACCCCGCCGTGGGCCAACGCTGCGCGACAGTGCGCGGCTGCGGCGCAGAGTGCCGAACTTGTCCAAATGGGTGCTGTACGCCTCGCGAGAACCACCATTTGGACAAGTTCGACGTCAGTTCAGCGTCGGATAGTCCGTGTAGCCCTCGGCGCCGCCGCCGTAGAACGTCGCCTGCTGCGCCTCGTTGAGCTCGGCGCCGATCGTCCACCGCTCGACGAGATCAGGGTTGGCGATGTAGGGGCGCCCTACCGCGACCGCGTCGGCCGGACCGTCGGCCACCAGTGCCTCCATGTCGTCGCGCTCGCTGAGCACCCCGAAGCCGGTGTTGAGCACCAGCTCGCCGGACCACGCGTCGCGGATCTTGGTCAGCATGGGTTCGTCCGGCTGGATCAGCACGTGCAGGTAGGCCAGGCTCAGGGTGTCGATCTCCGCGAGCAGCTCGGCGTAGGTGTCCCAGTTGTCGGTCTCGGTGATGGCACCGGCCGTGTGGCCGGGCGAGATGCGGATGCCGACCCTTTCGGCGCCGATGGCCTCGGCCACCGCGGTGACCACCTCGACGACGAAGCGGGCCCGGTTCGCGGCGCTGCCACCGTAGGAGTCGGTGCGCAGGTTCTCCCCGTTGGAGAGGAACTCGTGCAGCAGGTAGCCGTTGGCGGCGTGCAGCTCCACCCCGTCCAGCCCGGCGGCGACCGCCCGCTTGCTGGCGTCGACGAAGTCCGCGACCACACCGGGCAGCTCGTCGATGTCCAGTGCGCGAGGGGCCGGGATGTCCTGCATGCCGGTCTTGGTGAACATCTGGGCACCGACAGGTGCGATCGCCGATGGGGCGATGGACTGGTGGCCGGAGTTGTCCGGGTGCGACATACGGCCGGCGTGCATCAGCTGGACGACGATGCGGCCACCCTCGGCGTGCACGGCGTCGGCGATCTGGGCCCAGCCGTCTTGCTGTGCATCGGTGTGCAGGCCCGGGGTGTTGGTGTAGCCCTTGCCGACCTGCGACGGCTGGGTGCCTTCGGCGATGATCAATCCGGCGCGGGCTCGTTGGCGGTAGTACTCCACCTGCAGATCGGTGGGCACGCCGTCGTCGGTGGCGCGGCTGCGGGTCAGCGGGGCCATGAACACCCGGTTGTTGGCGACGATGTCGCCGACGGTGATGGGCGCGAGGAGCGAGGAGTCGGAAGCGAGAGCAGTCATGGCTCTCACAACCGCAGCGGCGGGGGTCTGCTTCCCTGTTATGGGATGGACCACAAGGGGAATAGCCGTGTCGGCATCACACCCGCCGGCTCACGCGGCGGCGCTGGCCAACCGTTGGTCCTCCTCGAACAGCCGCGCGGTCCGGTCCGCCGAGGCCACCGCCCACGGCCCGGACGTCAGCGCCCCAACGCCCAGCACCGCGAGCCCACAGCCGGCCACGATCCACCATGCCGGGTGACTCGCCGCGGCGAAGCCGGTGCGCAGCGGCCCGGCCAGCCCCGCGTTCAGTATCGAACCGAGCACCGCGACACCGAGCGCGGTCCCGATCTGCCGGCTGGTCGACGCCACGGCCGCGGCCACCCCAGCCTGCTCACGCGGCATCCCGGCCATGGCGGTGTTGGTGATCGGCGCGTTGACCATGGCGAACCCGAAGCCGAACACGGCGTAGCTGGCCAGCACCCACACCAGCGCGGTGTCCGCGCGAAGCTCCACCAGCATCAACGCTCCCGCGCACATCGCCACGCCCGCGGTGAGCAGCGGAATGCGCGGACCGCGCGCCCCGACCAGACGACCCGACAGCGGCGCGAAGACCAGCGTCGTCACCGCCAGCGGCAAAGTGCACAGGCCGGCACGGAGCGCAGAGAAGCCGCGCACATCCTGCAAGTACAGGGTGTTGAGGAACAAGAAGCCGGCGAACGCACCGAACGATGCGATCGCGATGAGGGTGGCTCCGGAGAACGGGATGCTGCGGAAGAAGCGCAGCTCGATCAGCGGATCGGTGCGCCGCGGCTCGTAGATCGACAGTCCGCCGAGCGCGCCGAGCGCCAGTACCAGCAGACCCACGGTCGTCGGTGACGCCCAGCCGGCCCGCGGGGCATCGATGATCGCGTAGGTCAGGCTGGCCAGCAGCACGATCACCAGCAGCTGACCGAACGCGTCTATTCGACGTGCTCGCGGCGCCCTCGACTCGGGTACGAAGCGCGCCGCGAGGACCAGTGCCGTCAAGCCGATCGGGATGTTGATCCAGAAGATGGACCGCCACCCGACCGTGTCGATCAGCACGCCGCCAAGCACCGGGCCGATGCCCAGGCTGAGTCCCACGACCCCGCCCCACACCCCGATCGCCCGGGCCCGTTCGCGTGGTTCGGTGAAGACGTTGGTGATGATGGACATCGCGACGGGGTTGAGCATCGAGCCGCCGACCGCCTGGACCATGCGGAAGGCGATCAGCCACCCGAGGCCGGGCGCGATGCTGCACAGCAGCGAGCCCAGCGTGAAGATCAGCAGCCCGACCTGGAAGGTGCGGCGCCGCCCGAGCCGGTCGGCCGTGGAGCCGGACAGCATCAGCAGGCTGGCGAGCACCAGGATGTAGGCGTCGATCGTCCACTGTAGACCGGACAGTGACGCGTCCAGGTCGGTGCTGATGGACGGCAGGGCGACGTTGACGATGGTGTTGTCCATGCCGACGATCAGCAGGCTCATGCAGCAGATGGCCAGCACCAGCAGTCGGCGACGCTGACTCAACTCGGGCACGTCGGCAAGGGTAGGCGAGCCGACGAGGAGTGGCCCGCTCGCCGGAGCCACAGTGAACTCGCAGCGCGCCCTCGATGCCACTGCTGGATGTCGTTCGTATGTATTGACATCCAAACCGGTGACGGGCAGCCTGAAGGCATGTCCGGAACAAGGGATGCCCTGCCGCTGCGGTTCAAAAATGCCCGTACCAAGGCGGCGTTGCGCGAGTTGTCGGAGCAGTCGGGGCTGTCGATGACCGACATCGCCGAGAAGGCCATCGAGCATGAGCTGGCGCTTCTGGGAGCCGACCTCGAGCGACGGTTGAGCGAGGCGTTGGAGGCGGTGCGCGCCTACCGCCCTGCCGTGGACCTCGAGTCCTACCTACAGGCGGCGGGTGAAGGTGAGCGATCCGGCATGGAGCCGCTGCGCTCCGTACGCGCTGAGCACGACCGGAGCGTGTATCCACAGGTCCACACTCCCGGCGAGGAACCAGACCGCTTCGGGGTGCTTGCCGCATTCGACCGAGGGTGAGCACACCCGGCCCCCCGTGGGGCGAGGACAGCCGCGCTGACGAGCTGCGCATCGCGAGCAACGTCGTCGAGCTGCTGCGGCAGCTGACCCATGACGCCCCGATGCGGCATGACCCATCGTTGCGGATGGCGCATGGCTGGCACGTCGCGGTCTTCGCTGGCGTCTCATCGCCGCCGCTTGCCAGCTATCTCGGAGCCCCCCGCGGCAGTACTGACGAACTTAGCGGTTACGAAGTGGTGCTTACCGACGGGCAAGGGCGGGTCCTGGCCAAAGGGGTACCTGCGGGTCAGGTGGCGCAGGCACTCGCCAGGCTGGAGTCCTCCATTCGTGCGGCGGTCTCCGTGCTGGATGACGTGATCGCGCCGGGCGCGGTCCCCGCTGATGCTGACGAGTTGATGGCCGTGCTGCGGCTATGCGCCCGGGTGCACGGCGAATGGGTGCGAATCCACCCCTACGCCAATGGCAACGGTCGTAAGGCGCGGGTGTGGGCCAACTGGATTGCGTTGCGCTACGGGCTGCCGCCCTTCGTCCGGATCAAGCCGCGACCCGACGGATTACTCTATGCGCAGGCCGCCCACCTCAGCATGCGCGACGGCGATCACGCACTGACGGCCCAAGTATTTGTCGATCTGTTGCGGTCGGTGCCTGGGCGACGTCGGGCCGAGTAGACGCTTCTCAGGTCACCGGCCCGCTTGCGCAAAGAACGCCGGGTGCGGGTGATCTACCAATACCGCGGAGCCGTCCGGTGTACCTCGCGTTCCGGTCAACCGAGGCACCGATCCACGAACGAACGGGAGGACGGACAGCAGCACCAAGGCCGGGCCGAGAAGCAGCGGTGCCATCAGCCACGCCTGCTGCCCGATGAGAAATCGAAGCACCAGTGCGCCGAAGAACAGGAAGGCTGCGAGAGCCAGGGTTGACCGGGTCACGATCGACCAGCGCGCACGGTAGCGGCAGCACTCCGCGCACAGCGGCCACCCGGACGTGTGAATCAGCACTGCGGACCCGAGACGCGCCACCGTACCGAGCACCGGAAGAAATGGATGGTCCGCGAATCGCTTCGCGACACTCTTCGGAAACACCTCGCCAGCACCGGGCGCAGCCGGTATCCACTTCACGTCCATGTCAACCCGCCGGGCCACTGGCTCGCCGGGCCGTGAGCACACGGCAAAACTCGACGCGTCGAGCTCTGGTGTCCCCTTGGCCGACTTCCTCGCGGGCAGGGAGAGGGTTTCCACCCCTGGCATCATGCCCGAGGGAACCAATCGCGGCGTACGTGCTTTCCGGCAAGCGCAGCCTCCGGGAGGCCTATACCAACCCCGCCTCCACCCGCGTGATGAATGCCCAGGTGCACGCATTTGCCGAGCGCTGGGCCGTGCTGGCGGAGGAGGAGAAAGCGGAGCTGGGCGCGGAGTCCGCCACGGCTGACGCGGTCCGCCACGATGACGACGGGAGGTTCGACCGACCGATCCTGCGCACGGGTTCGTAATTCCGAGACTCGTCAACCGTCGCCTTCCACCGGGAGCACGAGGTCGCCGACGGTGCCCAGGGGCCGACACCGGCGGCGAGTGATCCGCCAGCCGGCGTCGGTGCGCAACCACATGTCGTCGTAGATCCCGACGAAGTCCCAGTGCTGCACCGGGCGGCCGGGCGCGGAGAAGTGAATGGCCCGGATGTAGCTGGTGGAGGTGGCCCAGTCGCCGTCCAGGCGAATGCGATGGTTGCCGGTCAGGTGCTGGGTGGGCCCACAGCGGCCGAGGTAGCGGATGGTGTTGGCGGTGATCGCCGGCAGACCTTGTTGGCCGTAGCCTTCGGCGTCCTCGGTAAAAATCTCGCCGAGGCGGTCCCACTGCTTGTGGTCCAGGATCCAGGCGATCTCGGTGAGCTGGTCGACGATCTGCTGCTGGTAGTCATTCACGCGGGGCCCCCTTGGTGGGTGTACGCTCTGGCTATCGGTGTCGGCCAGCCGCATGAACATTGTTGACCCGCCTTTCGCCGCTGACCGATGGCGCGGGGTGAATCAAGCGGTGAGATCAGTCCGTCGTAGGCCGGTCGAGAAACGGTGTATAGGAACGGGCCCGGCTGTTGGCAAACTGCGGCGAGGTCATCAAGGACAGCAAGGAACTGGTGCGCCATCGCCGACGCACGCAGATTTCCGCTGCTGAGGCAGAACGCCTGGACGCCGTGCGCGATAACGGCAGCACGTTCGGCGGGCCGATAGCGGATGCGGTCGTCCTTCATGAGCACAGGCCAACCCCGCTCACCAGCGTGGCCGAGCCAGTCGACGTCCGATACTTGCTCGTCAGCGGGAATTCCGTAGACCTCCGCGAGAGTGTGCAGCCGAATTCCGGCCGCTCTGAGCAGGTCAGGAACCTGGCGCCGCCCGAGACTGCGGTCAAGGAACAGAACAGGCAGCCCCGCAGAGTGCCCTGGCGTCACCTCAGGCGGCAGGAGGTACGGCGATGCGCACGGCGTCCTCCAGCTGCTCGCGTGGCACGCCGTACTCCTCGGCAACCGCGTCGAGCGGTTCGCCAGCGCGGAACATCCCGATAGCGTCCTCGACTCGAGCCCCACCGTGAACGAAGATCGGTTGGCCAAATCCGCGGTTGGGATCGACGACCACCTCGGCCACCTCGTACGCCGGTAGCTGAATCAACCGGGCGTAACCGTCGTCACCGAATACGACTCGACGCAAGTACGACTCGATGATCGCGTTAAATACTCGCTGGCCGTTGCGCACGCCGACGAGCTCGCGAGCGCGTGCGACAGCCCGAACTGTTCGTCCAGCGCGGCGAGGGCGGGACGGATTCGTTGCAGGGGGACGCCGCTGCGTCGCATGGCGGTGAGCACGAGTCCCTCGGCAAGGCCGAGGAACGGGATGACCGGGCGGCGCTGACCACTCTTGGGCAGCGTCGTCAGCACAGGTAACCCGACAACCATGCGGCGCCGGGTGGACTGGTGGCGATAGCCAAGCGCCCAGGTCGCGAACGTACGTTCCGGCACGTCGAGGTACCGCGCGGCTTCCCGGACGGTGTAGAGCGGGGCCCGGAAGCGGTCGAGGACGCAGGTCTCTTCGTCGAGCATCGTCATCGTGCGCTCCTTTCCGCTGAGTCCGACTTCCATCTTGCCGCACTCGACGGCTGCGCCTGACACCCACAAGCTGATTCGATAGGCGTCATGTCAGCCGATCTCGATGCTCGCCTGCGCCGAGAAGCGATGGCGTGGCTGACATTCAGGACTCATGACGGTCTGCGTTCGCTGTCCACTGATGAGCTACGCGACTTCATTTTCGACGGCGAAGCCTTCCGGCTTATGGACGCACAGCGCGGAATACGTAAGCCGCGACAACTCTCCGCGGCGTTGTCGATCCGCACCGTCTACCGTCCGGAGGGCGCATCGCGTCCCTACGAGGACGCCATGGGCGCAGACGGCTTCCTCCGCTACAAGTGGCGTGGCGACGACCCTGGTCACGCGGAAAACCGCGCACTGCGAGCCTTCATGGAGCAAAGTGTCCCGATGATTTGGTTCTTCGGGGTTGGCGTCGCGCAGTACCAACCAGTGTTTCCCGTTTTCATCGTTTCCGAGGAACCTGAGCAGCACCAGTTCGCCGTTACCACCGAGGTAGGGCGCGATCTAGCCCGCCCGGATACTCCGGTCGAAGCGCAACTTCGCCGCTACATCATTGCTGAAACCAAGCGGCGATTGCATCAGCCCGTCTTTCGCGCGACGGTGATGCGCGCCTACGAGACGCGATGCGCGGTGTGCGCCTTGCGGCACGGCGAGTTGCTCGACGCCGCACATATCGTGGCGGACTCGGAGGAAGCAGGTATCCCGGTTGTGCGGAACGGCCTCGCCCTGTGCAAGATCCACCACGCCGCCTACGACTCGGGCATCCTCGGCATCCGACCGGACAAAGTCGTTGAGATCCGCACCGATCTACTAAGCGAGATCGATGGTCCAATGTTGCAGCACGGCTTGAAGGAGCGACACGGCCAGCAGCTCATGGCCCTGCCGCGTGCCCGCAAGGAGCAACCGGATCCGTTGTTGCTTGAGATGAGCTACGAGCGGTTTCGCGCTGTGGGCTGACGGCGCGGCTGCGCACGCTATCGGGGCACCGGAGTCGCGGCCCGGCCGCGCTAGCTCACCGGTAACCTTCAATAGCCACTCGCGCCGCCACTCGACTAGCACCACGACAGTCAGCGCCACGCGCGGTCGGGGCCACGATGGCTATCGCGCGCGACCGAGCCCTCACCGCCATCGAGTGAGGACCCACCTCGGTTTCTGATCGCGTAGCTACGAGTGGCGCTGACCGATGGCATGTCGCCGACGCGTACCAAATGCACCGTTCACCATGCCGCACAAGCGATTCGGCATCAGAGTGCTGTACCGAAGTCATCGGGCAGCCGCAACCGCTGCTGGCAATAGCGCTCGTACGCAGCGCCCGGCAACTCCGGTCCCACCGCGATCAGGAAACCGGCGGTGACAGTGAGGAGGTCGAGGTCAAACAGGGTGTGAAAGTCGCTCCGCAGCGAAGTCCCGTTTTCTAAGGTGCTGCGTGTGGTCGTTCGAGTAGGCGTCGATATGCGCAGCTTCGAGAACCGGGACGGCACTGGACCCATCGGCCCCTTGCCGCCGCGGGGCACCCACCCTTGATGAAGTCGGGCGGCCGTGGGAACAAGCAACGCACCGGGGGTGGCCGTTGGGGGACGAACCGCCCCGGTGCTCAGCTGCGGTGGTTCAGCGTCAGCGAGACGAACGCACTCGCATCGGTGGTGCAGGCGACCGGGGTGGCGAGAAGGGGTTTCCCCGCGGTGGCGCCGGCGCCCGGCCGGCGGCATGCTGGTCGGATATGGTGTCCGAACCGATCACCGCGACCACACCGCGCCCGCTGCGCCACACCTTGCTGACGCAGTGGTGGCGCGACCTGACGTTCCTGCATTGGCGCGCCGACCCGTCCGTGCTCGAGCCGTTCATGCCGCCTGGGGTGCGCCCGGACGTGTTCGATGAAACCAGTTGGATCGGGCTGATCGGCTTTCGGATGGTGGGCCTGGGGTTCGGCCCGCTCGGCCGGGTGCCGTACTTCGGCTCCTTCTTGGAGACCAACGTCCGGCTGTACTCGGTGGACTCGCTCGGACGGCGCGGTGTCGTCTTTCTCAGCTTGGAAGCGGCCCGTCTGCTGCCGGTGCTGGTGTCCCGGCAGTGGCCACACATCCCCTACACCTGGTCGAAGATGTCGATGCAGCGAAACGGGGCGGCCGCCGCCGGCACCGAACCGCTGCGCGGAGGCGAGCAGCTTACCTACACCGCCCGCCGACGGTGGCCTGCCCCGCGGGGCGCGCACAGCCGGTTCACCGTGCAGGTCGGCGAAGAGCTTGGGCAACCGAGCGATCGCGATATCTTTCTCACCGCCCGTTGGGGCTTGCACACTCGGACGCTGACCGGGCGGGCACGTTACCTGCCCAACGCCCACCGCGCGTGGACGCTGCGCGAGGCCCGGGTGCTGGAGCTGAACGACGAGCTCGTCGCCGCCACGGGCCTGCCCCAGCCGTCGGGGCCGCCGGAGAGCGTGCTGGTCACCGACGGGGTGCCGGTGCAGTTCGGTGGGCCCCTCGCCCCACCCCCCACCTGAGCGTTCACCCCAGGAAGCGCACGGCCAGCGGGGTCTCCACGGTTCTGCCCCCTGACGCGTCACGCGAGACGCCTGTCCGACGGGCCGTTCGCTCACCCCTTCTCCGGCGTCCGCCGAGCCACAGCAGGGCGCCCCCGTTGTCGGCGGCGTAACCGTCCGGCAGCGCCCCCGGGGTGACCATGTCGAGGTAGGCGCCCCGGCGGCCGGCCTCGCAAAGTAGTGCGGGCAGGCTGACCTCCGGCAGGAACCCGATCAGGTAGGTCCTGCTGACCCAGGCGAAAACAGTCGCGCCACCGAGCCGAAAAGTTGACGTCGTCAGACGTGTCGATTGCCGCCCGGCGGGTGATGTCCCACGCACCGTGATCTCGTGCGATGGTCCAGTGGTCAGGAAATGCAGCGCCGATCGGGATGACCCAAGCGGTCAACGGACGTGCTCCTACCCCTGTCCACCTCGGGTGGGGACGTGTCCTCATTCGGAAGCCCGTCGGGGCCGTGCTCGGTTGTCTCAGTTCGCGTGTGTTCAGTCGGGGATCAGCTCGTGCAGCACCGCCTGCGTCTGCGGGTCGGTGGAGTACAGGACAGTGCCGACCATGCCGCGGGTGAGCAGCACCTTGTAGACGTGGCGCACCAGCCGGTCGAACTGCGGCTCGGGAACCTTGACCTGGTTGCGCATGTCCGGGTCGCGGTTGGCCGCACGAACCGTGGTGAACCGGCCACCGCGCCACACCAGGTCCGGCCCGAGGATCACCCCGCTCCAGTCGTACTCGAAGCCCTGCGCGGTATACACGCAGCCGACCTGGTCGAAGCCGCCGTCGTTGGTCGCCCACAGCGCCGAGGGCGGTGCGTCGCCGATGGCGCGGTCGCCCTTGAGGTTCCACGGCCTGGCCCAGGCGCCCACTTGCACGTCGTTCACCAGCGACCCGTCGGGCCGTGGATCGCTCCAGGGCCAGCAGTAGCCGGCGGAGATCCGGGCGGAGTAGCCCTGCTCCATCTGCACCCGCAGCAGATGCTCCAACTCCTGCGGGCTCTCGGCGACCCGCACCACGAATTGCGGATCGCCCCGCCAGCGCTCCGGCGCTGCTTCGACCAGACCGAGCAGCTTCTGCGTCCACAGCAGGTACTCCTGGCTGCCGCCGCAGCGAAACTGCTCCCCCAGGTGCACGTGCTGAGCGTCCAGGCCCAACGACTCGGTGTGCCGCAAGATCTGCGCCAGCGAGCCCATCTCCCCGGGCCGCACCACCTGGTGCTCGTCGAGCAGGAACACCGGCACCCGGGCGGCTGCGATCAGCTCGTCGATCTGCGGACGCTCCGTGCGCAGCGCCGCCTTGGTGTAGCGGTCCACCGAGGTCGCGCGGATGCGGTGTGCCTCGTCGAGGATCAAGACGTCGAGCCCGTTGCGCTCCGCCGTCATAAAGTGGTTGAAGTACTTGAACATCTTCTGTACGCGGGGCGCCCGAGCCCCGGCAACCTTGCGCAGCGTCTGGGTGAACGAGCGCGAGCCGGTGGCGTGCAGCACCGAGCGCCCTTGTCGCGCCAACTCGCCCAACAGCGACAGCGCCACCACGGACTTGCCGCTGCCCGGCCCCCCACTCACCACGATCACCCGCTTGGTGTCGGCGCCGCGCGCTTGCTCCACCGCGTGCAGCACCAGGTCGACCGCGAGCTGCTGATTACCGAGCAGCCGGAACTGCTCGCGGTCGCGGACCTCGTCGGCAGCCACCTTGAGCAGCTGCTTGGACGGTGCCACGGCCGAACGCAGTAGCGTGTCACCCGCCGCGTGCCCACCCGAGTCCGGCGCCAGGCGGGTCCGCAGAAAGTCGAGCAGGTCCCCGCGGTCCGCGCCGGTGAACAACCGGCCCGTGGTGGAGACCGGGTAGCGGCGCAGGTCCGCGACCGCTGCCGGGTCGGTGGCGTTGTGCAGGTAGGCCACGCCGGCGAGCGCATCGGGCTGGTCGGCCAGGGCACGGGTGAAGTCCGCGAGGTAGGAGCAGTAGCCCTGCACCTGGGCCACCGGGTGCAGGTTCGGACCGCCCGGCATGCCCGGTACGTCGACCAGTTCGGCGCTTCCCTCGTAGGACCGAGCCGCCGACCACTGCTTCAGCTCAACGACCACATAGGACGCTTCCCCGGTGTGCGGATGCGTGCCCGCCAGCACCACGTCGGCGCGCTGCGAGGTGAGCGGCAGGTGGTATTCGATGAGCATCTCCACCCCGGGCAAACCGGCATCGATCAGATCTCGCGCGAGTACCGGCAGGCTTCGGCCCCAGGACTTCTGCTCGGCGGGGCTGGGACGGTGACCGGTGCGGATGAGCATCTGCTCCAGCAGCGTTTCGATGAGCGAGTCGGGGCTGGCCATGGCGACAATGTTCGTCGGCGAGGTGCGCAGCAGCGTCACGAACAGAACTCCCAGGCAGCACGAATGGATTCGTGCGGGTGGGGGCGTGTCCTGGGCCGCTCAACTACTGGGCGGAGGAAGCCGGTCGGGCCGCGGGATCAGGGTAGCGCTTCGAGCCCGTGGGTCAGGGCGCCCCCGTTCTCCTGCGATCCCGTGCGCCAAACCGCGTACGGAAATGCCAGCTCGGGTCTTCCGCTCTGGGTGCCGGCAAGTTGAGCGGCCATCTCCATGACGGCGATGTACTCCGCCGACACCGGTCGCGGCTTCTGCGACAGCGCCACGGTGGCTCGGAGTCCGGCCGCGTCGGCGATGCGCTCGATCTGGGCGAGCGAGGGTTGTTTCCGCTCGTGCAGGTAGTCGTCGAACAGAGCTCGGCTGATGCCGGCCCGCGAGCACAGCGCGGTCGTAGTCAGTCCGGACTCCTACAGCACGCGCTGCAGAATGCGGGCGGCCTGAGTGCTCTCGACCTTTACCACACAAAGAACGTATTCTAAAAAGTGCATATCTTCAGGGGATCACCGTGGACTGTCGTGCGGTCACCGGCTGCTCAAAGCGCGGACACTACGTCGCGCACTCTAGAATTGTGTGACGATATGGATGGGTGCTGATCCGGTTCACTCAGTCCGCCCGCAAACACAAGATCGGCACCACCCGAGTACGCCATGTCCTCACCCACACCACGGTCGCGTTCACCATCCCCGGCGGCGACGGCCAAGCCGAGCGCACCGTGTGGCGCGGG
>JAABUP010009038.1_pt1 | contig 12434 bp, 20 predicted proteins | sample 5559201 | NCBI WGS metagenome assembly JAABUP01 (sample SAMN10711887, study PRJNA513373) | rock metagenome | isolation source: Antarctica rocks | place: Antarctica | reverse complement strand
CAGGGTATCGTTGGGACGTGCTGATGTGAGGTATGCGGTGGCCTGAGGCGGATAGGGATGGGGGAAGGGGGGAACAACATGCAGTGTCAGCGGTGCGCCGGCGCCGCGTTGACGAAGGCAGGGCGCGATCGATCAGGCCGTCAACTCTACTGTTGCGGCAAGTGCGGCCGACGCCAAACGCCCCACTCGGCCGCGGCTTTCGGCGGCTACCGCTGCCCCGACGACATCATCGCCCCCGTCGTGCGCTGGTATCTGCGTTTCCGCTTGCCCTATTGTAGGATTCCAGGTGAGTTGCGCCGTTGTCCATTAAAGGTGCGCGGATTGTCCCACTACCCCTGCGCCACTCAGACGTCGCGTGCTCCTTGTGAGCCTCGCCCGCCCCTCCCACGCCTGTTTCCCCCCGCCACAAGACCACCGATACTCCCCACCTCTCCCCCCCTCCGTGTGGATCGGCGCGGGGTTCGTGAGACTTTCTGCCGGATCAGCGCAGGGTTGCTGGGACAATCGGCGCATCTCGCGCGGAACAGCCTCCCCTTTCACACCTGAGGGTGGCGCACGTCACCTGGAATCCTACAATGACCATGACCATCACAGCCAGTGCCGCCCCCAGCGCCCCTCGGCCGCTCGCCTATCAGCACCGCGCCCGCCTGCTGTGCGCGCTCTGCTTCAACGCCCTGGACATGCGCCCCCGGCCCTACGGCGGCGCGGTTATCCCGATCCCCGCCACCGGCCGGCCGCCCGTTGCGCGCCGGCTGTGCGCCCGGTGTGGCGGCGAGCTACCCGTACCGGGCCTGTTCGGACTGGGCGTGCTCACCGCCACCGTCGGCGCGCTCGACGCCTGCGCGGCGGGCCTGACCACGCCGCCACAGTTGTTCGCGCGCCACTGGACCGGCAATTGGGGCAACATCAGCGCGGAGGATCACGGGCTGAATGAGGACGCCATCCGTGACGGCGCGCGTATCCTGAGCGTCTACCACCTGCAAGCGAGCGGCCGCGTCTGGATTATCACCGAGGCGGACTGCCACGCGACAACCCTGCTCACCCCCGACGCGTATTAGGCCCGATACCCACGGGCCGACCTGCGACCCCCGCAGGCCGGCCCACCCCCACGAGAGGAGGGAGCCCAATGAGCCAGCTCACCGATGAGATCGACGCGCTGTGCGCCTGCGCGCCCGAGCGGGACCGGCCTAGCGACGTGCTGCTGTACGCGGCCGACGCCGTGCGCCGCGCCCACGCCGCCCTAGGCCATGCCCGCGACACCTGCGCCGCGCTGGCCAGCGCCGGCGTGGACGTGCCGGCCGCGCCCGCGACGCCGCTGCAGGCGACCCTGGTCAGCACGGGCGACGTAGACCTACTGGCGCGGCAGCTCGTCGGCACCGCGCGCCAGCTCGCCCACGAGGGGCGCTAACTGCGGGGCCGGCGTGCGGCCCCGGCACGCCGGCCCCGCGACGCCCGGCACAGAGGAGACCACACCATGCTCATGACCCCCACCCGCGCCCCGACGAGCACGGGACAGCCCCCCCACGTCCCTGGCCCAGGTTGTACCCTACAGGTATGGACGAGGAACAGACGTTATTCACCGTCGCCGAGGCCGCCGCGCAACTCGGGATCTCGCCCGAAACGCTCAGGACGTCTGCCCGCGTCGGGACGCTGAACGTCGTGAGGTTTAGCCCGCGGCTCAACCTGGTTACGCCCGCAGCCATCGAGGCGTATCGACGCACACACCTGGGGTAGAAGGGCCGGCCCAAGGGCGCCAAGAACAAGCCGAAGACCACGGTGCCCGCCGCCACCCTGTCCACAGAGGACAAGGAGCGCACCCCATGACGCCAGGTTATAGCTACATGGCCGCCAAAGGAGAATCGACGCATGAGCACCACACCGACACGTCCGTTGCTCCCCAGCGCGCCCTGGGCCGAGATCGTGCCCGACGCGCCCTATCCCCTGACTATTCAAGACCTGCTCGACTGGCCGGACGACGATGGATACCGCTACGAGTTGGTCGACGGGGCACTTGTGCGTATGGCTGGTAGTGGCGGGCGCGCTACCGTAATCGGCGGAAATGTCTATGCCGCCCTGCGTGCGTACGCGCGTCCGCGCCGTTTGGGCGTGGCCACGCCGGCCGACGGCGTGTATAAGTTCCCGGGCGCTGAGACCGGCCTGATCCCTGACGCCGGCTACTACGTGGCCGCACGTCTGGCCGTCTATCCCGATCAGAGCAAGCCGGCTCCCTTTGCTCCTGACCTTGCGGCTGAGGTCGCCTCACCTGACCAGACGCCCGCCGATATGGCCGCCAAGGTGCACCGCTATCTCCACGGCGGCACGCGCCTCGTGTGGGTCTTGTGGCCGGATCGCCACGAGGCCGACGTCTGGCACCCTGCGGACCTGCGACCCCACTATCAGGACATGCGCCCCTCGACCACACTCAGCGCCCACACCGACGCGGTGCTTGACGGGGAAGATGTGGTCCCTGGCTTTACGCTGCCGCTCGCCGATGCCTTTGCAGGGCCGCTTGGCTAAGAGACTGCCCAATGCGGTGACGCCCGCCTGCTTGGGTCCACTGGCGAATGGACAGCGGAGAAGGGACCGTCATGCGATTGCCCCGTGCATCGACGCCGTCGACGTGCGCACGCGACGCGTGGTGTGCGGCGAGGTTAGCTGCGGGCATTCGGCACATGCGGTGCGGTGCGGCCGACACCCATGCGCTGCCCCTCCACTGCGTGACCGAGCAGCATGACAATTGCCAGCGCGGCGCTCGCCAGGACGGCGATCACGACGGCCATCGGAAGGGCACTCGACGTACCACCGATGCCAACGAGCGGGGCGGCGACCGCTCCGATGCCGTACTGCAGCACACCCAGGAGAGCGGAGGCGCTACCGGCGGTGCGTGGATCGCCGGAGAGTGCCAGGGTCGTGGCGTTAGGCAGGACAATGCCCTGACTGGAGACGACCACGAAGAGCGCCGGCACAACGCCGATGAGACCGACGTGACCCACGACGACCACGAGCAATGCGAGCCCGCCGAGGGCCGTCAGCCCGACGCCGACGGCGAGCAGACGCCGCAGCGGCACCCGGCCGACAAGGCGGCCATTGACCTGGCTGGCTGCCACAAGCCCGAGCGCGTTTATCCCGAACACCACGCTGAAGAGTTGGGGCGAGACGCCGTAGATGTCTTGCAGGACAAAGGGAGAGCCCGCGATGTAGGCGAACATGGCGGCGAAGGCACAGCCCGAGGAGAGGGCATAGCCGACGAAGGAGCGGTCGGCGAGGAGCCGCCGGAACGTGGCCAGGGTCGCCGGGAGGCCACCGGTGTGGCGGTCCGCCGGGGCCAGCGTTTCGGGGAGGCCGCGCGCCGTGGCGAGGAGCAGGAGGACCCCAATGAGGGCGAGCGTGACGAACACGCCGCGCCAGGAGGTGATGCGGAGGAGTTGACCGCCAAGGACGGGCGCGAGGACGGGCGCGAGGCCGTTCACCAGCATGAGCAGCGAGAAGTAGCGGGCGGCAGCGATGCCGGTATAGCGGTCGCGCACGACGGCCCGCGCGATGACGATGCCCGCCGCTCCCGCGAGACCCTGGATGAACCGCAGCAGGACCAGCGCGCCGACCGACGGAGCGATGACGCACAGCAGCGAGGCTGCCGCATAGGCCGCCACGCCGACGAGGAGCGGGCGGCGACGTCCCAGCGCGTCGCTGAGGGGGCCGGCGATCATCTGGCCCAGGGCAAGGCCGATCAGGCACGCGCTCAGCGTGAGTTGCACCTGCGAGGCGCTGGCGCCGAAGCCGCGGCCGAGGGCGGGTAAGGCTGGCAGGTACATATCGATGGAGAGCGGGGCGAAGGCGCTCAACGCCCCCAGGATGAGCAGCAAGCGTACGCGGCGTCCCACTCCCGTCGTCGCGTCACTATCGATGATCACGCTCACCCAGCCAATCGGCGCACGCAGTCGCCACGAGACGGTCCCCGGACACATCGTCGGATGCGGGGGAACAGAGGTAGATGTCGCGGCAGCTCGACAGGACACGATCGCCGCGCGCGGCGTCGTGCCGTGTCAGTTTCAGTCCAATTCCCCGCCCCGCTCTCGTCATCAGCACGCGCTGCATTGTTCCTCCTTAGCTTAGGACTCGCTAAACAATTACTTCCCGTTTTCGGGAGCACGCTCATGGCTGCTTTGCCCGACGGCTGTGGCCAGGGCGGCGCTCAAGCCTGCCCTCACGGCGTCCGCGAGGGTGGTCGTGGGGCGGCCGATCAGGCGGCGCAGGTCCCCGCTCTCGGTCGTCAGGTCGCCCCGCGCGATGCCGAGGTCGGCGTCCGCCAACACGGTGGCGAGCCCTACGGGCAGGCCAAACCCAGTGAGCACGTTCGCGTACTCGACAGCGGGCAGGTTCCGGTAGGTCACAGGTGTGCCGCTCTGCGTGCCGATCTCGGCGGCCAGGCCGGCCAGGCTGACGCTCTCGTCGCCCCCCAGTTCGTACACGCCGTTCTCGTGACCCTGCCCCGTCAGGACGGCGGCGGCCGCGGCGGCGTAATCGGCGCGCGTGGCGGGGGTGAACCTCCCCTCGCCCGCGCTGCCGAGGAGCGCGCCGTGCTGGAGCGTCGGGGCAAGATTGTCGGTGTAGTTTTCCATGTACCAGCCGTTGCGCAGGAAGACGAACGGCAGGCCCGCGGCGCGGATCATCTCCTCGGTCGCCTTGTGCTCAGCGGCGAGCACCATCGGGCTCGTGTCGGCTTTCGGAATGCTCGTGTAGGCGAGGAGGGTGACGCCGGTCGCGCGCGCGGCGTCCACGACGTTGCGGTGCTGCGCGGCGCGGCTCCCAACCTCGCTGGACGAGACGAACAGCAGCTTGTCCACGCCGCGCAAGGCGGCCGTCAGGGTGTCCGGCTGGGCATAGTCGGCCTGGCGCACCTGGACGCCGCGCGCCGCGAGGTCGGCGGCCTTCCCCGCGTCGCGGACGATGGCGACGATCTCGCTCGCGGGAACGTTCTGATCGAGGAGGGCAGCGATGACGAGGCGTCCGAGATGGCCGGTGGCTCCGGTGATGGCAATCATGGTAGCTCCTTTGGGTCGTGATCTGACAGTGACAGCGTGTCGTGACATGTCCGGCGCGAGTCACACGGGACAGGGGTGCGCCGGGCGCCGCCGGTGGCGTCTGTGATCAGAACGATCGTCAGTCGTCCTTAATCATTGGCTGGGTGAGCCCGCCTAATCGCAACATAATTAGTTGCAAATGCAGGCGCGGAAAAACCCCCTATCGCGCGGGGGCGCGCACGCTATCCAGGATCTGCGCCACGGTGGTGCGCGCCAAGTGCTCGTCCAAGGCTTTTTCGGTCTCCCTGAACACCCCCTCCAGGCTACGTTGGATCGCCCGCCCGACCGGGCACGCGGGGTTCGGCGACCGCTGCGGGAGGGGGAAGATGGTCTCCGCCTCAACGGCGCGGTAGGCGTCGCGCAGCGTGATCGCGTCCGGCTGGCGGGCCAAGCGCCACCCCCCGCCGACGCCCGTCCGCGACGACACGAGCTTGGCATCGCGCAGCGCGCCGAGGACGCGCCGGATCACCACCGGGTTGGTGTTGACGCTGTCCGCGACAAATTCAGAGGTCACGGGGTGATCGTCGCCATAGGCCAGCAACGTGAGGATATGCACGGCAACGGCGAAACGACTGCTCGTATTCACGCCTTTTCGATGCCCTCCTTTTGTAACTATCATAGTTGCAAATGTGCCGCCTGTCAAGGGGCCACGGTCCGATAGGGTGCTGCGCTGGCGAGGAAGCGCGGATGTAAGGCGTCAAAGTCCTTGCGCCGAACGTCAGAGTGCCTGCGCCAATCCGCAGCACAGGCCCTCTCGCTGGCATGCCCCGTCCTCTTTCACCCTCACGTGACCCTCTAAGAGACGCCGCCGACGCTGATCCACATGCACCCCTTCCGCGTGGATCGGCGCACGCACTCTGACGCTCCGGACGGATCGGCGCACGCACTCTGACGCTCCGGACGGATCGGCGCACGCACTCTGACGTTTTCGGCGCACGCACTCTGACATTTCGGGTCGTCTTGAGCGTGAGTTTGGCGCACGCACTTTGACGCCTTACACTGGTACGCCGAATGATTATGTACCTCCACCAGCGCCCTGCACCTATTTTTTACTTGCGATTGGACACAATAAGGTGCTATAATACGAGTGTGAGGAGCGATTGACTTCCACAGACGACGATGCTAATAAGGAGCTTCACGACATGACACGGCAACAGCGACGGCACCAGAGCAAGACCACCGCCCGCGCGGCCACTATCCGCCGCACCGGCGCGTATACCTTCGAGATCGACAGCCGCACCCGCCCCGGCCACACCCACACCATCGACGCGCTCCGCCTGCATTGCAGTTGCGAAGCCGGCCAGAAGGGCATGCGCTGCTGGGCGCTCGCCCTCGCCCTCATGATCGAGCAGGGCTACCGGGCTATCACACCCAAACGAGCACGCCCCGCGCCAATGCCGCACGCCCCCGCGCTCACCCGGCCCACCGCCGCCGCCCTACTGGAAGCCTTTGGGGCCTAGACTCCCCACATAAAAAAGTGGGCGGGGGAATAAGGCCCCCGCCCACTGTCAACCGGACCACGGAAAAGGACACAGAGATGACTACGCACGCCATACCCGCTACCCCCCTCGCGGCCAGCCTTCCCAGTATACCGCCCCGCCCCGCCGTTGCCCTCTATGACGGCGATGTGTCTGTCACCGTCACCTTCCGCCCCCTCTCCCCCCTCGGCTCCACCGAGGTTGTTACCTCCCCCGATCCCCTGGACGATACCGGCCTGCTTAACCTCATTGACGCCACCCTGACCCGGCTCACCCTCTACCGCGACGCCTTCCGCCAGGCCATGAGCGAGGACGCGGACCCCGCGCCGCCGCCCCCGCTCCCCCTCCCGACCCCCTGGTACGCCTGGTAGCACCTGCCCCGAGGGCTGGCATCCCCGCCAGCCCTTCCCTCTATAGCCGATGGAGCATAGACCGATGATTGTGCTGACCGTGGCTCACCTGGGCCAGATCGTCGCCACCCCCGGCGCGTTAGACGCCCTCGCCGCCACCAACACCGCCCCCGCCGCCTTGCTGCGCCACCACCTCGCCGGCGATTGGGGCGACCTTGACCCCCATGACCGCGCCGCCAACCGCGCCGCCCTCCGCGACGGCTCCCGCCTCCTAAGCGCCTACACCCTCGCCCACGGCGTCACCCTCTGGATCATCACCGAGGCCGCCGACGACGACGGCCATCGCCCCGCCACCACCCTCCTCCTCCCCCAGGAGTACTAGCTATGTCGGGGGGACGGCTACCGCCCACGGTGGCCGTCCCCCCCACAAGGAGCACACACGATGACCCCTATCAGTTATACGCTGCATGGACATCCCCTGTGCCTATCCTGCCTCGCCGGCGACGCTGCCCTCATCCCCGCTGACGCGGACGACGCGCACGACAGCGGAGGTATCGCCGGCGACGTGGCACCCATCCACCCCGGCGACCCCGCCGACGGCGCGCCCTGCGTCGGCGCGCCCTGCGTCGGCTGCGGCCTGCCCCTCACCGCGTCCCCGGAAGCCGCCGTCGTCTGGACCTGCCCAGAGTGCGGCAGCGCCGACCTGCGCGCCTTCTACAGCGAGCGCCGCACCTGCCGCGTGGGTGCCCGCGACGACACCGGCGACCCGGCCGACGCCGAACCTTGGCCCACCTACGAGGGCGACGAGTTCGTGGACATCGACTCCGCCCTGTTTGCCTTCGCCTGCGACGCCTGCAACGCCCACGACATCACGCCCTGCACGAAAGGAGACACACATGCCCTGGGCCATCACCAAGCCGCGTAGCGCCTGGCTCGCGCAAGCGAGGGAGGCATGGGCCGCGCTGGCGCCGCAGGCCCCCCAGGGCGTGCAGTTACGCGCCCTCGCCGCCATTGACCACGAGACCTTCGCCCGACTGATCGAGGCCCTGTGTGCGCTCACGCCGGGCCACGTCAGCCAGGAGCTACAGGACCTCGCCGGCCTGCGCCCCGTCGGCGAGGTCCTGGGGATGCCCGACCGGGGCGACGCGGACGACGACGCCGCCGACGTAGACGACTGGTAGAAGGGACACCTGATGCAAACTATTGACATAACACCGACGCCGGCGGCGTGCCGCCAGATCGCCCGCCTGTTCCGCGCGCAACAGGCCCACTCAGAGGAGACCATCGAGCGGGCCTCGCGCGCGCTCGATGTGCTGGAGGGGCTGGACGATAGCGCGATTGGCCCCTGGGACCGCCTGTTGCTCGCCGCCGCCTTCGAGGCGCTAGGCGAGGGCGAACGCGCCCGCGTTTGCCACATGCGCGCCGGCCTCAACGCCCTGGGACCCGACGCCAACGCCGACGAGGACCACAAGGAGACACCCCCTGATGCCGCCTACCAGCCCCCCCACGACGCGCCGCGCTGGTCAGCGCGTCGCCCTCCGGCGCTTGCAACGCGCGCAGCTCGCCGAGGCCCGCCGCATCCGCCAGGCCGTCGCCGACGCGTACACGCTCACGCCCGCGCTCCTCCGCTGCCCCCGCCGCCCCGCCCTGCTCGCCGAGGCCCGCCAGGTCGCGATGTACCTGATGCGCCTGCGCCTGCGCTGGCCCCTGCCCGCGCGCACCACCGCGTTCCCCTGCACGCGCATCGGCCGGCTGCTCGGCGGCCGGGATCATGCGACCGTGATGCACGGCGTCGCGCTCATCACCGTCCGCCTGGCCAGCGGTCGCCAGGAGGACACCTATCTGCGCCAGATCGTCAGCGCCCTCGGCGCGACGCTTGACGCCACCTATGAGGCCACGGGGCGGCGCCACGGGCGGGCCGCCTAGAGCGACGAGGATACCAGGGCGCCGGGGCGGGGAGGCTATCCCCCCCCGGCGCCTGTGCAGACAGACAGCGCGGAGGACACGACGCCATGGACACCCGGCGACACGAGCTACGGACAATCCTCGGTCACACCATAGCCGCGGCCATCGACCTGCACGAGCGGCAGGGACGGGCCGCGCTCGACCCCCAGCAGCAGGCGGAGCAGCTCCTCCCGCTGCTGGAGTGGGCCGCTGACACGATTGAGGCGTGGGCGTGTGCGGGGCCGCGAGCGGCTACCCCGTACCCTGACGGCCATCACACGAGGGAGAAGCCACCCTAATGACGACGATGACACCCACAATAGCACCCGTATGTGTGCTATCCCTGTCAGGACGCCACGCCACGCGGTACGCTACACATATGCCAAAAAAATACGACGATCCCCTTTACACCGTCGCCCGTTACACGACGGCTCAAGCCGCCACGATGCTGGGCGTCACGCAGATCGCCGTCCAGACTGCGATCAAACGTGGCCTCATGAAGTCCGAACTGGCTAGCCCACGCACCCGCCTCGTCTCGCAGGCCGCGATCGACATGTACCGCGCGAACCACCTGGGGCAGGTCGGGCAGCCCACGCGGAAGAGGCAGCGCATGTTGAACGAGCTGGCCCAGGCGCAGGCGCGGAAAACCGCCGAGGCCGCGCGGACGCCCTCTCCCGTAGAGGCGAGTGGGGAGGGGCAGGAGCACGAAGGAGATCAGCCATGAATCCCACCCTGACGATATGGATGCGATGCGAACGCATCGTGTGGGGCAGCGTTGTCAACGGCGCGCTCGCCAAGCTGCTGCGCGCGACGTCGATCGCGGCCGTCGGAAGGGAGATCACTGCCGCTGGGACCGGGAGCTGCGCGCGCACGCTGTAGGGTGACATAAACAACTGTAACATGAGAAGGCGAACCGAAGATGACAATGATCGCAGCTATCGTCAACGAAAAGGGCGGGGTCTCTAAAACGAGCAGCGCCCTCAGCCTGGGCAGCGCCATGGCCGCCCGTGGCCTGCGCGTGCTGCTGGTAGACCTGGACCCTCAGCATGCCTCCCTCACGCTCGCCGCAGGTATCGCATCGCCGAAGACGGGCGTGGCCGCCGCCATGCAAGACTACCTCACCGCCGACGAGGCCGGGCCGCTGGCACCCTACGTCGCCGCGCTTGGCCCGACCCTCGACCTGCTGCCGTCGGGCAAAGAACTCTCCAACGCGGAGACAGCCTTGCAGAGCACCGAAGGCCGCGAGCGCATCTTGGGAGAGGTCCTGGCACCCGCCGATGGCGTCTACGACGTTGTATTGATCGACTGCCCGCCCACGCTCGGCGTGCTCGTCACCAACGCGCTGACGGCCGCGCAGACGGTCATCATTCCCGTCGTGCCCGAGTACATGGCCGCAGCCGGCCTGCAAGGACTCCTCGACACGCTCCGGCGCATCAAGCGGCGCAAGCTCAACCCTGACCTCACCGTCAGCGGCATCATCCTGGCGATGGTGGACAATCGCACCGCGCACGGCCGCGAGGTCGCCGAGGCGGTGCGCGCGGCGTTCGGCGCGGAGGTCCCCGTGCTCGGCGAGGTCAAGCGGTCGATCCGCGTCTCCGAAGCCGCGCAGGCCGGCCAGTCAATCATCGATTACGACCCGAAGCATCCCGTCGCCCTGGCGTACCAGGAGATCGCTGACGAGCTGCTGCGCCGTTGGGGCATCGCCGCGCCGGTACAGTCCACAGAGGTGGCCCATGCCTAAGACGATCAAGCGGCCGATCTTCGGCAACGCTGCCGACCCCGCCGGCGTATCCGACCTGGAGGACGCACGACTTATCGACATAACGCTGCTCTTGCCTAACCCCTTCCAGCCGCGGATCGCGTTCGATCCCGCGGCCCTGGACGAGCTGGCGGCGTCGATCCGCGCCCACGGCGTGCTCCAACCTCTGCTCGTGCGTCTGACGCCCGGCGAGGAGGGCGCGTACCACATCGCCACCGGCGAGCGTCGCTGGCGGGCCGCGCAGCTCGCTGGCCTGGACGTCGTGCCCTGCGTCGTGCGCGAGCTGACCGACCGCCAGATGCGCGAGGTCGCCCTGGTCGAGAATGTCGCCCGTGAGGACCTGACCGCTGCGGACCTGGCCCGCGCCCTCCAAGCCATGATGGAGGCGTTCGACCTCTCCGCGCGTGCCCTCTCCGAGCGCCTGGGCAAGAACCACAACTACGTCGACGACAAGACGCGCATCCTGCGCGACCCGCACATCGTCGCTGCGGTCGAGGCCGGCGCGATCGGCCCCACCGTCGCCGGCGAGCTGGCCGACCTCGCTGATGAGGAGGCGCGCGCCACGTTGCTGGCGCGCGCCAAGCGAGGCGAGCGCGTCCGCGTCCGCGACGTCGCCGACGCGCGGGGAGGCCACGGGGGGGCCGCTGTGCCAGATAAACTGGCAGCCACCGGCGGAGCTGATGGGGCGGCGCCCGCGCCGACGTTAGTAGAACCGGCCATGGTCCCGACGCCCGTACAGGCGTTACCTGGCACCGATCCATCCCGCATCCCGGCGCCAGATAAACTGGCAGGCGACGGGAGCCCGACCTCGGAGCGGCGCTACGACGAAGACCTCGCGTGGCATGGGCGCCTCGACAGCCTCTCCACCATACCCGGCACCGCCTCCGCGCCGCCGTCGGATCATCAAGCCGGCGTCACCCCAGCTCAGGCCCGTGTCGCGCCCACCCCTACGGTAACAGTGGACGAGGACCCCAACCCGACGACCCCGATGCGGGGGGGTGGCACGTCGGTCCCTCCCGGCACTATTCGCCTGCGCGACCTGCACGTTATCCAACTCCGCGAGGGCCGCGACGGCGAGCCCCGCCAACTCGACACGGCCGACAAGGCTATGGTGCTCCGCATCCTGCGCGCCGACCTCGCGTGGTTGGAGCGGGACGGCGCCGACAGGGACGCATGAACGGGGAGGACAACGATGTGCAGGGTGCCGCACCGGCGCACGTCACCCTGACCACGGATCGCGTCACGAGCGACACCGTCGGCCCGCTCGCCGAGGCCCTGCACGCCACGGGCGTCGTGGTCGAGCGGCACACGTTCTTGCCCGCGCGCGACGACGACGCATACCCCTGGGGCGTGCTCCTGCTGGCCGCGTCTGGCCCACCCCTACCGCTGGCTCGGCTCCTCGCCCCCGCTTCAGCCCCGACCGGTGTCACCCGCGCGCTCGTCGCCGCGCTCGGGAGCGGGCGGCACGCGACCTTGGCCACGCTCCAGCTCAAGGCCGAGGGCGTGTTCGTGTCCATCCGGGCACGCGATCTCCTCGACATAACAACGACGCTCGACGGGCTCCCGGCCCAGCTCGCGCGCCTGGACACGCGCCGTGAGGAGCGCCGGCTCGTGTACGCTGAGGGGGCTTGGCGCATCGACCCATGAGAGGGGACACGCGGTGCACGACGACATAACGCACGCGACAGCGACGGCGGAACACGACATAACAACGGTGACGACCGAGATCCCGCTGGTAACAGAAACTGCTGTGGCAACGGAGACCGCCGCGGCGGTCGCGACCGTTGCCGCGGCGAGGTCGCCGCGGCCGGTGTCCTACGTG
>JAABUP010009036.1_pt1 | contig 12438 bp, 12 predicted proteins | sample 5559201 | NCBI WGS metagenome assembly JAABUP01 (sample SAMN10711887, study PRJNA513373) | rock metagenome | isolation source: Antarctica rocks | place: Antarctica | reverse complement strand
AATCGATTATCGATTACGTGAAAAAAAAATCGATTTTCGATTTTTGACTACAGAGGCTGTCCCTCCCAATGCGTCCACAACAGGAAAATCATACCTTTAGCGCGGTGCTGCCTGAAATGAAAGCCATTGGCTTCTTCATTTGCCAATCCGCATTGATACGATAAGACTAGGTAGAAACCTCATGCACTCCTCTTCCCAATGCGCCCGATCAGAGCGAGTCTTTCTACAAGGCTCTCTGCAAAACTCGGCAATCGTGTCCTCCACTTGTTGCAAGGCACCCATTGAAAGCTGCGATGTCCTTTCCCGTCTTAAAAGAAGGCTGCGCGCCTTCCTACAAAGATCGGTTCTCTGTTCAAACTCATGCTAAGCTGAGGAGATTCTTTTACATCATTGAATATTCCCAAGCCTCTTGGAGAAGAGACACGACAGTCTTTCAGAATGGCCTTTAAGCAGATGCTGAGGCGCAACACCAAGCCTGCAAAAGTCTTTGATGCTGACGATGATTCGACCTACTCCACAGCCAAAGCTTTACCATCAAAGACCCCCATCGCAAACCCAGCAGCTCAGGAGAAAGAATCCAACTTCGGTACTAGTGCGGTGACCAAGATCTTTTACAAACATCACAAGAAAGGCTGGGTGGAGACCCCACCTAAGCAAACAAGCAACAAAAATGTCAAAATGTATGATCGAGTCGCCATAAAAATTTACAAGTCTCCGGATCCTAAGAAGCCCATTGTCAATGGTCGATCAGCCTTGAAAATAGAATCAGTGGAGATCCAGAGTCCAATTCTTGTGGCGGCTTTGAAGAGCATCCTTGAGCCATTAGGAGTCTTCCTAGGGCCGCACGAGACGGCTGTCTTCAGGGAGCCTTTCAAACCCCTTTACTTTGCCTATGACAATATTGTGGATCTCTATGATCGTACATACAGTGATACGATCTTGAAAGAGCACCTCCATCTGTTGACGCAGCTGATGAATGAGTTGTTTGGCGACACGATGACCCGTTTGCAACACTTGCGCGAGAGCAAGCTCATCTGTTACGACTTAGCATGGACTTACTTTCCCAAAGGATCAATCGTCTATAGTGGCGCCAAGGATTGCGAGCGTCTATATCGTGTCGATGACACCGAATACGACGATTCCAACGGCCGCATGAAGATATCTTGCCAGAAGATCGCCTTTGACGGGACCAAGTTCGCATGGAAGGCTGCTCGTCTGGAGATATCCGCGTTCAGCGACAACGTCCCAGTGGCTAGTCTTTCCAATTATCCTCTGGCTTTTTACAAGAATCCAGATCTTTTAAAAGCAAGATTGATCGCGCGAGGAAAGTTGGTGCTCGAGTATCAGGAACTCAAGTATCGCGAGTATTCTGGCACGGGCCATCATGGCGACCTTGAGACCAAAAGGCACAATGTAAGGAATAGATCTTCGAGCTCACAGGTTTAATGTTGACAACGGGTACAGGTTTCTGGAAGGATCCTTATCGACTTCCTCGGTTACGAGAAACATCACAAAGGTCTCGAAAGGCAAACAGGAGCATCTGACGATGGAAAATCATCATACATCGAACCTCTGAGCAAGAAGGCCCAAGACAAGAACAAAGCGAAAATGCTAGCCAAAGAACAAGATCTGATTTATATGTCACCAATGCTATCTGGATTCGCCCTGAAAGACAAAGTCTGGCGTAGGTCGCACGAATCTTCAATATGCGCATTGCTGATACCTGGATTAGTTCGCTTCTATATCGACGACATCAGACCAGTCTCCTGGAACGATGAAGCTTACGATCATCTTGTTTATCCAGAAGAGCAGAAAGATCTGGTATTGACCTTTGTGAGAAATCATCAGCAAATGAAGGCTGGGCTGAATGATGTTATTGTGGGTAAAGGTATGCATGTAGTCTCTGTCTTTGCTGTCCGAGAAGTCTGACGAGAAATTTTTCACAGGCCAGGGCCTAGTTACTCTGCTTGGCGGTCCTCCAGGAACGGGCAAAACTTTATTGGCTGAAGCTGGTAGGTCGAGATCAAAGCCAAGCGCGGAACTATTGATTGACGTGTGCAGTGGCCGACAAAACCAGACGTCCTCTTTACTACCTACAAGCCGAGGAACTCGGTACCAACGCCACTGAGCTCGGAAAGAACATCAAGCAAGTATTTCAAATGGCAACTGAATGGAATGCTGTAATTCTATTAGATGGTAAGTTCATCTAAGCTGATGTAAAGCCAATATTGCTAATCCGGCCAAACAGAGGCCGACGTCTTCATGGCGGAGCGCTCACCTTCAGACATCCACCGTAACGAGCTTGTGTCCAGTCAGTTCACCCCTCGAAGCTCATGGATGTTCTATGCTGACAAATATCAATCAAGTCTTTCTGCGCGAGCTCGAGTACTTCCAAGGCATAGTCTTTCTCACCACAAACTTACTAGCCACGGTCGACACCGCTTTCCGTTCACGTGTCAATATCCATTTATTGTTCCCGACACTGTCCATCCAATCTCGCATCAAGCTCTGGCAAAAGCTACTTTCCCGATTGCCAGAGTTCAACTCCTCCACTGATGTCTCAGTCATGCCTTTGTCGATTAACGATATCAATCAACTCGCGGCATGGGAATTGAATGGGAGAGAGATCAAAAACGCGATCAAGATCGCAAGAACTTGGTGTATCTGCAAGGGCTACCAAATCTCTCTGCCACGACTAGAGAGTGGTATAGCAGTGACAGCCCCCCAAGCCAAAAAGACTGGACTTGAGATAGGCGAGTAAGAGAAGTCGACAAATGCTTATGGGTCGAAAGTCTGGACGGATTAACTTAAATCAACGGCTTCTCGGGTGGGAAGATGGATAGTAATAATGCTTGAGGTTTACTACAATTGATCGATGAGTCCTCTTGCAGTATATGCGAAGTCGGTCGTCCAATACTGGGGCGTCATTTGTATGTAGAGAGTGCCTTCTTCGATGACACATTCATTATAATCCTCCCTTGCTAAAGCATCAACAATTCTCACGCTGATCTTCCTCTCTGAACACTTTCTTTGAATCCGTCTCTTAGAAGGTCGTCGTTTTGAAAGCCAAGTTTCTCAGGCTGATCCGCAAAACTCTCGAAATACCTAAGAGTACTGGCACCAAGTGTCTTCTGCCAATCTTTGGGAAAGTCGTAGTTGGTGGGCTTGTACGCGGCGAGTTGGCGTGGTTGCCTGAGAATTCTGGTAATAATACAATGTCGGGCCAGTCGAGGATCTGTGCTACGCGTGACCAGATGGTCTCGACATGGGCATCATAGTCAGCCGTTATAGAGTGCGTGGCGAGGAAGCTCAGGTCTTCAGCTGAGGTTGGTAGACCTGCCTGATTGACAGCGCCTTCGAGGTCTTCGGCTGCACAATATACATTCACGCCCAGATTGCCCTTGGAAAACAACAGGATGAGGCAGCCATCACAGATCTTGCACCCGGTATACTCAATCTCTGGGTCTGATGTCTCTGCGATTATAATCGTGAGAGAAGATGGTAGCCGGTTCAATTCTATCTTTCTGAAATCCCCAGATTTCTGTAGGAATTCTTCAATACGAGCAGTTGCCTCTGAGATATACCTTGATTGAGGTAATTCTTAACGCAGTTCATCCACATCTGGATATGGTATTGTATACTCCGTGAATGTGGCGCCGGCATGTTCCTTTGCGTAATGAACTTCAATGAGTGGGAAGAGTGACTGCGTATCGATAGAGACTTGCCAGGGACAGTCCAAAAGAGATGAGAGCTGGCTTTCAAGCTCAGGTTTCTTGGCTTCCCAATTGTCGCGGACTAGGACAGGAGAGCTCCAGTCTGGCATTCGCGAGGGGGCTTGCTGCACGTACTGTCTTTGCGAACCGCAAGTGGGAGCTTTGCTGAAGATTCATTAGTGGGAAGGATCGTACTCGACACGACCGAGGACGAGGGTGTGGCCAAGGGATTGGAGGATGCCTCGCTTTTGGTATGATTGATAATGGTCATGCTGTGCTCTCGATGAAACACTCTTCACACACAACTCGATGAAAGCACTTTGCGAAGCCGCTCATGATGCCTGCCCAGCCTAAGGGGCTCTAGGGGGCTTCCCTTCCCGAGCCGTGTTTGTTTCGGGTCAAGCCACCGCTCCAATACCTCAACCTCCCTTTCCGTTCTCCACTCAGGCACAAGGGGCCACTCGTTTCGGGACAGTCCCCAACCCACAGTCCCATTTGGATTATTAATCATCCCCAGCCACCACCCGCAGATTTGTAGGGCGCACAAACTTCTCTTCTCCACCACGTATGCTACGGACACGCGATTTGTATCACAACCACGGGGAATAGGTCCGAACAGATAGCTCTACAAACCGCATATCTATGTAAAGTATCATGATATGTGGATGTGGTGTAGGTGTAGTGCGTGGAGTGTGGTAGGGTGCGTGCTCAGCCCTACATCTTAGCGAGTCTTGGCACATCTGTGCGGAGCAATTATGGTGGAGGCATGGTGTTAATCCTTCCACTCGGCGACAGCGAGGTCGTACGACAGCAACATCATAGATATACATATACTTAATAGCTCCGGAGGGTCGCCAGACCAAGGAGCGTATTAAGTCGGGGAGGCAAAAGGCGCATGCTGAACGTCTTAAGAAGGAGGAGGAGGCGATTATACAGGGTCTATTATCGACTTTCTCCCAGCGGGTCTTTGGCGATGATACTGAGGCCGTAGGGGATGACGAGGAGCCATTATTCGATCGCGATGATGATAGCGACGTCCAGTTCGTCAGGTCACAGCCTCGTAAGGAGCGTAGCCAATCACCGGTGGCCATACTGATATCGATGAGTTTCCCTCTTTGCCATCATCGCTAAGGGCAACTACCTCAGCGAGTGCTCCACCTCTTATCGCATGGCCAGATCGACGTAGCCAACAGCAAGGCCTCTCTGTATCCCAGGTAGACCCTACACCAACTGCTCGGTTAACCAGAGCATCTAGGGGTATCGCACCGAAGAAGAGTAAGAAGTTAGAATCGCAGGAGCGATAAACCCGCGTACGGGAGGAGAAGAAGCAACAACGTGTAGCCAATTAGGAGGTCGCAAAGGATAATAAATAGGCGAAGTTGATGAAGCCTAGAGAAGAACCAGTCAGTCAATTAGCCCATTATTTGCTCAGTTCGTCGCTGTAGCTATAGACCAGTTGATAGAAAGAACCAATAGAGCTTACTTACCACAACGCATGCGACTCCGCTCCACCCACCACTGCATGTGCATGCGATTCCGCTCCACCTTCCGCTCCACCTCTGTAGCTGCTGAGGCGACGGCGACGTATGGTGGAGGTGGAGGTGGATGACGTTGATAGGTGGTGGTGGTGTGGCTGGGGATGATTAATAATCCAAATGGGACTGTGGGTTGGGGACTGTCCCGAAACGAGTGGCACAAGGGGCTCCTGATAGGCTCGCATACCATGAAACAGATCCCAAAATCTCGTTCGCTGCCTGGCTGACCGGCCAGTGGCCCTGTAACAAATGAGAAGCAGAGCTAAAACGTCAAATCATAACGCACGCTGTCCCTCCGCAACATCGAAACATGACGATCCTGAGATTAACCGTCATATATTATGGCATCAACCTCGACCCACCTAAGGTAGGTCAAAAGCCCCGCAGGCGTGCTATTCTTGTCCGCTGGCTAGCAACCCCAAAGGTTAGCCTCCGCTGTCGACGTCGTCATTCGGCATCCAAACAACCTTTTGGCCCTGAATTTACTACCACAGTCCGCACAACATCATGTCTAAGTATTGATCCCGTGTAAGCACTTCGCCAGATATGAACCGTCATTCAGTCCTGTAGTGTAATGCCGAACGGCTTGAGGTTTCACAAAACACATGCCTTCATGAGTTCCCACCATGTTACTTAGTTGTCTTAAATAGAAACAATTTCCTATATGTTGAATGCCTTCCATTTGAAACGAAGTTTGATGAGCTCGTCCTATATATTTTCATAAAGGACTAGCCATTCTGTCATTGAATTCACCTTTTTGCCAATTGCATCTGCCTCGCCTGTCGTACTTTGCGTGACAGCGACTATCACAACTCAATCACTTTCCTATTGAAGACCCAGGATGCTATCAAGCATAGCTCTTTCTACGTTGCTGGTGGTAGCAAGCAATGCCGCGCCAGCAAGCCATGTCTCTTGCAAATCTGGATTTCTCAATACTGTCTTCAATACTGGCTCGGCCAAACACGCCAGTTGGCCAGACCCAGTATGGAGCACCCTCACCTCCTATGGGATCCAGAACTTCAGTAATTTATCCCGTCTCTCTTTTCATTGTGCCAAAATACTGACAGGCCATAATCAGTCACCTTCTCATTAATCCCCCTTAATCAAAATCCCCTGTTCGACACCGCCACCAATGTCCCTGCCCGCTACAATCGAGTTCTCGAAGCGGCACGAATACCCATCGTCATGGACCCGCGTGATACGAAGGCCGCGCAGGCTATTCTCTCCTCCAACAAGACCCCAGCCTATCTAGAGCTTTTCAGCGAACCCGATTATTCCTACGGTGGTGCAACACCACTCACCGACCCGATTCCTGCCGCAAAGGATTTGTCTAAACTTGTCGGTATGCCTCATAGCAAAACCAAATTCATCTCTCCAGCTCTTGCAAACCCAAACAACGCGAGTTGGCTTCCTGTCTTCTTTGATAATTGCAAAGCTTGCAAGGACCAAATAGACATCGTAGCTATGCATCTCTACGAGCCGGATGTCGATAAAGCGCTTGGAAGTATCACCCAATTTCACAACACCTGGCCAGACAAGCGCATTTGGATCACAGAGTTCGGTCCCTACAACGGCGGTGGCTCTGGATGTACGTTTGATCAAGCTGGGGTGGCGAATTATGCGAAGACAATCATCCCGAAAATCGATGCTTTGGGCTATGTGGATAAGATCTTTTGGAATTGTGGGGACGCTGAGCCGGCGGATGTGTGTAATCCTAGTTTGACGAATGAGGACGGTAGTGCGAACGATGTTTTGAAAGCATATGGTGGAGCGTGTGGATTCAGCGGCTCTTAATAATCTCGAGGTTCCCCTTACATTCAGCAGAGGTTTCTGAGTACTGTGTTGTATTTGAAATCTGATATTGGCGCATGGGTAGGTACATCATTAGCAGTTTAAGGAGCAGGATTTCTATGGACCAAAATTTACAAAAAATTGCCAGAAAAATCGTTGTCTTTGATGTTTCTTTTGACCTTGTACTTGTCATGCACTTCCTGTCTCCACGATTTTCACACAAGACATGCCAGAGATGTTCTCGAGATTTCATGCGACCTGGGGACCAAAAGGCTATTGGAGTCCCAAGTGAAACCTTGACAAAGACTTTGTGATGTTGTGCCATTCCGACTTTTTCATTAAAGCAAGCCAAAGACCGATTGTGAGCTGTGGCTGACGCGGCTGGGAAATCCATCAAGCGTTGCACGGAACGAGAAGGCGGAGAAAGTCCCCACCTATTCGAGGTGAACGTGAGCACGGTTCCTAGCATGAATCATGTTAAATTTGAGTCTCGTAGCATTGGCACAATAGTTTGACTACTCACCCTCTATGGTTGTGCGAAAACTATGCGCGAGAAGTTGTTACGAACATGGGGAGGGCTGTTACGCAGTCTGGGGGTTTCTAAGGCAGTTGTGAGGCAGGGGAGCCAACATGGTAAACTAACAAGAGCTTTGCAGGGCCTCGGACCTTCATGCTCCAATTCGTACGAACATGCTCTTGTCCTGGGACCATAGCCCTTGCCTTGAAGTCGAATCTTGCGAATTGGATTGTACATACAGAATTGCTTTAACTTTGCTTCATTGGAGACCTCGATCTCTCAGCATTGGACCTCGCATCACTACCCTCAGCTTTGTCGTTACTCCTAGAATCCCCAGAATGTGATCTGTGATCAGATCGTCGACAAATATACCAGTTGCCATATCGAAGCAACCTGGAATCGAGAAGGCCGCTCTACGCGAGAAGCATGGCGCTATCCCGCTGCGCAGTCATGAATCATGTTGTGCAGATACTAGCTAGCTCTCAAAGCCAATAGCAGCTGTATTCACGCGTGCCGAGGCGATCAGGAATTCGCGAGGAGATGCAATTTTTCAGGGTCTTCCTTGAGATGGAGGTCTCGAGCAAGCTTTTATAATGAATTAATGGAGAATAGAGTCTGATCACGACGGCGGGATGCTGCAAATAGAGAGTCTACAGCCATAAAAGAGGTCACAGTTCATCGAACAGACCATTCAAACGAACACCCTTAATATATTTGTAACATTTGATTTTAGTAAAACATTTTTGCGTACAGACTTATAGCGTTGATGAATTTGAGTTAACTTTTAGGCAAACGCTGTAATAGGACTACTTGCTTTCTTCCGAAGTTGTGTGAGACCTGGATTGGTCCCGTAAAGGTGCCCTAAAGGAAGATCCCGGAGAAAGAGAGTTTTAAACTCCGGGCCCTCAGCCCTACGTGGCCCCTTCTAGGGCTACAATCCGCCTATTCAGGGTCTTGCTACAGTTGTTTTTAAAAACATTGGCGCGAGACGCTAGTGGGGAATTTTTTTTTGCGCGACCACGAAAAATAGGCCTATAGGCAAAATCGAGTATATAGCCACCGTAGACCGTTTAGATAGCTATTAAATAGAAAGGGTTAATAGATAATTGTTAGACCTCGCTGTTTACCAAACGATTAGCCTAAATTTTAGCGATGTAGCTATGTAGCCAAACATCAGCCATATGGCCAAATAGTAGCGATAAAGCTATGTGGCCAAACATCAGCGATATAGCGATGTGGCCAGATGGTAGCGATGTAGCTATATAGCTGATAGGCTCTATGGTAAATAGGCTATGTGGCTACTAGGCAAATAGGTCACATAGCTGCCATATGGCTAATGTTTGGCTATATAGCTGATATTTGGCTATATGGCTGATGTTTGGCTACATAGCTACATCGCTACTGTTTGGCCATATGGCTGATGTTTGGCCATATCGCTACATAGCTGTTGCTTGGCTACATAGCTATTGTTTGGCTACATGGCTGATATTTGGCCACATGGCTACTATTTAGCTATATCGCTACATAGCTAATACTTAGACTAATTATTTTACAAAGAGCGAGGTATAATAATAATGTATTAATTCTATCTATGTTACAGCTATTTATAAGGTCTACGGTGGCTATATACTCGATTTTGCCTATAGGCCTATTTTTCGTGGTCGCGCAAAAAATTTTCCCCACTAGCGTCTCGCGCCAATGTTTTTAAAAACAACTGTAGGCCTGGGAGGAAAATGTACCCAGACTAGGTTTCAACGCATAGCCCCGGCCGTGAGCTATACCGTCAGAATCCGAACTTGCTAATGTCTTCAGATTTGCAGAGTTCAATGTGCCAGCTCTTTGCCGTCTGGCAAGTAAGCTGCGTGGAGGACAGGATTGCTCTTGCGATACTTCTCAGACGCCGGCTGAAGGAAGCTTTAATTGGGCCATGTTTCTGTCGTTCGATGACGGGATAGAGTGGGTACTATGTTCCCCACGAGACGATGCCGCGTTCCGATCAGACGGGATAGATCTCTTGTTGTTGGCTAGCGAGGCTGCTACGCTTATGTACATCAGGGCTAACACTACCGTCCCAGTTCCTGAAGTATTCGCGTACAGGTAGACCGGTCTCTATGTTTGAACTTGATACGAGCTAATGCTCGAAAGTGATTTAAGTAACAATGATCTTGGTATCCCGTATATCGTTATGAGCAAAGCTCAGGGTTCGCTACTACAACATACATGGGATAACTCTGAGAAAGATGTGCCTGAAATGTCCCATGAACAGAAAGCAAAGGTCATTATCCAGCTAGGCGCTATGACGTGGCAGCTATCTCGCCTTGGTTTCAATCAAGCTGGATCCCTCTTTGAGGAAAGTAGGGACTTTCAGATTAAGACTTGCCTATCCCGTGGCTTGATACTGGATGAACGCCATACTCTTGAGGATGTACCACGTGGACCTTTCAGTTCTGAGAAAGCTTATTATGATGCCCAAATTTCAGCGTTCATTCAACATGCGAAATACCTTCCTCTAGGTCCTCACTGCTTCTTTGCGCCTATCCCCGCGCAAAGTGAGTACGATGATCATGCTGCATTCAAGAAGGCAGCTGATTGGCGGAACGACTTCGTTGCTGTGTAGGCTAAGATTGATGGGTCCGATAATAGATCTGATTATGTTGTTGTTGGGGAGATGCTTCCAGAAATGATGGCGAAATGGACGGACAGCCTACCGGATTGGGTCTTGAGCGGCGGCAAACAACCTTTCGCGCTTCATCACCCTGACCTGAGCGTCAGTAATATCTTCGTTGATAAAGTCTTTAATATCAGTTGTATTATCGACTGGGCGTTCTGCTCTGCTGTGCCTTTCTCCATGCTCCTTACAGCCCCTAGCCTGCCACAGTATCGACATGAACTTGATGCGTCACTTCTACCTGCCTTTGAACAAGGGTTCCGACATGCTGCTCAAAAGACTTTAGGGCATGAGGGGGTTGATATTGAGAGTGGAGACTGCTGGCTCCTTCATCGGAGCCGCCCGATGTGGCTATTTTCTCGGATGATGTCTTTCGACTCACTTACGGATTTTGATCTCTTTAAAGATCTTTGGGCCTCGCTCGGAGATGATGATCAAGACGTGGAAGATGTGTTTCGCTCTAAGCAGTCATCGAGAAAGTATATAACACTGTATAGCGAACTGAAGGAAGAAGATCAAACCCCGGATTAGGTTGCTAAGCATGAAAGGGATTACGATAGTGGTGATGAAATGGGTAAAACATTTTCAAGGAAATTGACTCTGGTTTCTCAATGGACTTCTCGATATTAGGATTCTTCAGTCCAGGGCATAAGGAGCAATGGCAAAGTGTTCACTGCAGACAGGAGATTATGGGCTTGGATTGACGAGTGTCTAAACCCGGATGCTGTCCACCTGTCCTCTTCTCCAACAAGCCAATCCTAGACGTGGGTCGAATTTCATCTTTGATGAGGACTATTGCCTCCCACGAATATACTTTGCGTAGATATTTCCTAGCTGTCCGGTGGCATCGTTTTGGATCTAGGAACAAATATGGGAATTTCGATACAACATCTGATCGAATACTAGCGAAGGGACGACTTACGACATGGAGTCGAGTACCACAGGTTGTATGGTGAACGACCCCTGTCCACCATTCATTGCAGTACGGAAAGTGAGCTGAAAACCAAACGCGAGAATTGTGTTTACGTGCTTACTACCCCTGCGACAGTAGTATGATATTCCCGGCAGGGTAATATGCTTTCTTATTCGAACCCGAAGGAACTGTAGGTAAATTGGGAGGAGTCAATACCTGATTTGGATTTTAGGCATTTTTGTTGTCTTGTACGAGACGGCCAAGAACCGGGTTCCAAGATTCTGTTCAGAGACTTAGAGGTGTCTTTTCGGTGGGGCTATGTCTCGAATTCTCGAGACTGACGGTCAATCAGCGACTCAGATACTTCTGATAGCAGATTGGCTGTCTGGTGGGGCTGATTCGACTGTCTGCTTAACCGTCTCTTATACGGGCGACGTCGAGCCACATCATTGCCAGCCTTGCGTCGTGCATCAGTCCCATTCGCCTGAAAGGTTTTATCGGTCCACTTTTTCTCTGAATTGATCCAACTTCATCTTCCTTAACGTGATGCGGCATTGTGGTTCGAGCCATTCGACATTCGATATCCTGTTATTTCGACGTCATTCCACTAGTCGAATGCACCGATAATTCCTGATCAATCGAGTAATAAAGTGAGACGCAAGCAAGTCTTAGCGTCGCGCTAGACAACTAAGTACCTGTCTGTAGCCGTTCTCTCTTGGGATCGTCGTTGACAACATCACCTTGCCTTCTTACATGCATACGAAGCTACCGAGAGGACGGCTTACCTGCAAAATCTTTACAATGTGCGGTGTCCCGGTGCGGGATACAGGCCTCCAGTCATCATACAGCGCCATGTTCATAAAATCTATCCAGTCGTCCACCTCGACTATGCTTTCCTTTCTTCAGCCCTCATGATGGCATTTTTGGAATCTAATGTCGCCGTCGTTGCCCTGGTCGTTGCGCTTTGCGCATTGATCGTCTCTTTAGGGCAGCTACTTGGGCAATACTTCGCTACCGCCGATGGCTACCGAAGATGCCAGCCATCAGTAATGGGACCATGGGCAAAGCGGACACGTCTCAGGTGGCGATGGCGTGAGTTCCGATTGGAAACGATGTTCACCACCCCTCGGATACTCCTGACCCCCTTGCCCAACGATCGAAGCTCGATACCGTTTAACAACGGCGACAATCAACGGAATGTGGTCAAAGAGTCGACTAGTGAGAATGATATGGAGCATGTTACAGGCTCTCCTGAATCACTTTATCGTACCATGGCTGTCACCTTGGATGGAGAGTACAGA
>JAABUP010009035.1_pt1 | contig 12440 bp, 14 predicted proteins | sample 5559201 | NCBI WGS metagenome assembly JAABUP01 (sample SAMN10711887, study PRJNA513373) | rock metagenome | isolation source: Antarctica rocks | place: Antarctica | reverse complement strand
AGAAACCCTAATTTCTTTCTGAACCTTTTCTTTATCAACTCATTGAATCATTATAGCCTTTATATTGAACCAGCTATTACTCTTAGCCAAATTCACTGTTATAGAGTTCTTCTTTGATTTCATAGCCTTATGTCTGATCTTAGCCCTACTATGCACTTTATTGATCTGTCACCCATGTATATCATCATATTCTTTTGCTAGTTCTTGTTCCTCTGTCATAGTCTTTCAATATTGAAAGTGTTTAGAACCTCAGAGTTCAACAGCCCTGAAATCCTGCAGAAGTATATCTTTTTCATAAGCAAATTGATACTCTATTAGATAGTCAATTGTCTTAGAAGGGTCCGATGTGTCCTCCACATCCAAAAGATCTGAAAGAGATAGAGGGAAGGGGGTTTCATTTGATTGAGACTCTAATTGAGTGTTTTGAGGCTGCGGTGACGGCGAGGTCAGTTTCGGCGGCGACGGTGAGGGTGCTTGCTGACTAGCACGCTGGGGGGAAGGCTTCTTAGGAATTCCCAGAGTTAGGGCACGTTTTCTAGGCATTGTGGTGGTGGATAATGGGTGGTAGGTACGTCTATCTGATTTTTTATGGCACCCCTATATTTTTTCGTGGGGTGTGTGCTCGCTACGATTCTGGCATACATTTTCCAATAGCACTGTACCATGCGCAAATATTGCCAGATTCTTGAATATGGGCAAACTTGGCAACATACTCCATAGGTCGAAGTGGATAAGTGAGCACACGACATTTGATGTTATGAATTGATGTTTTGAATTGAGGCTGAGGAAGCTGACGTAAGAAGCTTATGTCTGTGGGGCTCATCAAGTGGATAATCTTGCGAACGGAGTTCAGCAGAAAAAAGTACTCTATGAAGTAGGGTATATGGACGGTTAGTATGTTGAGTCAGATGTGTTACACCATGTTTCTTACAAGCTTAACGATACCCCTTCGGCGCAATAATGTTTTAGTCAGTTTGCTGTGAAAGAAGTCATGTATCCGTACTTTGTATTTGGATGGTGGATCTGGGGATTGCTCTGAATCAACAGTTTATGTCATCGACCAAGCAAAGAGATATCTCCATTCATAGAAATGTTCGACTACAATGACGTGTGGACAAACATCTCTGGAGAATAGTGCTTCGCCGACTCTCCAACTACCAGGATGTCACTAGCACGAGACTGTTTGCTGGATTTGGCTCCGCTAGAGACGCTGGAGGGTGCTGTGGGCCTATGTGTAACGGTGAAAGCTATCTAAGGCTGAGCACGTTTCCACGTCCTGCATACAGATAGTAATCACTGACCCCATCGGATCCATTCTCATCTTTTCCCTCGCCTTGTTCGAGGTTCTTGCCCTATATGGCCACCGCAAATCTACAGACCACTGCGGAGGAGTCAACTCAAGCCTTGTCTGTAACCTTCGGCCAGGTACAGGAACTTCTCGATACCAATAAGGAAACGAACAAGGCGCTCAACCAACTCATTATCTCCGTCAAGGACTTGATGAAGGACACATCGCGCAATAGCGTATACCCTAATGCTTCGAAGCCCGATGTCATTATTGATGGGGCTGTGGCTGAGGCACCGACGCCGCAGGGGATTGGAGAATGGACAAAAGTCGAGGTAATGTCGCTGGATGAGGTGATAGCAGAAGACGAGAAGGCAAAGCAAAATTATCATGGTAAGATCTTGTACATCTTGTGGAAAGTTCTGATCTTTGTATAGATCATTGGAACCAATTTAAAACATCAGCCAATACAAACACTGACGCCAAGAAAACGCTCGATGCTGCCACCTACGTCTTCGACCACTACCAGGATCTCTGCAAATCATTCGGCGGGTGGCCTCCACAGGAGCTTCTGTTCAATACAGCCCTTCTCAACAAACATCGAGACAGACTCGTACAATGTCTGTTCCTGCACGAGGCTCAGCTTTCGTTTAGTATGAGCGGGATGTCTGAGCGGTCACGTGCGCGTTTTGAATACTCTCGATTGCCCCGGTTGCTCATGATACTTATACGAATGGAATCTAGGCATCGGGGTGGTGGGCTATACCATAGTCATGACGCATATATCGATGCAGAGACCGTCCTTCGGGTTCTTGCTGAGGCAGGACGATGGACCTACTCTGATGATTCTTTCTTTCATCCGCAGGGGGAGGCCCTTTACAGTCTCGCAGAACGTTGCTACCGACGTGGCCTGCTGCGACAACCAGAGATCGAGGAACGTGCGCTTGCCGCAGCACATATGACATTTTTTTACGACGTCGCGTCCGCCATCAAGTTCAAACACCGTTTTCCAGACTTTCTGTATAACTCGCTTGGCGACTTTTTCCTTGAGCATAGATCCCTGCGCATCGACGAAGTCATAGAAAGGGCTGAAAAAATCTTTGATCATCAGATGCGGCACATTGGATCCGGAAAAGACATATACCTAAAGGAAGCAGAAGGCCCGTCATTTGCCCCGAGTCAATTCAACATAGAATCATTAGAACAAGTCGGAGGGCTCGAAATTCGATGGACCGACTGCCTGGATCAACATCTGAGGATCTCATCCCGCCCACACACAATTCAAATATTCGCTCATCCCACCTGGCTGTATAACCAGGTAGATCTTCAAAAGTAAGCTAATCCAAGTTTGCGATTTTTCCGCTTGCTCGGATTGCACAAGAACAATCTCATGCGCTTTTTCAAGAGCCTTGAAAAAATGGCTGTCCCTGTCCGGCCACTGACATTCTAACGCTGCGAGTCATCGTCTGACACCCAAGTCTGCCCATACCCAGAGATACGGCTGTTCAGGTCGATGCTAACCTTCTTTAACTAGTTCAGACTTGGACATCCGCTTCTCCACGATTCAGGAGCTTGAATGGACATACGCACTTCTTTTCAGACCTTCTTCAAGCAAGCAATTGAAGCAGCTGCAGAAGTACGCAGACGCATGCCGACAGTCTGTTGACAATAACGGAAAGCAGGATGTGACTTTCCAGGACGAAACTATCATAAGCCACACACTTCTCCTAAATCAGAGTGTAGACAGTTCCAGTACTTTGGTAAAGATGGCTGTCGATCCGAAGCGACACCCAGCAAAGGATATCTTAGGAAACTATTTCCAATGTCCGATAAGCCCAGCTATCCAGAACGTACTTAACCCTGGCAAAGCACGCTCCAAGTCTGCTCCCATTACAGCAGCAATCACCGCCAGTCCCCCATACTTTGAAGACATGCGGTTCCAGATGTGCGCGACGTTCAGGATCGAATTTCGAGACCAAGAGGGCTTTGACCGATTTCCATACTTTGGAGATCGGCTCAGACAGCTCAAGACGTATATGGACATGCAAAAGCCAAGGACGTTTCGGCAGATGTGGAAGGATTCGAGGGACTCCACGTCCTGGTGGACGTTTTGGGCTGTCCTGTTCTTTGGAGGTGCTAGTGTCTTTCTGGCGTTGGCTTCTCTGAGCGTGTCGATCGCTCAGACTGTGGGAACTTTCCAGGCTTCGCGTTGATGGTAATGTAGTTTCAGCGGGAGGATGCCAGCAGGAGGTTGTTCGAGCAGAAAATCGCAAATGCTAGACGTTGGTGCTGTCGTGGATGACCACACGTTTGAGGGCTCAGTGGTCGTTCGAAGTTTGGTTACATCCGCTCGTTGCTGTAATCCGGAAACTTGCATATTCAATAATCGTATTGAAAACCAGAAGTCTCTTTTACCGCATAAACCAGCATCTGAGCAAACATAACCTTGACAGCAGTTGATGCTATGAGGAGAACCCAGATCTCCCATCATCATTGAATGGTTCCATACCTCCTTCCAGACACTACGATTCTGGGCCGACATCGACAATGGCGTGTGTCATTCTATTCTGCGGACTAAATTACCTAGATCTGCCGCCAGCTAATGAGTTTTCTTTCCTTCAGAAGACATGACGAAGCTCTAACTAACCCTGGCCTCACCAGTTGATGCCTTCCTTCACACCTCGATGGATTCTCACCACAAATGCATGAGCGCCGTGCATGGCCAGAAGAGGGTATATGTGGATTCATAGTCACTACAGACTGAACCCTATAAACACGAGAACGGGGTGATGCAAAATATAATAGCACAAAAAGAGATATCGGACGAGAACGTCATAATGCAATCGAAAGACTTTGAGAGTCCGAGCACATGGTTGCAGCTTGAACCAACGCGTCAGGGCAGAATAACCCTAGCCCTCCTCCGTCCATAACGCAAGGCCCAGCACACGCGTGCGAGAATCTCGAGTCAGCGACGAGACTTTCTGGAGCTTTCGCCCCGTGGCTCCCTATACTCTGGCTTGACGATCGTTAGCTAGTTTCTCTCGATTAGCAAGTCTCGGCCAAATACTTACAAGTGTACTATATCGAATATGCTTCTGCTCAAATCCGGGGTATTTTTTATAGGATGTTTTGAGGTTTTCCGTCTGTTCCCGGTGGCCATTAGCGTCTCTACGATCTCTGAAACCTCTTCCGACATGTTCGTGCTCAAAGTAATCTCGACCTCTGTGCGCTCTGGGGTCTAGTCAGCGCGAGGATATGACCGCGGGAGTGGAGGTCATAGTATGTTTTCACTCACGTATAAGCTAACCTCGAGGCCTCTCCAGCCGGGTCAATTAACGTTCGATGACCAGATGCAGTGTATGCAGTTCCTGGCCCATAGGTAGCCATGTTGCTGGGTCTGTCCCGGGCCTTGGGAGGCTCCACTGCCTTCGCGGTGTCGGTATAATATTTTGATGCAACGTCGAAGGCGAGATTATCGTGCTTGTACGAATCGTAGTCAAGCTTCATCTGGCCTCGATATGAATGAGTATCTTTTTCTTGGTACCCCGGACCGTGACCAGTGGAAGAAGATCGTTCGTGATAGACATCTGTTGACGCTGAAGACTATTAGTGTGGTGCCATGGAGGTGTGGTGCTGTACTTGCCTCCAGTGGGGTATAAGGTGTAACCCCTTGTTTCTCTTGGAGGATAGTTTGGCTCATAAGGTGGATAGGAACCGCTCAGATCCCTCTCTGAGTAATGGTACGCCATTATATTTATGTGGCAATGACGAAAAGAGGAAGAGATGAGGAAGAGAACTTGTGATGTTGCAATGACTGATAAATGCAGGAGACAATCGAACTACGACAGGAGCAACTGAGACCGAGATTAGAGAAACAGACCTGAAGACGAGAGCGTATACAAGCCCCTATATGTCTTTCTTCTTCGGTGGTCATGCAATTTGAAGTGTATGTCGGTCCAAGGATATGGAGAGATGGTCGATCCAGAGCGCTAAATCAGACGGTTCAAAAAGACTACAGGCGTTAGAAGGTGAGACAAAACTGAAAACGGGAGGCCCCACGGAGACTATTTGATGTCTGAGGAGGCGCCCTGCCAGCGTTAAGGCTTTGCAAAATAGAGTCCCAGGTCGTAAATGATTGCCGATGTTGATATTTGAGGACAACCACCAACAGTCGTATGGAGATCCTCACAACAACATGTTAGGGTTAGGGTTAGGGTTACCCTAACCCTAACCCTAAGGTTTACAACCGAAGGATGTCAACAGATCAGCACAACCATCAACATGTATGGAGAACCCCTCAACAACATGTATTGGGGTCTATAGTACTGAAATCCAATAGATGAAATGCTTGCAAATGCCTAGATCATAAGTCTAGATACACATGGCGTTGTTGTGCTCTGTGTCTGTCTATGGAGTCCGTCAGATACTTAGAATCGGCAATCATTTACGACCTAGAACTATACATTCATAGTCGACGAAACGCATCAAACGCCTATCAAAAGACGCCTTCACGAATCAGAGCAGTACAGTAAACGCTGCAGATATCGCAAGAAACTTAGCTGGTATTCATGACAGCGACGTTTGATGAGGCGCTACAACCATCATCACAAAACAGCGACTATTTCAGGTCATCGATGTGTTGGTCTGAATTTAGTAGGAGGTATGGGCGTCGGCGAGAGAAGACGCCGATAACGAAAGAAAGTATTATTATTACCGGAAACACGTTTCAAAATTCTGCAACCGCGCGGATCCTTCAGGTTGGCATTTCACTCTAGATCTACTGTCAAAACCATGAATAGAATATCGCATAACACTGATAAAAGAGTTCCATATGGTATCCCAGGACCAACTTCCGGTAATTATACCTCTAGGTAGACTACTTGGTTGTCTAGAAGCCTACAACACACTCAAACATAGTCTCATCTTCTTGCGCTTCGGCAGCCCTCCAAGTCTACACTATCAGTGTCGCCAGCTTGCGCACTTCATCAACCCTTACGAATGGATCCACAGCACAAGTCACCCAGCTCACTGGAATGTCTTCCAGTTGAGCTCAAGCTCGTTCTCTTCTGCGCTCTACCAGACATTCCTTCATTGAAATCGCTTGTGTGCACCGCCTCATCATTCTATCATACATTCATTGATTCTCAGTCGCTGATTATGGCCACTGTTTTGTCCCACGAGGTCCATCCAGATGTGATGCCTGAAGCTGTTGCGGTATGGGAGGCGTCGATCATCAAGCCATGGAGCAAGGAACAGGTACAGGACTTCTTGAAGCAATATCGAGACTCCAACCCATCTCCAACCCATCCATCGTGGACACTTTCCGATGCTCTCAGATTCAGCAACCTCCATAGTCATATTCGATTCTTCGCTGCAGATTTCTGCTCATCTATCTTGTCGGTACACCCAATCTCTGAGGTTCACGATCCAGCTTACGTCCAACCATCACTTAGCGAGCTGTGTCGCATTCAACGCATCTTCTATCGCTTCGAGCTCTATTGCACTTTATATCGCCGTCAATCCTTTGCACAGAAAAGCGAGGATCGGTTCAGCCCTGAAGAGCAACAAAGTCTATTCTTCACGAAATTTGTGCCCTGGGAAAACGAACAGCTAGCATGCATACACGACTACTTGTTTCGACAATTATCCGTGGCCTATGATGAGGTAGCTGAACATGACGTACAGTGGGGCGAATGGATGATTGATGTCTCTGAAGACTGGGAATACCACAATCCTCGCAAAGAAGGTTACCTCTCACAAGGCTTAGGATTTCTCCGCCGACTTGTAACTGTGGAGACCTACGATGAGCGTTATGCGATCTTGGCTCCCATAGTGCGTGGTGACGATCGATTTCTAGACGCGGGATTACAAGAACAGGGTGAGGATGACGATTTCAATGTCTCTGAGCAAAGTAGCGAAGAAGAGCACGATAACATAATCAAAGCACCGTCCAATGATGGCAGCGGACCGTTTGAAGCATGGTGCTGGGCGAATGGTCATGAGATTTTCTACTATCAACGAGACAAAACGGATCTCCGCGAATGGGGATACTGCTTGTGGGACAAGGCAAGACTTATGGCTTGGGGACTATTCCGTAAGCCCTGGAGCGACGATCGTGTGTACAGTAGGAGGGAGAGGCTATCTGAAGAAGCTGCTGGAAAGCGGGACAGGATACGGAAATCTTGGGAAGAGAGGTCACGGATCTGGCAGATTGGAGGGAGGGGTTGGTGGGATTGGGGAGATATAAGTAAGGTGGCTTGGACGTACGGAGCGAAGCACGCGATTGATGTTGCCGCTTACAAACGAGAATCAAGCAAGTTTTAGGAAGTTCAATGTTCCCTTGACTCGTTACCAAGAGCAGAGAGTGAGCGAAGAGAGGGCGGTGTATATTTTTTACGCCGTTGCAGCGATGCTGTCCTTGTTAGTTTGGCAGCATAGATGCTAGATGCTCACTGCGCTGGAGCTCGATCACTGACGAGTTGTTATTGGGCAATTTCGTAGCCAAGCCAAGTCCCTTGCGCCAAAGAGCAGCAAGAACTTGTTTGAACGTACAGTGCACAAGTAATCAAAGGTGATATCAAAACTCTTCACAGTCAGAAGCGTCCTACCCCGGATACTGTAGTAGCGTCGTGCTGGAGAAGTGCCTTCGGCTAGGGTTGCTTGAGGTGTCTAGAAGGAGTAAAATTCTTAAAGTAGAGGGATTTATTTACTACAACAGGCAATGAACTTCTACGCTTTGGCTGGTTAGTTCAGTGGTAGAAGTATGTGTGAAAATGTCATTTGTATACGTCAGCTTTCTAACTCATTACAGTTCTTGCTTTGGGTTCCAGTTCTCTCATGTAAGAGGTCCTGGGTTCAAATCCCAGATCAGCCCTTTTTTTAATTTAACAATTCAGTTATAATTGTTAGAATTATAATTTTATTATCTTGGCAAAGCTATTTTCTTGAGATGTAAAGCTGTCATTATTAAATCACGCTTGTTGAGAAACCGAGAGATGAGTGCCGCCTACACTAGCGCTCAAGCGTCCAGTAGCGGTGAGAATGCCTCATAAAACGGCACCGTCTACTGTAGCTTCGTTCCACCACCATATTGATACAGTATTGTTTCGTCCACATCAGTTGCTTCCAGCACGTCCGCTCTCGAAGACATCGTGGGATTGACACCAGAGCTGCAGCGTAAGGTGCGCACAGTGTTTTGTTATCTCGGTCGCGTTCGGCAACTTTTCCCCTCATCTGCCCAATGCGACACTAAACCAACCTCGGCGCGACAACAAACAGCGGAGGTTGTTGTCATTATTGCCGACTACATATACGTTTCTTATTACTGTGAGATACTTGGACAGCTTGCTGACATCGATTCCTCGGAGGTTAGTTATCTTTGGTAACCCTCATCCACCGCTCAACTGGGGCTTCCTACTGTAACTCGTCATCATGTCGGTCAAGTTCGAGAAAGAGACCGTGAGGGAGACTGCTATACCAGGCGGACGAAGACATGACCTCTCGCATGAGATGGGACAGAGGTTTACCGGAGGCAAGAGCCAGACGGGGTACCTCGCGGTATGTAGACGCCCATCGAGGGTGACGCGCAAGTAGACGACGCGATACTGACATTTCCAACGGTGTAGGCCTACCTCCAGCAACTTCAAAGTAACCCTCTGCGCACCAAGATGCTCACATCCGGCAGTCTTGCTGCCCTGCAAGAAGTCCTGGCCTCCTGGATTGCGCACGACAAAAGCAAACATGGCCACTACATCAGCTCTCGAGTGCCAAAGATGGCCGTCTACGGCGCCTTCATCAGTGCGCCGTTGGGTCATTTGCTCATTAGCATCTTACAAAGGCTGTTTGCTGGCAGGACTAGCTTGAAAGCGAAGATATTGCAGATCCTTGTCAGCAATCTGATTGTAAGAACTCCAGCCACTTGAATCGATTTCCGCCATGACGTTGGTATCGTGCTAATGGAGGTATGTATCACAGGTGTCTCCAATCCAGAACACCGTCTACTTGACCTCGATGGCAGTCATTGCCGGCGCGCGCACATTCCACCAAGTACGTGCTACAGTCAAAGCAGGCTTCATGCCTGTCATGAAGGTCAGCTGGGTTACATCGCCACTTGCTCTGGCGTTTGCGCAGAAATTCCTGCCAGAGCAGACTTGGGTTCCGTTCTTCAACATCATTGCCTTCGTCATCGGTACATACATCAATGCACACACCAAGAAAAAGAGGTTGGATGCTTTGAGGAAAAAGGTATGTGATCCTCGGATTAGATTGCTTTGTATAGGGATAAGATACTAATGACAGCTTTAAAGCACTACGGAGAAGGAAGGAGCACCTCCGGCAGAACTGACGATTACCCTAGACGGGACTACTGAACAAGTTGGCCGACATAAACGCGTTGCCCATGCCAGCTATGCTGACCTTAGCTGGCGTGGGGCAACGCATTCATGCCAACTGGAAGAGCTGGGAGAAGCTGGAGAGGATCATCCGTGAGATTGTTGCGGCGATATGGGCATCGAAGCAACACCAAAGAGCGAATGGAAGCAAGCAGGTGATGTTTCCGGCTTGCGAAGGACCTTGTGCAGTTTTCTGAAAGCTTGGAATAAGGCAGATCTAGTTTAAAGTCAGCACTGTAACCTCTACTTTAGGCTAATGTTCATATTTAGTGTTATAGGATAATGGAGCTTTGTTTGCGGATTCGGCCCAATGACTTGGCTGCTGACGTGTCAAAACGTTATGCTTGGCATGGGCACAAATTGTTCGGGTCAATTCAACGCTCGACGATATCATAATATCGAGGATATGATATGGAGATATCTAGATTCCCATAACACTTGGGCTTTGACGGATACCTTGCTAATTGCCATTTTCTCCTACCCGAGTAATATCGCACCCCGCGGCCAAGCTCGGCAGATTAGATGATCGTGGGGACGAGATGGTACGTACGGTGACCGATGCCCCAGGTTACTAGCCAGATGTACTCTGCAGCTTCTCGAGGGTCCAAGCTACTTGTCAAACGTACTCAGCCTCAGCGCTAAAATACTGAGCTCCGAGATCAGAATCGCTCGACTCGAGGCGGTAGCAAGACAGACGGCAAAGCTACGCAGAGCGAGCCCCATGCATCCGCTGGACAGGGCAAGAGCTTTGAAAGGGCACCATTGCGTAGCGGTCGTGCATCGTACGCAGATAATCGTCGTGAACCATTACCTCAGACGCAAGTCACAATCAATGACCCACGCACAAGCATCACGGGTGATATGCCCGGCACTAGATCGACACCCGGTCCAAGAGACCTATCTATATCCTTTGATAAGGATAGACTTCAGATTTCCCAAGTCTATCCGCGACTTTGATCGGTTCAAGTCTAAGCTCGAAAAGAGTCAAGTAGATCTACCGAGAGCTCGCCGCTCGTTTATGTCAACCTTTTCCGAACCATTGACTAAGACTATTCACAAGTCAAACGGTCCCGATTTCGCCTACTTGGCCGAGAACGTCAAGCTCTGCAGATAGCGGTTTGGGGCTTGCCAAGAAAGCAGCCGCTGTGTGGGAATGACTCTTTCCCCGCAAGTATGCTAGAACTCCGGAAAACCTTGCGAAAGTACTGCTTTTGCACGACCGAAATGAAACAGGCTGGCTACTTGGCAGGCTTCTGTGGCACTTCGGCACTCAACAAGGGATGTGGAAGAGCTCCTCGAAAGCGACTATATAGGAACTCCGAGGATGAGAGAGATGGCCTTTTCTAAGTAATTGCTGTCGCTGGGAAGCACGGACAAAGGTCAAAGTGTACCAGGCATCGCCGCAAGTTAGTTAAAACGGCGATATGCTGCGTCTCATCAGATGATTTGTGCCACCTATGTTCTCCTTTCACTTTCACTGGCAGTCTTACGACCAGCGTCCCCTTCTCTTCCTACTCAAACATAGTGAATACTTTTGATTGGCTTCTGCTGCGGACCGTTTGTTTTGCGAGCATCAAGCTTGATATAAGATGGCGCACGCGTCATAACCAGCGCTTTATACTTGTGCGTTCTCATGTTTGCTCCGTAATATGTTCCTACTGCGCTTTATTTCATGAGTCACCAGGACACAGCTTGGAGGGTCCATAGGCATATAAAGACACCTTCCAAGTCTTCTTCCCAAGCATCTGTTCTCCATGACGGATAACTTGGCTTGTATCGCCGTTTATTCTTGACTAGTAAAGCTGGGATGATCAGAGGTCACTCATGGTCGGCTCACCGAGGAAGAGGCCACAGGGGGGGCTGTAGTCATCGCAATCCCGATCCTCGGCAGCATCTTGGAGAGCGGACACCAGACCACAATGTTTTCAACCAACACTGGAGTCACGATAACAGATTTCCAGAGACGTATAGTCCTCCCTGGCGATCCAGACCCCGTGACCCTCGGAATGATCCCCGGACACCTTCGGCATCAGACGGGCGACGTTCAACCCACGTTCATTGGGATGATGACCATCCCGGCGACCACGCCAGACACGCGAGCGCCTACGCAACCCAACCAGGTTTCTATACAGCCCAGATGCCCAGGCATGGAGAGTACGCACACCTCCATTATGCACGATGACATCTCGCTGATATAGACTGACCAAACCCACAGCCCCATCGTCAACACCACAGGAACCGAATACGTCATCCACGGCGAGCGCTTCGGCCTCACAGCCCAAGATCTCTCCCTTCTCCGGCCCGACTTCCCAATCCGCCTCCTAGCCTCCTTAAACACAAACCCACCCATCATCACCCCTTACCGCAACCTCTTCAGTTACATCCTCCGCCAAGGCTACGAAGAACCCGGCAGCCGCTCCCAACCTCCAGGCTTGCTAAGCGACGACCTCAGGACCCTCGTCCTCGCCAACCAACTCCGAATGACGCGCCTCGCAAGCCTCGCGATGCGGAAACTCCGGGATCAGAGGTATAGGCAGGATCCGAACGACCTCGCTGAGATACTCAAGATAGCCATCGTCGGGAACGGCGGGCGCTATGGGCTTAGGGCGTGGGTCGAGGATTACTTTGCGGAACATCCGGAAGCGGTCGGCGCCGCCAACGTTGGACTTTCGACGAGGCAAACGCCGCCCGAGGACTGGCGGGAGGTGTGGGACGTACTGACCTTTGCAGCCGACAGGCCGCGGGACGACGGTCGTTCGAGGACG
>JAABUP010009034.1_pt1 | contig 12440 bp, 9 predicted proteins | sample 5559201 | NCBI WGS metagenome assembly JAABUP01 (sample SAMN10711887, study PRJNA513373) | rock metagenome | isolation source: Antarctica rocks | place: Antarctica | reverse complement strand
TTTTGCACTCTCAAAGCGTTCCGCCGAATCGCGACGCGTTACGACAAGACTGACGTGAGCTTCGGTGCCATGATCCATCTCGCCGGCGCAGCCATCGCTCTGCGCTGAATGTCAACACGCCCTAGTTGAAGCTAGCCAGATCTTCGCTAACACTTTGGCGATCTTTGCCTTCGCTCCCCTCGCCCCCTTCGCCGTCCTCCAATCTCGCATCCACGAGGTCTGGACGCGCTTCTTCGCCTCATCCATGAAGGATGACCTCCGCTACACACCTTCGGACTGCTTCGAGACCTTCCCCTTCCCGCCCGGCTTCGAGGCCGACCCGGCGCTCGAAGCTGCCGGCCGCGCGTATCACGACGCCCGCGCCGCCCTGATGGTGGCGCGGGGCGAGGGCCTGACCAAGACCTACAACCGCTTCCACGACCGGCACGACCCCGTCCCCGACATCGCGCGCCTGCGCGACCTCCACGCCGCCATGGACGCGGCCGTGCTCTCCGCCTACGGCTGGGACGACCTCGCCGCGGACGCGCGGGCGGACTTCGTCGACGTCGAGGTCGACGCGGGCCAGCGCGCCAAGACCCGCCTCGACTGGCCGGCCGCCATCAAGGACGACGTCCTGGCCCGCCTGTTGCGGCTCAACGCCGAACGCTCCGCAGAAGAACGCGCGGCCGGCCTGACACCGATCGCGAGCGACAGCGATGGCGACGGAAGCCTCGATCTCGATGCAGCGGAATAGCGGGATGCCGATGGCAGCAGATCAGCAAGCGTCTGAGATTCCAAGGCAGATCGAGCTGCAAGCAGAACTGCGGGAGGCTTTGTCCGATCTCACACGCTCCGTGTCGGTAGGATTGGCCGGAGACGATGCCGAGACCGTGAATCAGGCCGCTTTCGAGATCGGCTTCGATATCGGCCGGCTCCGAAGCGATGTCGAAGCGAAGCGGTTCCGGGCCGCGCTCATCCTGTGTGTCGCACTGCGGCACAAGCTAATGGCTGTGCGAGGGGATCGATGGCCGAGCCTTTCATGCAGCCCGGGCTGCTCCGATTCCTTTGCCATGGTGAGGCTGGGCCGGTCTGACGCTTGGGTGCTGTGCGGTCCGGACGGCGCCAGCATCAGGGTCAGCCTGCGCCTGAAGCCGCGCGATCGGCTGGTGTCGTTGGAGCGCCTGTTGGGCGACGTAGGCTTCAGGACGGTGATGCTGAAAGCAAACCACACGCAGAAGTGGCTGGATGCAAAGATCGCGGAGCTGTGGGCGTTGGAGAGGCGGCCGTGACATCCTCCCCGTCTGACTGGCGTTGCCACGGCGCGTGGACCGTGCAGGGAGGGCCGGCGATGATGGTTTCAAAACGGCCGGCTCTCTTGCAGACACTTTGGGTTGTACAGACCGCTGGTCGGTTTAGGATGGAGCGTCGGGTGCTCGTGCGGTCCGGCGACTCGACCGCTCCGTTGAACGTGCGGTACGGGCTTGACTGTCGGCCATAGGACAGCTCCGGAGGGGAACGATGGCGCGCGTCGAGCCGGCGAAAACGGATGCAGTGGCGGTCCGCGCGCGCCTGGTCGACGCGCTCCGCCGCGACCTGATCGGCCCTGGGCCGCAGGATGAGGACCTCGCCCGCGAGCTGCTGCCGTTGTCTCCGTCCCGCTGGTATCTCACCGGCTTCTTCGCCCCGGCGATCGACCCGAACGCTGAATCGGAAGAAGTAGCCGACGAAGGCGATCCCGTATTCGGCGACGACGACGCGGCCGATCCGCAGACGGGCCGCGCGCGGGCCGCCGACGACGGACCGGACGACGAGGGCGCGGCGCGGCGTATCCGCGTGCCGTCCTCGCTCGGCCTCACCGTGCTGGTGGAGGCTGGCACGACCCACGTCGAGGTCGAGGTGAGCTGGGGCGACTACGCCCCCGTTCCGCCGCTGCCGCCCGAGGTGTTCACCGACGAGGCCGCCCAGTACGACCCGCAGTACGGGGACCGCCAATGGCGGCGCCTGCCGCGCCGGGAGATCCTGCGCCTGCGCGTGCCCGACGGCCGCGGCGCCCGCCTGCTCGTGCCGGACTCGGCCGGCGCGGTCCGGCCCGCCGGCGGCCTTGCGGTCGAGGCTCACGCACGCCCGGCCACCGTGCGCCGCCCGGACGGCACCGAGGCGCAGGTGAAGGCCCTCACCGTCATGCTGGTGAACCGGCGCGCGGCCGAGCGGCGCCGCTTCGCCGACGTGACCTATGCGTTCCAGCTCCGCCTCGCCGTCCGGGTCGCGGAGGGCCTGCACCCGCGTCGCGACATGTCCGGCCTCGGTTCGGCCGATCCCGACGCCGCCCTCGCCGACCTGCACCACCGCGACGTCGCCGAATATGCCGTCGGCCGTAATACCTCGGCCGGGTGGGACGCGGACCAGGACGGTACCGTGCGGGCGGCTTTCACCGACCCCATGCCGCAGGCCCTCGTCGAGCGCGTCGAGCCCAACGAGGCCATCGGCGGCGTGGTGTTCGGCATGCAGGCCCTGGCCGAGGCCGCCGCGGCCGGCCCCGACGCCCTCGGGACGGCGCTGGACCGGTTGCCGGCGCTGTACGAGGTCTGGATCGCCGAACAGGGAGTGGGGATAGGCACCATCGTGGGCGCCCCCCGGCAGGACACGGCGCGGCGTCTCCTCGCGTCGGCCCGCGTGGCGCGCGACCGCATCGCCGCCGGCATCGCGCTCCTGCGGGGCGACCCGCACGCTCGCCTGGCGTTCCGGGCCATGAACGAGGCGGTCGCGCGCGCGAATCGACAGCGCACGGCGGGACGGGGCGGCGATCCGACGTCCGTGACGGCGCCGCGATGGCGCCCGTTCCAGCTCGCCTTCATCCTGCTCAACCTGCCCGGCCTCGTCGACGGGCTCCACCCCGACCGGGAGGCGGTGGACCTCCTGTTCTTCCCGACCGGCGGCGGCAAGACGGAGGCCTACCTCGGCCTCGCGGGTTTCACGATCGCGCACCGCCGCATCACGCGGCCCGGAACGCTCGGGGCCGGGGTGGCGGTGCTGATGCGCTACACGCTGCGCCTCCTCACCCTCGACCAGCTCGGGCGCGCCGCCGGCGTGGTCTGCGCGCTCGAGCTGATGCGGGGCGAGTCGGCGTGGCAGGCCGGCGGCAAGCCGTTGCTCGGCACCTGGCCGATCGAGATCGGGCTCTGGGTGGGTTCGGCCGCCTCGCCGAACCGGCTCGGGGGCCGTGGCAACACGCACCCCGACACCGCGGTGGCCCGCGTCAGGCGCTATCAGAGGGACAAGCGCGAGGCGCCGGCGCCCATCAAGGTCTGCCCCTGGTGCGCCGAGCCCTTCACGCCGCAATCCTTTGCCTGCGTGCCGAACGCGCAGGCGCCGCGCAACATGGAGATCCGCTGTGCGAGCGCCGCCTGTGCCTTCACGGGAGACCGCGCCCTGCCGGTCTTGACCGTGGACGAGGCCATCTACCGGCGGCTTCCCGCCTTCATGATCGCGACCGTGGACAAGTTCGCGGGGCTACCCTGGCTCGCCGAGGCCGGGGCTTTCTTCGGCCACGTCGACCGCGAAGACGAGTGGGGCTTCTACGGGGCCGCCGATCCGAAAGGGCAAGGCCGCCGTGCTTGGCACGCCGGCGACACGCTGCTGCCGCCCACCCTGGTCATTCAGGACGAACTGCACCTCATCTCCGGTCCGCTAGGCACGGTGGCGGCCCTCTACGAAACCGCCCTCGACCGGCTCGCGACCCGGACCGTCATGGACAAGCCCGTGCGGCCGAAGATCGTGGCTAGCACCGCCACCGTTCGGCGCGCGAGCGCGCAGATCGAGGCGCTGTTCGACCGGGACCGCACGGCGATCTTCCCGCCGCCAGGGCCCGACCGGCTCGACTCCTTCTTCGCCAGGACCGTGCCGCCGGACGAGCGGCCAGCGCGGCTCTACGTCGGCTTCGCCGCGCCCGGCAAAGGGCCGAAGCTGGTGTTCCTGAGCGCGCTCCGGACGGTGTTGGCGGCGGCCGAGAAGGAGGCCGCCGCGGGCGGCGCCGACCCCTATATGACGGCGCTCTGCTACTTCAACGCGCTGCGCGAGCTCGGCGGCGCTCGGCGCATCGTCGAGGACGAGGTGCGGGCGAAGCTCGCGACCTACGGCGCGGAGCGGCGCCGCGTGGAGCCGCCCGACGCGCCCTTTGCGGACCGGCGCCTGCGCGAGGTGCTGGAGATCACGTCGCGCGAGTCGACCGACCAGGTGGCGGCCGCCAAGGATCGCCTGGCGGTCGCGGCCGGCGGGAAGGACGCGGTGGACGTGGCGCTGGCGACCAACATGATCTCGGTCGGCCTCGACATCGGCCGCCTCGGCCTCATGCTGGTCCAGGGCCAGCCCAAGGCCGCGGCCGAGTACATCCAGGCGACGAGCCGAGTCGGGCGCGAAGCCGACAAGCCCGGCCTCGTGCTAACGCTGCTCAACGTCCACAAGCCGCGCGATCGGCTCCACTACGAGGGGTTCCGCAACTTCCACATCTGCTTCTACCGGGCCGTCGAGGCCACCAGCGTCACCCCCTGGGCGGCACGCGCCCTCGACCGGGCGCTGGCCGCGGTGGTCGTAGCGGCGGCTCGCCACCTCCGGACGGAGCTGACGCGGGAGGACGACGCTGGCGACATCGACGACCTTGGGCTGGTGCGGGAGGAGGTCGTTCGGATGATGCTTGACCGCGCCCCGCCGGAGGCTGTGGTGGGCGGCCATGCCGCATTGAGGCTAGCCGTGGAAGGGCTGTTTGATACCTGGGCCGCGATCGCGGCGGCGCAGACCGAGAGCGGCGAACGCTTCTATTACGGCTACCCCCGCGGTAAGGCGCTGCTACACGACCCGCTCGACCCGGTGCTCGCCGCCATCGATCCGCGATTCCGCGCCTTCACGGCGGGCCGGTCGATGCGGGACGTCGAGCATGTCTCTATTCTCAAGATCACCGATCCGCACGGACAAGCCCTGACAGGATGAGCTGACCCCCCATGGCCAACGACACCATCCGACTCAGCCAATTGGTGGGTGTGTTCGGGCCGGGCGCCATGCTCGACCTGCCGGACCGATCCGTCATGGTTCAGGGCCTCGATCATTGGGAGATGGGGGGCAAGGATACGTTCCGGACCATCGAGGAACCGCGGCTGGCGCGGCTGCTCCACCAGCGCCTCCTTGATGACGGGCGCGTCGTGGGCGACCGGCCGCCCGAGCTGCGCACGCCGCCGCTCGACCCCGGCGACCCCCGGCGGCTTTCGCCCGGCATCAAGGCAACCGTATTCCCGCGCTGGTTCGTGTGCGACGCCCTAGACGGGGACCCGCCCAACCGGCGGCGGCTGTTGCCATTCCACAACCTCCACGCCCCGAAGATGGCGGAACACCTGGGTGACGACGGCCGGCGCCGTCGCGCTTCCCCAATACGCTTCGTATGCGGATGCGAGGAGGGGCACCTCCAGGACATCGAATGGCGCCGGGTCGTCCACACCGCCCGGTCCGGAACGCGGGGCGTTTCGGGGGAAAGCCGCTGCCGTGAAAGGATGTGGCTCGTCGACGGCGTCAGCGGCGATCCGCGCGACACTAAGGTCGCATGCGACTGCGGGGCTTCCGTGACCCTGGAGGAGCTGTTCGGGCGCCGACGCCTTGGCCCGTGCCCGGGCCGGCGCCCCTGGATCGGCGACGCGGATGGGGATGCCGAGCCCTGCAAGGCGCCGGATGGCCTCCGCCTGCTCACCCGAAGTGCGACCAACACCTATTTCCCGCAGGTTGCGGGTGTGATCTCCCTCCCTCAGAGCGAGGACCGGCTGGCCCGGCTCATCGAGGAGTTCTGGTCCGTCCTTCAGCAATGTGGCAGCGCCGTGGAGCTCGCCTTCGCGCGCAGGTTCAACCCTGCCCTCGGCGCGAGCCTCGCGGACTTCTCCGATGACGACGTGTTCGATCGCGTGCGGACCTTCTCGGCCGGCACGACCGCGACCGTGGCGGAGGCAGACGATCCTCGCATCGCCGAGTACGAAGTGCTCGCCTCTGGCCGCGGCCTCATCGGTGAGAATAACTCGACGGCCAAGCTCCACGCCGAGACCCTCCATCGCGACGTGTGGGACCCAGAGCGGTCAGCTCTCCTCGCCGGCATCGCTTCCCTCGTGGCTGTCCACCGTCTGCGCGAAGTGTCCTGCCTCTACGGCTTCACCCGATTTGAGCCAGCCCCCCTGGCGTCCGACGATCTTGAAGACGTCGGCCTCGCGGTGCGGGGCGCGGCGCTGGGCCGACAGCCGGAATGGCTGCCCGCCATCGAGCAGTTTGGGGAAGGTTTTTTCATCCGCTTCGCCCCCGATGCGCTCGATCGCTGGCTCGCGCGGCGGGAGGTCGGGGAGCGCGCTCGTCTGCTTCGCGACGGTGCGGACGCGTGGCGTCGCGCCAAGGAAGCTCGAGGGCAGAAAGTACCAGCGTCTCAAGAGCGCGAGCGGCCCGATTACGTCATGTTGCACAGCCTCGCCCATGCCCTGATGACCGAGGTCGCGATCGACTGCGGTTACCCGGCCAGCGCCCTGAAGGAGAGAGTGTACGTCTTGCCGCTAGCTCCGGAGCAGCCGCGACGATGCGGACTCCTGATCTACACGGCGACGGCTGGCAGCCAGGGAACGCTGGGCGGGCTCGTCGAGGTCACCCGACGCTTCGAGCGGGTGCTGGCATCCGCGCTCGAGCGCTTGGAGCTCTGCTCCGGTGATCCCGTCTGCGCCGACCACGATCCGCCCTCGGCCGACGAGGACCGCATGCTGCATGGCGCCGCATGCCACGGGTGCCTCCTGATCTCAGAAACCAGCTGCGAGGCACGCAACCTGTACCTCGATCGCTCATTGCTGGCCGATACGGTCGGGCAGGCAGGGGCCGGGTTCTTCCGAGGCGCGCGATGAGCGCGACACCGCCCGACCAGGATAAGATTTCTCCGGTACAGCCCCCGGTATGGTGGCTTTGGACTGCATCCTTGAAGCGGAGCGAGGCGGCTCAATTTCTGTACGGCTGCGCTGCGCAGACCGTGCGGACCCCCCAGGGTGGTGCGAAGCACGATCCATTGAACTCCCGGGCGGAGCATCGCTTGCAAGCCACGAGCGGACCGTCACCAACCAGCAATTTCGGTCCATTCAAGCGGTGATCGACGGTGTGAGATCCCGCCTGAAGCACTCGCGGGTCCCCGACTAGCCCAGCACGGGTCGCGGCCGTGCGCAATGTTTTGCAGGACGCGCTCGGTCACACGGCGGTGCGGGCGAGGCTGCATTACACGCTGCCCGACATCGCTGCGTTGCTCGGCGCGGACGAGGCCACGATGGCGGGCGCGCTCGCGGCGCTGCAGGATGAACTGAACCTGCCATTCACAGGTGATCATGCCGTCCGCCTCGGCAACTTCGAGGTGCTCGAGCTTCAGGACTGGTACGACGGGCCTCGACCGTTCGCGATTGAGGGAGTGCGCGATCAGGGCCAGTCGCGGGAGGCAGTTAAAGTACCTGAGGCGCTGGCGATTCGGCGGACGCGTGATTTCGCGCGCCAGCACCATGTAGCCCACCTGATCGCACGGGCAGCCGGCGACGTGGTATTTCATAGCCGCACTTCGCGGTCTGGCGCGAGGGCCGCTCGTTGCTCGGCCCAACTCATGCCGACTTCGGCGAGCCGCACCACACCGACCCCGTCCGGCAGGGTGCCGGCAAGCGCGGCTCTGACGATGTCGGGAGCCAGGAAGGCGAGGTTCAGCGTCGTGCGCACATGACGTTCGCTGTAGCCCTCCCGCACCGCGATCGCGCGTGTATCTGGCGTCCGGCCTGCCACGAGCTCGGCCAGCCAGGCTCGGGCATCGGCGATGTTCTGCACGAGCCGCGCCCGCGTCTCGGGGCGGATCGGTCGGGCTTCTGGCACCTCGGGCACCCCGACGATGCCGCGGCGGCGGCTCGGCGGCGATGGCCAGGGCACGACGAGAGCTGCGGTCGATCCGCTGTCCTCATCCGGCTGCAGCCTGATCTCGAGCCGGTTAGCCTCGACGACGATCCTGGACACCGCCGCGGCAAACCAGTCCGCCTGAGCATCGGCCTGTTCTGGCGGGGTGAAGCCCGCTCCAGCCAACGCCCCGAACACCAGCGCCTCGATGTCAGGCGCCGCGACCCGGGGCCGGCTGCCGGCCTCGGCCTTGCGTCCCTGCGCCAGCACGCAGGAGACGTAGTAGCGGTAGCGCGCGCCGCGCTTGTTGGCGCTCATCGGCGTCATGCGGTTGCCGCGGCTGTCGAAGAGGAGGCCGGTGAGCACGCCACCCCTCGTCCGGTTCGGCCGCCCCTCGCGCCGAGCGCCGGCCTGAAGCGCCGCCTGCACGTCATCGAAGGTCTCGCGATCGACGATCCCCTGGTGCTGGCCCGGATAGTGCCGACCCTTGTGCACGACCTCGCCGATGTAGCAGCGGTTCTTCAGCAGCGACGCCAGCCCGCCCTTGCCGAAGCGGATGCCGCCGCGCACCGACCCGTCGCGCCGCGGGCTGGCCTTGGTGACGAGACCGCGGGCGTCGAGTTCTGCCATCAGCGCCGTCAACGAGCCGAGCGCGAGATAGCGGGCGAAGATCAGCCGCACCTGCTCGGCCTCGCTCGCCTCGAGCACGAGCTTCTTGTCGACCACTTCGTAGCCGAGCGGCACCGGCCCGCCGGTTCGCAGGCCCTTGCGCCGCGAGGCCGCGATCTTGTCCCTGATGCGCTCGCCCGTCACCTCGCGTTCGAACTGCGCGAAGCTGAGCAGAACGTTGAGGGTGAGCCGCCCCATGCTGTTCGTGGTGTTGAAGGCCTGCGTGACCGAGACGAAGCTCGTGCCGTGGCGGTCAAACAGCTCGACGAGCTTGGCGAAATCGGCGAGCGAGCGGGTCAGGCGATCGACCTTGTACACCACCACGACATCGACCCGGCCCGTCTCGACCTCGCCGAGCAGGCGCTGCAGCGCGGGACGCTCGAGACTGCCGCCCGAGAAGCCGCCGTCGTCGTAGGCCTCGGGCAGCAGGCGCCAGCCCTCGTGGGCCTGGCTCTTCACGAAAGCCTCGCCGGCCTCGCGCTGGTTGTCGAGGGAGTTGAACTCCTGCTCGAGCCCGTACTCGGTCGACTTGCGGGTGTAGATGGCGCAACGGAGCGCCGCCGCCCTGCCTCGCTGAGCCGAGGCGCTCATGGTGCCGCGTCCTCGTGGCTCGGCACCTTGTCGCGCAGGCCGAAGAAGCGCGGGCCGCTCCAGCGCGTGCCGGTGATGGCCCGGGCGATCTCCGACAGGTTCGGATAGGTGGAGCCCTGCCAGGCAAAGCCACCCGCCACCACCATGACGTGATGCACCGTCCCGCCATGCTCTCGCATCAGCACCGTGCCGGGCTTGAGGCCCCGGTCGCGGGGCACGGGCGCCACTGGCGGCACCGCCTTCGGTCGTGCCTCCCCGGCCTGCCGGCGGCGCGCACCCTCGCGGGCGATGCGGTCGAGCGTGCGAGCCGCCTCGGCATCGAGATCGCCCGAGGCGCGTGCCTGCAGGCGGTAGGCCAGCAGGCGCATCAGCAAGGGTCGCGGCAAGGCCGGCGGGGTGCCGCGCAGGCGGCGGCGCCAGAGCGCCCGCAAGGCGTCCGCATCGAGGTGCTCGAGCCCAGCCAGATCACCGGCCACGTCCGGCTCGGGCGGAATGGGCAGCGCGCGTACAGCAGCGGCGCTCACGCGTCCGCTCCAGCATCGACCTGGGTCACCCGCGCGGTGTCGTCTGTGGCGCGATAGGCCGTGCCGCCCTCGCCCGGCACCCTGTCGATCGTCACGCCGTCCTGGCGCAGGCGGGTCAGCGCGGCCCGCACCGTGTGCGGCTGCCATCCGAGGGCCTCGGCCAACGCGTCGAGCGTCGCACCACCATCTCGCCGCAGCAACTCGACGAGCAGCGCCCGCTTGGTACCGTGACGGTGCGTCGTGGCGCTCGCTCGAGCGGCGGCCGACGTGGTGATCTCGGTTTCCACGCGCTCCGGAGCGGCGTCGATTGCTCCTGCCAAACCCGAGACGAGGATCCGCCCGGCTTCGGTGATGCGCAGGCCCGTCGGCCCCTCCTCCGCATTCCCGAACCAGTGCGGCTTGCTCTCCCCTGCCGGTACGGTCTCGGCGACGCCGCCGGCCAGCAGCCGGTCGCCCATCCGGCGCATCGCGGCGCCGAAGAGCTTCTCGGGGCGGGCCAGCAGCCCGTCGTCGCGGTGAGCGGCAACCTGCAGCAGGTTACGGTGCTGTTCGGTGAGTTCCATGATGCTTCGTCCCTATCGTCTCGCGACGGCATGCGCCGTCACCGAGGCGACCCCGCGAGCCTGAAGGGCGGGGCGGGGTGGGATGGCGGACCGGTTCACGCCGGGCCCGCCGAGGGCATTGCCGCTCTGTTGCGCCTGGAAGTCCAGCGCTGAATGGGATCCAGAACAGGTGGCGAAACACGAACCTGCGTCTCTCCGCGCCTGCGAACCGGTCTCCGGCGGCGATGCGGAACGACGCCGCGGAAAAGCGCAGCACGGGGCCGGGAGAACGGCGGATCGGCGCGGTGTCAGTTAGACCCGTCGACGCGTCTCCGCGACAGCCTGAACGGCCAAGGTCCTGCTAAACCGGGCCTCTCCGACCCGGTTGACCGGGGTGCGGTTCTCAGAACCTGTGTGGTGGGCCGGGAGGGACTCGAACCCCCAACCAGACCGTTATGAGCGGCCGGCTCTAACCATTGAGCTACCGGCCCGGTCCGACGGCACCGCCTCGGAAGCGACCGGGTGTCGACGCGTCGAGCCCCTCCTTCATAGCGCATCGCGGACGGCCCCGCAAAGTTCGTGGTCGACGACGGCCGCGCCGCCGCGCCCCCTTCCGCGCCCGCCGCAATCCACCTAGATTGGCGCGTCCCATCGCTGTCGCGGCCGCAACCCGGCCGGCCGCAGTGGATCCAAGGGGCGACGCGCGGGGTAAGCGGTGCAACACGAGACCGACGCCGCCCCCGTGGCCTTGATCATGGGCAGTCAATCCGACTGGGCGACCCTGAAACATGCGGCCGATGTCCTGGACGCGCTCGGCGTGGGCTACCGCCAAGCCATCGTGTCGGCCCATCGCACGCCCGACCGGCTGGTCGCCTTCGCCAAGGGCGCCCGCGGGGCGGGCTATCGCGTCATCATCGCGGGGGCCGGCGGCGCCGCCCATCTGCCCGGCATGACGGCCAGTATGACGCCGCTTCCGGTGTTCGGCGTGCCGATCGAGACGGGGCCGCTCGGCGGGCGCGACAGCCTCTATTCCATGGTGCAGATGCCGGCCGGCATCCCGGTCGGCACCCTGGCGATCGGCCGGGCCGGGGCCGTCAACGCGGCCCTGCTGGCGGCCGCCGTTCTGGCGCTCGGCGACGAGGCTCTGGCGGCGCGCCTCGATGCCTGGCGGGCGCGGCAGACCGAGGCCGTGGCGGCGGAGCCTCGGGCTCTCGAGCCCCGCGGTGACTGACCCCGCAGCCTCGCCCGCTGGCCCCATCTCGCCGGGCGCCACGGTCGGCATCCTGGGAGGCGGCCAGCTCGGCCGCATGATCGCAATGGCGGCCGCCTCGCTCGGCCTGAAGGCCCATGTCTTCGCGCCCGATGCCGACAGCCCCGCCTTCGCGGTCGCGGGGGCCCACACGGTGGCGGACTATCGCGACGAGGCGGCCCTCGAACGCTTCGCCCGAACCGTCGCGGTGGTGACCTACGAGTTCGAGAACGTCCCCGCGGAAACCGCCGCCGTGCTGGCCCGCCATGCGACCGTCCGGCCCAACGGGAATGCGCTCGAGACCGCGCAGGACCGCCTGCGCGAGAAGCGGTTCCTGCGCGGGCTCGGCCTCGACACGGCGCCCTACGCGGCCGTGGACGACCCCGGCGCCCTGGCCCGCGCCGTGGCGCAACTCGGGCGGCCCTCGATCCTGAAGACCCGCCGGTTCGGCTACGACGGCAGGGGCCAGGCCTTGGTGCGGGAGGGCTCGGACCTCGCCGTGGTGTTCCGCTCGCTCGGCCAAAAATCCATCCTCGAAGGCCTGGTGCCGTTCACCCGCGAGGTCTCGATCATCGTGGCCCGCGGGGTGGATGGCGAATGCCGGGCCTACGAGCTGTGCGAAAACCGCCACGCCAACGGCATCCTATCGACGACCACCCTGCCGGCCGCCGTCCGACCCGAGACCGAGAGCCTCGCGGCCGACATGGCCCGCCGCATCGCCGACGCTCTCGACTATGTGGGCGTGCTGACGGTGGAGATGTTCGTCGTGCCGCATGAGAGCGGCCCCGGCGAAAGGCTCGTGGTCAACGAGATCGCGCCCCGCGTCCATAATTCCGGCCATTGGACGCTCGGCGGCGCCGCCACCTCGCAGTTCGAGCAGCACGTGCGCGCGATCTGCGGCTGGCCGCTCGGCTCCACGCAGCGCTGGGGTGCCGTCGCCATGCGCAACCTCATCGGCGAGGACGC
>JAABUP010009033.1_pt1 | contig 12441 bp, 10 predicted proteins | sample 5559201 | NCBI WGS metagenome assembly JAABUP01 (sample SAMN10711887, study PRJNA513373) | rock metagenome | isolation source: Antarctica rocks | place: Antarctica | reverse complement strand
CTGCTCGGTCAGGGTGACGGTGGTGCGGAAGCGGGCGGACTCATCGCGCTCATTCGTCGGCGGATCGGCGTGCTCTTTGTCTCCGCGCACGGTCACTCCTCCTGCCAAAAGATGTGTACGTTCAGTGCGGCGAAGTGTCCCACTCGGGAGGGATAGATGTCAAGCCATAGAGAAGGAAAAGCATCAATATGGGTCCTGGCGAGGTGGCGCAGGTACCGGGCGCGTGGTTTGGCCTGACTCTGCGGCGCTGGTGCTAGAGCGTCCCCGCGATGCCGCCGTGTGCTGGGGCGTCGCCGACCGAACCGCCGCGACAACGTCCCCGCGCGCAGCATCGGCGGGCATCGCCGCGCAGTCGTCATACGCCACGTACCGGGCGCTCATCCCTCCCGCGAGCGAGGCTCGCGCATAGGCGGGGAACCGCTCGCGTAGCCGGCGCTCCACCTCGCGCCGCGCACGCGCGGAGCCGTCGCCGATGGCCCGGGCGCGCTCCTCGGCGGTGCGGAGGACGATCACGGGCGGGGTCCGTTCACCCGGAGCACGGAAGAGGGCGGTGCGGAAGATCGTCGGCAGGGGCGTCGGGCTAGTGGCGAGGATGTGCCAGGCCGCCTGATCCTCTGCCGTGGCCCCCACGGCGGCCAGGGTCGCCGCGCGTTCTCGCCTGCAACGTTCGTCCTCGGCCGCCCGTTCGGCCCGGGCGGCGGTGCGTTGCCGCTCCTCCTCGGCGGTCTGGCGTTCCTGCTTGGCCGTCGGTACGAAGCCCGGCGGCGGCGCCCAGTCGCCCTCGATCCGCCGCCGCAGCCGCCCGGGCGTCAGCCGGGGGTCGGCAGGGTCGGCCGCCCGCTCGTGGTCGTGGTATTCGACCTGCCGCGCCACCGCCGCCGGAGCGTGGTCCGCGACCAGGCGCCGCGCCACCCCCGCCGTGACCCCCCGCCCCGTCAACGCTTGAACCAATTGCGCGGGATCAACAACAACAACACGGTCGTCGTCGCGTCGCTCCGCACGCACGGTGATGGGCGGGGGCGCCGCGTGTTGTTGTTGCGTATTCTCTGTGGTGATCTCTGTCGGTAGTCTCTGGTTAGAGGGGGTTAAGTCGATCCCTTGCAAGGGGTTAATCTGCTCCTTTCGCATGGGATCATCTTGATCCCTTCCAATGTCGCGATCGCGCCCTTCCAAGGGATTAAATTGATCCATTGGGGGCGAGGCGAGCGCGGCGTCGAGTGCCAGCAGCCGGGGGAAGTCGATGGTGTACCACTTGGTCCGGTCGGTCGGGGCGCGGTTGTAGCGCTGCGAGGCCAGCAGCAGCCCGCACTCCTCCAGCTCGCGGAAGGTCTTCTTGATCGTGGCGAGCGACCAGAAGGGGAACTGCGCCTGCCACTGGGGGTAGGTGTTGTAGACCCAGCGCCGGCCGTCGCGGACCTTGGGCCGACGCTTGTCGCCGAGCCAGTAGCGCACCTGCTGGAGGACGATCGCCGCGTTGAGGCCGATCGCCGCCGCCAGCCGGGGCGGCACCAGCAGGGGCTCCTCGTCGATCAGCAGCGGCGTCGCCGGCAGCGCCGGGAGGGCGCGCGGCGGTACCGGGGCGGGCGGGGTTTTCGCGGTGTCCATCGGGCATCCTCCTCCCGTTGACGGGAAGACCGTGACCCGCTACAATGCAAAAGCAAAGCAGCGGGGCGGTCATCCGCACCGTGAATAGTCTGGGCAACTGGCCGGGGAGGCTACCAACCATGACCCCGGCTTTGTTGCATTATGCAGGTTATAGCATGTACGTGACGTTATGCCAATACTTTCTCTCGCGAATAGCGTGCAACCTTTGATATTTGCGCACGAAAATGAACATTATTCCAGACCGCTTTGTGCTTTCAGCCTTGCTAGCGAATAGGACGTATCGCGCCAGCTGACGTAGCCTGTGCGCAGGGCCCGGTAACCCGAACGCAGCATCGCCCCCCCGACAAGCAGTGCTGAGACCGGCAACGCTGGCACATAAGGGGCCACCCCTTCGGATTCGCCGTGACAGGCCAGCGCATAGTTCAGCGTGTGCACAACGATGGCCACTAAGAAGGCGGCGCGGGCAGGTGTCGGCGCGCGCCAGATGGCGGCATAGGGATAGACGGTCAGCAGCCATAGGGCGCCAACATTTCCGAGAAGCCGCGGAATGTTGTAGTCGAGGTTAGCGAATTGGTTTTTCTCGAGCCCCAGCACCGCCGCACGCAGCGAGGTGTACCACTCTAGCCGCAGCAGGTCCGTTCCGCTCAGCATCTCCTGCTTGAACCCAGCCCGCTTCACACGTCTGCCCAGGCGCATGTCGTCATCAGGGCGCAGCGAGATCGCTGCATAGGTGCCGATCGCCTCATAGACCGGGCGTCGGAGAAGGTTGAACGCGCCCAAGCCAACGCCGACAGCACTCTCGGGATTTTTAGCAAGGTGGGGTCGCTGGGCCGCGATGAACGCGTAGAGAATGAACGAGAGATAGGCCCGCAGCCAGTAGCCGTGAGCGACGATGCCTGGCAGGAGGGCTAGGTGATCGAGGTTGGCGCGTTCCGCATGGGCGAGGGCCCTGCGGAGGGTGGTCGGCTCGAACTCGATGTCAGCGTCTGTGAAGAGGAGCCAGTCACCGCTCGATTCCTGTGCTCCGCGCCAAGCCGCGTAGTTCTTGCCTAACCAATCTAGAGGCAGTTCGATGACGTGGATCGCGCGCACCCGATCTGGGTGAGCTGTGGCAATTTCATCGATGAGTTGTCCTGTCCCATCCGTCGATCGATCGTTGACGAGTACCAGCTCGATATCAGCCAGATCCTGACTCAAAATAGTCCCTACCGCATGTCTCAGTGTCAATACTTCGTCGCGGGCGGGGACGATGACAGAGACGCGTTGCGCTTGCGGCGCGGGCACGAGACGAGCGGGGGAGAGCGTAGAAAGCTTTGGAAAGTTGCGGCGGTGGCCCACAATGGTACAGGTGAGCGCGAGGTTTCCAAGGAGCGTGATGATGCCGAGTACGGTGCTGGGGGAGACGTTTTGGGTGCGCACATGCTCCTCCTTGGCTTAAGCGGCATGCTCGAAATCACGCCGTCGTGCCTGTAACGTTGCCGTGACGATTGGGGAGTGGTGATACGCGCGTGCGACGCGCCGAAGATAGTGGAGTTCTTCGTCGAGGTCGGTGATCTCATCTACCGAGTCCGAAATGGTTGCCCGCTTCTGAGCAATTTCATTGGTTCCCGCATGGATAGTCGCGAGGAAACCAATGGCATCGACGGTCGCCCTGGCATGCTTCCCGTCGATCCCGGCCGCCTCGCAGCGCCGAACCGCTTCCTTGATGGCCGCCGGATCCCAGTGGCGGCCAAGCAGGACGATCCCGGCCTGGATCTCGAGCACTCGACGCTCTAGCCGGTGGCGCATGACCCTGACGGTGAGGATGTCGGCGAATTCCGACCGTGGTGCCTCGAATGGGCTCTTCGCGATGATTGTTGGATAGAGCGCGTAAATGTCGCGCCAGAGGTGGTAGAGGAGTCGGTGATCCCGATAGCTCTGTGCCCAGCGATAGCCACCCAGGAACAGCCCATTCAGGTTCAGGAGGATCGAGACGATCAGCAGCCCATTCGTCAGCATGGTTGGATCCGTGAGCGGGTAAGGCAGGTCGAAGCGCCGCACAACCGCGTGCAGGCAGCTGTGTGCGGTGTAAGCAACCCCGATCCCCCAGGCTGCCGTGTGCAGTCCTAACTGGGTATGTTGCCGTGCGGTCTTCGCTTCGCGCCACGCTCGCCAGGAGATGCGCATAAGGCACAGGGCGATGGCACCGACCCAGCCCATGTAGACGACGGTATATTCAAGGACGTAGGGCTGGGTGCCGTAGCGTTCGATGAAGCGGTATGGCTCTGCTTGATCGGTCGGTATGCGCGCGAAGAGGAGCGCCATCAGCCCAATAACGCTGGCTGTGAGCCAGGCGTTACCAAGTAGGCCCCGGGCCGGGTGGTTGGGGTTCTCTGTGACGGCGACGTAGCCGATCACGACCCAACCGAAGCCGACAGCGAGGCTGTCCGCCAGGAGCAGGGCGAGGTTCGAGCTCCCTGCAACGCTCCCGATTGCCCGGTAGACGGGTGGTAGGAGTACGGTGAGCGCGCCGACGGCGAACAGGAGGGCCAGGGCCTGGTGCCCCAGCGCGGTTACCTGCAGTCTCGGTCGTCGCCGTCGGGTGCAGACCCACCATTGTTGCGCCGCGATGAGCAGCGCGGCCCCGACCAGGATGACGATGTTGTAGCTGATCAGTCCTGGCACCATCCGAGCTCTCCATCTCCGCCCAGCGACGCCAGACGGTCGAGGAACGCCGCCGACCGGGGGTCGTGGGCGCGTGTCGCCAGGGCACGTTCGGCCGCAACCCGCCGACACGCCCGATCGGCGAAATCATCCGCCTCTCGCTCCTCCTCGGCGGTGTGGTCGAGCCATACCTCCATGCTTTCCTCAGCGGCGTGGGTTGTCGGGGCACTCGCACTACGGAGCCAAGCGGGGGGAGCCACGGTGCGGTGCGCGAGCAGCATATGACCGATCTCATGCAGGATGAGGTGCTCCTGGTGCCACGACGGTGTGTTTTGCTCGTAGAAGATAATATCCATCGTCCGCAGTCCGACCCACAGGGCAAAAGGCTTGCCACCCATCGCCACCGCGATCAGGGCCAGGGGTCGCCGACGGCGGCAGCCCAGGCGCTCCGCGAGCTCGTGGATGTTGAAGGGGTACGCGATGGGCAGGGTATCGATGATCGCCTCACAGCGCCCCTCGTGCAGTCCCTGCCGCGCCCGGCGCTCCTCCAGTCGTTGCCAAAATCTTAACCCGCCCACGTCTCCTATCCTTCGTTCTTGTTCTTCGCGTTACGCACAGTCGTGCGACGCTCCGCTGGTGTTTCCGACTGCTGGTGATCGCTGCCCGCCTCCGGCACCCCACGATGTGCGGCGTCGACAGGAAGTCCCTCCAATTGCCGGGCGCGCTCGACTAACTGGGTGATAGTACGCAGTGTCTCCGGGGATAGATCGGCGGCGTTGAGGGCCAGTTGTTCCACTCCTGCATCACGCAGTGCGGCGAAGAGCCCGAGCCGGGCATCGATCCGGTCGAACGCTTCCTCGTTGTAGAAGTCAGCGGGGGTGACGCCGAAGAACGCCGCGATGCTCTCCAAGTGCTGCATGCGCGGGTTGTCTTTCTTCCCCGTGCGCAACTCCCAGAGATGACTCGGGGAGATCGGCGGGAGGCCCAACCGTTTGATGCCGTCGGCGACTTCCTCGTAGGTGTACTCGCCGCCCCTGCTCGGGTGTCCGCTCTTAAAGAGCCGATCAAGCTTCTCCGCCAGGGTTGAGCCTTTCCCGGATCGCCTATTGGTCATTGCGTGCGGTCCTTTCCCCCTACTGGCGTTTGCAAACCTACGTATCCAAGTGTGCACGCGACAAGCCGGGTTGGACAGACACCTCCGAGATACTGTAATATTCGCACATGAGGATGGTTGGTTGCTATATTTATTTTCGTGCGAAGAGGTGCATCTCCGTAGCGCGGGCCATCTCGCCTCGATCATCGGCGCTCAGGAACAACGCGCGTCTGCCGAGTGGTGCGGGTGTTCATTGGCTGGTTGGTCAGGAAGACCTCCACACAGTTCACCGTCGTGTAGCACGAAGCGAGCCAACCGCCCGATCGCTTCGTCATGCAGCCGCCCATCGGTTGGGATGTCGTTCAGGGTTAGGATGAACCATCCCCACTCATCCGGCAGCGACATGGGCGGTAGTGTACATGACCGCCGTCGAACACTATTCGGGCCTGTGAACTGAGAGCGATGGTAAGCATCCAGCAGGGTTACCTGCAACGCACTGTGCATAGGAGGTTATATGCACGAGCCAAGACCTGGAGAGGATCTGCATAATCATCCGCCCGCAGCGGAGTCCCCATCTCGCAAGCGTTCCCGTACGAAGGGGGGACAGTTTGCTCCGGCCGGTGCGGATACCGAGACGCTCACCATGCTCGGTCCGTCGGGTATGAACGACTCCGCTCCCGCCCTGCACGGTCGAGCATCGGCTGATAGCACGGCGAGCATGCCGGGTACGGCACCGCTCACAGGCGACAGTGCCGGGGAACGAGTCGTCTTCACTCCAGGCCGACTGGCGCCGGAGGATGTCGGCCCGGCTACCTCGATCATCGGTAGCGGCCTTGGCGGAGGGCCGGTCGGAGAGCCCTCGTCGCTCCTCGACGCCCTGCCGGATCTGCGCCGTCGGGCGCCTCTCCCGGTTGTCCCGTGGCACCTCCGCGCGCAACGGCTCGTCCGCGCAGCGACCCAGCCGGGCAAGATCGAGGCCGAGCACGATGCGCGCATCGAGGCTTTGCTGCAACAGATCGCCACCCGTCCGCATATCGTCGGCGTGATCGGCCCGAAGGGGGGCGCCGGGAAGAGCACGACCGCCCTCCTCCTCGGATTGGTGCTGGCGCAGTACCCCTCAGCACGCCCCGTCCTGTGCGAAGTCAACCCCGACTGGGGCACCCTCTCGGAGCTGCTGGGTCGGCCGAGCACCCATACCGTCGTCGATGTCCTGCGCGACTACACCGCGATCGACCGGGCGGGGATCGGGATGCTCCAGGGCTACCAGACGATGTTCGGGCGGCTGCCGGTGTTGACCGTCCCCAAGGACCCCGAGGTGATGGCCCGCCTCGCCCCGGGCGACTACGACCGGGTGCTGCGGCTCCTCTCGGTCCACTACGGCCTCCTGGTCCTCGACTGCGGGACGAGCTTCACGCAGAAGCTCAACCAGTACGCGATCCAGAACGCGGACCATCTGGTCGTGGTCGGCTGGCCCGAGCAGGCCACGATGCGGATGACCCTCGGGGCGATCGAGTACCTGGCGTCGAGCCGCTACGAGCGCGACTACCGCGGCGTGCTGGCCGAGAGCGCCCGCGCCGAGGTCCGCGCCCGCGCCCTCGACGACATCACCCTCGTCGTCAACGGCTACGGGCACGCCGGGCGGGGCGAGGTGCTCGATCCGGCGCGGATCCGCGAGGCCGCGGGGGGCCTGAACGCTGCGATCGAGCTGCCCTACGCGCCCGCCCTGCGGCGGATGCTCGACGACGGCACCCTGACGATCGAGGCCTTGCCGACCCCCTATCGCCGCGCCGCGAAGCAGCTGCTGGTCGCCGTTCTGGGGCGACTGGCCGACGCCTGAAGCGCCCCATGGGGCAAGGAGAACCCACATGTTCGCACCCGCGCTCATCTACCCGGCCGCCGCGCAGTTCGCCGGCTTCGTGGAGAAGCTGTACACCGATCTAGTCCTGCCACTCGCGATCCCCGTGGCGCTCCTCTCCCTCGTCGTCGCCGGGATCATGTGGATCGCCGGGAACAGCCGCGGCGTGATGCGCGCCCTGGAAGTCCTGGGCGGGGTCTGCCTCGTCGGCTTCGGTCCCTACATCGTCAACACCATCTACACCACCGCGCAGAACTTCGCGAAGTGAGGGGGATTCCATGACGCGTACGCTCCGCCGCACCTACCGCCACCTTGACGCCCCAACCCGCCTGCTGGGGCTGACCCCGGGGCAGTGGCTCCTGGCCCTCCTCGCCCTCGTCGTTTTCTGGGGCTGCCTCCAGCTCGGCTTCCTGCCAGTCCGGCTGCGGCTGTCCGCGGGGGTCTTCGTCGGCGGGCTGCCCCTGGGGCTCTCCTACGCCGGTGCGGGCGGGGGGCGGCTCCTGGAGTGGCCGTTGCGGCTGTGGCACACCCTCGCCACCCCGCGCGAGCGGATCCCCGGCCCGCCCCGCCGCGGTCCGCTGACCTTCACCCTCTACGACGGCCGCGTGGCCGAGGAGGATCTGCCCGATGCGTAACCCCCTGCACGGGTCCGCCGCCGACCTGCTGCCCCTCCTCCACGCCGAGGAGGACCACTACGTGACGACCGACGGGCGGGTGGGACGGGCGCTGGCCTGCACCGGCCTCAACGCGCGCATCCAGAGCCAGGAGGAGGCCGACCGCACCGCCGCCCGCTTCGCCCAGGCCCTCGGCGTCCTGCGCCGCTACCGGGGTGCCCGCGCCCAGTTGATCGCCCTCAACCGGCCCCTCCGCGGGGAGGACTGGGTGCCGCGGCACATGGCGCAGTACGATCGCTGCCCGGCACCCCTCGCCCACGTCCGCGAGCACCTCGGGGCGGCCTACCGGCGCGAACTGGCGGGTCGCGTCATCCCCGACCTGGCCTTCTACATCGTCGTCTCCCTCCCCGGCGCCCCGGCCCCGCGTGGCCCGTTGGCGCGGCGCTTCCGGCGTCGGCGGATCCTGGCGCGCGACCGGGCCGAGCACGCGGCCGTCGTCGCACGACTCGGCGAGCTGGTCGGCGCCCTGGTCGACGGGCTGACCACCCTGCGCCTCGAGGCGACCCCCCTGGGGCGGCAGGCGACGATCGACCTCCTCTGGGGGTGTGCGAACCCGCTGTGGGGCCGTGACGCCGTCGCCCCGCGTGCCGACGCCCCCCCGGCGGACGCGCGCGCGCTACGGGAGCGACTGGCGCAGAGCCGTACCGTGCGGCGGGCCGACTGGCTGCGCCACGACTGGGGCTACGAAGCGACGCTGGCGCTGCGGGCGCTGCCGGAGCTGATCTTCGCGGGCTACTTGCAGGAGCTGATGGCCTGCGGGGTCGATCTGCGCCTCGCGCTGCACGTCGAGCCCCTCCCGAAGGCGCGAGAGCGCCGGACCTTCGCGCGGCGCCTGCGGATGCGCCACGCGATCCTCGACGAGTCGGCGGGGCGCGGCGGGGACGTCGAGCAGGAGGAGGCCCAGGGGGAGGTGCGCGGGCTGCTGCGGGCGATGGCGGCGAGCGACGAGGCAACCTGGCGGATCGCCCCCCTCGTCACGGTGCGCGCGGCGACCCCGGCGGCGCTGGCGGCCGATGTCGGCCGCGTGGTGGCGGCCCTCGGCGATGCCGGCGGCGACGCGATCGATCGCCTGCCCCTCTGGCAGGACCGTGGCTGGCGGGCGACCCTCCCCCTCGCCGGCGGACCGGCAGGTCTGGCCTACCGGGCGGTCACCGGCGACCTGGGCGCCTGCCTGCCCTTCCTGCACCACCGCGCTGGCACGGCTGGGGGGATCCTCATCGGCTACTCGGAGCCGGGACACGAGGTGGTGACGCTCGACCTCTTCGACCGCGACCTCTCGAAGGCGTCGCTCGTTTGCTGCGGCGTCGGCGGCTCGGGGAAGACGATGGCCGCGCAGCACTACGCCCTCCACTCGATCCTCCAGGGGGTGCGCGTGATCGCCCTCGACCGCTCGACGGGCCATTTCGACGACCTGGCCGCCGCCGTCGGCGGCGTCGTCCACCTGGTGCGGCCCGGCGGGGGCTTCACGATCAACCCCTGGCAGTTGCCGCGCGGGGCGGCGACCCCCGGCGAGGAGAAGCGCGAATACCTCCTCGGCTTGCACCAACTCCTCCTCGCCCGGCCACCGCTCGAGGACCACGACCTGGCCCTCCTCGACGAGGGGATCGCGGCGGCCTACCGGGCCTGGGGCCGGCGCGACCCGGTCGGCCCCTACGAGCGCGACCTGGTGGCCGCGCTGCGCGCTCTGGCGGCGACGTCGACCGACGAGAGCCGCCGGCACCGCCTCGACGCCCTGGCCGACCGGCTCGGTCCCTACACCGGCGACGGGGCCTACGCCCGCCTCCTGGACGGGCCGACGACGGTCGATCCGGGCCGCCCGCTCGAGGTGTTCAACTTCAAGGGGCTCAACGATCGGGTCGCGCCGCTGGCGATGACGCTGCTCCTCGAATACCTCTGGACGATCATCGCCGACCCGACGCGGCCGACGCTGCTGATCCTCGACGAGGGCTGGGGCCTCCTCGACCAGCCCCCCGCCGACCGCTTCGTGGCCGAGATCGTCCGCACCGGGCGCCACCACGGCATCGCCACGATCAACCTCTCGCAGTTCGTCTCCGACTATGACGGTCCGCTCGGGCGCGCGGTGGTGCAGAACGCGGCGGTGCGCCTCCTCCTGGAGCAGCCGGCCGATGACCTGGGGCGAGTGCGCGAGGCCTTCCACCTGACCGACGACGAGCTGGCGCTGGTCGCCGACGCGGGCACCGTCAAGGGGGTATCGGCCGGTGCCTACCTGCACTTCCCGACCGGCGGGGCCTCGGGAGCGGTCCACCTGGCGGTGCCGGACGAGGAGTACTGGCTGCTAACCAGCTATCCTCCGGAGCGAACGCTCCGCGCCGCAGCGATCGCGCGCCACCGGGGGGACGTCTGGGCCGCGGTCCGCGCGTTGGCGGGGATGACCCCGGCGGAACGTGAGGTGCTGCTGGCTGAGGGCGACGGAGGGCGACGCGGACGACCGACACTCGTCGTCGGCGACGACTGAGGGCGGGCGATGCGCGCCTGCACCGCCGGTGGGTGCCTTGGCTGCCTGGGGGTCCTGGCGGTGCCGCTGCTCGCCGTGCTCCTCGTCGCCGCCCTGGTGGGCGCGCTCCTCGGCGCGCTGACGGGCGGCAATCCCGCCGTGGGCGGCGTCCCCGGCCAGGCGAGCGGGCCGACCTACGCCGCCACGACCGGCGCGCGCCCGACGATCCACGACCTGGGGCTCGGCCCCTCCGACGCCGCCCGGATCGCCCGCTTCATCGCGTCCATGCAGCCGGACAGTCCGCTCGTCGCCGAAGCCGGGGCGATCCTGGCGCTGGGGCGGCGCTTCGGCATCGACCCCCTGCTGATCGTGGTGTGGAAGGTGGAGAGCCAGATGGACACCATCGGCCTGAACGTCCCCGGCAACGGCGGCAACCTGATCTGGGAGGCGATGGCCCCCTACGCGGTGGCGTGGGGCTGCGGGCCGGGGCCGTCGAGCCTCAACCACCACTGGGGCGCGTGCCCGAGCATCGACGCGGGCCTCGGCATCTGGTTCGCCTACGTCGCCGACTACTACCCGCCGCGCGGCGGGGACGACTTCGTCGCCTTCGCGGGGATCTACAACCCCTGCGCGGACCTGGAGAACGCCCGGAACGGCTTCCCGTGCGGCGACAACTACGCCGGCATCCTGCTCGGGCTGCTGCGCGACCACGCCGGCCCCCCGGCCCTCCCGGCGGCCGTGCCGGGCGAGGCGGCGAGCGGCTACGTCTTCCCGATCGTCGGCTACACCGGCAGCATCGAACTCCACTGGGGCACCTATCCGGGCGCGAGCGACCTCTTCGCGCCGATCGGCACGCCGCTGCTGGTGATGCGCGGCGGGCGGGTGGAGTACGCCGATTACGACACGCTCGGCGGCTGGGCGGTGCTGATCGCGGGCGACGACGGGCTGCGCTACTGGTACGCCCACCTGCGCGACCGCCCGCTGCTGAACGCCGGGCAGACGGTCGCCACGGGCCAGCCGCTCGGCTTCCTGGGGCGGAGCGGCAACGCCGACGGCGGGGAGGCGCACCTGCACCTCGGGATCGGCCCGGAGATCGTCACGGGGAGCGGCCCGACCGGCGGGGCGGGGAGCGCCGACTACGACGCCGTGGGCCTGCTGCGCCGGGTCTACGCCTGCTGCGTGCGCCGCTGAGCGGCGCGAGAGAGGAGCACCACCATGACGCGCCCGTCTCGCCCGATCGCGACGGCCATCGTCCTTATCGGCCTGACACTCGCGGCCTTGGGCCCGCCCGGCGCGGTCGCCAGGGCCGCGCCGGGCACCCCCGCGCCGAGCGTTGCGCCAACCGCCGCGCCGCGGCAACCGACCCCTGGTCCTACCGCCACGCCAAAGCCCGCGACCACGGGGGCGACCGCGACGCCAAAGCCCGCGACCACGGGGGCGACCGCGACGCCCGCGCCCGCAGCACCCGGGGCGATCCCGCCCTACGACCCCAAGCGGGACAAGGGCTGCGGGGACTGCGGGCCGAACGGTCGCGCCGAGACCGCCGGGGACCGCGTGGGGCGCTGGGCGGACGACTGCCGCAAGGCGGGCGGCAGCAATTGCGAGGCGGACAGCGTGCAACGCCTCTACTCCGAGTACCAGGCGCAAGGGAAGGATTGGGCCACCTCCGGCTACGCAGCACCGCCTGACATGACCGGCTCGCAACATAACTGCCCCGACTACTGGGCCGGGCAGGCCAAGGGCTGCGTCGCCGACGGGAGCGCCGCGGGCGGGGGCGGCGGTGGTGGTGCCGACAGCGGCGGCGGCTTCGGCTTGCCTACGCCCGCGTCCCTCGCCCGGGCGGTCCTGGGCGCGCTCGATTGGAAGACCTTGCTGGGCGGGTTCGTGAACGGCCTGTGGAACCTGCTCGTCGGCGACGGCTTCGAACGAGATGCCGGGCAGATTGCCGGGCTGCTGCTGGTGAACCCCAACCTGACCGACGGCGGCACACCGCAGATGCGCAATATCCAGGCGCTCGTCGACGACCTGCGCGCGGCCGGGGTGGGCCTGGCGCTGCTCGTCCTCACCGTCCAGGTCCTCGAGGCGATGGCCGGGGCGGGCACCGGGCTGGGCGGGG
>JAABUP010009032.1_pt1 | contig 12444 bp, 4 predicted proteins | sample 5559201 | NCBI WGS metagenome assembly JAABUP01 (sample SAMN10711887, study PRJNA513373) | rock metagenome | isolation source: Antarctica rocks | place: Antarctica | reverse complement strand
AATCCCACTCCGACGAGCGGACGCGGCCCACGAAGGAGAGGCCACGTCCCGACGGCATTCCATCAAACAAAACGTGCGACGGCGCGTAAAGATTACACACGCGAATCACGTCGCCGCCAGCCGCTTCTGGCCTTACTCAGACGGCATAGGGCGAGGGCCAGCAGTCAAGCCGTCCATTGGCGACGTGGCAGCGTCAGTCTCGAATCTTGTCGCCACGCCTATTCTTGTCTGGTTTGCTATTGCGGTGCAATGCACCCAACTTGGCGCCGCCAGCCGGCCGGTCTCGGATGGGATACTTAACTATACACCAACGACTGAGGTTTAGACACGCGTGGGGGCATAGGGACACGCCCGCGCACCGGACGAGGCGCGCCCTCGACGGCTCGGCGGGGGCTGACCACGGTGCCGGCCATCCGGGGGCGGGCGTGGGGGCTGGCGATCGGGCGCGGGCGCACGGCTGCAGACGGGGCCGGGCGCGGGGGCGGCCGGGCGCCGTGGGGGCGCGTGGGGGGGGCAAGTTCAAGCCGGGGTGTAAGTCCCCACATTAAATGGGCGAGGCCCACGCGTAAAACGGCGCGGTAGCTCACGTTCAGTGGGCCAGGAATCCCCCATTACATGGGCCAATCCTCCCTTTGATGCTACAGTAGGTGGGCCAATCCGCGCACGACGCCGGCACATCGGCCTTCTCCGTGGCGCTTGTCTGAGGGCGTTTTGACCCTGAGAGCGTCGCGCGGTGGCGGGGGCGGGGCTGCGCGGGGCGGATGGCCCACGGCGTGTGGGATTTGTGGCCCACTTAATGTGGGTAACGGCTCACTGAACGTGGGATCTTACACCGTGGGGTGCTAGCTGTAAGAATGCACATAAGATGCGCCGGTCCCACACATGAATTGAGGTTGTGGGGCGCATAACATGCGCTGCTTGGGGCAGATAAGGTGCGCCGATCCTCCCATTGGGGCAGATAAGGTGCGCCGATCCGCACACGACAGGGTGCCCGTTTGTGGGAACTCAACGCGGCGGCGCGGTGTGGAACGAGCGTGGCGCGGGCGTCGGGAGGGGAGAGAGGGACAGGTGGGGGCGAAGGAGCGCTGGATAGGTGTGACAGACGGCGCAGGTTATGTGCCCATTGGCGCACTTTATCTGCCCCCTTACAGCGCCTTTGCACGACTAGTTACCGGCTATTCCGGACCAAAACCGGCAATTCTTGCCTGGACCCACGCCACCTGTGGTCCATACACTGACTGGTGAAGCTTATAATGTCGCGCGGTAGCGTTGCCGCGCGGCGATACGCCGCGAAGATATCGGGGTTGGAGTAAGGAGTCCGACGATGGATGAGCGCGAGCAAGAGCAGGAGCCTAACACACCGGCAGGGATACGGCGCGCCGATTTTCTCAAGTGGGCCGGCTTACTGGGGCTGACGCCCGCGCTGGTCGAGGCGCTGTTGCAGCGGCAGGATGTCGCCTATGCGGCCGAAACCAGTCAGGCTGCCGCCGCGACGACGTCGACCTTCACGCCCGTCCGCCCGCCCGCCACGCCGCTGGCCGTGCGCGCCCCCTACCTCAGCACATGGCAGTTCGGCGACAACCTCGCGGGGGATTGGCCCAAGTTCTGGAATGGCGCCGTCAAGGCCATCGCCGGGATCGTGCGCGTCGACGGGACGCCCTACGTCTTCTGCGGCAATCCAGGCAACAACGGCGCTCCCATCGCGCCGCCCATGACGCAAAAGAATCTCACGGTGACGCCCACGCAGTCGATCTACACCTTCACCGATCCGGGCAACAAAATCACGCTGACCGTGACCTTCCTCTCTCCCGTCGAGGCCACCGACCTGCGGCGCCTCTCCATGCCGCTCAGCTACATCTCCGCGCAGGTCCAGAGCGCCGATGGCGCGCCGCACGGGGTCAGCCTGTACCTCGATATCACGGGCGAGTGGGCGCACCCCAACCCCGGCGCCCTCATCAACTGGGGACGGCAGCAGACGGCGACCACGCGCGGCTCGCTGACGGCGCTGACCGTCACCGCGACCAACCCGACGATCCTGGCCGAGAAGTCCGACGACAACAACCTCTACACCGACTATCCCTCGTGGGGTATCGCCACGCTGGCGGCCCAAAACGCGCCGAACCTGACCTTCCAGATCGCGGCCGACACCGTCGCGCGCTCCAATGGCGCGACGATGGGAAGGCTGGACAACACGATCGACACGGATATGCCCCGCGCGATCGACGACCGCTATCCGGTCCTCGCGTTCAACAGCGACTTCGGGACCGTCGGCAGCCAGCCCACCAGCCCGTTCACGCTGATCATCGGGCACATCCGCGAGCCCGCCGTGGCCTATCTCGGCCGGCCGCTCCTGCCGCTGTGGCGCTCCTACTGGCCGCGCTGGCAGAGCATGGTCTCCTTCGCCTTCGACGACGCTGCCCCCGCGCGGCGCCGCGCCAACGCCCTCGACGCCAAAATCAAGTCCGACGCGATGGCCGCCGGGCAGGCCACCGGCGGGACCACCACCGGGACGAACTATTACGCCCTGTGCGCCCTGGCGCTGCGCCAGGCCTTCGGCGGCACCGAGCTCGTGCAGAGCCCGACCGGCACGCCCTGGATCTACCTCAAGGAGATCAGCTCCGACGGCAACGTGTCGACGGTCGACGTGACCTACCCCGGCTGCCCGGCGTTCCTCTACATGAACCCGCGCCTGATGAAGCCGCTACTCGATCCGATTATCGTCAACTGCGAGACCCCCGTGAGCCGGGGCGGCTGGCCCAAGAAGTTCGCCATCCACGACATCGGGTCGCACTATCCCGACGCCACCGGCCACCCCGACGGGGATGAGGAGGACATGCCGGTCGAAGAGTCGGCCAACATGCTGATCATGACGGCCTCCTACCTGTTGCGCGTGAGCCGGAGCGAGGCCTCGGCCTACGCGACGCAGCACTACAAAATCCTCAGGCAGTGGGCCACCTACCTCACCAGCGACAACGGCTCCGGCTCCAGCAACTCCAACGCGCTCGACCCGCTGTTCCAGAACCAGACCGACGACTTCTCCGGCTTCATCGGCCACAGCGTCAACCTGGCCCTCAAAGGCATCCTCGGCGTCGGCGCCATGAGCGTCATCTCCGGCTTCGCCGGCCAGACGGCCGACCAGCAGAACTACAGCGCGCTGGCGCGCCAATACATCCAAAAGTGGGCCGACATGGGGCAGGACCCCTCTCAGGCGCACCTCATGCTCACTTACATCGAAGGGGCTCAGGGCGGCAACGGCGCGACCAACGGGGCCGGGACCTGGAGCCTCAAGTACAACGCCTACCCCGACAAGCTACTGGGTACTAATCTGTTGAACGGTCTGAAGCCGAACCCAGCGGGGGGCGACCCGAACGACGAGCCCGTGCTGCAGGAAGAGGCTGCCTGGTACAAGACGCAGGAGGACACCTACGGCATCGCGCTGGACAGCCGGCACACGGTCGCCGCCAACACCAAGACCACCACCGTCAACGAAGATGAGGTCTACACCAAGGGCGACTGGGAGTTGTGGACCGCCGCCTCGACGGACGACGCGACGCTGCGCACCGCCATCATCAATTTGCTCTACGCGTTCGTAAATAACTCGCCGTCGCGTGTGCCCTTCACGGATTGGTATAACCAATCGACAGGCAGACAACGAGGGTTCCAGGCGCGCCCCGTCGTCGGCGCGATGTTCGCCATCCTGACCCTGACCGCCGGCACGCTGTCCGGGCCGGTGTCGCCCACGCCATCCGCCACCAGGGTTGGTAGCAATGCGCGCCGCTAGCCCCGCCGGTACGCCCACGTGGCACAGCCTGCGCTCGAGCTCGCACCGCAGGCCACGGACACTGACGTGTCTCAGGACCCTCATAGTACGCCAGGCCTATGGCCAGGATGTGACTAGATCGCACACACAGGGTAGACGTACGCCCGGACCAACGGGGCGCGCAACGAGAACGGGAGAGTAGACCGATGACCCATGCTTCGACCAAGTGGCGCGTCCTCGCGGTCGCCGCGCTCGTCCTGACGACGGCCGGCATGCTTGACGCGCCGGAACGGACCGCCGCGTCTTCAGCCAAGCCAGCCCCCGCGTCCCACCGCCCCTCGGGGCCGGCCGCGGCGACAGGGCAGGCGCGCGCGCGCGCCGCCGCCGCACTGCCCTCCGGCTTCGAGATCAATGGGGGGCAGACGGACCGCCGCGTCACATTCCTCGCCCATGGCAGCGGCTACACCCTGTTCCTAACGGCGACCGAGGCCGTCCTCAACGTGACCACGCGGGCCGCGGGCGCGACCAAGGCGGGCACGAAGGCAGACACAGCGTCCGGCCGCCCGACAGGCGGGGACGTAGTGCGCCTGCGCCTCGTGGGTGCCAACGCGCACGCGCGTATCGCCGGCCAGGGCCGCCTGCCCGGCGCGAGCAACTACCTCATCGGGCACAGCCGGCGCTCCTGGCACACGGGCGTGCGCTCCTACGCGCAGGTGGCCTACAACGGCATCTACCGCAGGATAAATCTTGTCTACCACGGTGCGCGCCGCCAGTTGGAGTATGATTTCGTGCTCGCGCCCGGCGCTTCGCCCCGCGCCATCAAGCTGGCCGTCGGGGGCGCGCGGGGGCTGAGCCTCGACCGGGCGGGCAACCTGGTCTTGCGCTTGCCCGGCGGCAGCCTGAGCACCAACCGGCCCGTCGTCTACCAGCAGGTGCGGGGCCAGCGCGTCGCCGTGTCCGGCCGCTACGCGCTGTTGGGCCATAACGAGGTCGGCTTCACGGTCGGGCGCTATGACACTCGCCAGCCCCTCGTGATCGACCCCGTCCTGAGCTACTCGACGTACCTCGGCGGCAGCGCCGACGGCAGCGACAGCGCGGGCGCCGCCGTCGCCGTCGACCCCGCTGGCGACGCCTACGTCACAGGCTTTACAGGCTCGACAAGCTTCCCGACCTCGACCGGCGCCTACTCGACCACGGCGGGCGGCGCCACCGACGCCTTCGTCACCAAGCTCAGCCCCACGGGCGCCATCCTCTACAGCACCTACCTCGGCGGCGGCGACGACGACGCGGGCTACGGTGTCGCCGTCGATAGCGCCCGCAACGTGTACGTCGTGGGCACAACCAGCTCGACCGACTTCCCGACCACGACCAGCGCCTATTCGACCACGGCCGCCGGCAGCTCCGACGCCTTTGTGACAGAGCTCAACGCGAGCGGCGCCGCGCCCGTCTACAGCACCTTACTCGGCGGCGACGACGTGGACAGCGGCGCCGGCATCGCGCTGGCCGGGCCGAACAGGGTCTATGTCACGGGCTCCACGAGCTCGACCGACTTCCCGACCACGACCTCCTACCGCGCCAGGAACAACGGCGGCGCGGTCTTCGTGGCCAACCTGAACACGGCGGCCACTGGGGCGGGCTCGCTAACCTATAGCACCCTCCTGGGCGGCAACGGCTTCGACACGGGCAGCGGTATCGCCGTGAACAGCGCGGGCGACGCCTACGTCACCGGCTCCACGAGCTCGTCGAATTTCCCGTTCACAGCGGGGGCGCACGCCACCACGAACGGCGGTGGGACCGACGCCTTCGTGGCGAAGCTCAACACGGGCGGCACGATCGCCTACAGCAGCTACCTTGGCGGCGGCGGCGACGACCACGGCCAGGCCATCGCCGTGAACGGCGCCGGCGACGCTTACGTTACCGGCTCGACCACTTCGACTAACTTCCCGCAGGTCAACCCGTTGTCCGCGGGCACCGTGGGGGGCTGCGCCGGCCTCAATAGGAGCGGGAGCGCCGACGCCTTTGTGACGGAGGTCAACCCCGGCGGTAGCGCGCTCGTCTACAGCACCTACCTCGGCGGCAGTGGTACCGACGCGGGCTACGGCATCGCGGTCAACGGGGCGGGCGACGCCTACGTCACCGGCTCCACGGGCTCGACCGACTTCCCGACCACGACCGGCGCCTACACCACGACGAACGGCGGCGGCGCGGACGCCTTTGTATCGAAGCTCGCCGCGGCCGGCAACAGGCTGCTCTACAGCACGTACCTCGGCGGCGGCAGTGACGACACGGGCTATGGCGTCGCCGCCAACAACGCGAACACCTTGTACGTGACCGGCCAGACCTACTCCACGAACTTCCCGACGGCCGGCGCGGCGGACGGAGCCAACAGCGGCTCCTCCAGCGCCTTTATCAGCAAGATCAGCGGCACGATGGGCGAGTCGGACAATGGCGCGTCCGTGGCCACCAGCACGCCGGTCCCGGCCTGTACGCCGGTCCCCGCGACGAGTACGGCCACGCCGCCCCCACCGACGGCCACGCCAAGCCCGGCCAGCGAGAAAGGACGCTACACGTTCGACACCGACAGTCCGCTGACCACGACCGTCAACGACTCCTCGGGCAACGGCCACAACGGCACACGGAAGGGCGACGCCACGATCACCGCGGGAGGGGCGCCGATGGCGAGCGGGGGCAACGACCCCTTCGCCCTCAGCGTCAGCGGCACTGGCTTCGTGGACATCCCGGGTCCACTAGTGAACACCGCGCAGAGCTTCTCGGTGGCGGCCTGGGTCAACCTGACCAACACTAGCGGCGGCAATTACCAGACTTTCGCCAGCGTCGACGGAACCAACGCCACCGGCGACAACAGCATCAGCGGCTTCTTCCTGCAGCTGCGCGGCGACAACCAGAAGTTCGCCATCGCCCAGATCGACACCGACGCCCCCGGCTCCGCCACGCACGCCGACTCGACGTTCGTGCCGAGCGCCAATACGTGGTACCAGGTGACCGGCGTCTACGATGGGGCGGCGCACCAGCTGCGGCTGTACGTGGACGGCCAGCTACAGAGCGCCGTTTCGTACAACGGCGGCTTCACCGCCACTGGGGACACAATTATCGGCCGCGGCAAATACGCCGGCAACCCGGGCGACTACGCCAACGGTAAGCTCGACGAGGTGCATTTCTACCAGGGCGTGCTGACCGACGCGCAGATCGCGGGATTGGCCGGCGTCACGCCCGCCAACACCGCGACGAGCACGGCCACGGCCACGCCGACAGCCACGCCGACGGCCACGGAGACCGCCGGACCGGTCTCGACGCCGGCCACCCCCGACACGGCCACGGGCGCCCTCCAGGGGAGCCAGGACGCGGCCCCAATATCCCCCACGTCGGTCAACCTAGCCAGCGAGGGGGCGGTCGACTGGATCGAGTGGGGCGACAAAGACAAGGTGTCCAGCGCCGCCGACTACAGCGGGGACTACAACCGCAAGGCCGGTGTAACCGCGCGGATCAGCACGTTTAACCCCGTCGGCTACGGCACGGAGAGCCTGTCCAGCGGCGGCGGGACGCTCCTGACCTGGAGCGACGGCACACCCATGCAGAGCGGCGCGAACAACGGGCGGGGCGTCTACGTGTCCGGCGCCGGCAACAACCCGCCCAGCTCCGGCAGCGGCTTTCAATTCACCGTGCCGGCCGACACCTCGACGCGCGAGCTACGCATCTACGTCGCCGCGAACAAGGCGAGGGGACGGCTGACCGCCTCAGTCGGCGACAACAGCGCGCCGGTCTACAGCGACGACTCGTTGAGCAATGCGAGCGGCACGACGGCCGCCGTCTACACGCTGTACTACCGCGCCGCCTCGCCCGGTCAGCGTCTGACCGTAGACTGGCAGACGGCGGTCGACCTCAGCGGCGGCGGCGTGGTACTGGAGGCGGCGACGCTGCAGCAGGTCACCACGATCCCGGCGACGAGCACGCCGTCGCCGACCCCGCCGCCGGCCACGCCGGTCCCGCTCACGCTGAACGCGTTCTACAAGTTCGACGAGGGCACAGGGACGACCGCGAACGACTCCTCGGGCGCCAACCACACGGGTATGCTGATGGGCGACGCCGGGTACGTGGCGCCAGGCCAGGACAACAGTCCCTATGCCCTGAGCCTCAACAGTAGCCCCAACACCGCCAACAACGGCTTCGTGGACGTGCCGGAGCCCGTGATCAACACCGCCGAGAGCTACTCGGTGGCGGCCTGGGTCAACCTCAACAACACCAACGGCTTCCACACAGCGGTCAGCATCGACGGTCAGCACGTGAGCGCCTTCTTCCTGCAGTACTGCGCTCAATGCAACACGTTCGCTTTCGCCGCACCGGGCAGCGACGCGGTCGGCCCATCGTCGACCCGCGCCCAAGCCACCATCGGGACGCCCAAGGTCGGGCAGTGGTACTATCTCACCGGCGTCTACGACGCCGCCAACCAAGAGATCAGGCTATACGTCGACGGCGTCCTGCAAGACGCCGAGCCGTACTTCGGCGCCTTCCAGGCAACAGGGCACACCGTGATTGGGCGCAGCAAGTTTAACGACAACCCGGTAGACTTCTTCCCTGGCAAGATCGACGAGGTATGCCTCCACCAGGGCATCCTGACCGACGCGCAGATCGCGCAAAAAACCTGCGTGACGTCGGCCGCCGCGACCGAGACCGCCACTAGCACGGCCACGGGAACCGCCACTAGCACGGCCACGGGAACCGCCACCGGCACGGCCACGGGGACCGCTACCGGCACGCCAGTAGCGGAGGCGACACCGACCGGCACACCGATCGGCGTCCCCGGCGGCGGCAGTGCGACCCCCGAGCTTGGTAGCGGCGAGCTGCTCTTAACCGGCCTGGGACCCATCGTCGCCCTCTTGCTCTACCGGCGACGCGTGCGCCGCCTCGGACGCGAAAGCGAGAACCTCCAGCAGGACAACCTACAGCAGTAAGGCGCGCTTGCATTATCAAGGCAAGCTGGCGCGCTCGGGCCACGAGAAACGCGGACGCCGCGTTTCTCGTGGCCCGAGCTTTGTGCCGCGAGTATACCGCGTTTCTCGTGGCCCGTTACTCTCATCTTTATGGATGACCGTTCCTACTCTGTCGTGGCGCGTCCCTTTTATCCCGCTGAGATGGCCGAGCGCACCGGCTGTTTGCCGTAACACCTCAGAGTTGGGGGGAGGGCGTTTGGAGGAGGGCGAGGCAGGCTTGGAAGGGATTACGGCCCTGGGCGTGCCAAGACTCGAAGAGGGAGGCCACATCCAGACGACTGGTGGTGCCCTGCGGGCTGCGGGAGCCGCCGCTGATCTTGCGGGCGATGACGAGCGGGCGCAGGCTGCGTTCGGCCAGGTTGGTGGTGGCCTCAACCTCCGGGACGCGCACGAACTCGAAGAACGCGCCGCGATGGCGCAAGAGGCGCTGGGCCAAGGTCTGGCAGGGATGGCCTTCCCGCGCGGCGTAGCAGCCCCCGAGGGCGCGGGCGCGATCCTCCACCTGGCGATAGGCGCGCTCCCGTTGCGCCGCGGAGAGGTCCAGGGACAGGCACTCCTGCCCGCGCTCATACAGGGCGCGCAGCGCCCCCGCCCACGCGCGGACCTCCTCATCGGCCGGGTGGGCCTCTTTGAGGGTGTAAGGCGTCAGAGTTTTTGCGCCGGAGTGACACTTGATGCAGCATAAAACGTCACAGTAGGTGCGCCAAAAACGTCATAGTTCTTGCGCCATCCTTCAAAAACGTCACAGTTGCTGCGCCGATCCGCGTGCTGTGCATCCCAGGTGAGTGGAGATACTGCACCTCTAGAGATGCACTATCACGGTCAAAAAGAGGGGCATGGGGGTACGAAAAGGGGCGGCGTGCAAGACGGCGCAGGACCTATGACGTTAGGCGCAGGAACTGTGACGCCTTACACTCAGATTGACGTCGAGAGAGGCGGTGACGGGGCCATATGGCTCACCGACTGTGACGTTTGGCTCATCTACTGTGACGCCTTACACTCGCGGCCCTACGAGCGCGCCACAGTGCCCTGTAGCTCCATATGATGCACATGGCATGTCGCGCCCGGCCTTACGCAGCGCAGTGGTCGGTGAGCCAGCGCCAGGCGCGCAAGGTCGCCACGAGATCGGCGCGCTGGTAGGCGACGAGCCGCCGCAGGTCGGCGGGATCGCCGTGCGCGCGCCATTGCTCGAAGACGCCGACGGCCGCGACGCTCGCCCCCACGCCCTCGGGCCAGGTGACGCCGAGCCAGGCGCCGAGGCCCTTGAGCCCGGTTGTTTCGTCGGCGGTGCGCTCCAGCGGCGGCGTGACGCGCGCCCGCATCGCGTGATCGGCATCAAGGAGGCGAGGCGCGAGGGCCGCCCGCACGGCGGGGGGGGCCTCGTGGGCGATGACTGTCGCGTCGAAGTTGCCCCAATGCGCGCAGCACCCCGCGACCCGGCGCGTGGCGACATCGAAGGCGGCCCAGGCCGCCGGGCGGTCGGGCACGATCACGACAGTCGTCCCGTCAACATCAAGCGTGGCCGGGTCGCGGTTCGCTGCGCAGAGAACGAGCGTCATGCCGTCTTCGCTCGTTGCCCAGCCCCAGCCCCACGGCTCGTGGCCACGCAGGTCGGTCTCGAGGTCGAACACGAGGCCCAGGGGCGGGAGGGGATCGCGCGCGTGCCAGAATGGTGCCCCCGTCGCGAGCGCGCCAGCGGCCTGCACGAGCGCCGGTGCTGTCGTGGGGCCAGCCTGGGGGAGGCGCGCAACGGTGGCCGGGGAGAGGCAGGCGAGGTCATGCACCGTTGTTGTCCCCTGCGCGCGCAAGGCCTCCGCGGTCGCCCTCTTGAGCCCGGGCAGGCGCGCGAGGTCGTCGCGCTCCCGCGCCTCACGCGTACAGTCATCGGCCCACGGGCACACGCCGCAGGCCTCGACGAACCAGACGGGTGGGGCGACGGGGGTGGCGTGCAGCGCGCGCAGACGGTCGAGCGCCGCCGGGATTGCGGCAGGGTCGAAGGCGTGATGCTCCACGATCGGCCGGCCCTCCGCGTCCGCACCGAGCCAGAGCTCGCCTTCGGCGGCCACACCAAGGTGCGCGTGCAGGAGCCAGAGGGCGACATCGAGTTGGAGGCGCGCATCGTCGGCCGATCCCCTTTTCGCCTTGATCTCGACGGGGGTGTAGGACCAGTTGCCCAGGCGGGAGGGGGCATCGCGACGTTCGAGGCGATCGGGCTGAGCGATCAGGAGATAGCGCGCGTCAATCCGCGCCAGGAGCAAGCCCTGCTCGATCACGGGGATTCCGGCGCGCATCAGGTCGTCCGTGGTCTGGCGACGCGCGGAGGGCGGCAGATCGGCGGGGACGCGCGCCACGATGGCGCCGACGTTCGCACCGGCGCCCACCGCGTGCTCGTGTGCGATGCCGGCGCGGGCGAGGGCCTGGCCCGTCGGAGAGGTAGGGGCTTTCTGCGCGGCGTCGCCGTGCGCCTCGAGCCAGACGTGTCGCTCGCACCGCTCCAGCCAGGCGAGCGCGCTCGCGGTGATTCGGCGTCGTTTCGTGGATCTCTCCGTCTGTGACCGTAGTTCAGGTCGTGGCTTCGCCGGTGGCACGCCCCTCTCGCCGCCGGGTGCCACGGGGAGAACTGCTCCTCCGATCTGTTTGGGACGTCTTCTCCGAGGCATAATCCTACACGCCGATGTGGCGCGCCCTATTTCATTATTTTGCCCAACACGATGATAGCTACGCAGCTAGCGTAGCATCCGATCCCCATAAGACGGTAGGCTGGCCGGCTGCCCCGCGTTCGGTGCCCTGTCGTGCGCCCTGTCGCCGTCGTGGCCCCTGCCGCGCGGCGTGCTGCGCTGTCGTGCCAATTTCGGGTTGTTGTCGTGCCGTTCCCTATGTGCGCTGTGGTGGCCGTAGGCGGGCGGTGGAGGCGGGCGGTGGAGGCTGTGTTGTGGCCTTGGCGCGACTCCTGGTGGCCGTGGGGGCCGCTGTAAGACATCACATTCGCTGAGCCAAAAGCACAGCTGAGGCAGGCAAAAAAACCGCACGATCATTGAGCAGAAACCGCACAATAAATGAGCCATCCAGCAAAAGCCGCACAGTAAATGAGCCATCCACGATAGAGTCATGCTGCGACGAAGGGAGGGAGACAGCAGTGCATAGCCAGTTTCAGGGACGAAAAAGGGTGCTCTAAGGAAAAGCATGAGGATGGCTCAACGACGGTGCAGTTTCGGCTCAATGATCGTGCGGTTCGGCTCAGCGAATGTGATGTCTTACAGGCGCAAGGACTTTGACGCCTTACACGTGCCCGCGACGGCTCGGCGCGGGCTGGTCACGGTGCCGGCCATCCGAGGGTGGGGGGGCGAGCTCTGGCCGAGGGTGGGGCAACCGACGGCGCGGCGTCCCGAACGCGCCGTCGGCTGCCGGGGGCAGTGTAGCACGCCAGCTCCTGGGAGGCGAGCGTGGGCCAGGGCTGCCGCAGCCGTGCTTGCGGTGGAGGGGGCCATGCTGTGCCAGGGTCCCGGCTCGTTGGGGGGCCATGAGCTGCCGGGGGAGGGGGCCAGGGAGTGCCAGCGTACAAAGACGCTGAAGACGCCGTTCTCTCGGCTAGCCCTCTCTCTACGAGTGATGGGGGGAACTGCGGGCCTCACCGCGGCGGCGCCGTCGACGGCTGGGGCAGGGGGCGCGAGCGGG
>JAABUP010009031.1_pt1 | contig 12446 bp, 17 predicted proteins | sample 5559201 | NCBI WGS metagenome assembly JAABUP01 (sample SAMN10711887, study PRJNA513373) | rock metagenome | isolation source: Antarctica rocks | place: Antarctica | reverse complement strand
GCCTCGGTCATAGAACTGAGCAACGCCAAGACTCAGGAAATTGACGAAGATCGCTTCCATCACCAAGTCGCATATCATCGCTCTCATAAAAGCCCATGGCTACCATCACAGTCACCCAGCAGTGTCCATGCCGATTCTCTCGCATCTCGCTGCTTGTCCCGCCAGTCCACGCATGCGTCTGCGTTCGCCTTGCGCATGCCTACTCAAACCGTGACGTATCGGGGGAGAAAAAGCTTGCAGGATGAACGCTCGATAGAGCGACATACCAAACTGAGGATTCTATCAGTACTCAATTCCGTACCACCATGAACGAAGAAGCCTACGAAGTCCTCGAGGCCGCTACCAGCCTTGCCATACCCAATGAATACCTCTACGCTTCTGTGCAGAGGCGTCCGGAATACTCTACATAGGATTGGTCATAGCTGGCGCTCGACTTGCGTGGGGTCTTTCTAAGCGTCTCTCTTAAGAAGCAAAAGATGACAGCTACTCCCAACGACCAAGTCCTCCCGGCCCAATTCCTTCCTCAATTCTTTGACCATGACGCTCACCACATCCTGCTCGGTGTTTGCCAACTCAGGATGGGCCTCTCTCCACCTCGTCACCATGCTAGCTGTGCTGAATTTTGCTTGCACTTTGGCTAGTGTGACGTGCTCATCTCCTAAGAAGATATGGTCCGGTTCCGAGAGTTGGCCGTCCCTGTCCCAGTCTAGCCTGGTGAATCCGGCTTGCGAGAATCCTTCGACCGGCGGGCGAATATCCCAAGGTAGTGGCAGGTTATCATAAGCATCGCGGGCAAGCCGATTTCCTGGCAATTCGTAGGGACCGAGTTCTTCGCGCTCCAGACGAAGCATAGTCTCTTGAACTTGGGTGGCATTTGGCGTCGAGGGATCTACAAGTTCCGGTCAGTCTACCGATGACTGATCTGGGGTGCAGATGCAGATCGTGGCATACGGCAGAATGACGAGGCCCTCGTCCACAGAGCCACGGTGCCGCCTGCGTTTAGTACCTGGGCTGCAGAGGCCCAGAAACGTGGCATATCGAACCAATGCACCTTCAAGACGTTAATGATGCAATCTAGTACCACAGATGCCAATCCCATACGGCCATTGCAGATACCAACAAATCTACCTTACGACCACTATCTCGCAACCATGATATGTCCTCCGCCCTTCCCAGTACGTATTCGATTCGTCTTCCACCAGTCGTCTCCGCTGCTCCGGTCTCTTTCCCAATCTCGCTAGCGACATTGATCATCTCAGGGCTTGGGTCGAGGCCATATGCAACCTCGAAGTGTTTCGCAAGTGGTCGAGTCGCGTTGCCAGGTCCACAACCTACATCTAAGAGCGCATGGAAAGAGCCCCCTGTTGATTTATGGTGGTCAAGGATTACATTGAAGAGTCTGTCATGATAACCCCCCCGAATTGCCGCATACGCTTTTGCTTGGGCTGGGGTGTATTGCTTGAAGGTTTGTTCTTCAGATGAAGTCTCTTCCATGATTCTTCCTTTGTCACGAATTGCTGAATTACTTTCAATGTGCTTGTATTCTGACAAGTGCAGACTGTAATCAAAGCTGAGTTATATTGAGTCACTTGTCATGCCTGCATCTCGGCAGTCTTCGGGTGGTCGGTCTAGCTTACGCTCCGGTCAATCATCCTCCGACTAATCCACAACCCAATCTTCCATCTCGTATATTACCATTGTTGATGATACTGCGATTCAGCCAACAACTACATAGCACGATCGTGTCCTCTGGAAATCGTTTGCGCGTCCATTCTTGTGACACTAGCGGTTTTGTAATGGCCTCGTCTTCCAACGGCAATGTTTCGCCCCATTATTCCGGCCTTGAAAGTCTGGTTCATGAGGCAATGTTTTTCTCTAGGAGATTGTTTTCCTTCGGAGAGTTTCCTTCAAAAGAGCTAGAGCAATGATCATAGTCCGTGCGCCGGGACTGGGGATGTTTGACAATTTATGCGCTCTGCCGCGAGTAAATTTTATAACCACTCTTGACCATCGTAGCGCTTCCACAGGCGCAGTATGTGTTAAGCTTCGAGCCGAGTGCTTCAAATCTGGCGCTCATGCGACATATCGATCCATCCTCGGTCTTTTCGCATTGACTGCCTGAGAAGATCCAGCGTTCAGACAACTAATCTTACGTTCTTTGTTATCAAACATCAGTTTCAAAATGACCAGCTTGGCTGTCAAAAGCATGGGAGGATTTGTCATAAACGTAGAGAATGACTGCAGTATCTCAACAAATCTCCTTGTTCATCGCTGTCGCTACTCTCCTCCCCTTATTGATCTTTGATGATTGATCAGAGAAAGTCAAGCCTATCATAGTTCATAACCCCTTCAATCTGCCTCCCTTTTTCATTCAGGCAGCGTCCCCAACAGCATTGGCTTTTCCAAAGAAATATAATCTCCGCCTCTCATTACACCGACATTCGCTCACAAGCTGCATAACATATTCCGAACTATCCGATAATCTATAATGACACCCGAGAAAGTATTCACAGTTGTTTTCGCTGGTCTCATCGCTACATCCTCAGCTCTTCAAAATTATACTTTTGACGAGGGGTCTCTTCACACAGTGACTCTTCCTCCTGCTGTTAATTTTACACTCCACAATGGTGCCATAGACGAAGCCACGCTGTTCAGTGCGATCAACGCTACACTCAAGAAATACGACTCGAGTATCACTCTTCCTCCGTTCAAAGAAATAAAGCTATCCGCTGAGATCCCGTGTGTTGGGCAAGCAACTCCATGCGGGGGCAATGTGACGAAAATTCAAAATGCCAGTCATCAGTTGGGACATGAGACACGCAAGAGACAATACAACATACCTCTCCATGACGATAATGATCTACTATATGATGCACCGGTGAATATAGGGTATCCATATTACCAAACTTTCACCATGGATTTTGACACTGGTGAGCCCTCTTCATTGCCCAGAAAGATACACCCTGATACTGCCAGGCTCCTCCGACATCGTCATTCCAGGCCCAAGATGCGGTACGGCTCAAGGGTGTCCCCACGCGGCGAAGTACCATGAGACAGGACACAAGCTACAAAATGGTGTCACCTATGTCTACGGCGGAGGCAAAGCTACCGGCGATGAATACCAAGATTCTGTCACAGTAGCCGGCTTGACAGTAAGGCAGCAGGAGCTACTGAGCGTGGAGACGGCGCCTTTCTTCTCGACGGGTGACAGCAACTACGATGGCCTTTTCGGAATGGCCTTCACCGGTGCTTCCGGCAGCAGTGCCACCACTTTCATGGAACATCTGATCGCGAACGGACAAGTCTCTGCTCCCGAATTCTCCTTCAACCTCGGCCGCGACTTCAACGGCAACACCGGTGCAAACAGCGAGCTCATCCTCGGCGGCCGCAATACCACAATGTATAGAGGGTCCATCACCCAAGTTCCAGTTGTGAACCAAACCGCCTGGATAGTAGATATGGCCAGCATCTCCGTCAATGGCGAATCTGCCGGCGCCAACATCAATGGTCTCGCCGGCATCGACACCGGCACCAGTTTTATCGTCGTACCCGTCTCCGCCCTAACCTCCATCTTCGCCCTCATCCCCGGCGCCGTACAAATCCCCATTGCGTCCAACAGCTCCAACAACCTGATCATGTACGCCTACCCCTGCGACACCGACGCGTCCCACATCCCCACCATGCACCTCGGCAGCGGCAATGGCGCCGCATTCTCCATCGACCCTCAGGATTTCAACCTGGGCTTCGTGGACGGCACGTTTGCGCAATCGTTGGCCAGCAAGGAAGGGACGACGCAGAGTGCGATTCAGGGAGAAGGGCTGTGTTTGGCGAGTCTGCTGGGCGTGCAGGATAATGTCAATCCGGATCTGTATGTGCTTGGGACGCCGTTTCTGAAGAGTTGGTACTCGGTGTTTCATTATGGGCAGAAAAGTCAGGGGACGTGGGAGGGGGCGTATGTGGGGTTTGCAAGGAGTGTGAATTGTCAGGGTGTGGGGTGCTAAATCTTTCGACATGACTACATATTTTGTTGGATGCATTGCGCGATGAGCATAGAAGGTTGGGACGGTATGATTGATAGACGGCTTAGAGCAAAGCAAAAAGTGTCACGAGACTCTGGAAACTCGCACACTGTTGTATATACAGGGAATCTGGATGTAAAAGAAATTGTAGGACAGGCATACGAATGGGATAGCAAATCAGCTGATCAATACATGATACTTGCTGAACACGCATCAAATTTCATAAACAGAATCTTGGATAATTGCACAATATCCTTGAGATGAATTGACATCAGGCTAACTTGCTTAAGATAGAGAAGACCATATGAATACGCATATAATGCTCGAAGATTCGTTTGGTCTCTTCGATATGCCTATTCACAGCTCAAAGATTACATCTGTGATTTCGTTTCCATATCCTTCTCCATCCCGGGGACGAGACTGGCGCATATTCCGTGGCTTATTGTAGTGATTGCTCATATGAGTAGTAACAGTGTATGTCATAATGGCAATACCATCAAAACGAGCCGCCACAGTAAGAGGATCTGGAATACAATGTGACATAGAAAGCATAGTCCTTTGTCCTTGATCTCGACCTCAGGTAATGGCAAAATTTACCAAACGGGCCAGTCATCGTGGTAAAAACGAGCGAGGAGTGGGACATTCCTGTTCCACACAATCCGACCGTCTTAGACTTTTGCCCACCCATCTGGATTTATTCCTTTTAACTTCAGGCGAGTCGAAAGCAATCTCACAATGCTTCGGTTTTGAGCAAGAAAACTCCTCGGTCCCTCGGGATTGAATGATAGTTGGAAACATTCTAGTGCATTCTCTGCGCTTAGCATGCTAATTCATGAAGTTGCAGCTCTATCCCGAATAGCCTGAATCCTGGCGGCAGCTGATGCGGAAGACATTGGTAGCGAGGCTAAAGTCTTTGGGAACGTGGAGTTTTGCGCTAGTGTCCCATTGGTGGCAGTCATTAAGCTCATCATCGTTGGTGTAATGGAAGAAGGGTCATTTTGGAGCTCATTGCAAACAAAGTCGAAATAGGAGCCAGATTCCCACAGAAACAGACTCAAGACTGGCAGTGCCCCAGCGACTGATGGAGAACGGTTAGTGCAAATGAACGGTATGTCAAACTTTACGCAGATATTGGCGGAGGACGTACAATTAGGGACAATGACTCTTCCACCCTCGGTTGGGCCCATGTAAATGCACCTATTAATCAAACCATCACCATTCCACTTGACATTCCTCCAACTGGAAAGTCCGAGCGATGTATGCATCAGTGGAGACGCAGCATAGCTCATAATGGCCATGTTGCATGTTCCTATCGCGAAGTCAGTAATCATCTACAGAAACATGGGGCGCCAAGCCACCAAGTGATAAAGGACAACTCACCGAGACTCCAATAAGCGGGTACCTGAACCACTGAAGTAGGGTAGTCGTTCTTAACGCCTGGAAAATGGAGCCCATCAGACGTTCGCAATTGCTCTTCGTCGAATAGGCGTGGCTGGTCATCGCTCAAATCTGCGAAGCTTTGAAGCAGCTCTTCGCAGTCTGACGCCCGAGGTGCTCCATATAGCTCCTTCGAGCACGATATCTGGGTAGCCACAGCATGGTGAACAGGTACCAGAAAGTATGATAGGTACAAAATGGACTGTAAAGAGAAAGGCATTATTGCAAAGGATCGTGTGAGGAGTCCCCCCACCCACGGCAGTATATACGTCAGAGCGGGGAGAATGGTAGAATAATATTACGCAGATGCGTAAAGATAGAATCGCATCATACAAATCACAATATGATCAAATGCCACGTTCTCCCGACCCATATCTTGATCTTACTATTAGTGTTCCCCCCGCCTGTAGATGCGCTGTGCATTAGCGTCGCGTATGATCCAAGAGATAGGCGTTGTGCATGCGGAACATCAATCCGTTTCAAGGTCCTACCTTCGCATACGGCTGTCTGGTATGAGGATATCATTTAGCATGATCTATCGTAGCAGGCTAAACGATCTCGGTGGACTTCTGATCCCCTACCAGTATTTGGGTCTCCAGAGTGTCCGAGAAGTATTCAGCGAGTCCCTTTACCTCCGAGGGACCTCGTTGAGCTCGTTGGGCGATTTCTGGGTACTGCCGATTGCTGAATCACGGACGATGTGTTCGTAGACAGTGGAGCTTCTAGATAAGAAACCGGGTTGTTCGGATTGACACCGAGATGATAACTGGACATGTACCTGTTCAGGACACCCTCGAAAGGCGAGCCAGGAGAGTAGATGTATACGACTTTGGCATCTGCGTCGTCCACTTAAGTCAAAGTCAGCGTCCCTCAGGCCCAATTTGGTCCTACAGGAGGGGTGGGAGAACGGCCAATCACATACGGTTGGCAAAGCGCATTCCCCCAGCCCCATGACCTTCGAGAACGCATTCCTGGACATCGTCGATCACAGCGTTCAAGACCGTCCTCCATGTGTCAATACTCGTTGGTTCGCGGACAGTTCCGTGTACATCGGCAATGCTCATTAGCGCACAGCGGCATGTTCCTATGAATTTGTGTCATTTGAGCAGATCTGAATGCGAGACTCCATTGCAACAAACCGGCACGCCATATTTTGGGTAATTGAACCATCTGCGACATGTAAGGATTGGGTACAGGTGTAAATGGTGGCTCCAGAAATTTGGGTTCAACAAAGGAGCGAGGTGCATCTGGGTTTATATCTGGAGACAGCGTCTCCCCTGGGAGCTGATTGTAAAGGTCGAAGCAGTGATTGACCTCCGGTTTTCCGTAGATGGAAGCATCGCAGTGCGATTCGCCGTAGATCCTTCGAAATTGGAGAGCCGCATAAAGTGAGATGCAAAGAGCAGAGACGACACCCATACTGAGAATAGGATTGTGGAAAGATAATGCAAGGAAGTTAGAATGTCTCCAGTCTGAGCGCACTCTGCTGATAAAGAAACATAGGGAATTTGAGGATGGCAAATACAGTGGCAATCGGCTGTCACAATGATAATTCCGCCTAATTCGTCCGGAGAAGAAGCCGGATACCACACGTACAGCAGGGCAGGGGTTGAGCATACTTTAACCTTCCCTCTATCTCGGTAAGTACCTCAGTCAAACTAATCCGGTCGCGTGCTCAACGACGCAAGTTAGGAAGCGTTAGGTAGCTTCATAAGAAACGACCTGGAATTGCTGGAGGGCCGTCACGTCGCAAATGCCATTCATTGGAGATCCGGAACAAGACACAGGTGGTAGTAGCATCCCAAAAGGGTCAAGTGAACGGATCCCATACGGGAAGGAGAAGAAAGGCGAGGAAGGCTACGTCCGTTGGATGTATCGCGATGAATTGGCGCTAATGGTGCGCTTCTCCGCTCTGTCACATCTATTGCCCTTCGTTTCTAATCATAGCTCTGTCATCATAACACATTCGCATAGATCTTTCTCCTGAGATGATGGCGAAAGTGTGGGCTCAAAGACCATATTCAGACGTGTATGATGCTATGTTGGAGACTAAGGCCGAGATTGCCGGCGAGCATAGCCTTCACCTCATTGTAGCTTGCTCGAGGAGACGTTCACAATATCTTATATCCTCCAACCTCCAACCCCAAGTTGTCGCGTATCGCTCTGGGTTCTCTTCTTCTGAGTAGCAGATCGAATGAAGGCTTTGCATCGACAGCTTTACTAAGTGAAACACGTCACGTCTGCTGGTAATAGCATAGAATAGCCGAGCGAGTATGCCGACTTGGGGCTGACGATCGTAGAGAGAATAGACAAGTCGCTGATTGATCGTACCTCAGATCATAGGGTAAGACTGGAGAGACTCAAGGTTAGCTCGCGATCTTCCTGGATCAGACATCGAAGCATCTTCTCTCAAGGAGCCTGTTGGTCAGCAGTACTCTCGCGCTGTCTGAGAATCCATGTGCACGCTTTTCAGAGAGCTTGTTGATGGTTGCTGAAAGCTCACAGAAACGGGAGTGCCATGGCAAGGCTAGTGCTCGCGCTAGTAGCGGACTTTGCCCCTGCTCCGGATGCCGAACTTGAGGGAGTCGAGGGAGTCACGATGAAATGTACTACACTGTCAAACGCGTTCACCATGCGGACACCGATGGAGAATGCCACATCACCGGCAACCTGGCTGATTTCTCGTCCAGACAGTGTCTCTGTACATCCTTCCAAACCATATAATGGATTCCTTTTCCCTCTACTCTTAACCCACCAGTCCCTTTGGCCGCATTCGTTCGCACAACCACCTACTCCCAGCCACGACCTCCCTATTGCACATCAATCTTCTTCATCTCAATATGGCTGAGCAACGATTTCCTGTCGACCACAAGCACGCGGTCGAAGCCTCCCTAGAACCTATACCAACTCCAACCAACCCAGAAATGATGCCAGAAAAGATGCAATCCACAGCCAAAGAGGACACAGAAGAGCTTGAAAAGAAGCAGACAAATAAGTCGGACATAGCAGAGCCAGAGTACCCACCTATGGCCAAAGTTGTTCCCATTGTCGCCGCTCTCTATATGGCCTTCTTTCTTGTTGCCCTTGTAAGACCGTCTGTTCACCAATCTCCTGGGATTCGAGGCTAATGAGCATATGTAGGATCGTACTATTATCGCGACTGCCATTCCTCGAATCACAGACGACTTCCACTCACTCGGCGACGTAGGATGGTACGGAAGCGCCTACATGCTTACCGGCTGCTCCTTTCAACTCCTCATGGGCCGAATCTACACCTTCTACAATCCCAAAAAGGTCTTCCTCTCGGCGATCGCTGTCTTCGAGATCGGTTCTGCAATATGTGGCGCTGCGCCCAATTCCATCATTTTCATAGTGGGTCGGGCCATCGCTGGGTCAGGGTCCTCGGGCATCTTTTCTGGAGCCATCATTGTCATTATGAACCTCGTTCCACTACACAAGCGTCCCTTACTGCAAGGATTCGTTGGCCCTTTATTTGGGATTGCTTCTGTCGTTGGCCCTCTACTTGGTGGGGTATTCACAACAAAGGTGTCCTGGAGATGGTGCTTTTACATCAATCTTCCTATTGGTGGCGTGGCCATGTTCATATTGCTACTCATTCTCAAGCTTCCTGGAGCCACGAAGGGGAATACACCATGGCGACAGCAACTTCATCAACTGGATCCCATCGGCACATTCTTTTTTATAACAGGTATCGTATGTCTGTTGTTGGCTCTTCAATGGGGTGGCTCTACCTACCCTTGGAATGACGGTCGCATCATCGCCCTTCTCGTCCTCTTCGTCCTCCTGATCTCCACTTTCATCGCTGTCCAAATATGGAAAAAGGAAACCGCAACGGTCCCGCCTCGTATTGTCAAGAATCGAAGTATACTCGCAGGAATGTGGTCGCAATTCAGCGTCGGTTCTTCGATGATGATCATGGTGTACTATCTTCCCATCTGGTTCCAAGCAATCAGGAACGTCAGCGCCTACAAGTCTGGTATCGATACTTTACCTCTGATCCTCTCCCTTGTTGTTGCCAGTATCTCAGCTGGAGCCCTAGTCTCCCGCATTGGATACTACACGCCCTTCATGATTGCGAACAGTGTCGTCATGTCAATTGGTGCCGGTCTCATCACCACATTCACACCCACCACCGGTCACGCGAGATGGATCGGCTATCAGGTGGTATTTGGCTTTGGTCTGGGACTTGGCATGCAGCAAGCCAGCCTAGCAGCTCAGGCAGTGCTGGCTAGAAAAGACGCCCCTACCGGCATATCCCTCATCATGTTCTGCCAACAGCTGGGCGGGGCACTTTTCGTTTCCATCGGACAAAATGTCTTCGCCAACGAGCTCGTCAAAGGCTTAGCTAGTATAGGCGGTATACAACCAGCAGAAGTGGTCGCGACTGGCGCTACGGAACTGAGGACTGAAGTGGGTGCTGCAAACATACAAAGCGTACTGCTGGCCTACAATGGCGCGCTGGTCAAAGTTTTCCAGTCGGCTCTGGCGATGGCGTGTTTGTCCATCATAGGGGCTTTGGCGATGGAGTGGAAGAACATTAAGAAGGACAAAAAGAAGAGCGGACCTGGAGGAATTGAGAAGGGAGAGGCTAAAGGCAATGACAGCGATGCGAAAAGCGAGGAAATCATAGGTGGTGACGAGAAAAAAGAGGTAGCATACAAGTAGAGCGGTGCAAAGCCCGGGAAAAAGGTAATGTATAATAATCTGGTCGGCGGTCATTCCTCTCATTCCATTATATAAAGATACCCAAATACAGCATGTTTAAGATTTTACCCCTCAGACCCGAGGTGCTATCCATGGGACCCACTTGTCTTCTTGCCTTGGTCCGTTAATTTCGCCGAAGAGACATGGACAAATCTGAGTAATCCAATCAGCTCTTTGGAAACGATATCAATGTCTTGCAATCCTCGACTTGGGTGCTTCCTGATTACTCCGGTGGCGACGAGCTAGAGCTAGGGAAGGTGCCATGTTGTGGCGACGTTAGAGTTTGCAACATGAGATCAACTACCAGAGTGCCTTGATACCACAGCCTTGATCTCCAGGCAGTCACTGTTCCAGGACGCGTCGATTGAGTCGACTGGAGGATTGTTTGCCTCAATTCCTCCGTCAGTGTCTGATGTCCATGCCTGCAGAGACAAAGCTGCCATTGACATCTTTCCCAGCACCCTTGGCTAGCGCTTATGTGGTAAATGTCTGGTGAGATCTAAGGTCCATCTCAGTAGGCTGCTCCATATGCTGGACACGATAATTAATGCAAGAGAGGCGTTCGAAGCAGGCCTCGTCGAGATCCGAAAAACGTAAAGAGCCACGTCTAATCGAGATTTGCCTTACAATCGAAGACCTAGCAATAGTCGGAGTTTTCGTGGGTTTTCCGCCTGATTGAGTCAAGATGTCGATGCGTTGTGGACATAATCATGAGCTGCCTTCGACTCTATCACTTCGTGATGGCCAAGCGCTCAAGACTGAGATCAAGAGACACGATATCGATTTCCGCCCTTGGATTAAGAGCAAACGCACTTCGGCTGAACGCTTTGTGCCCCGAAATGAGGTTTGGCCATCCCTGCAATAAATCTACTTAAGACTGACTCAGATTCATTGAATCCTTCAGCCACATTGCCCGTTTTACCATCTATTTCTCACTGGACTGTCCTACATAGATTATCAAATCCATTATTCAGAGTATCCTGGAGACGAATATGTCCGATGCTCACACGTTGGAAGTGACTCAGATAATTTTGCGATCGGAAATTTCTTAAGTCAGAGGGCGAGATCGCCACGGTAAAACTCCCTCCAAAGGCTCGAGTAAAGTGACATACGGATGACTAGATCATCAAAACGAATCCACGTTGATCAGATCATGCAAAATGGACTTTTAATTTGCATGAAGTAGCCATACCAGATTTCGACAGTTTAGGTACCCTTCAGATCATGACCTCCCGCCCTCGAAGGTCATGAAGCCACGAGAAACTATAATTCCAGCCGTTGCCGGGAGAATATGAAGGCATCCGACGATCCAATCACAGAATATCAGGCTCAAGTCTAAGACACCCCGCTGCCCCGTTTACTTGACGATAGCCAACAGAAAGCCATCATAGTCCTTCTCCCCTACACTCTGCAACACAGTTGCATCGACCCTTTCATCCTTCCCTACATTCTCGACCACTTTCCTTCCTCCAAGAACCATGTTGTTAGTCGACTCCGCGTCAGCCAGATTCCCTCTCGATACAACATTATCCACCACAATACAAGCCCTCGGCACACTCCTCTTAACCGCCCAATCGAAATAATTCCAGTCATTTCCCTTGTCCGCATCGATGAAAGCAAATCCGATCTTTTCCTTCTTTCCAGCCTGGACATCCTCGAAAATTTTGGGCAAAACATCCAACCCCTTACCCTGGATTACCTCAACTTAGGCACCGAAGCCCGCAGCCTCGATGTTAGCTCGGGCGACTTCCGCGTGATGAGCATCATATTCAATACTCGTGATCTTCATGCCTGGATTCTCGGACGCGAACCATATGGCCGAGTAGCCACCCAGAGTACCGACCTCCAGGGCATGCTTGACATTGAGCATTCGGCACTGTAAGGCGAAGAATTTGCCCTGCGGCGAAGGTGTCATGATGTCGGGTAGACCTTTCTCGGCCGAGACCTTGAGGGTACGATGAAGACTGGCGTGATTTGGGCGGGTCGAAGGGTGCAGATGGGACATTGTGTAGTTGTCAATGGCTGTCCAGCGGTCGTCGATCTCGAAGTCGCCACGGTCGTCGGTCCACATTTGTTTGGTGGGCATTGTGGTGGTTGTAGAGAATCTTTCTGGGAGAGTCTATTTGGAAAAGAGAGAACAGAATGCTTCATGAATTAAAGAGAGCTTGAGAAAGAGTATTTACATTGAAGAGTATACTCGGAGTAACCCGGGGCTCGGAGCTCGGTCTTATAAGTCATCCTTTAGGGGCCAGTCATACTCTTGAA
>JAABUP010009030.1_pt1 | contig 12447 bp, 19 predicted proteins | sample 5559201 | NCBI WGS metagenome assembly JAABUP01 (sample SAMN10711887, study PRJNA513373) | rock metagenome | isolation source: Antarctica rocks | place: Antarctica | reverse complement strand
CGGCAGCCGGCGGCGCGGCAGCGGCGCCGTCGCCGCAAGCCAGTTGCTCGGCTGCGCCCGCCGCGCCGTGTGCAGCCACGTTGCCCGGGGCGGCGGCCTCAGTGTCGGACGAGCCGCAGCGGTCCGGAGCCGCGCCCGGCAACGGCCGCGGCGTCGACGGCCCCTCCGCGCAAGGCTTCAGGCTAGGGTCTGGCCGGCCGGCAGGGTCCGTCGGCGACCCCCGGCACGCGGGCGTTGCGCTCTGCTCGCCAAACGTCTCCCCAGCCTCCGCCGAATCAGGCGCGGGCGGGGTCGCCTCCTCCGCAGCGTCGGCCTCGGCCTTGGCGGCCGGGGCGTGCGCTGCGCGGGCGGCGCTCGCGGACAGCACAACATCCACCGCTGCATCGGCGGGCGTGCCTGGCGCAGCGGGCGCGCGCGCGGTCGCTGTCACGGTCACAGCGGCGTCGGCCGGCGCGGGCGCCGCGGCGGCCGCGCCGCCCCCGCACGCCTGCCGCCGCTGCAGCAGCTGCGCCTGCGCGAACACATCACTGTGTGGTTGGAGCATGCGGGCTGACTCTACGCGTCAGCACCACGGCTGTGGAGATTCCTTGCTCTAGCTATAGAGAGAGATGGTGCTGCCGCACAGTCGGCCATCGAGGCAGCATGCCAGGACCCGCGCAAGAGCCCAAGCATCATCCTTGTACCTGGACACAGCCGTGTCTGGCAGCAACAGCCACGCTCGCCACTGATTGCGCCATGTCACCAAGCACTTGTTTGAGCGGATCATCATCAAAGCGTTGCTTTGCGCCAGACCCAGGGCAGCAGAACAGGGCCGGCGTGCGTTTGAGCGCGCGCCTGCACATAGTGCCCCACCGACGCGAAGCCCTTGCCCTGCGCCTCGAAAATGGCGATGCCAGTCGGCTTGAGACCGCGCCGGGTCATACATATGCTGGAGTTGCAGATCCAGGCCTCGTCCTGCGAGCGCGCTCAAAACGGGCGCTGCAGAGGCACGCACACTCGGTTAAGCAATTGGGCATCATGCGCTCGGGAGACCCATGTTGCGGGCAGAGCGCAGGCGTTTGCTGCATGCTGATGCATGCGCACTTGTGTCCGGCCACGACTTGATCAATGCACCTGGGTAGGGAGTATGTGCTAGGGGCTATCCCTAGCCCATGAGAGTCAGCCTGCCAGCATGCAGCACGGCTGCAAAAGTGATCACCCCTGCCGACCTGCCTGCCCTGGGCAACAGCGCGGTGCCCGCACCGGGAAGTCCGCCTCATAGCAGTGCGGGCACAGCCAGGCGCCGGCGGCCATGGCGGCGCGCACGTCCTCGAGCCGCTGCCCGTAGCGCACGCTCAGGCACGCGCGGCAGAAGCGGCCCGTCGCGCTGCCGCAGCGGCTGCACTCGGACTTGCCTGCGCGGCCGCGCCGCCTCAGCTTTGCAGCGCCCGTGGCGGCAACATTTTGCTTGTTCTGCCTCCCGCTGGCTGGGCATGCGTCGCTGTTTCACTGCACCAGGGAACTGCTGCGGCATCAAGCTCGGAGGCGAAACGGCTTACCTCTTTAATGCGATGCCGTTGTGCGCACAGCAGTGCCCACATTGCCTGTGCGATTGGGACAGAGGAGGGTCCCGCACCCTGGCAGGGCAAGGAGGGGTCGCGCGTGCTGCACCGCTTGCAGTCGGGCTCGCCGCAGAGCTTCTTCTGCCGGCAGAAGTGGCAGCAAACGCCTGCCGCGGCCACACACAACTGTTTCCACCAATTGTTTGGTCAAGTTCTGTCCCAGGTGACTGCGGCAGCGGCGCAGCATGTGATGAAGATGATCAGTGGAGATCTTGTGCTGCACAGGTTCCAGGTGTGCAAGCGCTGTCTGCCTGGCACTCGGTGTGCTGTCAAGTGTCGGGCATCGAAGAGGCCGAGCAAAAGCACACGCGCTGGGCACCGCACCCGCCACGGAGTCGTAGATGCTGCCGCGGCTCTGGCTGTTGCAGCGGCGCGCGCTCACAAACGCCGTCCAGCGCCGGTCCTGCTCAGAGGCTACCACGCCCTTGGGCAGCGCGATGCGCCCTGCACGCAGCTGGGCTGTTTTACCTAAAAGAAAATTTGTGCGGGTATTCTGTGACAGCAGCAAGCTTGTATCAAGGAACCATCGCATCACAACCACAGCCAGGCTGCAAGCTGCGGGTCCCACGCCGTCTCCGCTCTCCGCGCCGTCCACATAGTCGTCCGCCAGCCCGTCCTTGAACTCGGGCGCGGCCTTGGCCAGGCGCGCCGACGTGCGCGCGGGCGTGACCGGGCACGACGTTGCCTGCCGCGCAGCGGTATTTTGACGCAGATACAACAACTGCATGTGACCGACATGGGGGCACCTTTGGTGGCCCATCCGCCAAGCACGGATGCCTGGGCCCCCAGCAGACCAACGCAGGCAGCGCGGTGCCCCCTTTATCTTGCCAGTGCATGCACCATCGCCTGTGAGCACTGTCAGCATCCCCCTGCACCCTCAGCCATGCTTGCAAGGGCATGCACCATCAGCAGCAGTGCCGCACCTTCCTGAGCGTGCGGCCCTTCTGGGCCTTGAAGCACAGCTTGGCCTGCAGCAGCGCGGCGTCCTGCCTGATGCCCAGCTCCTCTGCATGCTGCCGCGGACTGTCAGTTTGTTTCCCGCCGATTTGTTACTGGGGCCAGTGGCCCAGGGGTCCTCCATCTTGTACACTACTTTGCCTTGCCCATCAGCTTGTTCAGCAGCACGGGCGCACCCAGCCGCGTCTGGTTTGCTAAGATGCGCCGGGCGCGCTCCTGCTCATACTCGCTCAGCTGCTCCATACCGTGATGGTTTCTGCAGTGCGCCTGGTGCGGCAGGCGCGGCAGGTCAGCACGTGCCGCGTATTGGGCTGTTCATGGCGGGAGTGAGCGCTGAAGCATGAACAGGGGGCCCTCCCCAAGGAGCTTGATGGAGGTGATGGATTCCAACGGTCTCCCCCTTGCACCCGTAATCCCTACTCCTGACTGGCTAGGCTCCTCTCCGAGAGGCTGTCAAGCGTGCAAGAAGCAGAAGCAGGTCCCGACGGCCCCAGAGTTAACATCTTTCACGAATGCACACGCGATGACCAATGCAGACCCCGGGCGCCAGTGGCGTCCCGGCTGCCCTGTACACTGAGCTTGTGCAGCAGCTTGTGGTGCACCATGGCGCCGTGCCACACATTGAAATTATCTCTGAGCGCACCGGGTGCGATGCAGCTGTGCTGCCAAGCACATGCACTTCTTAAGCTTGTTGACCTGCCTAGCCCATTTTCACTACTGGCCACACTCAGGTTCTGAGGTGAGGTGGTCTGCAGGTTGCCCTTTGACAGCCTGGCCTGCATCCACTCCCAGGAGAGCCAGGTTGCGGCGATCGAGCCCCACCAGCGCGTCCGGGCTAGCTTGCCTTCAATTGCCTCCAGGCAAGCGCACTTGCTCTCGCCTCTCGTCTGTACAGGCACCCTCACAGTCCTCGCCAGCAGTACCCCTACACCTGCAATGGTGCATACCTAGCAAAGTCATCTAAGCAATATAATATGGACCGGCCAGAGCCTGCACTCAACGGAGCCTTTTGCTGTACGCAAGCAGGTATGCGGGCGGCGGCGACCTGCTGGAGCTGGCGGCGGCCGCCGACTGCCCGCCCGTGCTGCTGCTGCGGCGCCTGCTGGAGGCCGCGCCGCTCGGCGTGCCCCGCGCGGTGCGCCTCGCCCGCGCACCCGGGGCCCGTCCCACGTGCTGGCACACAGGCGCCGAAGCAGACCAACCCCCGAACATCTGCAAACAGTCAGAGCGCCGCAATCTCCTCCTCGGTGAGAGCTGTCTTGGCCCTCGGCTGCCCCGCGCCAGGCGAGCGCCGCCCTCAGCTGAGCGGGCGCCCGCTCCGCAGCGCAGAAGGTGACGGAGGCGCTGCGGCGGCCTGCGCTGCTGCCGGCGCTCGCGCGCGCGGCGCGTCCCGACCCCGCCGCGCTGCCCGCCGCGCGGGCAGCCGGCGCGCCCAGCGCGGCGCGCGTTGGCGCGGCGGCGGCGGGCGCGCTGCTGCTGGAACGCGCGCGCGGGGACGTCGTGCGTGCGTGCCAGGAGGACCCCATCTTCTCGCCGCACGCGGACGCCGTGCGCCACGTCTCGGGTGCTCGCCGCGTGCCCCTCCGCCGCCGGAGTCACCTGCCCATGTGAGCGTGCCATTAGAGCTCCCGCGCCTCCTCTTGAAAACAGACCCACTGTAGGCCGTTGGAAATCCTCATAATTGATCACGAGGCTGGAGGCGCGTGCTTCGTAAAGGCTGGTGAGGGGCAACGTGGTGACCCGCTCGTGAGCGCCCGCGCGCGCGCAGGCCTGGAGGGCGAGGCGCTGCTGTGCGAGGGCCTGCGCGGGCGCGGCATCGCCTTCTGGCCGGAGCAGCAGCTGCGCGCGGAGGGCTTCTTCAAGACGCCCGACGTGAAGCTCCAGGCACGCCGGCCGCGCCTGCAAACGCCCGACGCGGCGCGGGCGCCGCCGCGCCCCCGCCACAAGATGACACCGCACGCATGCCTCGGCATGAGTGGGAACACGTTGCATGCCGGCCTGCTGACGGAGGCGTTGTGCCTCCTGAGCGGCCTGCTAGTACTGGTGAGCCCAACAATGCGGGTCTGCTGCATATCGAGCTCGGACGACCCGCTGGCACCTGGCTGCGCGCCTCACCTGCACGCGCGCGCTTGCGCAGGTGCCGATCATGGTGCACGGGCACGTCGTCAACTGGATTGACAGCAAGGCCACGTTCAGCAGCGCGCGCATGCACCTGTGCGCCCCCTCCCTCACCCCCCTCCCGCCTAGTCGAGCCTTGTCGAGTCTGATTAAGTCTTTTGCCTGCCAGCATGCGCGAGCATGAAGTGTTGCACAGCGGTCAGCTCACCCATGGCCCTCACGGCGCCAGCTGCCAAACCGGGAGAGGCGTCCACTGTGCAGCGCCGCCCTTGGTCCCATCACAGCAGCGCAGCCCACACTGCAGCGTCCATACGTCCGCGCCGTCGCCAAAACGCAGCCGCCATGCCATGCTCCTCACGATGTCACCGCGGCCGCCCGCGCGGCGCAGGCAGCAGGCGGCCGAGCAGTACGACAAGTACGTCAACCGCTTCGGCCCGGGCGCGGTGGTGTACTGGTTCGGCCACGCGGGCGGTCTGGCCGCCGCCTGCCCGGGCGTGCTGCTGCTGGACGGCCTGCCCGCCGCGGAGCACGTAATGACGCTGCCCTGCCTGGCGCTCCCCGGCTAGCCGGCCATGGCGCCCGGGCGGTGGCCGCGCGGGCGATCCTGGCGCGCCGCTTGCCCAGGACGCCGTGGCCGCGCCCTGCCTAGAGCGCCTCAACTGAGAGGGTTGGGCTTTTCCCACCTTGTGGCACTGCTCTGCTGCGCGTTATGGGCATGCTCTGCTCACTGGCTAGCACCCAGCCGGTCTCAAGCTTCATTGGGTGTGAATATACCTGCCAGCTCGCGTTTGTGCGTCGAGACGGAGGCGGCAGGAATGTTTCTGACGCGCATACTTTCAGAGTGCTTGTCACTTCTTGAATTTCAATTGCATCTTGCGGCCTGTTGTTTGACAGTAGAAGGCACATCAGGCGCACGTGTGGCAACAAATGCGCAGTGGGCTGCTGACCATGAGTATTAAGCCAGCACCTGTGCCCACCCATGGCAGCACTGCTGCTGCTTGTCTTGCACATGGCCTGTGCAGAGTGCATGCCTGATAGCAGTGTGCTGCGTGCGGCGCACGTGGTGTCGAAGCGCCTCGGGGATGTGCAAGGGCTGGTCAGCCCTTGTGTGCGCTGTCACAGCTGCTAGCATTCCGCGCATTAGGCCCATCAGGTGCACGCATGCATTAGGCCCATCAGGTGCACGCATGCATTTCTACTGCTAGCTGCACTGGTGGCAGACCATGCATGGTGGCTTGTCTCGAGCCTGTAAGCAGGAGCGAGGGACGCACTGCTGCACCCTGAGCGCTTGCTCGCTGTGAGCGCGCGCACGCCCCTTCCGAGCGTGCAACCCAGGCCAGTCAGCGCCTTTGCACATGCGCCGCTCCTCACCAGCGCACACGCAGCGTCCGCCGGCCTGCCGATCGCGGCAGGCTGGCGCCGAAGCGCGCAAGCCCGGCTCAGTTCGCGAGGGGTGCGAGCCGCACGCGCTCTCAAGCGCGCAGCATGCTGCAGCGTCCGCAACCCAAACCCTAGCCCAGCTCGGTGCGCGGGAAGTGGCTGCCGAGCGCGCGCTTGCGCGCGCGCGCCACGTGCTCCAGCAGCCCGTGCGTGCCGAAGCGCTCCGCGACGGCCAGCGTCTCGCGGTCCGTGATCGGCTCCGTCAGCCTGGCGCACGCGCAGGCCCCCCCTCCGCTCGCAGGCTGCTCGGTAGCTGCCGCCAGCGCAGGGCGGGCGCATGGACACCAGGCATGCACGGCGCCGCCGACCTGGCGGCGCAGTCACAGCGCTCTACGCTGATAGTGCTTACGCGGCGCGAGGAGCCCTGCAGGCTGCAGCACAGGCGCCTGTGATGGAGGCAGCGGCAGGTGCCGGGCCGCCCGCCGCTGCCGGCGCGCTGGTCGCCACGCCCAGCCCACAAATCTATAAGCCGCGCTTGGTGGCGCGCGGCTTCTGCACAGCGCGGCGCGCAGCCTCGGCAGAGGCCGTGGCGCGCACGCCTAGCGCGGAGGCGCACGCGCTCGTGCTGCCGCAGTGGGGCACTTACACGTTGGACTTGCGGCATCGGGAGCTCAGCCTGTCCAAGGCAGACGTCAGCATGGTCAAAGAGGAGCGAGGTATGCAGCACAAGGCGCTGCTCACGGGGCCGCCCGCCGCGGCCGGCGCTCTGGTCGCCACGGTGGGCGGCATGGTGAGCAGCGTGCTGTGCTGCGTGGCCCGCTCCCCTTTCACCATCTGACCTCGGCCTTGGGCGAGGCTGAAGCCAAGCCACAGCAAGCCCAACGTGTAGGCGCCCCACTGCGGCAGCACGAGCGCGAGCGCCCCGCGCTAGGCGTGCGCGCCACGGCCTCTTTCACGGCTGCGCGCCACGTGCCTCCAGCACGCCTGCGCGGACGCAGCCGGGCAGGGGCGCGCCGGGCGGCCGGCGACACGAGCGCCTCGAGGTCCGCCGAAGGCGTCAGGCGCGGCACGAGCGCGCCGGGCTCGCGGCCGCGGTATGCGCGCTGGACGCGCGCCTCTATGTTGTCCAGCACCTCGCGGTACCTGCCGGGCATGTTCCCCGTCGGCGCGGCGCATGCCTGGTGCGCCCGCGCTGGCAGAGCAGCGCGGCGCTCCGCGCTTTTGCTACCCTGGCAGCGTCACCCCAGTCAGCGCTGCGTGTTAGTCCCTAGAAAGTGAATGCCACAGGGGCTGCCCAGAGGAGCTGCCGCGCGCCGGGCACGCCCTGCGGCTCTGCGCGCGGCCGCGCGGCGGGCCTGGAGCCGGCCGGGAGGCGCCGGCCGCCTGCCGGCAGGGCCGCCCCGGGCGCAGCAGCTTGGCCGGCCAGGAGCTACCCCCAGGCGCCCCGGGCGCAGCAGCCTGCCCCGCGGCGGGCGGGCGCGCGCACCGCGGCTCTGGGCGCAGCAGCTTGGCGGGCCAGGAGTCGGCCGGAAAGACGACGCCGGTGGCCTGCAGACCGAGCAGGTCGCGCCGCAGCGCGGCCAGCTGCTGCGTCTCCGCATGCGACAGCATGTTGCGCAGCGCCGCGCAGCCGGACAGCGCCGAGGACGCGCTGAACGCCTGCGCGCCGGCCGGGCCATGGGGCGCCGGGCGCGGGCGCCCGGAATGGATGCCTCGGCACACCACTGCCTGGTGTTATCAGGCGCTGAGCACCGGCGTGCCGGCCAGGCCTTGGCGCGCCAGGAGCCCGGGTGTCAAGGCGAGGACGCCATAGCACACCCCTGGCTACCAGTGTTAGCCGCTGAGCGCCTGCCACGCCCAAGGCGCCGTGCGCCGGGCCGGGTCTGAGACATGCATGGACCAGGGCCTAGAACATGCATGGACGGGGCGCTGGCCGGGCGGCGCGCCTTGTACCCGCAGTAGTACAGCGGCAGGTTGGGCACGGGCGTCGCCAGCAGCGGCAGCAGCGGGATGCACGCCAGGCCGTAGGTCCACTGCGCACGGCCGGCGCGCCCCGTGTCAGGCTCTGATGCCCCTTGCGCCGCTCGCGCCGCGCGCGGACCGATATGCCCCGCGCGCCGGTCAGGCAGCCCGTGCGCGCCCCGGGAGCGAGCCCATGCCGCCCGCTCCTGTGCTGGCTTGGGACCCAGCAAACTGGCTGCGACACACGCGCAGCGACGCATGCAAGACCCTGTCCATGCATGCAGCTCTCCCTGCGCGTGTTGAGAACAACAACCAGCTGCGCAGGCACCCTGCCGAGCCAGCCGCAAGGCTCTGGGTACCCGGGGGCGCACCAGGCGCCTGCGTATGCGGCCCTGCTGGTCCTTCAGGAGCAGACGCAGCCGCCGCCGCACCAGCCGCGCCTGGAAGGAGCTCTGCGTCGGGCCGCATGACAGCGTATCATCTCTGCATGTTGACACAGCAGCATGGTGCTGCTCACAGTCACTGCAAGCCTGTCTCGTCTCACGTCACAGTTAGGCGCATGGAGCTGCCAGTCAATTTTGCACCTGCCGTGTTGAATGGCCTCTACGCTGCACGAGCCTGAGCACGAGCCATCGAGCGCCCTGGCAGTGTCACAGCAGGAGTCGGGAGTGTGCGCCCAGCCGCGGAGACTGCGCGGCACTGCCGCCTGAGCTGGCCGCCTTTCCTGCCATGCGGGCGCCAAGCTTGGCAGCGCCTGCCGAATCCCCAGGACAGGGCAGGGCTGAGGTTCCCGGGGCCCGGCGGGCGGGGGCGGGTACCGGGAAGACGAGCTCCAGGCTGTCCGGCTCGGTCGGCACGCCCTTCAGGAAGGACTCCTCCGGGTCCTCCCGCGACAGCACGCCCTGCGCCAGCCTGCGCGCGCGCGGGCGCACGCCTGCAGGCTGACCATGGTGGCACGCTGATAACCATCTCCACCTTGTGCGTCATGTTGTTGCGCACCGGGTAGCCCGTCGCCAGCTGGATGCTGGTGGTGTACGAGTATTAGTTGCTGTGCGGGTGGAACAGCCACGTAATTCCGTCAGACAGCTTGTTGGCGAAGGTTTCAAAGGCGGCACCACTAAGGAGAAGCCTGACATTCTGACGGCGGCGTCAAGGAATATCAACAACATGTCTGACGGAGTTACGTGGCTGTTCCACCCGCACAGCAACGAGTACTCGTACACCACCAGCACCCAGCTGGCGACGGGCTACCCGGTGCGCAACAACATGACGCACAAGGTGGAGATGGTTATCAGCGAGGAGTCGACAAGCGCCCTGACGATTCACGATGCTATGTTTGCACAGTCTATGGGGCTGGAAGTGGACTACGGCCAGGTGCCGCGCTGCTCACGGCGGTCATGCTCAGCCTCCGCGAGCCTTGCACGGCAAACTAGGACGCCTGGATACCCGAGCCTCGGCGCAAGCGGCCGGCAGGCAGGCGCCCGCAGGCAGCGGCGGGCGGGGCGGGGGCGCAGGGCACCTGTACAACCAATGCTTGAAGGTGCCCTGCTTGGCGTCCTGCAGGTTGCGCCACTGCGCCAGCAGCTTGGTGTGCACCTGGGCGAGCAGGGACGCCGCTGACGCTGGGCCCTGCTCACACCTCCTGCACTGGCTCCTGACTTCTGAAGAAGCGACCACACGACCAGCGGAAGAGCCGCACTGGGAACAAGGCCACCTGACAAACCTCATCAAGCTGTGTGTGTCAACGTTCACATCGCAGGTGACCTGCGGGCCACCAAAACACACAGCCTGACAGCACACGCCAAGCTTCAACACTGCTGCACTGTCTTTGCTCTGCACACACGCTCACAGAAAACAAGGGGCGGCGGCGCGCCTTCTTAGACAGGGACGATGTGAAAGCAGACACCCGCTCCTCCAAGTTGCGGCCCTTGCTCCACTCCAGCGCAGGCTGCACAGCCGCCGCGGCGCCGTGCGCCTCCTCCCTCCAGGCATGGTACAGCCAATAGTTTCTGTAGATGGGGAAGATCAGGACGCGGACATTCTGGGACGGCACAGACATACAATGCCGCAGCCGACACTCAGCTTTCTATTCTTACACCTGTCTCCTCCAGACCTATGACCGGATCAACAGGGAGACAAGAAACTTGCGCAGCACGCCTTTGATGCAGCATATGCTGCTGCAGGTGCAACTAGCAGGCTTCCTTCCTTGAACAGACACAGAGGCAGAACAACGCTTCGTACTCCCTGACTTGAACAGGTGCCTCGCACTCCATTTCCGGACTGTGCGATGGCTGATGGACACTCGCGAGAACAGATAGGGTCAAATGACCTAGCCACAGAGCAGATGGCAGGCAGGCAGGACGACTCAGCAGAGAGTGACAGAGCGGCGACTGTACAGCCTGCTTACTCCTGTGTGGACCACAACGCTACCCAGCAGGTAATGAGGACGCTGCCGCTGCACGCGCCAACCGCCAGCCGCGCTGGCGCACCTGCGGGGCTACAGCACCAAGCCCAGGTGCCGCGTCCGTCCAGCGTCTGCCGCTTTGCTGTGTTCCTTCCACCATTCGTGCACCCTTTGGCGAGTTCCGAAGCACAAGCGGACAGCGCTCTGTATCCAACGCACGGCGCTGCGCTTATCAGGTCGGCCCCAGTCACACATATGCTGGCGCCAGAGCTGCGCAGCAGACGTGCCGCAGGCCGGTCGCAGCTTCGCCGCTGTGCTATCCGCAGGTCCGCTCGCGTCCGCCTCTGGACTGCGCTCTTCTTGCACCTGGGCGCAGCTGCCTCTCTGCTAGTTTTGTTGTGTTAACAAACAAGAGCCATGGTTGGCCACACGCGCGTATCAAAGCGACGTTGGATGTCTGGCAGGCGCGCCGCGCGGTGCAGCCGGTGCGCTGTGGCGAGTCACAGGGCAGCCCCAGCATCACCAAGAAGCGCACAACCGGTCCTCCGTTCCTGCCGCCGATCACACCAAACGTGCGCTGCCCCTTGCCAAGACGCATTTTGCGCACCGCTCCGCTTCTTGAGCGGGGCCCAAGGGCTGCTCTTGCAGCGCCCCTTGCATGGCAGCCCCTGTGCGAGCGAGCAATTTATGGTGTGTCGAAGGCTCTGGGGTGTCGAGCAGCTCCTGCCTGGTAGTGTTTTTGGAAGCTCACGTGTCTTCAGACGAGTCCCTTACTCTCCCGTGAAGTGTTGCTGGGATGGCCTCGGTCGTCGTCGAGGATTATGGCTGCCTCCAACCTGGAGACTCCTGCAGCCGTGTGCGGCTCAGCGTCACTGCTGCGCTCGTGCAAAGCGCAACCTGACTGTTGTTGTGCTGCAAGAGGAGCGGCAAGAGCACACTTTTGCTGAGCGCAGGAGGGCGGCGGCGGCGGCGGCGGCGGATGGGACAAGATTGTACGCAACGTGGCCGTCAACGCAGCGCTGCTCGGGCTGTACTTCTTCGTTGACAGCGGCGGCGGCGACGGCGGCTTCTTTGGCGGCGGCGGCGGGGGCGGCGGAGGCGGAGGAGGTGGCGGCGGGGGCGGCGGCGGCGGCGGCGGCGGCGGCCCCGACGGCAACAGCATGCGCCCTCAGCGCCCGGAGATCACGTGCCGCGACCTGGACTCGGTGCGCCGCGGTGTCCCTGCCGTGGGGCGGCGCAGTTGATGAGAGCTTGCAGCCCTGCCTGCCTGGCGCTGGGGCCTCACTCACTGCGTGTATCTTGTGTGCGTGCGCGTGCCCCGTGTGAGCTGCGACCATGCGCATGCAGGACGACGAGGAGGACAAAGTGAAGCGCGCGCGGCCGGCGGGCAAGCGGCGCCGCAAGCGCGTCAAGGCCGCTGTCTGAGACGCGCGGGAGCCCGCCGCCGCGCGCCTGGCTCAAGGCCACAGCAGCGCTTGCGGCGTCTGCTGCAAGCCCGCCCCTTCACAGGCGCCTTCCGGCTCGCCAGCAGCCGACCTGCGCGACCTTGCGCCAGCTCGCACTGCGCGCGTCGCGCTGCTGCGCGGGCGTGCAGAGGAAGTGCCTGGCGCATGGGCTTGCGTTGTGCAGGGAACGCCAGACACGCCGTGTTTTTGGACGAAACTTGCTGATAGTGACCTTGTGATGTTTTTGCACCTGCGTTCTTGCTGCGTGTGCCCCTGCAACTCGCTGCTCTGGGGCGCTTGGAACTGCCTTTTATTCTTGTAACCATGTTCCGAGTCCTCGCTGTGTGCGGTCATCCAGATGTGTGGTCGCACCAACCTGCATGCATTGCAGACTCGTTTTGAAACCAATTCTATCTCACAACCAGGTTCCCCGTATGGCACGGAAGAGTAGGGTACGGTCGCGCATCCCTAGCTCGCTCCAGATAACATTGCTGATTGACCTCCTGCTCTCCGCTCACAGCTCACAGCTAGCAAGACAGGCACAGCAGAGCAGGCACGATGTCCGCCGCCATGCTGCAGG
>JAABUP010009029.1_pt1 | contig 12448 bp, 19 predicted proteins | sample 5559201 | NCBI WGS metagenome assembly JAABUP01 (sample SAMN10711887, study PRJNA513373) | rock metagenome | isolation source: Antarctica rocks | place: Antarctica | reverse complement strand
GGTAACGCGGGGTATGTATCAAAAATGAAAATCACGCTAAAAAATGAGACTTGACCGCAATTTCATATACGCGCTAATAATTGCAGTATTAAGTCGATTTAAACAAAGAAAATCAAACAGTAGAATAAGACGATGCTGTACATTCAGATTGTCTACTTTTTTCTTTATTTAAAATATGATTTGATGGATTTGAAGGAAGAGTCCCTGGGGGGCGCGACAAATGCGACGCCAAGAAAATGCAAGCTTTCTGCATACGCTAACTGGAATTTGACCTCGAAGATAATGCAGAATATGTACGCAAAACTTCTTTGTCTCTTCGAGCATTCGAGGCGAACGATACGCCCAGGTACTGTTCTTGAATGCTAAAAGGTGCAGTCTTAGGCTTCACCTGAATTTCTGTTTTGCATGTTCTTGGGCATCTTTCGCAACAAATTTTCTTTGACTCCATCTATCCATCTTATCGCAAGCCGCATCCCAATCAGTGGTCCATTCCGGATAGAACGGTGCATAGCCCAGGAGGCCTCCAATCCATCTACCAACAACGACTCCGAGACAGTAGCCTAAAAAGGCCCTGAACGGTACCCATCTTGACAGCGAGAGGTACGTACTCGAGGCATCGAACATCTAAGAAGAACAGGTCTAATGCATTAGCTTCGTGAGCTGCGACAAATAGGGTTAGACGTTGAATTAGAAGTTACCAATGTCTGCATACCGAGAGCACCTGTATAACGTCCAGCTTTTGTCCCCGCTGAAAGACATCTTCCTGGTATCCATACCAATTCTCAAAGAATCCCAGATCCATCGCTAGCCCTCCTTCCCCATCGCCGCCAGATATCTGAAACGTTACCTCATCAAGCCCTATGCCTGGTGTGTTGTACATGACATGATGTGTCCCAGGTCTAATCACCACTTCTCCGTCCTCTGGCGTGCAGTGTCGTGGGATATCATCGAAGTCAATTGTCAGCGCTCCTTTCAAGATTTTGAAGGATTCCCACTGCGAAGTGTGAAAGTGTGGGGGAGGCTTCCGGCCCGTCTCGGTCAGTTGCTTGTAGATGCCAAGGTCAGGGCGCATGGTGACTTCAAAGAGGAATTCGCGGCCGGGCGGACATGGCAAGACATCGACAACAATGGCACCGTCGAATCTGTGATTCAGTCAGTCAGCGTCATACAGGTGGCCATGAAGAGCAAATTGCGTACTTGCTGATCGGGTTTTGTCCTGCTGTGAAGGTCTGGGGCTTTGCTGGCGCCATTGGGAGCAAGCCCTAGCAATGGGCACCGAACATGGTGCTGATGGGGGGCCAGCACAGGATTTATTATTCTTCTCAGCCGCGGGATGGGCTGTACGCCGGGATCGTTGAGAACATGGATTGTGACCGAGGTGCTCGTGTCACTTGATTACCTTGGCCACTACCGTACGGAGTAGTGATCAGCTTGATCATGATGTATCTTAGCATGGATTCCCTTGAATACTTAATGATGGGTCTCCCCCACCCTTGGAGCAGCGTGCGAGACTGACGCCTAAAGTCTTGATTTGCGCTAGTACTCAATGCCACATACAGTAGAAGCTCGGGGTCAGCCCCATGAAATTGCCCCTAGAAGCTCACCATACTGTCGATGGCCCTGGAAATCCCTCAAAGGCACCCTCAAATAGTTCTATGTACATAGAGCCAGTGTGGTAAGCGCTGAAGCTCTGGGTCACTTTCAGGGGCTGCCTGACCTAGAACTAGGCCGCTATATGTAGGTACATCTTTCATATACATACCGCTCATTTAGGAATTTGCAATATCGGAACTCTAACAGCGGCGAGAATGGCTTAGGGAATTGATGTAGAAGCACGCATATATGTAGGGCACTCAGGGCGAATGTAGATGTTCAAATTACAATGGCTCCCCATCGCCAAAGCCGGAGTCCCCATTGCAGATTCCTCCTCCGAATAGAGATCCTCGATGGGCCAATCGTGATAGGGATAATCCTGTAAGACGGATAGTCATGGAAGAACTAGCTCGTCAACCTAGCATTGCAAGTCCATTGCCTCGACGAGCAAAACCGAGGCATGTAAGACCTACTCCAAGATCCAAAGCCAATATCACCACCACCAACCACCCCCCGGTTCCCCGTTCGCCCCAACTACTTTCCATCCCGCCCACAATTTGAAGTTCGTGCGATTTTCCTCTGAGTGCCACGGATCTCATGGCTGACCCTTACCCCAGGATCCTCTCTGATAAAAAGCTGAAGACTGATTACCTCATGTATGAAGTCATGAATACAAGCTCTGGTGACCGAGAAGTTCACAACAGAGGTCGCTCCATCAGCTCTGCCTCAATCACACTCTCCGCACCCTCGCTTACAGGCCAGATATTGGTAATTCTGAAACCGGCCGACTCCAACAAGTTATGCCACTGCGTTCTCGTTCGTTCCATGCCGGTCAACTGCGTCATCATCGCTATATCCATACCAGCAACGAAGAAAGGTGCCTTGGTCTCTGGCACTACCATGTCGACAACCAAAATTTTGGAGTACCCTTTCTCCATCGCTGACGCCTGGTTGATGACGAGTCTTCTACAATGCTCATCGTCCCAATCGTGAAGGATGCAACGGAGGAAATAGGCTCGCGCGCCTGTTGTTCATCAGCTGAATGATACAAACGAGACCATGGAGGAGCTCACCTTGGATGGGTTGAGGGGTGAAGAAGTCATAGGCGATTAGCTCGATGCCATTATGGTCATCAACATCAGCAACCACTTCAGGCAAATCTTCGAGAATAAGACGTCCCTGGTTGGCGCCAATACGATCTTTGACATCTCGCAGGTCATGACCCTTGCCTCCGGCGATATCCACGAGGAATACAGCCTCTGTACCATCCTTCAGATCTTTCACGAGCCGTTTCTTGAGGGGGTAAACATCTACCCAGCACCCTCGCCCTTCCTGCTGACCCTCCATGAAGATATTGAAGGAGTGCCCTCGTACAGGGTTCTTTTTGAAATAATCCCATTGTATCATTCCGAATTTTTCCCCGAAGGGTCCTGTGGCTGGGTCCGTTGGGACTCGGTACCCATTCCTGATGAGATATCTGGGGAGGCTGGCCCAGACTGGCAAGCCTTCCTCGGCACTGCATAACACATTCAGCCAACTGTAGACATGGCTAAGAAAGCGACTTCTCACAAGTGTATCAGGCCATGATATATCTTTGGAATCGTCAGTGCTCTGGTGACAGCAGTAGCACCGTATGTCTGCGGACCCTTTTCATCGACAATTCCGGCCGCTGTGAGGACTCTCATTAGACGTACTACAAGTACCATCAGTATCAATACACTGATTAAGTGGGTATGGGTAACGGAATACTTACCTATGAGTAACTCTTCAGCACCTGTCATCGTGGCGAGCTCTGCAGCTGTGGTTGGAGAGTCTGCCGTAGCCAATGCATTGAACCAACCTCCTTCTATTGCAATTCGTGCTACAGGCATGTGCTGTGCCTGCCGATCGTATCTAAAATCAGCGTCCTTAGATCTTCAGGTATTGAATGAGAACTCGTTCCAAACAGACCTGGAATATGATTTTTCGAACAGCATCGACAGGGGCGTCCATGGCTCCAGTGAGCTGGTATGCAGCCCGCTGCACCCGTTTCCTAGCGTTATCATTTTGAAAGATATCAGGCGGCAGTTCCTTGACAGCTTCAATTATCTCCTTGACAAGGCTATCAACATATGGGTTGGGGGAGAAAGACATGTTATTGCCGACCGTATCGGGTACTGATGCCCGTCCGCTGGGAGGATGTCGCGCAGTCAATCTAGCTGTCATTCACATCGCTGTGAATAAAATACAGATTAGGCCACAGCATGGCGTTGCGTACTCGTGCGGTGGGAAGGATAGGTCTTGGGCCAATTTCAGCATGATTTGCGATCAGCTAGTTTCAGAGACTATCTCGATGGCTGTCTTCAACGACTGGATCAAGGAAGGGATTCTTTCGCCGACGATGGAAAGTGAAGATGTCAAGACTAAGTCGAAAGGGATTCCCCGGAGGCAAGATGCTTATGGGCTGCATCTCGCTACCTCCCATGTTGAGGAACCAGGTCATTGCGATCTACTGGCGGGCAAGCATCCTCAGGATTTGCCTCATTCTCAGCCACTGATCGTACGGGACCTTGGTAGAGCATATTTTGGTATTACCGTATAATCCTCAGCGCCGCATGTAGCGGGCATCCAACGGACTCGACCCCAATCGGGCACCTCCGCTTCACGTTATCGCAACAAAAGCGCCCAACCCTCCATGGTACACTACCAATGGCTCGCCCTGGAGCACGGCTGTAAACCGACAGCTACTTGAATTGCAGAAAGCCACCTGCAGCTCAAGGCGTACAGCACTGTACGACACCGCTGGTCTCGGAGCGTGCGAGTCGCTACGTTACATACGTATCAGTGGATGCTGTACGAGTGTTCGGCGCGCGGAGCTACCGGATACTTGCATAGAGTGGGCCGTGGCATTTGCGCCATCTTGTCAAAATGGAGAGGCTTTCAAGGTATCCCTACACTATGAGTCCCACACGCATTGGTTTTATCAGGCCCATGGCGGGCAACTTGATTTCAGCTACATCCTCGCTGTAACATCCACTCCCCAATAATTCAAATGAGAAAATAAGATGTGATTGATTGGCACATTGAACCATCCCTATACTTTTGAAAGCAAGAATCCATCGTTTTGCAGGGTCTGAAAAATCTGACCGGGATCATATTTCAGCGACGCAGCCTTCAGCTTCGCAATATTGTCCGCGCCGTAGAAGGCAATTGGGTTTTGGTCTCTCGAACAATCGTTCATGTACAAGAATGGGATGTACGAACCCCTTTGCTTTCCGAGTTCCTTCCACTTCTCGGTCGTGGCGATGGGTGCTGCCCGAACGGTATCATCATTGTTTGCGCCTTCCCAATCCACGAGAGTCGTCCACCCTGCATACGTATGTTAGCCGCAGTACATCAAGTTTCGATCAGAAATATAGTGATGTTCACATTGGTGGTCAAATTGAGGTAGCCCCATTGGATTCCCACCTCTAGCAATGCCTGCTGCAGCCATATTAGACGTAACGGGCTGGAGTGTGAAAGTCATGTTTGCTCCAGTGGCGGCCCGAGCGGAAACTGCCTGTCCTCGCCAGAACGTATAAACGTCCTTATAGAGTGTTGCATCGATCTTGGTGGCCGTGGCGCGATAATCGTGACTTCGGGATTGTCATTGCCCAAGATCAAAAGTTGAGATAGGGGAGATCTTACCGTGCAGGGAGATTCGAGAATGTGGCTCCTAAAATGTGAGTGAGGGTGTTGACAGTGCCATTCGTTGGGGGTACAGCAACAAATGCGGGCGACAGCTTGTAGAATGGAGCAAACGCTGCCGGCTCGTCGGCAAGTGCGGAATATATCAACCCTACGGTGGTAGTCTCGAGTCCGATAACAAGAGCTACTGTTGACTTCAAGTCCGATGCACCGTTCTCTTGCCATTGTGCAAAAGCATCGATTACGGCGGGGACTTGATCGGTCGTATATACCGACACCTGGTACCAGACACTACTCACTGGGATTGTGTAGAGGTCAAATCGTGTAACGATTCCTGTGACGTCTTAGATTCGCAAGCCTATGACGGTAAAGCGCACAGAGAGTTACCGAAGTTTGGCCCTCCCCCTTTCAGAGCGAAAAAAAGATCACTGTTCTGTTGCGCGTTTGCATCTGTGATCGTGCCATCTGCCAAGACAACCTGCCATAGGATTTAGCAATTTCCAAGTTCGACCGTTGGCGTATTTAGTACCTCAAAGTTCTTGGCATTATCGGCAGCCAGACCGTACTCCCCCGAAAAGTGGAAGAACCCACCTGGGAGGTTACTGATTAGCACTCCGCAGAACAATCGACTGGGTAAGCTCGAACCTCCGAGTATGAGTCCTGCGACGCCCACATGTGGAATGCGGCCTCCAATAACGCTCACGCCGTACGGGTCTAAGGCGTCGTAGACGTTGCCCCATCGAAGACCGGGTCCCAAGCTCACGAAAGATTTATCCGGACTAATGCTGAACTGGTTGATCCTCTGCAAATCAATGAGGATACCTGTATTGTCGATACTGGAGAAGCCAGGATTCGGAGAGTGACCGCCGCTATGGACAGAGAATTTTGCTTGGCAAAAGCTGACAATCCGCAGAGCCTTGGATACCTCTGAAGTCGATGCTGGAAGCAACACGCATGATGGAGTTTCCCAGCATGATTCAGACCTTGATCACCGTGGTCAGCATGACGATTCGGAAGTTTGAAGCATCAAGGGCGACGGACCAGTTTGAATCGACCTTGGTCTGGTTAACAGGTGTTATCTCTACAGATTCAGCTTCCAGAGCTGCTTGGGCTACTAAGCACGCGAGCCCAATCGCGTTGTACGTAGTTTTGCCATTGCCATCACGGGCGGCCCGAAGTTTGCTTACCAGAGCTTGCGCCGGAGACGAAGCAAGCTGAAGGGATTGGATAAACGCTTCGATGTTTGCTTGGGTCTGCATAGTAGCTCGGGCGTGGATGTCAATTTGATGAGCAGGAGAAGATGCGGGGAAGGTAACGCCAACGCATAGAAGACGAATAATTATGGAAAGGGAAGCCAACATTGCAAGGTAGAACAAGGGTGAATGGCACAGGCGAGGAATGACATGTGATCGAGTACCTTACGTCGCACCGCCTCAAGCTAATCAGTGGGTGTTCGGTGTTCACGCAAAGATGGGATCACTTGATGCAGTGCAACGACAAGTCGTCTTCGTATATCTGTCTGGGTTTGATGCAGCCGCATTCCTTTTAAGTCGATGCAGGGTGAACGACGGGACCTCAATCAGTCCCATGATCTGCAAACATAAGAGGCGCAAGTTACGAGTACTCGTATGCACGGGGTTTCCGCGCACTCTAACCTAGAAAGGTTAGCTGTAGATAGTATCGGGTTTAGCGTACTTAAAAGGGCACTAATATACTTAGTCATAGTTAGCGTGCGCGGAACCCCAGTGTGCGCGGAAACCCCGTGCATCCGAGTAGTGCCCGCAGGTAGACATTAGGTATCCGTAGCCCCCACTAGCGTCGAAGCTGTGCCGTAGCACAAGTAGATACCGAGCCCACCAATTACTGTAAAATTAGGACATGCTTTATTATTGAGGACGTACAGTAAAACCAAAATTACGATAATACTGAGTTTGCGTTCATATGTGTAATCTGAATTTATGTCGCCCGCCATCCATCTTTTATGGTACACCTTTTTCTCCAAGCTGTTGCAAAAAGGCCGAAAACAATTATAACTACCATGCATGCATTTAGCCCGTCTCAGTCAGTCTGCCAGTAGGGCTCTTCCTCACCTTCTTTCCCCATCTCTTCAGTACCCTTCATGCTGCAATTACCCGATAAAACTGTCTAGAATCTTCTACCGTATAAGTTTTGTCCTAACGATCAATACCCCGGATACCGTAGTAAACGCTATTCGTTCTAAGATGTATGATTCCTGGTCTTGTAAGAAGCTCACATAGAGGCTGTGTAATTGAATCACCAAGAGGTTACCATACTCGTAGAGGTGGTATCATGCAGAACGAGATTACCTTTCTGGATTGGTGTTGCTGACATCTGTCTGACATGCATATGACATACATACCGTAAGGTACCTAGGATGATAAATAACCTTTCGGAAGAGGAAGATTGCTGACATGCCTGGGATATACGCCGCGTGATGCTAAATCAATGCCCCGATACTACCCCACCTTACTGAAGAGGAAGATTACCGACATGCATGGGATAGATATATGCAGTACGGAGTATAGTGAACAATCAATGCCTCAGCCTCAATACCACCTGAAATCTGCAGAGGGAGAGGAAGAGGAAGAGGCAGGCTCACAATAGTGATCCTGTCAGGCTACTACTACCTTACGTAGATCACTTTAGAGTACCGATTGCCATACACTCTGCTCCGTATGGGCTCACTGCCCTTGATGCGCTACAGCACCCAGCAGTAGAAATAACAAGGCTGCGATGCAACCAAGGTCCAAAATAATCCCCCAACCCCAGGTCACATGTATCAGTTCGTGCACATGCAGGATACCTGTACAACATTCACCGCTCCTCAGCGAATTCGCCCGGAACGGAAATGGAAACGAAAACGGCAATCTGACCGGCAGCCCTCCTTTAGTGGCTCCCCTACCTCCGGCTCGTTTGAACCTCCCTGAATGACGGACTGTAAGAGAATCAAAGTAGGACCTGGTGTTCGACTGGAATCGAGGCTCTGTTGATCTTGTCTCTGTCATTCTCAAGTGCTGCTTGCGCTGTCTCATTGATCTGTCAACAGTATGGCGACGGCTTCATTGCAGCAGCATCTCCTACCACCGCCTACCGCCGTTGACAACATCCACAAAGTCTACTCAATCGCCATAACTTGTGCTGTACTTGGAGTGTTCGCCAGTCTTGTTGTCCTCTTGCGCCTCGGGCTGAGGATACGCGCCCGCGCATTCGGGCGCGATGATTGGGCCGTTATTCCCGCTCTGGTAAGCCATTGATGAATCAATCGAAAAGCCTCTCCATCTTTGACCCTTTGATCCAGCTGTTATACATCGGCTGGACTGCAATGGCCACCTACGTCAACCTCCATGCTGGGGTTGGCAAACCACTCTGGGAGATCACGGTGGAGGAATACTCAGTTTGGTTCAAGGTTTGTCTCCGGTTCAGGGACGGGCGATGATCCCCACGAGGTGTATACTGCGAGGAGCAAGCCCATTGAGCTAGACTGAATGGTTCGAATTCCTAGGGCATTCTTGGATCCGCCTGGCTCTACCCAGCAATGACAGGTGCAATCCGAATCTCCATCCTCTTTTTCTACTATCGCGTCTTCGTGACACCGCAAGCACGTTTGAAGTTGGTGATCCAGGCCCTACTCGCCCTCCAGATCGTCTACCTGGTGGTATACTCCGTCCTGCCAGCCTTTATGTGCCGCCCACTGTACAAGGCCTGGCACCCACTGGAACGGGAACTGTACTGCAACGACTGGTACTATTACCACCTACAAGTGGCCTTATACAGCACTAGCATGGCCTTCGACATTATCCTACTAATTCTCCCACTCTACCCAGTTTGGAAGCTCCAAATGCCCGTCAAGCGGCGCTTGAGCGTCGCTTTCGTTTTCATGCTAGGAGCAGCGTACGTCCCGCTGCACCTAAGCGCCAAAATCATTCAAATATTGACTTTATCGTAGCGCGAGTATTTGCGCCGCATACAAGCTAGCGGTCTTCGTCATCGAAATGGCGCGCTACACCGATATCAACCCAAGATGTAAGTTCTGTTCCGCGCAAATTCACTCGGGCCCCGCAGCTATTCAAACCACGAACCTAGGGCTCCAATATGAAATGAGTATGCTTATTCCCCCCCAATTTGACACCTACGGAAGGACATTTTGGATACCCTCCCAAGTCGAGCCGACTGTCGCCCTCATCGGCACCTCCCTACCGGCAATCCGTCAGCCTCTGATCTCCATCACATTCAAAGTCTGGAGCCAGATATCGTTCACCTCGGCTACACACCCCACGAAGCCGGGTAGCAAAGTCAATGGCGTAGCTGTGCGCTCCGCCTCGCAGCGCTCAAGGCCGTTGATCGTGTCGGGCCCCAAGCCAAGCACGACCAGCAGCGAATCCGGGCCCGCGCTATATAGGGAGTATACCGAATTGAGCGATTGGGATCATGGCGCTAAGTGAGGCAGTGGAAAGGGTTCGCAGATTCCACTGTTCTATTGGATGACATGTAACTTTTATGCGGCGTGTGAACAGGTGTTTCGAGAGCTTTGGATATTGCCGTCTGTTTTTGAGCAGCGGAAGTCAACATGGAAGGGAGATGTCATCCAGGGGAGGAATATATCGTAGACTTGGCTAAAGAACCCACACGCGTTCAGAGCAAGAGACAAGAAATCAAATATACATATACATGTAAATCTATCTGTCCATCCCGGTCGTAAAACCCAGCGTTCAGCGACCCCAAAGCACACCAAGCTAATTCATTCATTCTGGATAACCAGGTTGACTCGACCCAAACCAAAAACCGTCTCACGAAATTTGAATAGCACCCAAAGACGCGAATTCTATTTCGAAGATAACTATTGATTAGGTAACCAACCCATGCGCCGACACCACCGCATATGTACACTCAAGGAAGCTTGAACCCCCCCCTCACGAGCCTCTGAAACACCGAGTCCGCATCATACCGAGTCCGCACCACCCCGAGCTTCTCCACGCTCTCCGCGCCATAATGCGCAATAACCCGCTGGTCATAACTAGCGTCATTCATGAATCGATACCGCAAATAATTCCCGTTCCCTCGGGTGGCATCTTCGATCCTCGAATGGATCCTCCGCGCGGCATCGTGGGCTTTCTCGTCTCCGTCACGGAACCAATGTCCCACATCGAGGACGAGCCAGGTCTGATTGACGGCTTCGAGGCCCAGGGCGTTGGTGCCGCGGGCATGGCCCGCGAGGACGGCGCTCGCGGAAATGGGCTGCACGCCCAGGGCTAGGGAGCCGGACGTGAGGGATTTTATTTCCTGGAGCTCGGGAGCCGTGCTCACGATGGAGGCTATTTCTTGGTAGAGGGAGGCGTTGGGTGTGAAGCTTGTGGCGAACCAGTCGAATCTGCCACGGGCGTATTTCAATACTCTGCCTTTTTGGGGGGGTTGTTAATTCTACGTACCGGGGGATTGCGGGGACAAGCTGTCCGCTTAACATCTGGGTGAGGGTTTGGATTTTAGTGTTGTCACTGGTGGTTGGTATAGGGTAGAAAGGACTGAACGCGGCTGGTGATGGCTCAGGCTTGAGGTATACCATGTTCAGGATGGCGCCAACGCTGGCGTTAGTGACAAATGCCTGCATCATGACGTTCGCGTAAGGGTCTTTGTGCGGGTTGGACTGATACTCAATCATGGCGGAGAAAAGGGCAGGCAGTTCCCTGAGCGTGTAGCTTTTGATTCCACCCCAGACATCGTGAATGGGATAGGTGGAGAGAGTAAACGCTGTGACAATACCTTGGAATGTTGTCAGTGCCAATATGGGGTGTCAGAACCAAGGAGCTCTTACCAAAATTGTTGCTGCCACCTTTGAGTGCCCACCAAAGATCTGCATGGGACGTTGCATTGGCGTTGACAACGGATGCGTTTGCAAGGACAACCTGATGCGGCGTTAACTGTAATTCTCCGTGCGATTATGGAATGGACTCCGAACCTCAAAATTCACGACGTTATCGCAGACTAGGCCATAAAGATCAGAGAGATATGATAGTCCACCTGTACAATCAGCAATGCCTCCGCCGAGACACGAAAACCAGATACAGACTCACTTCCAAGCGTGAGGCCTCCCACGCCTACATCCAATACCCTTCCACCCACAACTGTAACATTGTATGGATCGAGGTGATTGTATACATTTCCCCACTTCTGTCCTGCACCGACAGTCGCTACATTTTTTGTGGCATCGTAAGTCACACCATTGAACAAAGACATATCAATTAAGACTCCGTCGTTAATATTAGCCGCGAGTGGAGAAGGCATATGGCCGCCAGAACGAATCGCAAAGTGGACATGTTGGCTGACTAGGATCGAAATTACTTGCTGAAGCTCTGGTATATCGACCGGCTGTGCAATACATGACGGATATGCCCATGCCGTTTCAGACCTGGAGATTTTTAGTTACCGATACCAGCGGATAGCGTATTCGGAAAATGATATGTACCAATTTTCGATGCACAGCGAGGCATATCGACTCTGTGAGGGCAGAACTGTAACGTTGCCGACTACTGCCTGGAGCTCCCGGCAGGCCGTCGCACTCTTGATGCCCGAAGAAGCGAATACATCTCTCGCCGAGAGGATCAAAATCCAGAAACAAGTCCGCAGTAAGCTGAGACGAGACATTTCGCTTTAACTGGAGGAAAGACATGCCATGCTCTCGGAGCATTGATATATGTAGACACTGTCTTCTGAATCCACGCCTCATCCTTGCGCACGGTAAAGTCACCCGAGACTTCGAGGCTCATCTCCAGCTATACGCTAACAGTAGGGCTCGCTGTCGTTGAGCGGTCATCATCCTGAAACAGGAAATGTAGGCAAGCAGGCTCAAATTGGAAGTTGATGGTGTAGTGCTCCCGATTGGTCGAATGTGAAAGGATACAACAGGGTTAGACAGAGGCAGTGCCACCGTGCGAGGTATTACACAAGGATACGTCCGAGCACATCAGCTGATTCCAATCTGGACGAAGGCAATGATGCGGTGCATGATCCTAGAGAAGGATTCAATCCGGTCAGTCGGAGGTATTGCACTCAACCAAGGTGTCGCACAGGGATCTGATGCAGTAAAGAGGTGCGTACTTTCGTGGAACAATTTAATAGAATTACATGGAGGCACTGCCCGTACCTTAGATATTGCATATGTATTTGTTCCAGG
>JAABUP010009003.1_pt1 | contig 12448 bp, 15 predicted proteins | sample 5559201 | NCBI WGS metagenome assembly JAABUP01 (sample SAMN10711887, study PRJNA513373) | rock metagenome | isolation source: Antarctica rocks | place: Antarctica | reverse complement strand
TTGCTCAATTCACCATTTATCAATACAAATTCATGGCCTGAAAGTGAGAATATGACTCTACTATTAGTTGTATACTCAAAGATGAGTATCTTGTTGATGACTCTAGATCTGAAAGACCTTTTGTTCTCATAGAGAAGCAGAAGAAGAACCTAGTTATGTCAGTTAAGAAGAACAGAAACAATCAAAAAAAGAGTGCTTAATGCATTGCTTTTAAGCATGATGTATTTAAATTCACTGTTCTTTGAGTTCTTCATGCAGTCAATCTGTATAAACAAAAGCTTATCACTAAGTTAAATCTCACTGCTTTTATAAAGAAAACCTGACTTCAATTTGTTCTCTGACATTAGCATTGAACCCTTAAAGACTGAAAGAATGTTACATAAACAGATGAGACAAGTATACTCTTAAAGCATCACAAAAAGGCACTTAAAATGTTAAGAACATTCAACAAGTGATTTACACCTGACTGCATAAGACTTTATTGAAATGAGATGTTAGAGTTTATGTTCTGAGGCTCATTTTTATATGACAAAAAGAGTCTGTTTCATTGCTGAAAGAAGAAGACAGCAAAGAAGAAAAAAGTGACAACAGAGTTTTTAAAATGCTGAAACAAGAAGTTAAAATCAGCTGCTAAACAGAAATAAGAACTTACTAATGAAATGAGATGACTTTAAATGAATTGAACTGTTAAAGTGAATATGAACATAGTTCATGTTACTAAGCATGTTAAGCAAGAACTCATATAAGAAAAGCTTCTTTAAACATGAAGACTCTTCAGAGATTAGTTTTGACATTAATTAAGATATATGATCTCACTTTATCATCAAATAGTCTGTGCATTGTCATATCTTACACTGTCATAAACCTGTTCTGATACCTATCTGAGATGAATAAATGTGAAACCTTACAATTTTAATCTCTTAAACCTCTCTCAGTTAACAGTCTGTTGTGTGACAATATGCAGATGAGAAGTTGATGTTATTAAAGCAACAGTCACACATCAAGTTCATCTCATTGAACTTAAAGTTGTGCAGAATCTGATGACTTTCTTGAAGAAAATTCATCTTCAGCTGATTCATCACAAACAATGCAACATGAGACTGATGATTTTGCATCTATGATACAAGGTTTAGACAATGAGTTAAAACAGACAAAAAAGAAAAGAAATCTACTTCTAAAGAAATGTCATCTTACATCTGTTCAAAGAGAGATTTAAGTGCTGCAAAGCTAAAACACTGACAAGCTGCTTATTAATGACTCTTCTGATCTGAAGACTGATTATATCTCTTTTATATCAGAGCATACTCAATTCATAGCCTTTATTAAGTGATCTGCAGAGAACTACCTCAGTGCAATGATGTTGAAGAGAAACATTTGCTCAGAGTGTTTAAACATCTATAATGAGAAGACAGTACAGACGCATCTCAACTTTGTATGCAGTGCAGAGACAGTGTTTCATCTGATGTCTGAAAACTTTCTTAAGAACAAAGCAAAGATTCTATATGTTATGCAGTTTCTGATAAGAAAATCATGAAATGCATGATACTGACATCAGAAAACTGTTTCTCTTGAGAATATCTCATGAGAGTACTTCATCAACTATCTTTTCAATCTTGTTAAAGACTCAGTGAATCATCAGTTGCATAATGCACAGACATACACTGAGACTGTACAGAAGTCAGATCAAAGTATGCACACTTTTGCAGCCTATTACAGCACTCTGAAAGTGCAGTTAATGTTATACAATGAGAAACAGCTGATAATGCATTTCTTCACAAAGCTGTGATTAGAAATCAGAAAGATATTATTAAATTATTAAGATCTTTTAAACAAGTAAGACAGCTTAATAGCTTTGACTGTGCAGCTGAAGAGCAATCTTTATACATCTAACACTACAGAGCTGAAGAAGACTTTTGATGATTCTCATTCAAGAAATACTTCAGGCTGAACATTCTCTTCTATTAATTGAAGACTATCTGAGCAGACATCATTGAGATAATGAGATAACACTGATGCAACATTAAGTTCATTTTTCTTTTATTTAAGAGCAAGGTTGAATGTAATCTGTTATCACTGTCAAGAAAAAGATCATTACTCAAGTGATTGCACAAAGTCAATGAACAACTTAAATAAGATTCACATATTCTTGATGGCTCTATCAAAAAAAGAGAATGTCACATTGAGATCTTAACCTCAACACAATGAAGAGTGAAAGTAAAGACTGTGCTCAGCATTATAGCTGAAGAGACTGTTGTTGTGAAGGTCAGTTAAGCACTGAGCATCTTTTTTCTGAATATTGATGCTAAATTTAATGTGATTAATCAGTGTTTCACTGTCACAAATGAGATAGTTAAATTGAATGCAGAGATACTACACTTTCTTCTTTTAAGTGATCACTTTATCTATTGCTATGAGACATACCTGATGAAGTACTGACTAAGAGACAGCTGAGATCAGAAACACAACTGTGAACATGTCTTCTATATCTTAAAAAAGAATGAACCTGATCTGATAATGAGTCTATCAGCTCTAAAGAAGAAATAAGTTCATATTGACTGTGAGTTGCACAGTTGACACTTCAGCATTAATTCACAGATGTTAAATCTGAAAGATCTGAAGAAATTTAAAGAGACAGCTGAGAGGTCAGTAACCTGCACTTTTCTTTGATCTATACTTAAATTGCTGACAGTATGTCTGCAAGACACTGTTACAGCATCATTTATACCTTAAACATATGCTGACTATGCTGATGTTTTCTTAAAGTTTGAAGCAAAATGTCTTTCTGCACATGAGAAGCACAATTATGTCATTGACAATAATGAGAAGAACTCTTCACACAGTTCTCTATACAATTTGTCAGACAAGAAACTTTAAGTTCTACAGAGCTATCTGAATGACACCTTACTGAAGGGTTGAATTCAGCATTCTGTTAGTTTAGCAGAGGCGTCAGTGTTATTCACCTTAAAGAAAGACAGTAGCTTGTGACTGTGTGTTGACGACTGTGAGTTAAACAATATCACTGAAAAGAATTGTCACTCATTGCTGTTGATCAGTGAAACCTTAAATCAACTAAGTGATGCTAAGATCTTTATCAAGTTAAATCTTAAAGATGTCTATCATTGTATTTGCATATGTGTCAGCAATGAGTGAAAGACAGTGTTTCACATACACTACAGTCACTTTAAATACCTGATTATGTCATTTGAGCTAGCTAATGCACCTGCAACCTTTCAAGCCTATATCAATTGAGCACTTACAGAGCATATGAACTTTATTTGTATTGTGTATTTGAATGACATTCTTATATACTCACAATTGAAAGAAGAACACAAACATCATGTATGTGAAATACTTGAGCAGTTGTGACACTACAAGCTGTTTGTCAACTTGAGAAAATGTGTTTTCTCTACTGACACTGTAGAGTTTTTGAAATTTATAGTGTCAGTCATTGAGGTGATGATGAATTCACAACAGATTGACACTATTAAAACCTGACTGACCCTCAAGACCTTTCAGAAAGTACAAGTCTTTCTAAAGTTTGTCAACTTCTATAGATGCTTTATTAAGACCTATTTGTGAATTGCAAGCTCACTTATGAGTCTATTGAAAGGCAGTAAGAATGAAAAGAAGACAGAACTCTTTGAGTGGTCAGAAGACACTGCAAAGGCATTTAACTATCTTAAGAAAGTCTTTATGACAGAATTCATTCTTGTTCACTTTAATTCAGAGCTCAAGAACTAAATGAAGACTGATGCTTTTGAACACACAGTGAGAGAAATTTACTCTCAGTTGCAGATGTCAGAGCAGTAACACTCTGTCACTTACTGATCACAGAAGCTGTTCTCAGCAGAAGAAAGTTATGAGATACATGATCTTGAGCTTTTAGTCATCATTAAGATATTTAAGCAGTGACATTACTACCTTGAGAAAAGTACTCACTCAGTGAAAGTTCTGACAGATCACAATAATCTACATGAGTTCATGAACATTAAAATGTTAAATGAACAACAGACATGATGAGCTGTAAGGCTTGCTGCCTTTGATTTTGTGATTAAGCACAGACTGAGCAAGACAAACCTTGTGAATGCACTGTCAAGACACTCAGACTACATTGAGGTCATCAGTGAAAGCATTGATAAACTCTTGTTAATGTTACAAAGAAAGTTAGCAGCTATGTCTGTAACTATGTTTAAGTTTCTGACAATTTTCAGTCATCTTAAAATAATTTATCAAGCTTGTGAAGAGCAGATTGACATGAGGTTTAAAGAATCTCAACTCAGTTAACATACACTGAGAGAACTAGAAGACAGTTAACTGTCAGTTTATTGTGAATGCAGCATAGTGAGATCACTTAATTCTGCTGCTGAAACTGCTAACTGCAGACAACTTGTTTCACATGCACTAGTCTCAGAATTGACTAGTCACAAAATGATATATGATGATGATAGTGAATTCTTTCTATTGTTAGTATGTTCTTTACAAATAAATAATTTCTTTGTTCAAGTGCAGAAAGTGACAATAGTGAAGAATAAGTAAAGTCAGAACATTAAAGATCTGTGTCACAGGTTTGCAATGAGACTGATGCTCAATTGATAATTTTTAAATATAAGAAGAATACTATGAAGAGAAAAAGAAGAGCTTCATACAAAAGCAAAAAGATAATGTGCTTTAGTCTTAAAGTCTTAATAAGCAACTAGATCATAAGATCTTAGTATGAGTTCAACTTATGACATCACCTTTTTCTTTTTCTTTAAGATTGTGCTTTAAGCCTCTGAAAAGATTGTCATACAGTTGTCAATGTTTGTTGACACATGTTTGTTCACTTCATACAGGTAAGATTTGCAGATAAAAATTTTTTCATTGCTTGTGTGATTTTCTCTGACAATTCACTTAAGCTTACTCATCAGTGAAGTGAGTTATAAATTCTCACCTCACATACAACTTCTCTTTTTCTTTCTTTTTTAACTTCTTCACTGACAACTTTCATACATGAAATCTTTCTTAATTGAATATGTCAGCACTAACTCTTGTACAACAAGCTCAGCAGCAACAATCACAACAACAATAACAATATAAGTGTCATATAGATATGTGTCTCAGAGCTGACAGCTCACAGAGTTCTCATTTTTTATGATGCATACATTGTTGTTCTTGTTCTTATGACTGTCAATGATGATTCAGTTCTTCTTATTAATCAGCAGCAGCTTGCTCTCTATACTCACTCTCATCAGACAAGAGTCATTCTCACTCTGTTTGATGACAACATTTTATTCATACAGATCTGTATCACATCAGTGCAGATGAGAACTCATCAGTCATCATACATCAACACAATTCTGATTCAGAGTCAGAGTATGTTGATTTTTGACAGTTGTACTGACTGTTAAAGACACAGTATGACATCTTTTCTGAAATGTTGTTGTATGTCAGAACATTTTAATGAGTGTTGTGACAACTGTAAGTGATCTGATCATGCTGCTCACTGCTCTGTACACAAGAATGATGAGAATGATGACAGCATTGATGAGAGTGAGTGTGTTGCTAGACTGAGACAGATTGCACTAACCTCATCACTGACAGAAACAGTATTTATTGACCTCAAGGTTTAGATACATACAACTCTTCTTTCTTCTTTGCACTATGCTTACTCAGTTGTACAGACTGTGTGTGACACTTATAGAGTCTAGTTATATAAGCTGTGTGCAATATCTGAGCAGTGTGTCTTATCTCTTTACAGTGCTCAGAACAAGTAGCTTTGATGAAATCAAGAAGGCATCATTAGTAATTAGCATAGAAATAAATCAAATAAATTCAATACTAAATCATGAACTTTATATAATTCAAATTATGTGTAAGCTGATGATGTCAACTCATATGATTAAGATCTAGCAACCTTAAGTTGCATTAACTCTCATCAGTTCATTGTCACTGTGTTCTGCAGAGCTGAGGCTGATTTTCATGTAGGTCAGCTGTAGTCAACTCATTTTATCAAATACTTCTTCTTAGATTCTCTTTTCTGTTGTATGAGCTTCTCTCTCAAAATCTCATTTATCTCAAATTCTTCTTTGTCACTCACTATTTACAGCAGAAATTGTGAGTCTGTCATACACTGAGAAGAAAGAGCATTCATGACTGCTGACTGAAGCATGACTGAGTGAAACACATTATGAATATCTGACAGTGTGTTCAGACAGAAGAAATGCAAGCTAATCTTCTTAACAATAATGTACTTAACATTCTTCACATCAAACTTCTTACATGAACAGTCTGTATGTATGTTCTTTAGATTTAGTCAGATCTTGTCTTCTTTTTTAAAGTCATAAGACTGTTATCTCTTCTGATTTATCATCTTCTTCTGTATCTGCTGAGTGACAGCCATAGTCATCTGTGCTCACTCTGTGACTTTCTTCATCTTCTGTACAATTTGATCAACTTTTTGTACTGAACTTTTTGCAGATCATACAGGTTTCAACTTCTCAAGTAGTTGTAGAGGCTTCATGTAATACTCATGAGACAAGAAGAAGAAACTCATCTCTGTTGAGACAGAGTCATGATTGTTTATGACTAGCTCAGTCATGAGAAGCAGGCTTGCTCAGTTGTTTTGACTATAATTGAAGAACATACAAATGTACAGCTCAACATTCTGATTCATCTGCTCAGTTGCTTTATCAGTTTCTGAGTGATACACTGTGAACACTCTTTGTACAATCTTCAAAAGTTGACAGACTCTCTTTCATAGACTGCTCACAAACTGAGTGTCTTAATCTAAGACTATTGCAGTAAAAAGCTCATAAGCTCAGTAGAAATGTTGTATGAATGTCTGAATCACTCATTCTGCAGTTATATTCTTGCACAGTTTCAATATTACCTTCTTGCTAAGATGATCTGTAATTATCAGAAGGGTTATACAACTCTCATTTAATAGTAGATCTACTACAAAGTCAATGAATATCTTCTCTTAAGTCTGCTTTGATACAGGTAGAGGCTTCAAGAAGCCTTGTCAGCAATCTTTTCAGCTGTTGTTTATACAGCATTTATTGCAATTTCAGCAGAATGTACAGACATTCTGTAGCATTTTGAGTCAAAAGAACTGTCATAATAAGAGAACATCAGTTACATTTCTTTCTGAGTGTTCAGTCATTGTTGAGTCATGTGTATACAGAATCAGTTCTGTACAAAGAGGTTCTGAAAAAGACACTCAGTGTCTTCTGCAAAAGAGTAGCTTTTCTTCATTGCTCAAGAAGCATTTCATTATGAATACTCTCACTTTTAAAACAGTGAAAAATGATCTCTGTTGTTCACAAATTATCTGACAAAGCTCATTGTATGACTCATCTTCTGCTTCAGCATTCACTCACATCTGTTTAAGGTTTATAGTCTCACTGAACAAGTTTTGATCTCATATGAGCACAGAGATCAGTATGTCTGCTACTGTCATTGAGACAGTCTGTATAGACCTGCTCATCATCTCAGAATGTATTATCTGCATCATATGATGTTGTACTTTATTACCTGAGAGATTCATTGACACATTCTGCTCTCATCTTAATAGAACATCTGCTCTCTCATTCTGCTTGCTTAACAAGTATAGTATGAAGAAGTTGTATTGTGACAGTATTAAAGACCACCTCATTTGTCACTCTGTAAGCTTTTTAACTGTCATAAAGTATTTCAGATTTTTGTGATCTGTACAAATCTAAAAACTTAACACACTTCTCAATTCTGTGTCTCACTCTTTCAAACATCATATGATGATCAGCATTTCTTTATCATAAATCTCATAGTTGCACTCTGCAGATGCATTCTTCTTTAAATAATAGACACAGAGCCTTCACACATCATTCATCAACTGTAACAGAATTTTATCTATGCATCAATCTGAGAAATCTGTTTTCATCACAGTTGTACATGTATGATTAAACAGAACTAGAATCAGCACTGAAATGAACATAGTTTTTAGCTTCTTAAAATCTTGATCAACTTTCTCAGTTCACTTAAAGAGTGTGTTTTTTTGTATGAGTGTCATCATTAACATGATTAAATTAAAAAAGTTCTTAATGAACTTTTAGTAGAAGTTTGCAAAGTCTATAAAACTCTGTACTCTTTGTACTGACTTAAAGACTTGTCAGTTTATGATTGTCTTCACCTTTTGAGAATTCATTTGTACATTCTTTTCAACTTTCAGAATGAACCCTAAATACTTGATTGACTTAACTTCAAACTCACATTTATCAATGTCAATCTGTAAGCTGACTTCTCAAAGCTGTAGTAGTATTCTTTATACATAATCTCAGTGCTGATGCAGAGACTCATCAGTGAAAATGAGAATATTATTCACATAGGCTGAACAAAACTCATCTAGAAAGTCTCACAAGGCTCAGTTAATATATCTCTGAAATGTGCTTGAGACATTAACTAGCTCAAAAGAAGTCATCATTCATTTATATAACTCATACCTTATATAGAATGCTGTCTTTCATTTATTCTCTGTGACAATCTGAATCTTGTGAAATGTCACTATAACATTCAACTTAATGTATCATTGAGCTCATTTGATGTTCTGCAGAGTCTCATATATTAATGATAGAAGATAACAATTCTTCTGAGTGATTTAGTTCAAGTCACAATAGTTTACACAGAATCAAAGTTCACCTTCTGACTTCTGTACAAATAAAACAGACACTGCAGCAGGTGAGTTACTGACTTGTATAAATTGTTGATTCAAAAGTTCTGTTAGTGTTTTGTGCAACACTAGTAACTTCTTTCTCATCATGTTGTATAGAGAACCTCAGAGTACTTTTAACTTCTTTTCATTCACCTCTTTTAGTTCAATCTGATGATCTGTGCCTTCTTCTCTTAAGAAAGACAACTTCTCAGTCATTGTACAATCAAATACATCTAAAAACTTGTAATAATAATCAGAGAGTATAGTTCTTGAGTCAGTCTTCTTCTGTGAGGTTAAGACTTTTTCAATATCAGTTATGCTGACTGAGAACACCTCAATCTTCTTTTGTTTTTGTTTTTTCTTTTGTATGAGGTTCATAAAGAATGTAGCTGACATTTTAACATGATTGAACTCACTCTCAACAGAAGCTTTTCTGTTCTGTATAATAGTTTCTGTGAATTCAATCATAAGAAAAACTCTGCTTTCATTTAATATGACCTTATTCTGCTTCATTCATGATAAACCTAGTATAAGGTCATAGAACACTATCTTAAAAATAATAGAAAAGAATGTTCTTAACTTTTGATCTTTGTTAATATCAATCTGTATGACAGCTACTTCATCTACTGATGAATTTGAAGATTTATCAAACTTCATAATTGTATGAGGTCTTATCTTCATGCACTGTAGGTTGTGATTTTTAGCAAAGTGAGAAGTGATCATTTCATAAAACAGATACTCTGTGTTGTATAAGATATGTGCATATGACTTCTTATTGACTAATGTTAACATAGTGAAGAAAACACTGTTCATCTGTTTCTCAAACTTCTTTCAGCTTTTATCACATCTTGTATGCTCTCAGCTGCAACTTTGATTAAAAGCTACTCTTTTTCTGAGTCTTTATCTTCTTCTGTTGCCTTCTTCACTGTCTTAGCAGAGATAACATTGATGATGTAAGATCATACAGCAGACAGAAGTTTGCAGTTCTTAATGAAGTGACTGTTGTCTTTGCAGCACATGCATAGTCATTTCATATAACATTTTGTCACTTTCTTCTCTGACATTCATTATGCTCTGCATCTCTCTTTAATTTCTGTAGCTGCAACAATGATGTGCTCAGTGAGTTCTCAGTTCATGTTTTCTGTATGAGACTGTTGTGTGATGATAGATGTTATCATACAACACTTTTGAGTAACAGCCTTCTGAATTGAGTCTAGATTGTGACTAACTCACTGCAGTAATGTAATGTACTCATTGTATGATGCAGAAATTGATGTTGCAATCAGAGCTTGCATGAGCATTACATCTAGACTGTTACTGAGAAGTGTTTTCTTAACAGCATTATCTTATTTTAAGCCTTTCACTTTCAGCAATGTTCATTTAAAGGTGGTCAGATGTCTTATAAATGACTTTTCTTTCTGTTTTAGTGCTTTTAAGGTACAAGTTGCTCTTTTTCTTAATTCTGAGTCATTGTACACATGCTGAAGCTGATTGATCAACTTCTCAATGATTATACAGTTTAAAACTTCATTTAACTTGATATAAGCTGCAATTTAAGATGTGACTTGACTTAAAGTTAATTCTTTCAGTTAACTGTGTAAGTATCAGAACTGCACACTGACATTGTTGTTTGACATGTTAACATTTAATTTAGTGACTATTTGTTGTAGTCAAGATCTGAATTTCACTCTTTTTTCTCTGAACCTGAGTGAGTCAGAAAAACACTGCTTTGAGTGCTAATTTGCACTCATTACTGCAATGAGCTGCTTTAGAGTGAGACTGTTTATATGATTGACTGATTTTTAAAAAGAAGATGATGTTGTAACAGCTGATGTTGAGACAGCTGTATCTACTGATGTGACTGATGTGAGATCAACTCAATTTATCATAAAGATGTAAAGAAGATCTGTATGAGTCTTCATGTTCTGCATGTTCTCTTCTGTATAACTCTTCATGCTGAGTAGTTTTGTTATAAGTATTTGAGCTCAAGAAGAAATCTCATCAGCAACAGTCTTTACTTTATCTGTCATAAAGGTTTCTGCACTCATTCTGCACTAATTTTAACAATCATACAGCAAGATCTTTATTGTAGATCAGATTTAAATGAGAATAGTATTTTAATGTCACAGGTTTGCAATGAGACTGATGCTCAATTGATAAATTCTAAATATAAGAAGAATACTATGAAGAGAAAAAGAAGAGCTTCATACAGAAGCAAAAAGATAATATGCTTTAGTCTTAGAGTCTTAGTAAGCAACTAGATCATAAGACCTTAGTATGGGTTCAACTCATGACACATGTCTTCTTCATCTTATTTATCTTTGTTATTATATCTGCTGTCTTATCAGCATTTGTACACTGCTTCACCTCTTTCACAATATTCTCTGCATTATTCAATGCATTCTTCTCAGTCATTCTCATCTCAGCTATCTTCAAATTCTTTTTCAAAGTCTGCTTTGCAGTCTCTGCAACACTTGTCTTCACAGCAGTCTATTTTATGTGAGAAGAAAAGCAGCTCTGTCAGCAGTGACAGCACAGAGTTAATGAAGCTTCTATATCAGTATATAAAGTGATTTAAGAGACAGATTTCAGAGTACTCAACATCACTGAAAAATGCATACAAACAGCTGCAAGATCAGCTGTACAATGTGAAACAGATAAGAAAGACAAAGATTCAAGACTGAAGAGACTTGAACATTTCTTTAAAATTAAAAAAACAGTTAAAGAAGAGAATTAAAGAGTGAGATAAAGAGAGAACTAGTGAAAGTATGAGTATAAGAATTAAAGTGAAAAGAACTGATGCTGTTAACTCATTAATGCAGTTAGCAACAGCTGCAGAGTTTCTAGATTCTTAAATAGTATTTAATTGATTGTTTCTATTCTTCAAATCTATTTACAATCTGTAGTTATAGTCATAGTCATTGTCAGTGACTGTTAAATTCATCCCTATATGTGCACTTTGAAAATGCGCCTCTGAATGTTTGTTACTGTTATATTTCTTCACTGTCAGTCATATAAACTCTTCAAAGTCATTCTTATACTTCTTCACAAGATTCTTATGTCACTGCATTCACTGCTTGAGGGTGACAAAGAACTGTTCAATAAGATTGTAGTCAGAGAAGTAAAAAGAAAGAAAAACAAGCTCTACATCAGCCTCAGTGCACATGTTGATTAATTTTTAGTAATCTGTTAGTAAATAAACACAGAGAAATCAGAAGACATATCTTGAAATGACGTATTGATGCATTATTCATAACAAGAATGAATTTTGACCCTGAAAAAGAACTGCACTTTGACAAAACATGGTTTTGTATGAAGAAGTTAAACAAGGCCTCTGTAATAAAGCTCTGTTTAACTGTTCATGTTATGTATTCTTTGACAGTGTATGCTGACAGTATGCTTCATCATTCACTTCATTTCAATGAGGTTGATGTCAAGGTTCTCATTTCTTAATGAGCTCAGTCAAACTTTTGATTCTTATTTTGTTTATTTGTAGCTGACTCATTAATGAAGACAAGTTGATCTGCAGTTCAATTGACTAGCTGTACAAGTCATTTCACACATAATTTGTCATTTTGTTGAGCAGCTTTCTGTTGTAGCTATTAGAATCACAAGTATTAGTCATTGAATTATATAATCAAGGTTCTTACTGTCTTTTGTGTATGTCTCATTCTCTTCAGAACTGTCATGAGTTGAACCCATACTAAGGTCTTATGGTCTAGTTGCTTACTAAGACCCTAAGACTAAAGCACATTATCTTTTCACTTCTGTATGAAGCTCTTC
>JAABUP010009027.1_pt1 | contig 12449 bp, 8 predicted proteins | sample 5559201 | NCBI WGS metagenome assembly JAABUP01 (sample SAMN10711887, study PRJNA513373) | rock metagenome | isolation source: Antarctica rocks | place: Antarctica | reverse complement strand
AACTATAGTTGATAGATTGACCAAGTACACCATGTTCATTTCATTCAAGAAAACCACAACAGCATCAGTATTGATGTACACCATACTGCAAGAATTGGTTAACAATCATGAACTATCAAAAGAGTTTATCACTGACAGAAACAAGCTGTTTACAAGCAAGTTTTAAGAAACACTCACAGCAGAACTCAGGATAAATCATAAGATGTCAACAACATATCATTCACAGACAAATGGGCAGAGCGAACAAATGAACCAGACAGTTGAAACGTACTTGAGACACTACATCAATAGAAACCAGGACAACTGAGTACAACTGTTGTCAACAACACAGTTTGCATACAATAACACACAAAATGAAACCACAGAAGAAACACCATTTCAAGCAAATTATGAATATAACCCAAAGGTATGACAAGAACTGCAAGCACACAAATCACAAAGCCAGAAAGCAATACTAGACATCACAGAGATCAAGAAGTTGCACAGGGATCTGGCAAACAGAATTCAACAGCAGCCAGAACAAACAACAGAGGTAAAAACCTTTGTGGTTGAAGAGAGAGTTTATCTAAGAACAAACAATATTCAAGTAAAGCAAAGAAGCAAGAAGTTGAACAACAAGAGCATAAGACCATTCAAGATCAAGAGAAACATCAAGGGGTTAAGCTATGAGCTAGACTTACTCAAGAAAATGCAGATACATTCAGTATTTCATGCGTTCATGCTTCAGAGTTGCAACCAGTCCATACCACTTCAAACCATCGAAATGTCTGTTGAACCTGACAAAGAATATCAAGTCGAGAACATTCTAGAAAAACGGATGATTAGTGGGAAAGCTCACTATCTCATCAAGTGAAAAGGATATGATACCTCAGAAAACACGTGAGAACCAAGAGAAAACTTACTCAACTGTGCGAGAACACTTCAGCAGTTTGAGAAGAGGGCTCAAGGTTGTTAAAGAAATCAGAACTCATCGCTTGCAACAGAGAATCAAAGTTGGCAGGTTCAGAGGAGGTTTCATCATCTGTAATTCCATCATTGTCGCTATCAAGCTCCGCGGCAACACACTGAGCTTTTTGAACAGCACGCGACTTGTTTTGTCTTATAGTAGTACGAAGATGGAGAATCTTCGAGTTAAGACGCTGTAGAATGTTGAGCTGGGCAGCGTGCTCAGCTTCCGCTTTGTTCAGTTGAGATTCCAACTTCTTGTGAACACGGTTCAGGGATTCAAGAGACACCGGCACACAGGGACGACCACGACGAGTGCACTCAGCGCACTTTGGACGACCTTTCATGCGAATGCAGACTTTGAAAGTCAAGGAACAACACTCACAAGCAGTTGGAGGGATAATGTCAAACTGAAGGATGGTTTTTGCGAGCGCAAGACGACTAGAGGATTTCGGTAACATCCTAAGGACGTGAGGATGGCGGACTGAATATATAACCTCATTTAAATAGGCACTAGGGAACTAGCGCCTGGGAGAGGAGGATCGTGTTACGGCCATAACTCAGGACGGTTATGTAGTAACAGGATATACACAGACTAGGCGTATACTCAGGGAGCACACCAAGCACGAGGCTTGACAAAGTGTGCAATAGTGCTTGAGCACTATCGGCACAAGGAGCACAAGGGCGTGCTAGGCGCGCAGGGCGTGCAAAGCTCCTATATAGAGAGGATCGTTTCCCTTATGGAAACGATCGTGTTCAACTCAATACAAGTTACCAACTACTGGTTTACCCTACACCGCGCACTGGGATCCTTATATCAACAAGCACAAACCTCTAGCCCTAATATTCAAGGCATCTCAGATCAGGACGTAACACTTTGAACACCCTTACAATATAAGAATGACAACCAGTGCGCAGAAGTCAGCTTCAACAAGTCAAGTCAACCTTCAAGGCCTTCAGCAAATGATCAATGTACCCAAGGTACCGGCACCCAATGTGTTCACAGGTGAGAGAGGGAAGCTGCGAGCCTTCTTGGCCAAGCTTGAGTTATATATTGGATTCAACCAGGCGAAGTTCAGGTTCGAGATGGACAAAGGCCTGTTTACTGTATCGTACCTCAAGGATGCAGCATTTGATTGAGTTGACCTCAAACTGCATGAGTTCCTCGACAAGACACCGAAGAAATGAATGAACAATAAGGAATCCATATTCGGCAACTATAAGAAGTTCAAGAATGAGCTTCAAAGAGCCTTCAGGGTAGTCGACGAGAAACAAGCAGCGAAAAGACGACTTCACATCCTGAAGATGAATAAGTCAGCAGTCAAGTATGCGGCAGAGTTTCAACAAATCGCGGCCCTAATGGATTGGGACGACGACACTTTAGTATCGCAATACTACTGGGGACTCAACAAGACTATCAAAGATGAGATAGGCAGAATGAATCGACCTGAAGAGCTTCAGAATATGATCAATACCTTCATCAACATTGACAGTTGTCAATGGGAACAACGGATGAAGCGTACAGGGCACTACACATCAAAGATGTGAGAAAGACATTATACTCTCAGAAGAGGTGACCCTATGAACCTCAACGCGATCAAGAATCATCGTGAGCAGCGATCACAAGTGAAGCAAGGACGGTGCATGAGCAAGCCCTATAAGCCTCAATCTTGATGAGCAGAGACTCGCAAATGTTATAACTGTGAAAAGCCCAAACATCTTGCAAGGACCTGCAAGAAACCTCAACAAGAAAGAAAAGAAGTTGCAGCAACAAATACACGCGTAGTGCATGACGCTCTGAGCTGAACAGCCTGCTACGACAACATGTGCTGAACACATATGAGCAGCAAAGACGGAGCCGGATGGTACCCACAGAAACCCAAGAAGAAACAAAACGGTTACAACACAACAGGTCGACCGAAGGGATTAGCTATCCTAAAGAAAGCTGAGATCAAAGAAACCAATACTCACGGAACCCAGGTAGAAGAAGACTACAGTGATAGCACCTGAATAGCCCTGAATTTGGACGCGGACTCAAAGGATGTCAACAACTGGGAAGTTGACATGGGACTCAAAACAAGATATGAGCACTCAAAGAATCAGCGCTGAGAGATGCGCCAACAACTGCTAGAAAGACAGCAGAAAGAGCTCAAGAAGAGAGTCAATGACCTTAAGAAGCAACAAGAAACAAAAGAAGCAAGAGCATGCTTAAAACTCGACAAATTGATGAAAGACATACAAACGGCAACCAACCCAGTATCAAAACAACTTGTGTGAAAAACTAAGAGCCACAAAATCGAGATCCGTTTACCCACAGGGTACCCGACACCAGGCGGTGGTTGATGGACCTTTTCAGGAGGCTACATGCCACCTGAGTTTCTGGGTAAAGTGGAAGCACTTCAGAACCAGATTCAGTGGGAATATGATCAGTACAAACCGCGTCTACACTCAGAACGGTATATTGAGAAAGGCAGCAATGAATACATACAACTGATCATACAAGGGGTAGAACCTAGATGGTTCCAGAACCTCTGAAGAAGAGCAAGCGACGCAGTACAGTCAAAAAACTGCAAGCTTCCTCAAAGAGACTAGAGAACAAGAAGCTTCTAATGTCTCAGAAGAACGGCAATGACCACAAGATATGGGTTGACGTTCAGGTTGGGCGGGACAGACTCCTTCAAGCAATGGTAGACTCAGGAGCAATCGACAACTACATTTCGCAGCAAGCGATAAGAGTGCTAGAACTAACGCCGCAGCGAGCGCCGAAGCCTATGCAGGTATATATGGTCAACGGGGAATCCGAGTGAATAACAGACCAGGTTCACATCAAAGCCATAATATTAGAAGATCCACAAGAGTTGACGTTTGATGTCCTCAATTCAATCAAGTATGACGCCATACTAGGGATGCCCTGGTTACGCGAAAAGAACCCAAGAATTGATTGAATCAGCAAAGAATTATACACCACAGTAGATGCGTATGAGATCCCCAAACAACCAGAAATGAGCTTATCAGAGCATAAGCCATGAGATCACGAAATACCGCTATTGAAAGATAAGCAGCCAAAGTGAATGCCGCTATACTCAATGAGTGAAGATCAACTCAAGGAAGTCAGGACTTACCTTGACGAGAATCTCAAAAGAGGATTCATCAGACCATCAAAGTCATCGGCAGGATACCCAATCCTGTTTGTATCAAAGAAGAATGGCACGAAGCAACTATGTGTCAACTACAGACAACTCAACGAGATAACTAGACAAGACGGTTATCCCTTACCGTTGATCAAAGAGTTGCAAGACCGGTTAGACAGAGCCAAGTGATTCACAAGTCTAGACTTGAAGGAAGCCTATTACCGAGTACAAATGAAAGAAGGCGAAGAATGGAAAACGGCGTTCCGAACAAGATACGGACACTACAAATACACTGTTATGCCGTTTGGGCTCAAGAACGCCCCCGCCACCTTTCAAAGGTTAATCAATGACACATTGAGAGAATACCTTGATGATTTTGCAATCATGTACCTCGATGACATTCTGATATACTCAGATGACCTTGAGATGCACCGCAGCCACGTGCACAAGGTACTTGAAAAGCTCAACAAAAGGGCTTTGTACGTGAAGAAGTCAAAAAGCAGGTTCAAAACAAAGGAAATCAAGTTCCTTGATTATGTTATTCAACCTGAGCAAATTGAGAAGGACCTGAAAAAGACAGACGCAGTCAGGAACTGGCCTTCACCAAAACGAGTCAAGGAAGTGCAAGCCTTCCTGAGATTGATGAACTACTACCGAAAGTTTGTACCTAATTATGCAAAGATTGCAGAACCCCTCACGCAATTAACACACAAGAATGAAAGATGACATTGAGATAAAGAACAGGAGGATGCGTTCCACGCACTAAAGGGAAGCCTTAACAGAACGGCACACCTGAGGATACCCAATTCAACATGTGAAAAGATACTGGAAACCAACGCATCAAATTTCACAGTAGACGCATGCTTGTACCAGATCGAGGATGGGCAACAGAGACTCATAGCCTATCAATCAAGGAAACTATCAGAACCAGAGAAAAGATATGAGGTTCATGACAAAGAACTCCTTGTGATAGTGAAAGCACTGCAAGATTGAAGACCTTACCTTGCAGGTACTGAAAAGCCTATTCAGATCTACACAAATCACAAGAATTTGAGGAACTTTGCAACAACAAAACAGTTGAATCAACGACAGGTTCGCTGGGCTGAACAGTTAGCCAATTACAAATTCCAAATCCATTACAAGAAGGGTAATGAGAATGGTGAAGCAGACGCTTTAAGTAGACGGCCTGACCATGAAGGAGTGAAAAAGATTCATGCCAAAATTCTGAGTGAAGATGACAAGGGAATCCTCACAAAAGGCTTAGCAGCAACGTACAAGGTGAAGCAGACTCCCTTGACGGATGAAGAATTAATACAAGTATGTCACGACAGCAGGGCCAATGAACACCTTGAAGTCAAAAGGACCAAGGACCTCGTACAAAGAAGGCGCAATATCAGCGACCTTAGGGATCGAATCACTGGATACATCGTCAGGTGCAATTCATGCCACAGGAACAAGATTCAGAGAGATAAAAGATATGACAAAGTAACACAACTAGACACACTGAATGCGCCATGGGAATCGGTTACCATGGACTTCATAACAAAGTTACCAACATTGAAGGATCCGGCATGGGGAGTGAAATTCGACAGTATATTGACTATAGTTGATAGATTGACCAAGTACACCATGTTCATTTCATTCAAGAAAACCGCAACGGCACCAGTATTGGCGTACACCATACTGCAAGAATTGGTTAGCAATCACGGACTACCAAAAGAGTTTATCACTGACAGAAACAAGCTGTTTACAAGCAAGTTTTGAGAAACACTCACAGCAGAACTCAGGATAAATCATAAGATGTCGACGGCATACCATCCACAGATGAATGGGCAGAGCGAACAAATGAACCAGACAGTTGAAACGTACTTGAGACACTACGTCAATAGAAATCAGGACAACTGAGTACAACTGTTGTCAACGGCACAGTTTGCGTACAATAACACACAAAACGAAACCACAGGAGAAACACCATTTCAAGCAAATTATGAATATAACCCGAAGGTATGGCGAGAACCGCGAGCGCACAGATCACAAAGCCAGAAAGTGATACTAGACATCGCAGAGATCAAGAAGTTGCACAGGGATCTGGCGAACAGAATTCAACAGCAGCCAGAACAGACAACAGAGATAAAAACCTTCGTGGTTGAAGAGAGAGTTTATCTAAGAACGAACAATATTCAAGTAAAGCAAAGAAGCACGAAGTTGAACAACAAGAGCATGAGACCGTTCAAGATCAAGAGGAACATCAAGGGGTTAAGCTATAAGCTAGACTTACCCAAGAAAATGCAGATACATTCAGTATTTCATGCGTTCATGCTTCAGAGTTGCAACCAGTTCATACCACTCCAAATCATTGAAACGTCTGTTGAACCTGACAAAGAATATCAAGTTGAGAACATCCTAGAAAAACGAATGATTAGTGAGAAAGCCCACTATCTTGTCAAGTGAAAAGAATATGATATCTCAGAAAACACGTGGGAACCAAGAGAAAACTTACTCAACTGTGCAAGAACACTTCAGCAGTTTGAGAAGAGGGCTCAAGGTTGTTAAGAAAACCAGAACTCATCGCTTGCAACAGAGAATCAAAGTTGGCAGGTTCAGAGGAGGTTTCATCATCCGTAATTCCATCATTGTCGCTATCAAGCTCCGCGGCAACACACTGAGCTTTTTGAACAGCACGCAACTTGTTTTGTCTTATAGTAGTACGAAGACGGAGGATCTTCGAGTTAAGACGCTGTAGAATGTTGAGCTGGGCAGCGTGCTCAGCTTTCGCTTTGTTCAGTTGAGATTTCAACTTCTCGTGAACACGGTTCAGGGATTCAAGAGACACCGGCACACAGGGACGACCACGACGAGTGCACTCAGCGCACTTTGAACGACCTTTCATGTGAATGCAGACTTTGGAAGTCGAGGAACAACACTCACAAGCAGTTGAAGGGATAATGTCAAACTGAAGGATGGTTTTTGCAAGCGCAAGACGACTAGAGGATTTCGGTAACATTCTAAGGACGTGAGGATGGCGGACTGAATATATAACCTCGTTTAAATAGGCACTAAAGAACTAGCGCCTGGGAGAGGAGGATCGTGTTACGGTCATAACTCAGGACGGTTATGTAGTAACAGGATATACACAGGCTAGGCGTATACTCAGGGAGCACACCAAGCACAAGGCTTGACAAAGCGTGTGATAGTGCTTGAGCACTATCGGCACAAGGAGCACAAGGGCGTGCTAGGCGTGCAGGGCGTGCAAAGCTTCTATATAGAGAGGATCGTTTCCCTTATGGAAACAATCGTGTTCAACTCAATACAAGTTACCAACTACTGGTTTACCCTACACCGCGCACTGGGACTCTTATATCAACAAGCACAAACCTCTAGCCCTAATATTCAAGGCATCTCAGATCAGGACGTAACACTTGACACTCTCATGATTGAGTCAACACTCAACGCGTCATCTTGTGCTAGAGACTACACAGTTTTTACATTCAACTCATTCTGTTAGTTCTAATCAGATATGATTGTAACACTATCTTCTCTCTCTATGATCTCTGTTCTCAGAATTCTATTTAAGTGAGGGTATAAATGAAATCTCTCAACGTCAGCCATGTCTTGAAAGCCTTCTCTCACTTGTGAGTATGACAATTGTCTTTGCACTGCAAAAGAGATTACTATATCTGACAGTTTCTTGAACATTGCCTGTGTTTACTGTTTCAATCACTTTATCTTCTGTGTGATGATGAAGTCACATTTCAAATGTGCTGAGTGTACTCATCAAAACCATTCATGTGTGAGTGTGATGTGAGAATCACTGAACTGTGTTCATGATAAGCTGAAGTCAGAAATTCTTCAAACTGAGAAAGAACAAGCTTGTCTCTTTGCAAAGCTTTCTTGATTATGCAAAATGTTGTGTCAAACTCAAGATCGTGCTAAACAGAAAACTCTTTGTCTGTTAAAGAAAATGAGTGACAATAATGATGATGATGAGAAAACCCCTCAGTCTGAAATCTTGTCTCAGTTTTTTGATAACATGTCAAACAACTTTTGACAGTTTAACCTTGTTGCCTCCCCTTCTCAAAGTGTTGAAGTGTTCTTACACAATTCTTAAGGTTTTCTGTGAGTTCTCATGTGTTCTCAGAGATGTCATACCTCTTTCACTTGATGAGGTAGTGGGTTTTCCCACTAATCATCTGTTTCTTTAAAATGTTCTCAACTTGATATTCTTTGTCAAATTCAACAGATGTTTCAATGATTTGAAGTGGTATGAACTGATTGCAACACTGAAGCATGAACACATGAAATACTGAGTGTATTTGCATTTCCTTGAGTAAGTCTAGCTTATAGCTTAACCTCTTGATGTTTCTCTTGACTTTGAACGGTTTTATGCTTTTGTTGTTCAACTTCTTGCTTCTTTGTTTTACATGAATGTTGTCTGTTCTTAGATAAACTTTCTCTTCAATCATGAAAGGTTTTATCTCTGTTGTTTGTTTCTTTTGTTGCTGAATCCTGTTTGTCAGATCTTTGTGCAACTTCTTGATCTCTGCAATATTTAATATTGTCTTTTGACTTTGTGATCTGTGTGCTTGCAGTTCTCATCATACCTTCAGGTTATATTCATAATTTGCTCAAAATGGTGTTTCTCTTGTGGTTTTGTTTTGTGTGTTATTGTACACAAACTGTGCTGTTGACAACAGTTGTACTCAGTTGTTTTGATTCTTATTGATGTAGTATCTCAAGTATGTTTCAACTGTCTGATTCATTCATTCACTCTGCTCATCTGTCTGTGAGTGGTACGCCATCAACATCTTATGATTTATTCTGAGTTCTGCTGTGAGTGTTTCTCAAAACTTGCTTGTAAACAGTTTGTCTCTGTCAGTGATAAATTCTTTTGATAGTCTGTGATTGCTAATCAATTCTTGCAGTATGATGTACATCAATACTGATGCTGTTGTGGTTTTCTTGAATGAAATGAACATGGTGTACTTGGTCAATCTATCAACTATAGTCAATATACTGTTGAATTTCACTTCTCATGCTGGGTTTCTTGATGTTGATAACTTCATTATGAAGTTCATAGTAACTGACTTCCATGACGCATTTTTGATGTGTTTAGTTGTGTTACCTCATTATATCTTTTATCTCTCTGAATCTTGTTTCTGCAGCATGAATCACATTTGATGATGTACTTAGTGATTTGATCTCTGAGGTCACTGATATTGTGTCTTCTTTGTACAAGGTTCTCAGTTCTTTTAATTTCAAGGTGTTCATCAACTCTGCTGTTGTGACATACTCATATTAGTTCTTCATCTGTCAAGAGAGCTTGCTTCATCTTGAATGTTGCTGATAAGCCTTTCATGAGGATTTTCTCATTGTCTTCACTCAGAATTTTGATGTGAATCTTCTTCACTCTCTTGTGGTCAGGCTGTTTACTTAAAGTGTCTGCTTCATCATTCTCATTATCCTTCTTGTAATGAATTTGAAATTTGTAATTGACTAACTGTTTGGCCCAGCAAACCTGTTGTTGATTCAACTGTTTTGTTGTTGCAAAGTTTCTCAAATTCTTGTGATTTGTGTAGATCTGAATAAACTTCTCAGTATCTGCAAGATAAGATCTTCAATCTTGCAGTGCTTTTACTATTGCAAGAAGTTCTTTGTTGTGAACCTCATATCTTTTCTCAGATTCTGATAGTTTTCTTGACTGATAGACTATGAGTCTTTACTGCTCATCTTCAATCTGATACAAGCATGTGTCTACTGTGAAATCTGATGCGTCAGTTTTCAGTACCTTTTCACATGTCAGATTGAGTATCCTCAGATGTGCTGTTTCACTAAGGCTTTTCTTTAATGTGTGAAACGCATTCTTCTGTTCTTTATCTCAATGTCATCTTTCATTCTTGTGTGTTAGTTGTGTGAGAGGTTCTGCAATCTTTGCATAATTAGGTACAAACTTCTGATAGTAGTTTGTCAATCTCAGAAAGACTTGTACTTTCTTGACTCATTTTGGTGAAGGCCAGTTTCTGAGTGCGTCTGTCTTTCTTGAGTTCTTCTTGATTTGCTCAAATTGAATAATATAATTAAGAAATTCAATTTTCTTTGTTTCAAACCTGCTCTTTGACTTTTTCACATACAAAGTTCTCTCATTAAGCTTTTTCAGTACCTTGTGCACATGGCTGTGGTGCATCTCAAGATCATCTGAGTATATCAGAATGTCATCAAGATATGTGATTGCAAAATCATTGAGGTATTCTCTCAATGTGTCATTGATTAATCTTTGAAAGGTGACAAGGGTGTTCTTGAGCTCAAACAGCATAACAGTGTATTTGTAGTGTCTGTATCTCATTCAGAATGCTGTTTTTCATTCTTTGCCTTTCTTTATTTATACTCAATAATAGACTTCTTTCAAGTCTAGACTTGTGAATCACTTGACTCTGTCTAATCTGTCTTGTAACTCTTTAATTAATGATAAGAAATAACTGTCTTGTCTAATTATCTCATTGAGTTGTCTGTAGTTGACACACAGTCACTTTGTGTCATTCTTCTTTGATACAAACAGGATCAGATATTCTGTCAATGACTTTGATGATCTGATGAATCCTCTTTTGAGATTCTCATCAAGGTAAGTTCTGACTTTCTTAAGTTGATCTTTGCTCATTGAGTACAGTGACATTCACTTCAGCTGCTTGTCATTCAATAGCAATATCTCATGATCTCATGACTTATGCTCTGATAAGCTCATTTTCAGTTGCTCAAGAATCTCATACGCATTTATTGTGATGTATAATTCTTTGCTGATTCAATCAATTCTTGAGTTCTTTTTGTGTAATTAGGGCATCTTTAGTATGACATCATACTTGATTGAATTGAGAACATCAAATGTCAACTTTTGTGAATCTTCTAATATAGTGGCTTCAATGTGAACCTGGTCCGTTATTCATTCAGATTCTTCATTGATCATATACACCTGCATAGGCTTCAGTGCCCGCTGCAGTGTGAGTTCTAGTATTCCTATTGCTTGCTGCAAAATATAGTTGTTGGTTGCTTCTGAGTCTACCATTGCTTGAAGAATTCTATTTTGTTCAACCTGAATGTCAATTCATATCTTATGGTCTTTGCTGTTCTTCTGAGACATTAAAAGCTTCTTGTTCTTTAGTCTCTTTGAGAAAGCTTGCAGTTTTTTGACTGTACTGTGTTGCTTGCTCTTCTTCAGAGATTCTGAAACTGTTTAGGTTCTACTTCTTGTACGATCAGTTGTATGTATTTCTCACTGTCTTTCTCAATATACTGTTCTGAGTGTAGGTGTGGTTTGTACTGATTATATTCTCACTGAATCTGGTTCTAAAGTGCTTTCACTTTGTTCAGAAACTCAGGTGACATATAGTTTTCTGAAAAGGTTCAACAATCATCACCTGATGTCAGGTATCCTGTGAGTAAATGGATTTTGATTTTGTGGCTTTTGGTTTTTCACACAAGTTGTTTTAATACTGAATTGATTGCTGTTCATACATCTTTCATCAACTTGTTAAGTTTTAAGCATGTTCTTGCTTTTTTTGTTTCTTCTTGTTGCTTTTTAAGGTCATCAACTTTCTTCTTGAGCTCTTTCTGCTGTCTTTTCAGCAGCTGTTGATGCATTTCTCAGTGCTGGTTCTCAGAGTGCTCATATCTTGTTTTGAGTCTCATGTCAATTTCTCAGTTGTTGACATCTTTTGAGTTTGTGTTTAAATTCAGGGCTATTCAGATGCTATTGCTGTAGTCTTCTTTTATCTGAGTTTCATGAGTATCAGTTTCTTTGATCTTGACTTTCTTTAAAATAGCTAATCTCTTCAGTTGATCTGTTGTGTTGTAACTGTTTTGTTTCTTCTTGAGTTTCTGTGAGTATCATTTGACTTTGTCTTTGCTGCTCATATGTGTTCAGCACATGTTGTCATAGCAAACTGTTCAGCTCAGAGTGTTGTGCACTATGTGTGTATTTGTTGCTGCAACTTCTTTTCTTTCTCATTGAGGTTTCTTGCAGGTTCTTGCAAGGTGTTCAGGCTTTTCACAGTTATAACATTCATGAGTCTCTGCTCATCAAGGTTGAGACTTATAGAGCTTGCTCATGCATCATTCTTGCTTCACTCATGATTGCTGATCACAGTGCTTCTCAATTGCATTGAGATTCATAGAGTCACCTCTTCTGAGAGTATAATGTTTTTCTCACATCTTTGATGTGTAGTGTTCTGTGTGCTTCATTCATTGTTTTCATTAACAACTGTTGATGTTGATGAAGATATTGATCATATTCTGAAGCTCTTCAGGTCAATCCATTCTGACTATCTCATCTTTAATAGTCTCATTGAGTCCTCAATAGTATTGCAATACTAAAGTGTCATCATC
>JAABUP010009026.1_pt1 | contig 12449 bp, 9 predicted proteins | sample 5559201 | NCBI WGS metagenome assembly JAABUP01 (sample SAMN10711887, study PRJNA513373) | rock metagenome | isolation source: Antarctica rocks | place: Antarctica | reverse complement strand
CATAACCCTTGGTCCGCGACTTCAGCTGGTCGAAGAAGTCGAAGATGATCTCCCCGAGCGGCAGGGTGTAGCGCAGCTCGACGCGGTCCTCGGACAGGTAGTCCATGCCCTGCAGCTGGCCGCGCCGGCCTTGGCACAGCTCCATGACGGCACCGACGTAGTCGCTGGGCAGCAACAGCATGGCCTTGACGATGGGCTCGTGGACCGAGGCGATCTTGCCGCCCGGCCAGTCGCTCGGGTTGGTGACGACGACCTCCTCAGCGGTCTCGAGCACCACCCGGTACACGACGTTCGGGGCGGTCGAGATGAGCGCCAGACCGTGCTCCCGGTCGAGCCGCTCGCGCACGATCTCCAGGTGCAGCAGCCCCAGGAAGCCGACGCGGAAGCCGAAGCCGAGCGCCGCCGAGGTTTCCGGCTCGTAGACCAGGGCGGCGTCATTGAGGCGCAGCTTGTCCAGGGCCTCGCGCAGCGCCGGATACTCGCTGCCGTCGAGCGGGTAGAGCCCCGAGAACACCATCGGGCGCGGGTCGCGGTAGCCGCCGAGGGAGGACGTCGCCGGGTTGCGGACCGTGGTGAGCGTGTCGCCGACGCGAGCCTGCCGGACGTTCTTCACCCCGGGTATGACGTAGCCGACCTCGCCCGCCGACAGCACCTCGACCGGCTTCATCTCCGGGCTGACGACCCCGACCTCGAGGATCTCGTGGGCGTTCTGGGTGCTCATCATCAGCCCGCGGTCCCTGGTGGACAGCTGCCCGTCGAACACCCGCACATAGGTGATGACACCGCGATAGGCGTCGTACACGCTGTCGAAGATCATGGCTCGGGCCGGCGAGTCGACCGAGCCGGTGGGCGGCGGGATGTCGCGCACGATCGCGTTCAGGACATCGGGTACGCCCTGGCCGGTCTTGGCACTGATCCGCAGCACGTCGTCCGGGTCGCAGCCGATGATCTTCGCGATCTCCTCGGCGTACTTCTCCGGCTGCGCCGCCGGCAGGTCGATCTTGTTCAGCACCGGGATGATGTGCAGGTCGTTCTCCAGCGCGAGGTAGAGGTTGGCGAGGGTCTGCGCCTCGATCCCCTGCGCGGCATCGACGAGCAGCAGGGTGCCCTCGCAAGCCGCGAGCGAGCGGGACACCTCGTAGGTGAAGTCGACGTGCCCAGGGGTGTCGATCATGTGCAGGACGTAGTCCCGGCCGTCGTCGGCGGTCCACGGCAGCCGGACGTTCTGGGACTTAATGGTGATGCCGCGCTCGCGCTCGATGTCCATCTTGTCGAGGTACTGCGCCCGCATCTGCCGGGCGTCCACGACGCCGGTGACCTCGAGCATCCGGTCCGCCAAAGTCGACTTGCCGTGGTCGATGTGGGCGATGATGCAGAAGTTGCGGATGGTCCGCGGGTCGGTCGTGGGCACGCGCCAGTCTACGGTCGGCGCGGGCGTGAGCCGTTGCCGCGAACCCGGTTGCCTGCCCCACGAAACCATGGCCATCCTGATCCTCGTGCGTGCCCCGTGGAGTCAGCTGCCGCCGCACGTACTAGCCGAGGTCGAGCAACTGCTGGACTTCCCCGTCGTCAGGGCGGTCTCGCAGGCAGGCGGCTTCAGTCCCGGTGTCGCCGCCCGCGTCCGAGGACCGCACGGTGAGCGGGCCTTTGTGAAGGCCGCTTCCGGTGCCGTCAACGCGGAGTCGCTGCTCATGCACCGTCGCGAAGCACGGCTCACGCCGCTGCTGCCCTCCTCTCTGGGCTCCCCGTGCCTGCTCGGGACCTACGACGACGGTGACTGGGTCGCGCTCGTGCTGGAGGAGGTCGACGGTCGGCCACCACGGCTTCCCTGGCAGGAGGCCGATCTCACGGCAGCCCTGGCCGTCCTCGACCAGCTGGCAGAGGTGCCGGCGCCCGCTGGCCTGCCCACGGCTGTAGAGGTGCTGGCCACGGACTTCGGCGGCTGGGCCCAGCTCGCAGCACGGCCCGAGCCGGTCCCGTCGCTGTCGGGCGAGATGACGTGGCTGTCGGCCTGGGAGGCGCGCAACCTGGCCCGGTTGGCCGAGCTCGAGCAGTCCTGGCCCGACGCCTGCGCCGGCCGGTCCTGGCTGCACCTGGACGTACGGGCCGACAACCTGCTCCTGCGTCCGGACGGTTCTGCCGTGCTGGTCGACTGGCCGAGCTCGGGCAGCGGCAACTCGGTACTGGACCTGGTGGCCTTCGCACCGAGCGCCGTCCGCGATGGCGCGCCACCGGCGCAGGAGCTGCTCCGTCGTACGAACGCGGGACGGCTCGCCGACCCTGATCTGGTGACCGTGCTGGTGTGCGCGGTTGCGGGATACTTCCAGCACCGTCGCCGGCAACCACCGCCGGCAGGGATGCCGACGGTGCGCGCGTCCCAGGCCGCGCAGGGCGACGTCGCGCTCGCCTGGCTGCGGCAGCGGCTCGGCGAAGCCTGATCGCGCGCCCTGCTAAAGTTCCCGGGAACGCGTGCCGCGCAAGGCTGCTGCGCGCCCCTTCGATGAGCACCCGAGGACATCTGCGCGTGGCGAACATCAAGTCCCAGATCAAGCGGATCAAGACCAATGAGAAGGCCCGACTGCGCAACAAATCGGTCAAGAGCTCGTTGAAGACCGCCGTCCGCAAGTTTCGCGAGGCTGCCGACGCCGGCGACGCCGCGGCCGCGACCAGCACTCTGCGGACCGCCAGCCGTCAGCTCGACAAGGCCGCCAGCAAGGGCGTCATCCACGCAAATCAGGCTGCCAACCGCAAGTCAGCCATGGCGAAGAAGGCCGAGACGCTGAGCGGCACCAGCGTCTGAGTCCCAGCGCCGCTTTGGGCCGGCTGCTCGACAGCGGAGTGCTGGGCCAGCGCGGCAAGCACGTCCCGCACATCGCGGTCACGGTCAGCCTGGACACCCTGCACGACCTACCCGGCGCGCTGCCCGCGACCGGCGCCTCCGGTCAGCGCCTGCCCAACGCCCTGGTACGCCGCTGGCTGTGCGACAGCGCCCTCACCCGCTACGTCCTGGACCTGGGCCACCGGGTCGTGGAAAACAGCCACACGGCCCGGCGCTCACCCACCACGAACGCCGACGGCTCGACGTGCAGACCGGCGGCCGGTGCCAGACCACGGGATGCCCACCCCGACCCGACCGGCCGGTGCTCCCGCACCACATCCAACCCTGGGCCCGATGCCACACCACCAGCATCCACGACACCGCTCTGCTGTGCGCCCGCTGCCACCACGACCTTCACCTCGGCCGGGCGACCCTGCGCCTACGCGACGGCAGACGCATCCATGAACACGGACAGGTCCACCTCGTACCTGACGCGACCGGCCCACCGGGCACCTCACCGGCCGCATAGCTTCGCGCGATACAGCCTGGTGCGATACAGCTTCTCGTGTGCTGGCAAGCTGCCCTGATTGGTCATTCATCGGGCTCCCGTGGCCGATGAGGGCAGCTGGCAGGACGCCTATCGGCCCGTGCCCTCGCCGAGCTCGCCGGCCAACAGGTCGTGGGACTTGACCAGGCCGGCTACCAGGACCGGCAGCACGACCAGGGTCCAGGCAGAGGCGAGGTCGGCCAGCACGAGCAGAACCGCTGCCCCGACAGAGCCCTCGAACAGGACCGCCCGCTGCCACGCGCTGGGGTGCACGTACCGCAGCCCCAACAACCGCGGGTACAGCGCCAGGTGGCCCGGACCGCTCACCGTCCGGCGCCCCGGGCCTGGACCACGGACAACAGGGCACGCTCCACGGCGTACGCCTGGTCGGCAGCCCCGCCCTTGACATCTCCGTCGGCCGTAGCGACGGCGCGCAGCGCCTCGGACAGACCCTCCGGGCGCCAGCCGCGCGCCTGACGCTGGGTCTTCTCGACCTTCCAGGCCGGCATACCCAGCTGACCGACGAGGACGCCCGTGCTCACCCGGCCGGCCGAGGCCACCTGGGCGACCGACCGCAACGTGCTGGCGAGGGCGCTGGTGACCAGGACCGGCGCCAGGCCCGTCGCCTGCCCCCAGCGGGCCAGCTCGAGGGCGCCCGCGAGGTCGCCGTCGACGGCCTTGTCGGCGACCGCAAAGCCGCTCGACTCAGCTCGCCCCCGGTGGTAGCGGGCGACGGCCTGCTCGGTGATCGGTCCCTCGGTGTCGGACAGCAACTGCTCGGCCGCCGAGCACAGCTCGCGCAGGTCGTTCCCGACGGCGTCGACCAGCGCCGAGACGGCATCCTCGCTGACCTGACGGCCATCCGCGCGCAGCTCGGCCCGCACCAGGTCGCGTCGCTCCCCTGCCTTGGTCACCTTTGCGGCCTCGACCCGCCTGGCGCCGCTGGCGGCCAGCGAACCCAGCAGGGCCTTACCCTTGGCGCCCCCGGCGTGCACGACGACCAGCAGCACCTCGGGCAGCGGGTCGGCGGTGTACGCCAGCACCTGCTCGGCGACCTGTTTGCCGAGGTCCTGAGCAGCCCGGAGCACGACCACCCGCTCGTCCCCGAACAACGACGGACTCAGCAGCTCGCCGAGGTCGCCGGGCTGCAGTGAGACCGCGTCCAGATCGCGCACGTCGACATCCGGCGTGCGCGCGCGGGCCGCCCGTACCACCCGGGACACCGCCCGAGACACCAGCAGCTCCTCGTCCCCGACGACCAGCGTGAGCGGGACGAGCGGATCCGGAGCAGGCACGTCGGCATCGTCCCACGTCAACCGGCCACGGGCGGCGACCTGCCCCGCTCCGGAACCGGGCCTGGAACCAGGTCGACCTCACACTCGGTCATGGCCGAGCTGGGCAGGGGCAGCAGGGACGGCTGACCCCGCTGCGCTGGGCGGCCTACGACGGGTAGGTAGGCCGCCGGCTGACCGAGCGGCTGCGGGCCCCCGAGCGAGGGCCCGGTGGTCACCCCGTTCCCGTCGCGGCCCACCGAGCTCAGGCGACCGTCGTGCGCAACCACCGCCACGTCGCCGTCGAGGTCGCTGCGGTAGGTACGGGCACCGTCCTGCTCCAGCCGCTGCAGGGTCTGCGGGTAGGGGTGGCCGTAGGGGTTGTTCGCGCCCACCGCGGTCAGCGCTACCCGGGCGCCGACTGCGTCGAGGAACGCCGGGGCCTGCTTGCGGCTCCCGTGGTGCGGCACCTTCAACACCTCTGCCCGAAGGTCGATCCCGCGGTCGAGCAGCTGGCGCTGCGCGTCGCCCTCGAGGTCGCCGGCCATGAGCACCCGGCCCCCGGGAAGTGTTAGGCGCAGCACGATCGAGCTGTTGTTGGGGTCGCTGTCGGTACCGTGCCGGGCGGTCGCGTCCAGCACCTCCCACGTCACACTGCCGACCTGCCGCACCTCGCCGATGAAGGCGTGTACGACGGACAGATGCCGTGCCCCGAGCCACCCCAGCAGGCGGATGCGTTCCACGACGGGCTCCTCCAACGGCCCTACCTCGACCTGGGCAACCTGACGCCCCCGCAGGAGTCCCGGAACGCCCTCGACGTGGTCGGCGTGCAGATGGGTGAGGATCAGCAGCGGGATGCGGGTGATCCCCAGCCGGCGCAGGCAGCCGTCGATCTTGCGGGGGTCCGGTCCGGTGTCGATCACCAGCGCCGTACCCGGACCCAGCCGTACGACATGACCGTCGCCCTGGCCGACATCGCAGGTAACCATGGCCCAGCCCGGCGGCGGCCAGGCCGCACGTTCGACCCGCACCGCGAGCAGGGCGACCAGGCAGCCGACGAGGCCGGCCGCCACCACGCGCCGCAGCAGCCGGTGCCGGACGACCAGCAGGACGGCGGCGCTGATCAACACCATCAGCAGCGCACCGAGCCCACCCGTCGGCAGTGACACCTGGGCGCCGGGCTGGGCAGCACCGACATGCGCGACCCGGACGAGCCAGGCGGTCGGGAGGTAGGCCAGCCACGCCGCGCCCTGCGCCAGCGGCAGGCAGACCGGCGCGAGCACGGCAGCAACGACACCAAGCACAGTCGCGGGGCCGACCGCAGGCACCGCCAGCAGGTTCGCGGGGACGGCGAGCAGCCCCACCTGCCCGGAGATTGCCACGATGACCGGACCGCAGGCGAGCTGGGCCGCCGCCGGGACGGCGAGTGCGTCCGCGGACCAGCTCGGCGCCCAGCGCGGGAGCCAGCGCTCCAGCTGCTCCCGCCACGACGGCGCCAGCAGGAGCAACCCAGCGGTGGCAAGCGTTGACAGCGCAAAACCGGCCGATGCCGCCAGCTCGGGTGACACCAGCAGCAGGACGAGGACCGCCGCGCACAGTGCTGGAAGGGCCTGCCTGCGCGATCCGGTGGCCAGGGCAACCAGGCCGATGGTTCCCATGACGGCTGCGCGCAGGACGCTGGGTGATGGCCGTGCAAGCACGACGAAGGCGACCAGAGCCAGCGCCGAAACCGGTGCGCGCCAGCGCAGCCCGACCCGCAGCCAACCGCACAGGACGAGGGCCGCGGCGAGGATGAAGGCCACGTTCGTACCGCTCACGGCCACGATGTGCGTCAGCCCAGTGGCCTGGAAGTCGTCCTTCAGGCCCGGGTCCAGGCCGCTGGTGTCACCTTCCACGAGACCGGGAAGCAGCCCTCGTTCGTCGGCCGGCAGCGGACCGGCGGCGTCGCGCAGGCCCGAGCGCAGCCGGCCGGCAACCCGCTGCACGCCGTCAGGGGCACCCGTCGTCCTGGGCGGTCCGCGCGTGGAGAGCAGGGCGGCGACGTCATCGCCCGTTCCCGGGCTCTGCAGGCGTCCTTGAGTCGAGATCCGCTGGCTGGGTAGCAGGCCGGGCCAATGGTCGTCGGAGGACAGGACGAGCACGGGTTGGCGCAGGTGCACGTCCCGGCCCGCGACGAGCAGCCGATCGACGCGCAGGTGCGCCACGATCAGCTGCCGGAAGGACAAGACATCGGCCTTCGGCGGTACGGCGCGCGGGTCGTCGGTGAGCACGCCCTCGACCGTGACGCTGGCCGACGAGCGGGCGGCCGCCGCAAGGGGACCCGACTGCCGAGCATGGACGTGAGCCGCCGTCGCGAAGCCGGCGGCAGCCGCACAGGCGCAGACCGCCACCGCCAGCGCCGACCGACGGGCCCGCGAGCAGACCAAGACGACAGCTCCGAGGACGCTGAGTCCGGCTGCGGCCAGCGCCAGCGCCGGCGGAGGAAGCAGGCGGCCCTGCCACGCAACGAGCCACGCGGCGACGGCCGGAAGCGTGAGCCGGAGGTCGAGGTCCTCCTTCACACCCGGACCCTGTCCTTGAGCTGCTGGTACTTGCTCTCACCGATCCCGGACACCTGCCGCAGCTGGTCGACGCTGTCGAAGCGACCGCCGTGCTGGGTGCGCCAGGTGATGATGTGGTCGGCCAGTACCGGCCCGATCCCGGGCAACGCGTCGAGATCGCTGACGGTGGCGGCGTTGAGATCGATCACGCTGCCCGGGGCGCCGGAACCCGTTGCACCGGAACCCGTAGCGCCGGGGGCCGTTGCGCCGGGACCAGTTGCGCCGAGGCCGGACGTTCCAGGTGGCGGCTGGACGCCGACCAGGACCTGCTCGCCGTCCACGAGCTTGCGGGCCAGGTTCAGCAGCCCCGGGTCGGCGCCCGGCAGCACCCCGCCAGCGGTGCGCACGGCGTCGTCCACGCGGCTGCCTGCCGGAAGGTGCACGAGACCGGGCCGGCGCACCTTGCCGGCCACCGCGACGACCACCTCGGACGCGGGGCTTCGCAGCGCCGACCGGGACCCGTCCGCGCTGCGCGTGACCGTCACCGGGGCGCGGACCGGTTGCTCGCTCGGGCGCGCACGTAACAGCACCAGGCCCGCCAGAGCGGCGGCGAGCACCGCGACGCCGGCAAGGGCGAGTGCCCCACGACGACCCGGGTCGAGCCGGCCGGCCCGCAACCGGGCGAGCACCGAACCGACACCGGACATCGAACCGACACCAGACCTCGTGCCGACACCGACCGCTAGGGATGGCAGCCCGAGCTGAGCCGGCCCAGGCACGCCAGGCACCGGCACGAACGGCACCGGCGCGACCTGTCCCGGTTGCGCGGCCACGACAGGCACGTTGGGCACCGGGGCCTGCGCAGGCGACGGGTTCGACCCGCCGACCACGGCGCCGACGGCCGGGACCGGCCCACCCGCCGGTGCACCCAGCGCTGCCAGCGGCCCTGCCAGCGGCCCTGCTGCCGGCGGCGGCACCCAACCCGTACCGTCCGCGTTGGGGGCGTGGGGACAGGCGCCGAGCACCGCGAGTACCCGGGCGAGGGCCTCGGGGGACGGGGGTCGGGAGCGCAGGGGCACCGGGCGACGCTAGGCAGCACAGGCACGCCCGGACCGGCGTAGCAGCCAGGTGTGGACGGGCCGTCAGGGCTGTGGACGCAGGCGCCGGGCCAGGTTGCCCTGGTGCCGTACGACGACAATGAGGGCGAGCGCCGCCGCCCAGGCGATGTCCTGCGGCACGAGGAGCGCGACGACCAGCACGGTCAGCGCGGCGCTCACCGAGGCGAGCGCGATCCAGCGGGACAGGGCCAGCACGACGATCCAGGTCAGCAGCACCGGCAGCGTCCACAGTGGGTGCGAGCCGAGGATCGCGCCGGCGGCCGTTGCCACCCCCTTGCCGCCACGGCCGCGCAGGAACGGGGAGCTGACGTGCCCGAGGACGGCAGCGACGCCAGCGACGAGCCCGGCCTCGTGGTCCAGCGTGGCGAAACCGGCAGCCGGCAGCGCGCCCTTTGCCACATCGAGCAGCGCGACCACGACGCCGGTACGGCGGCCCAGCACGCGTCCGGCGTTGGCCGCTCCCGGGTTGCCCGAGCCCACACTGCGCAGATCGATGCCATGGGCCCGCGCGACCAGGCTCGCCGGCGAGAGCGCCCCGACGAGGTAGCCGACGACGGCGGCGGGCAGCAGGCTCACCGGCGCAGTACCACCACGCCCAGCAGGCCGGGCCCGACATGCGCGCCGACGACCGCGCCGACCTCGGACAGATGCAGGCGCTGCAGACCCGGGATCCGGGCCCGCAGCCGATCGGAGAGCTGCTCGGCGGCGACCGCGGCTGCCAGATGGTGCACCGCGAGCTCGACGGGGCCGGTGCCGGCCCGCTCCGCGGCGACCTGCTCGAGGCGGGCCAGCCCCTTGGACGCCGTACGGACCTTCTCCAGCAAAGCGATCTCGCCGTCCACGACGTGCAGCAGCGGCTTGACAGCCAGTGCCGCGCCGACCAACGCCGCCCGGGCTGTCATGCGGCCACCCCTACGCAGGTGCTCCAACGAGTCGACGTAGAACAGGGTCGTCGTGGCCGCGGCGGCGCCAGCCGCCTCGACGGCCTTCAGGTCCGCTCCGGCGAGGGCGGCAGCCGCAGCGTCCAGGACGGCGAAGCCCAGCCCCATCACGATGGACTTGGTGTCCACGACCCGCACCTCGATGCCGTCGGCCAACACCTGCGCGGCGCCGAGCCGGGCGGAATCGACCGTGCCGGACAGGGCGGAGGACAGATGCAGGGACACCACCTGGCTCGCCCCGCTCGCCCGGTAGGCCTCGGCGAACTCCTCCGGGGTCGGCCGCGACGTCGAGACCGCGACCCGCCGCTCCCCGAGTGCGCAAGCGACCTCGGCTGGCGCGATGTCCACGTTCTCGGCGCCGGTACGGCTGCCGAGCACGACATGCAGGGGTACGACGGTGACCTGGTGCTGCGCGGCGAGGGCGGTTGGCAGGTACGCGGTGCTGTCGGTGACGACCGCGACCCTCATGGCGGGAGGCTACGCCGGGACGACGTTCACCAACCGCGGAGCGCGCACCACCACGGTGCGCACCTCCCGCCCGTCCAGGGCCTTGCGGACCGCCTCGCTGGACAGTGCCTGCGCCTGCAGGTGCTCGGTGGAGATACCCGGCGGTACGTCGAGCCGGTCGCGCACCTTGCCGGCGACCTGGACCACGCAGACGACGCTCTCATCGACCAGCAGCGCCGGGTCGACGACCGGCCAGGTCGAGGCGTGGACCGAGTCCCCGGCCTCGACGTCGTGCCCGAGCCGGAACCAGAGCTCCTCAGCCGTGTACGGCGCGTAGCAGGACAGCATCGTGGCCAGCGCGGTCGCGCCGTCCCGCAGCGACCCAGCGGCCGGGTCGCCCCCGTCCACCGCCTTGCGCAGCGCGGAGGTCAACTCCATGAGACGGGCCACCACCACGTTCAACCGGTGTGTCTCGAGCAGCCGCGTGACTTCGTCCACGGCCTTGGCGACCACCTTGTCCAAGGCGGCGTCACGCGCCTGGGTCACCGGCAGCGCGGCCGTGCCGTCGCCCAGCCGCAGCACGCGGGCCAGGTACTTCACCGACCCGGTCGGGGAGACGTCCGCCCAGTCCACGTCGTCCTCGGGCGGCCCGGCGAAAAGCACCGTCAGGCGCACCGCGTCCACGCCGTACAGGGCGAGTTCGGAGCCCAGCTCGACGCCGTTGCCCAGGGACTTGCTCATCGCCCGGCCGCGGTTGATCACATGGCCCTGGTTGAGCAGGGCACTGAACGGCTCGATGAACTCCAGCAGCCCCATGTCGTACAGGACCTTGGTGAAAAAGCGGCTGTACAGCAGGTGCAGGATCGCGTGCTCGACGCCGCCGACGTACTGCGCGACGGGCAGCCACTGCTTGACGGCCGCCGGGTCGAAGGGCCCCTCGGTGTAGTGCGGCGAGCAGTAGCGCAGGTAGTACCAGGAGGAGTCGACAAAGGTATCCATCGTGTCGGTGTCGCGCTCAGCCGGACCGCCGCAGCGCGGGCACGGCACGTGCACCCAGTCGGTGGCAGCAGCCAGCGGCGACTGCCCAACCGGCTTCAGCGCCTCGCCGCGCAGGTCCGGCAGCACGACCGGCAGCTGGTCATCGGGAACCGCCACGATCCCGCAGTCCGGGCAGTGCACGACCGGAATCGGCGCGCCCCAGAACCGCTGCCGCGACAGCAGCCAGTCGCGCAGCCGGTAGTTGGTCGCGCCCTTCCCGCCTCCGCTCGCCTCGAGATCCTCGATGACGCGGGAGATGGCCTCGGTCTTGGCCAGCCCGTCGTACGGGCCGCTGTTGACGAGCACACCGTCACCGGCGGTGGCGATCCCCGTCGACGCCGGGTCCGGCTGCCCGGTGTCCACCACCACGCGCACCGGCAGGTCGAAGCGGCGGGCGAAGTCCAGGTCGCGCTGGTCGTGCGCGGGCACGGCCATGATGGCGCCGGTGCCGTAGTCGGCGAGCACGTAGTCCGCGGCATAGACCGGCAGCGACTCACCGTTCACCGGGTTGACAGCGGTGACACCCAGTGCCACGCCAGTCTTCTCGCGATCGGTGGACTGCCGGTCGATGTCGGACAGCGTGCGCACCGAGGCGCGGTAGGCCTCGAAGGCCTCGCGCTGCTCGGGCGCGCACAACTGCTCGGCAAGCGGTGCGTCGACGGCAACGACAAAGAACGTCGCGCCGTACAAGGTGTCGGGGCGGGTGGTGAAGACGATAACGGTCCGGTCCGCAATCGTGAAGTCGACGTGCGCTCCTTGGGACCGCCCGATCCAGTTCTTCTGCATGAGCAGCACCGGAGCCGGCCAGGAGCCCTCCAGCGCGTCCATGTCCTCCAGCAGCCGGTCGGCGTAGTCGGTGATCCTGAAATACCACTGGGTGAGCTCCCGCTTGACGACCACTGCGCCGCACCGCTCGCACCGGCCGCCGACGACCTGCTCGTTGGCCAGCACCGTCTGGTCCTGCGGACACCAGTTGACCGGCGAGCTCTTGCGGTAGGCGAGCCCGCGCTCCAGCAAGCGCAGGAACAGCCACTGAGTCCAGCGGTAGTACTCCGGGTCGGAGGTGTGCAACCTGGTGGACCAGTCGAAGGAGACCGCGTAGCGGCGGAAGGCCTCGGCCTGGGTCTCGATGTTGGCGTAGGTCCAGCTCGCCGGGTGCTCACCGCGCTTGATGGCGGCGTTCTCGGCCGGCAACCCGAAGGAGTCCCACCCGACGGGGTGCAGGACGTCGTACCCCTGGCGCATCCAGTAGCGGGCAATGACGTCCCCGATCGCCCACGCCTCGGCGTGGCCCATGTGCAGGTCGCCGCTGGGGTAGCTGAACATGTCGACGATGTACTTCTTCTGCGCACCCTCGCGCAGCCCCGCCCGGTTGAGGTCGAGCCGGTCCCATACCGGCAGCCACCGGTCCTGCACGGCGTGCGGGTCGTAGGCGACGGGCTCGGTCATGGCGGGCCTCTCCGGGAGCGTTCGGGCATAAAGCGTTCGGGCATAAAAAGAGCCCCCGTGGTCACGAGGGCGCCGCACTGGACCCCGATCGGGCCCGTACGGCTAGGTGAGGAGCAGGTGCAGCACACCAGCATCGTACGCCGACCGGCTCGTCGCCTAGGGCGTGTCTCCCTAGATGAGCGTGCTTAGTGGGCGATGGTTGGTGCATGTCACGTGATCAGGTCCTGACCGATGCGCAGTGGGCGCTACTCGAGCCGCTGCTCCCGAGTTCGAAAGGCAG
>JAABUP010009025.1_pt1 | contig 12450 bp, 12 predicted proteins | sample 5559201 | NCBI WGS metagenome assembly JAABUP01 (sample SAMN10711887, study PRJNA513373) | rock metagenome | isolation source: Antarctica rocks | place: Antarctica | reverse complement strand
TTCTGTGCACGCTTACAATCTCAACTTCGTTGCGTAAATCTAATCTCGTGAAACTGTCTTTAGAACGACAGATTCGGGTCTCCATGAAGAAATCATTATCACGGCAAAGATGATGATGATCGCTCACCACTCCAATGGCTTCTTCCCTTCTCATCGCACGCAATTCCTTCAATACCATCTTCGACATCAACGAGTAGACTGTTCTCGGCGTATTTGGCAGTATTCTCGGTGGCCGTAATACTCACTTTTTACGATTATATGAGACTTGCCGATAGTAGTGTACCCTCGGCGGTTTGGCCTTCATTATCACGAATGCTGACGGTTGCATGTAAGGAAGCCCTTGTCTATAAAGGTAATATCACGGTCCCTTCTCTGGCATATGCTGATTCTGACCTTCTCAGGGAAAGGATGCTATAAGTCGACGAAGAATGAAATTGCGACCCATGTCGGCCACGGACGCGACACAATATTCGTAGATGGTTAAAATTGGAGTGACTCGCGCCCTTGAGTCCGGGAAAATGGTCCAGATCGGAGATCTTACTTACATGTATGTAGATGGAGAAGCGATCAGCAACGGCAACTTCAACAATGGGACATGCAAGTTTATGAGGACCATGTGCTTTGCTTCGCGGCATTCTCTTCTGTCTAAGGGTTATAGGCCCCTCAAATCAAGAGCTTTGGAGCAAGGATCGTGGGTCTTTAGTATTATCTTGGAGTTGTACCAGCAGCCGTCCTCTAGTCAAGGCACAAAGAGACGGGACCATCGGCTGAAGAATTTCTCATGCGTTGTACCAAAGCAAGTCTCAACTACTGGTGAGTGCGACTGGCAGTCATCGTTAACACATTCTCCAAGCTAAAATATTGAGCAGCTTGCAGACAGGATCATAACATCGGCTACTTCTTGTTCTGCATCTAAAAATCGTTTCCCCTACGGCTACATACGCACGCCTCACTGCACATCAATGGACATACCAGAAGAATAGCAACCCTAAGTTGATACACTCCAATACCAAAGCCGACAACCTCGACACCAAGTTCACCAGCAAGCTGGACAACATCTCCCAACACCTTAGCACCCATCAACCTCTGCACAACTCCTCATCAATACCATACCCTATTCCAATCACTCTACATGTTTTCAGAGGCTGTAAATCGTAAGTACCTAAACTTCGGTAAAGTACTGCGAAATAATTCGGCGTCTTCACGCTTGAAACTCACGCTTTGTGATCGCTGGCACTGCTGATGATCAGTATAGTCTTCTTCAAGTGCTTAGCACGCTACTTTTTACATCTCGGACCTAAACGTCCTTAACGCTTCTGATAGGTCTAAATAAGATCTAAAAGGGCCTTTTTTCTACATCAATCTCGACACATCAATACCAGTATTGCTAATCAAACATGGCATCCTAGCCAGGATCCGACGACAACGTCTCTGAAACGACATAAGGTATGGACTACATACTACCAGGATTAAGATTCATTGATGCTCAGCAGCAATCTCAGACCTGGGGTCAGTGAGGCAACTGGGTGGTACCTCGACTTAATTGTTCGGTTCTATCATCCTCAGAAGATCAGACCGCAAGAACCTCCAGGAGTCTGATGACAACCAAGATCAAAGTCACTGCCCATAGGCTAGGGACTCAATTTCCGGCATAGGTTGACGGAGCGTCATTAGCCACGGATCTCGTCCCGTATGGGGAGATACAATACGCGATCAGTGGCAATCCAATACAAGTCCGCAGCTGACTGATACTCGCTATTCAATTCAAGTCACTCTCCAAGTGACCATGTCCAATCGCTGGCTCATAAGCAGACTCGCAAGAGTCAAGTCAACAATCACGTTTGATCTATAAACGTCTCCTGACCAAGGTAATTAGTCATAACAATCTAGTTTTCGAAGCACAGGTGGCTTAGACCCAGCAATCATGATGAAGAAGAAAAGCGTCCGTCTTCCCGCAGAAGCTCTCCCCAGAAACCAATTACCGGAGACGAAGCGCCTGGTCCAATATGACTGAACAATATTTTGTGCTCCTGTCGATGCGGGAAGTTCCCGAATACTCCTAGTCATAAAGAGAGCCCAATCAGGACGAGACATATGACAGCTTCACCCGGACAGCAATATCACTAAAGCGAGGTCCTCCGTTAGCTCGCTCTGGATCATCCATCCCAAACAAAATCCCGCCTATATTCGCGGAGAAGTGCGGTGGTGAGCTGAGTCCAAGAAGACTTTCACAGTATTCAGCCTATCAAGAAACGTACCTTGGGGGATACGGTGACGTTCATTTGTGCTGAATTTCTTTTCTACAAGCTCAGGCATTAATACTCTAAAAGGATGCCTCCATGTCAGCGAGGTGTTGCGGAGGATGGCGCCCAATCCTAGATTGCTGCTTTACAGCAACAGCAGGCGTTGAAGGCAAGATGTAATTGCTAGCGACTACTTTTGACACAGCTTAAGTTGCTAGGCACCTAGCTCTTCAATGCTTCCGCGATTTTAGACTTGGACACTTTCTAAGCCATAAGGCTTGCCTCCTGGAATATTTAAAGTCATAGTGTCTCATTTCCCTTTAATTGTGCTCAACTATGATTGGGGAATAATCATTGGTAGCGCTCTGTCCATTTCTCATTCCTGATGGCAGGCAAGCTAACCCTAGTCTAGAAGGAGGAAGCACGAGGGATGTAAAACGCCTGGAAGAATTCGCGTACGTGAGCCGAAGATGAGCAACATAACCTACACGAAGGGAGTGGTGAATAAATCAATGGCGTGGACAAACACTTCATGTCAATTACAGCTGGATGAGGTCGTTTGCCAGGCTGTGAAGATTGGTCGGACCAGCCATAGTGTTTCGACCGTCCTACAACAACAGTGGTAGAGAACAAAGCTAAACAAAAGCAGCCTCGCATTGAAATACAAAGCAGCGAATCGAGCACATTAGATGGAGAAGAAGAAAACTCCAAAAAGCTGAGCCGCATCAAGCATAGGCAGGATCGGAACCCGACAGAAACCCAGTCAAGAAACGCCAATCCTATCGATGCATCTGCATTTGTAACAGACACGGCTACTCGACATCAATGAGATTACTACGCTTGGAGCGATACTTACAGTAATTGGCGCTGGCAAGATTTCTTTTCGTACAACAGGCCATCCTCGAATGACCTTTTCATTTTTAGTCGGTCAAACCTCCGCGACCGTCCACAATGAAACCTGAGCTGGTGGAAAAGTTTCTTATCACGCGGGATAAAGAGCAGCTGAGCAACGAAGCTACCTTTATTGTCCTCGTATGGGCCGTTTCCGTCGGCGAAAGTCGTACTGTAAAGCTCTCTCTTCCACGGCTTCGTCCATTTGAGCGCTATCGTAACCGCGTTATTTGCATTGCTCAATCCTAATAGTCCTAGTAGGCACTGTTGGCACGCGATAACAAGGAAGATTGGCAAATTGCAGATGATGTTATTCAGGAAAATCAAGCGACTGTGAAGGTAGCGACGGGGGCGATGTCAAGGCGGAGTACGCGATACTACCAAAATTTGTCAACACGCGCTTTTGCAGGGTAAAATGTTCTATTGATATTAGGCATCCTGGTAGTCTAAATTCCTCTAGTAGTCATTCAGCCAATCATTTACTCATGAAGAGGCTGTAAGCAGCTATGCATTTCAGTTCGCGACCATATGCCGCTGTCATGCCTCGTAAAAGTTTGAGCCACTGTTGTAATAGCACCTTCCCACTGCTTTTGTTCATCTTCATGCAGTCGTAGTAAACTAGACCTGACCCATCGTAACCATCTTCTTGCGTAGGTAGTTCTTGTATTCGCCGATGGAGCCGTCCCATCGTCGAATTGTCTTATTCTCGCAGACCATGATGTCTTTGGCGATTTTGTCGAGCAATCTGTTACTACTGTCAGCATGTATGTAGAGTCAACTCTGTGATAATGCTTACCTGAAATCGTGAGAGACGACCACGACACCACCGCTAAAAGCGTTGATAGCATCAGCCAAAGAGTCGATGGTAGGAATGTCCAAGCCGTTGGTAGGCTCGTCCAATAACAGCATGTTTGGTCCTTCGATAGCCAACAAAGCAAAGACGATTCTACTCTTCTGGCCTTCTGACAATGTCCCCATCAGAGCCGTTTGCGACTCTCCTGACAGCCCATATCGACCGAGCTGCTGTCTCCAGTATTGGTAGTCCTGGCTCTTGTCTGCGTACTTGTCCCTCACAAAGTCCAGGGCGGACTTTGTCAAGTCCAACTGCTCGGCTGAATGCTGACTGTACATACCGAGCTTCAGATGAGTATGCCTCGAAACAATACCACTCGTTGAAGACAGCTTGCCGGTCATGAGACGAAGCAGAGTAGACTTTCCAACACCATTAGGTCCGACAAGCGCTGTTCGGCTGTCCATGTCAACACCAAGGTCCAGATTCTCGTAGAGGTTGTCTTTGGCATTACCCGAGTAGGAGAAGGTAACGTCGTCAAAGGAAAGAACTGGGGGCGGAAGCTTCTCGACGTCCGCAAAGCGGAAGGTAAAGACGCGGTCTTCGGCCACCTTTTCGATAAAGCCGTCTGCCTCCATTTTGTCGAGAATCTTTTGCCGTGACTTTGCTTGTCGCACCAAGTTGGCGTAGGTACCGGCGGACGCAATGAACTTCTTGATATGTGCGATTTCCTCCTGTTGCTTTGCGTATGCCTTCATCTGGTTTGTCTCTTGTTCTGAGCGGGTCTTCATGTAGGAGTCGTAGTTACCACCATAGTACATAAGCTTCTTCATGCGCATGTCAATCATATTCGTGCAGACACCGTTCAGGAAGTCCATGCTGTGGGAGACGAGGATCAATGTGCGGTCCAAATGTGCCGTGGGGTCGTCAAGCAAGAGGAGGGAAGGTTTGACGAAAAGAGCTTTAGCTAACGCTACACGCATACGCCATCCACCAGACATATCTTTTGTCATCTTATGAATTGTCTTTTTGTTGAAGCCCAGACCAGTAAGGATGAGGGAGGCGCGGGTCTGGAATGTCGAAGGGTCCATGGTTTCCATACGCTGTATACATTAGTTTGGACCACAGTGCAACCATTCTGATCTCACGTACCTCGTATAGATCTTCCAAAAGAGGGTCTTCGGGCCCGTTCGCTTCCAGGATCTCTTCTGCCTGCTTGTCCAATCGCTCCATTTCCCTTTCGGCCTCTCTAACGACCCACTCGAGAGCACCCAAGTCGCTTGGGGGAGCTCCCTCGTTCAATAGATAAATATCGACATGCTCAGGTACGGGGTATTCCCGCTTGTCGATAGCTTTCAGTAGTGTTGACTTCCCACACCCGTTTTCTCCCAGCAGACCGTATCGTCGGCTGTAGTTGAGCTCGAGTGTGGTATCTGTGATGAGGACTTTACCGTGGAACACAAGCGACGCCGAATTGATCTTGACATCGCGGCTTTGGGCCAAGGAAGCCAGCACACCAGTTGTGACTCGGTCAGACAGTCCGTGCTTGTCCATCTGATCCGTCAACTTTTTGACAGTCGACATCTTCTCGGTTGTAGTGGCAGGCTGCTCATCATCGGGAAGAGCATTCCCATCGCCATCGAGTAGAGGTGGGGTCTCGTCACCGTTGACTGATGAGGCTGACGATCCATTTGCGGAGGCATTTTTGGCGGAGAGTTTTGACGTGGCGGTCTTCTTCTTGTCTTTACCGTCATCGGCGCGCTTAGCCTGGCGGGCAGCTTTCGAAGCGGAGACCATGGTGGTGTGTGTTGACCAAGTGAGAGGCGATGCAAGAGCGCAGTCAAATTTGTGTGCTGTGGGTGGTGTAGGGCTTATCGATTGGCGGAAGCCTTTGCACAAAGGTACTCGTTGGCTCCTCTAACAGTAGGTAGGAACAGCCAGGATGTAGAAAAAGGAATAAACTGGCTCGCCTCCTGAAAAGCGTCCTCTAGTATCTCGTAGCAGTTTTCTTAGTTAGGGAGAATATTATTGGAAAGTCGATCCACTGATTCATGAACGATTTTTTCTCATCCTTGTGGTAGGCTTGGCATGCTACGGTTGACCCTAAAGCTCTTTATCATTTTCCAAGACGCTAGCGCCTTACACATAAATATGAGTAAACATCTTTTCGCCAATCGTCATTGTAGGCCCTCCTTGGCAATCAAAAGGATCAAGCAATAGATTTCTCAAAGCACATTCTTTACTTGACAGAGGCTTCTTGGCTCCCCAGGTCTGGATGTCAGAATAAGTGGCTGTCTTGGATGCCAGTGTGATCGAGTTGAGGACAAAATGATTGAGCAGCAAATTGGGCATTTGGGCCAACCCAAGAGCCAAAGATGACGCAGCCACGACTCATTCTCGAGCTCTTATACGAGTAGTGAAATGCTTTGCTCTTACGGGTATTTATGCTGCCAATGATTTGGCAGCAACGTCAGCCGTGTGTAAACCTGTCGCGGTTTCTAGCTGACTAAGATTCTGTTAGAATACCTCCTTGAGAACACGAAAAGCTCCTCTCTCCGCATTTCTGTGTGTCATCGCGCTCCCATTTTTGGCATCGTCCGAAACTCTCTATACTATACAATTTCACTATAGATGACATGATGGCATACACGTGCCTACTGCGCTCCGAGGCTTGTGGAGTACTGGCCTCGCACTCAGGCATATCATGTTGGAATTCATGTCCGTTATTAGGCACTGTTTCGCCTCCTCTTTTCCCTTTGCGGCCGTCTTATAGTGTCCAATGGATTGGAGCTTCTCAAGGACAGCAAGATGCATATCGCGGAGGCGAAAGATTGGCACTTTGATGTCGACAAACACTTGAACTCATATGTTCCTGGAAACAGGCTATACAGACTACCAAAGCCAATAGCAAACTTCCTCGGATCTCGAGATCATCCCAGAAGACAGATTGGCAACCTCCTCGTTGCAGGATGGGCGTGCTTAGGAGCCTTCATTGGCGTGATCGTTATTGAAGCGGTCTTCATGATCCCAGCGATTAAGGACCACGGTGTCCCTCTACTCATTACAAGCTTCGTACGTCTCGGACCTCAGGATTAGATGGGAAATGGCTGACCTCTTTAGGGTGCCGCAGCTATACTGGAATTCAACACTATCGAGTCACCTCTTGCGCAACCCCGCAATTCAATCATTGGACACTTCCTCGCAGCCCTGGTCGGCGTCGGTATCACCAAGCTTTTCTCCCTCAACTCCGACTTCGAGGGACTTCGTTGGCTTGCTGGGGCCTTAGCATGCGGGCTGACATCTGCTCTCATGACTGTCTCAAAGACTGTCTACCCACCCGCTGGAGCTACAGCGCTCCTAGCAGCCGTTGATCCGCAAGTGGAAAAACTTGGCTGGTTTCTGCTACCATTGGTGCTTCTCAGCGCAGCCTTGACTCTGGTCGTGAGCCTGTTGATCAACAACATCCAAAGACAGTATCCAATGTACTGGTGGACGCCCGTAGATCTTGGGAGAAATAAGTACAGTGATATTGAGAAGTCAAGGTCGAGTAGCAAGAGCTTGCTTGGGGCAAGGCCTAGGCATGTTGAAGACCGTGAAGGACCTACAATCCGCATCACACCCGAGCGGATCATTCTTCCTGAAGACTGCTACCTAGCTGGAGAAGAGAGGGGCATACTTGATATTTTGAGGGATCGGTTGCGAGAAGGACAGCCGAGGGAGCCGGAACCTGCTTTCCAGCGTTGAACAATGCAACGAGAACCACTTGACGAGACATAACGAAGACTTGGCATCCGTTTCCCTGTATATCATGCTCTGCAAAGCGCAAAAAGGGTCAATTATGACAACAATCTGTGCATATCGAGACTATCTCGCATTTGGCGTTCCAGTACCTAATACTCATCCAGTTTGTACTGTCAAATGAATCAGACATGGTTATGTATCATAGAGAAAGAAGCGGTGCACCCAATGGCTCATCATTCCCACCTCCTACCCAGTCACCCATCTCATGCTCGAAGCTTCGCGCCAAAATCTCGTTCCGGAACGCGCAGGGTTTCAGATGGGATTCCGCTGGGTTGAGAGAGCATGGAAGACGAGAAGTTGCATTATGGCGGAGGCTTGGAGTTCAAAAAAGGAAAGCTCAATCTGGTATTGCGCTAACATACATCGCACATTGCAGGTGGAATTAGCGGATATGCGTACAAAGCAACTACCAGCAGGCGCCGGTCGTGTCAGCATAGCCTGTGTTCAATACTTTTGTACAATATCCTGAGCTTTTCGACGATACGTACAATATCAACATCCAAACATCTTGCATGTACTGACATTCACCCGTGACCACTTCCTCCCCTGTAACATACATGCCAGAAATTGCCCCGGCCAGTAAACATGATACAACCACCATGCAGGCAACGGGTCCCACAGCTTGTATGTGCCATCTCTCCATAGTAAGAGATGCTCGAGGAAATTTCCAGTGCTCTGGATATATGCCGACAGCGTGATCTGCCTTAGCAGTAATTGCAGAAGCGGGTAGATGACAAGCTCGACGAGATCGTGGCCAATCCAGTAGTATTTGGCGGTGTTCCGTGGCATGACCGGCTCCTCCTGTGTCTCTTCTGTATTTCCGTGCGCATAGCCATTCGTGTTCGGCTTCAGTGATTTCTGCTGCTTTTTCGGCTTCAGCGCACTCAAATACGCATCTGCCATCTGGGTCTCCATTCCCTCAAATAGTACCACGGCCGTATGTGCCCTGGGATTACACTCAATGGGTACCAACCCCATCTCTGCGCCCTTTTCCGTGATTTTCTCCTCAATCAGAAAATCGAAAGACAGATGCCCGCTCATATCCCGTCCACTCCTCTTCACGAATTCCTGCGTAAATCGCAGCATAGCCTTGCTTAAGGCTGAATCCGCCGGCAGAGCTTCATAGTGCATCAATAACTCCGAGCTCGGGCAGGCGACGAAGACCTTGACTTTGTTCTCGATTATGAGAGCATGCGTACAGTACTCCTTCCCTTTGACAAATTCTTGCAGCACCCAAGGCTTGTCTTCTGCAATCGGCACCCTCGACAAGTGATCATACGTCTGGCTCAGAGTCCGCCGTGGTAGCACCGTCATGTCTCCCCGTGATGCATCGTCCATGCCCACGCTCTTCATGATGTACCTCTTCTTCGTCCTCGGGCTCTCATGCAATACCTTGTGCACCGCGGCGCGAGAGGTGACGTTATGTGTCTCAGGCACCGGCAGTCCCAGGCGCATGGTTTCGGCGATGAAGGTGTCTTTTTCATGTAGCATCTGTGTTGTGGGCACATCGAATTGTATGCACCTGCAATCCGATCTCCTCTCCAACACTTCCTTCGCCTGCCCATCTTCTACCGCGCTGGCGACGCCGGAGCAAGAGACCAAGAGGTCAACCCGCTCTCCTTGCACGAGCCGTAGGAGTGCATTGATATAAAAAGCCGAGCCATCCCTTGCATTCGGTTTCGGTAACGGGTAGAATTTTTGTAGAGAGCGCGAAAATCGTCCGCAGACTGGCACGCCGTATGGTTCAAAATCCGCACCGATGACATTGTGACCAGCTAGGTAGAATGCTCTTGCCAATGCCAACCCCTTGCTCATGCCCACGCCCGTGACAAGAATGGTACGTGGTCTGAACGTCGGCGTGTGCGGCGAATACCGGACCCGTCGCCGTGCTGCATCTTGATAGCTAACGAAGGGGCGGGCGACATAGCTGGTGACGAGAACAAGGGTAGAGAGCGGAAGGAGGAGGAAAGAGAGGAGGATGAGCGCGGCATTCCGAGCGAGGTGGAGGAGGTAGGCAGCGCTGCCGTCGAGCATTGTGAGGGGCGGAGGTGTTCGGAGGTATGCCTGCAAGGGCCTAGGTACGCGGGCTATATTGAGGTCGACGTATCATCTTTGATGTTCACCGTAGATCAGCGAAGAGCAGATGTGTTTAGAAAAGGGGATTGGGCTACTTGGGTTGTGTTTGCAAATCCGATGGCTGGGAAGAAGTGAAGCCTTCCACCCGGATGGTACGTCATAACGAAAAGTGAGATGTGAATTGCGCGCGCAACCTGGAAGATATTAGGAGGGTGGGAGAGCAATAATCATTTCGGGGAAAGCGTGAACGGAATTGGCCTCTTGAATCGATCTATGGGTGTGAACTGTCTATGAAAGTGCATCTTTTTTCCACCAGATCGCCTTCCTTCCGTGTATGCGCCACTTTTAAGAAGTTTATAAGATTGATAACATTCAGGGTCTGAGCTCAAGCCCGAGATCCATTGGTGTAACCGTTGATACCATTGGTCATACCGTCGACGGTGCCGTTACCGTTGGCTATCTTCTCTTTGATGCCGTTAACATGCCCATTTCGCACACTACCTCCATGAATGACACCGTTGCCGTTTAGGCTTCCTGCCTTTTCGGCGGCAGCTTCTACAGCCTGGACCTCAGAGTTGTTGTTGTCCGTATAACCGGTATCGCTAGCGTCTACGAACGCCTCAATCCCTTCGCCGTTGCGTGGATACTCTCGCATAAGCTTTTTGTGCCTGAGGAGTGCAGCATTCAGCTCTTTTGCACTGACGTCGTTGAGGAAGGTGCAAGATCCGATAGGACTGGGTACTGCAGCACGAAGCTTGCCATCCCTCGTCTTGAGGATGGCTGCAGTGCCTTTGTCGAGGATCTTCTCGTCGAACTGTGGGTGGTCCATGGACAGACCAGCGCGAGCGAAGAGGTTGAGTATGCGACGATGTTCAGCATCACTGATCAGCTTGCGGCTGTTGGCGAGGGTTGCCGAGTAGGCCATGTCAATAGAGATTGCATGTCCGTGTCGGAGAGGCGTTTCTGGCACAAGTTCATGCATTGGTGACCATCTACATGAGTCAGTAAAGGGGTAAAAGAGACGGCGTTGGGCGAGGACTCTACGTGTGGCCATATGCGATGACTCGATCTAAGCCAATCTCGTGCAGATTGGGAGTCTCAAGCTTCAGCATCTCGTGGATGCCCTCCTTATTGATCTTATCCGCCGCATCACGGACTTCCTGCGAAGCGCCATCGGTTCGACCGAATCCAGTCTTGATGAGCTGCTCGCAGTATCTGTCAAGCAGGTTGAATGTGTCCAAATGAGAGCAGGTGGAAATCTTGATCAACTCCGCAAACCCATTTCTGATCTGTGCAGTAGGTAGGGTGCGGAGGAAGGTAAAATCGAGGAAGGTGTGGATAGGAGCATGATAAGCACCAAGACGGTTCTTATAGTTGCCATAATTGACAGCCACTTTGATCGACACTGATGCGTCAATTAGACCAATGACAGTGGTCGGAACACGGATGAAGTTTGTGTTCCTGCGGTAAGCGGCACAAGCGAATCTGCGTGGCCACCAAAAAGGTTAGCCTCGACCATTCAACAGGGACAACCATTAGGAGACTGATGGGAGAGTGCCTTGATATAATCTCTGGCGAATGGCGGCAGCTTTTATTACCCAGCAACATCAGTCACGAGGCCTCCACCGACCACCAAGACTGGCTCCTGTAACCGTCAGTGAATATGGCTGTCTTCGTGGCGACTGCAACGAAACGAAATGTATGGCGAGTACCTTGCGATAGATTCCAAACTCCGTCATCGAGTCCACTATGCTCAGAAATGTGGGAATTGTCTTGGCCTTCTCACCAATCTTAGTCTTGTGGACCATGAGATCGAGCCCATAGTGCTCGAAGTAGCTTTCAATTTGCTCGCCATACACGTTGTAAACATTCAAATCCGTGACGGCCAACACTCGGCCCCAGTGCTTATAGCAGTCAGCCAGTTGGGGATTCTCCGGGTTGAAGACGCCATCGAGGAAAGTGAAGTCGTATGAAATCTTCTCATAGCCGTCAACATGAAAGCCATTCTTTGTCTCGGAGACCGAGGCAGTGAAGTCAGACATGTCGAAGTGTTGCGTACTGTTCGAGATTGATGTCAAATGGATCTCGTTTGAGTGTCGAACGATCTCGTTTGTTGCTCAAGATGTCGAAAGTGGGCTTCACTCCAGTATATAAAGACATTACTAGTATGGACTTTGGCCTGACGTATTGTCCCTGGGCTTCGGCGGTAGCCTTAGCCTAGGCTGATAGTACGCCATGCCAAGGTAATGGATAAGGTCAATTCAGTTTGTTTGACAATTTAAACCCTTAGAAGCGGGACCGTGAACGCATGATAGGACGCGCTTGTGAAGTCCTCTTCTCTAGCGGCGGCTCTTCTCGAAACAGATTGGCCTGTGCAAATCTGTGAGATAATATATAGGCTTCCGAATGCAGCCTTAGCTTCATGCTCATTGACGCACGATGGGTTGCAGGAAGGCGAAGAGTGGTAGTCATGATGTAGAGCATTTATTGGTGGAGAATCTCAGTCAAGCCCCGGAGGTTCATCCGCCCGTGGAGGACTCCAAGCCAGCCCGTTCGATGGTTGAGAATTTGGAGCACTTGTGTAAAGCTTTCAAGGCTGCGAATAAGGGTCTTGCCATTACGGGATTCATGATATAATGCGGACTTACA
>JAABUP010009024.1_pt1 | contig 12450 bp, 15 predicted proteins | sample 5559201 | NCBI WGS metagenome assembly JAABUP01 (sample SAMN10711887, study PRJNA513373) | rock metagenome | isolation source: Antarctica rocks | place: Antarctica | reverse complement strand
TTCAAATCCTAGCATCGAAAGCAGTGCTAAACCCCAACCCACCAGAGAGCAATCCACATCTCACTGACCGAGTTCCGGCAAGGCGTGCCCCAGACGCGGGCCTGGGGCCACGTGATGCATTGCGCCGACGTGCTGCGCCAAGACATCCTCTGCAACGCCGACGACACTCCGCGCTACTCGACCGCAAGCGCGACCCCGGAGTCGGGCGTCGGCCAGGTGCGGCGGTGCCGCAGCTGGGCCGAGCTCGAGCGGTGGGCCCGCCGCTACAACGCGTGTTTCCGGTACGTCAATCAGACGCTGGAGAGCCTGCCCGAGGTGCAGCGGTTTTTGTACTGTCCGCAGGGGTCGCCGTATGCGGCGGAGGTGGAGAAGGTGTTTGGGGCGGTGCCGGCGTATGAGGATTTGTAACCGCATGCCGATTTTTATTTGTTTTTGGGGGGCTTGTGTGGGTGGAATCCCGAGACTTGGAGTCTTTCTGCCTCGTTGGAGTGGTGTTTGCATGTTTTATCAGAGAAAGTATTAGGCCTCCATTAGCGATTTTGGTGAAGACTTGTACAGCATGAAAAGCAATATATGTACCTTCACATTGCGCAGGCACACGAAGTAATCATGCAACGCTCGATACATCATGCACGGCTTTCATCACCCATCGTATCTCAGAGCGAATCCTGATTTTGTACAAACACCAAAGACTCTAACGGTTTCCCTTTGCAAGCTCGCGCCCTATCCAATCCAGAGGCTCCTCCGCTTCAAAATCCCTCTCCCCCTCCACCACCATCTCAGCTGGATTCAACCGCCTAGCCTTCCCCTAAGCGATAGGCCCCATCGCCGCGTGCTCAGCGCCCGTCTTGTGGCCCACGAATATCTCTCCGAGGTCGGGGACCTCCACGCCCTCCATCGGCGCGAAGTTGACCGCGCGCACTTCTACTTGGCATTAGTCGTGGGCGGAAACAGGGTCGCAGGTTGGGGATGAGAGAGGAGACAGGGAACTTGGGTGAGGAGAAAGGGGGAGTGGTGAGGGCAAACGTACGAGGACCCTTGACGGGCGCGGCGACGCCGATGGTAGCGGCGCAGGCGAGGAGAACGATGACGGCGGAGAATTGCATTTTTTGTCGGGTGTCGAGATGAGAAGTTTCGTATGGGAGGTCTTTTTGATTCTGAGGGCGATCTGATGTACCCTGATTGTGTTCAGAGATTTCGAGGGGAGGCCCGAGACGTTGGTCAGCTTATCTATCGCCCCGTCTTTCCCAAAGGGCATTGAACACCGCGCCCCCAGGCGGAGAAACGCATGTGGTTGGTAGTCCTCGGGTCATCGTGCCTTCGATCAACAGCGAGCATCTCACGCTGCCTTTAGCATGCCGTGCTGCTGGCGTCCTGCAGGATTTCCATTCGAAAACGAGAAAACCTGGTGGTGATCTTTAGGGCCATACATGCATGTACTACAAACCTTGCAGCATTTGATGCACTCGTCATTCACGGTTGTTTCCATCAATGCCCGTTCACTGCTGCCATCGGGTAGCACTATATTGTGGGTCTGCACTTGAATCCTTCGAAGCACGTCTGCGGCGTTGCAGTGAGATCAGACCAGACGAGATGAGACGAGACTCCCAATGTTTTACGTGCATGAGCCCTCCCTGCTGCGCTACGAATGCGTTTGCTGTACGTTCGGTAGATGGAAGTGAGTTGGAGATTTAAGGCGACGTTCCCGTCGGGACGGGCGGGAATTTTAAGCTCAGCCTATCATCCGTCGGCTACCAAACCTTCTTTAATCTTCTGATCTTCTCACCTTCTCTACCTGCACTAGATACTCTGTCGACAGTATACTTTATACTTTATTGTACTATAGTGCTACACCATCTGCAATGCATCCACGGTCTCATCCCCAGTCGGTCAGTAGCTGGCATGCTTTCACCGCCGATACTCGCTCGTATGAGAAGTGCGGTGTAGTGATCGTTTGAGTCCTTGATGGTGCGCCTCTGCTTTGCGTTGCTCGGACGTCACATTCGCAGCTGTTGTGGTGAAGAGGGCCGAGTGGTCAATTAAGACCCAACGTAGCGAGGTGCCCACAGTGAGAGCTACGATCGCCCATCGAAGTACGACGCTCATGACTTTCAAACGCCAAGAGTTGAAGTGTCCCCGTTAGGTGTTGTTGCATCAGGCTACCAATGCCGTTGCATATTTGAGGGAGTGATGCTGGTTTCGAGTATTGTAGATACAGATTTCATTATGCGGTGAGATCATGTTGTGCCCGACAGTTTATCCCGCTTCTCAATCGATTGATTCCTACACCGGGACGACTTTCAGCTCCTGCTGAAATGAAGCCATTCAGACATAGCTCTCCTGTTGACGAAAATTGTGCTGGATATTGATGCTCCATTTGGTGGTCTCATGACCTCAGAGCACCCCAAATCTCTCATAGCATAACTTTCCACTGACGAAACAGTCTCTATTCCCGCAATGTGTTCCACAGATGACCCCTGGCTGATTCGATTCTCGAACTTGGTGGGTCTAGAGGGCCAAGAGCGGGAAGCTTGGGAGTGCAAGGAGAACGTGCTTCTGATACTCCTCAGTAATTTGTCGACCATCGACTGGCCGAAGAGATATCTCAGTGTAGGTAGACAGGCGGCGATGATGGCAGCTCCAGACTCAATCATAGACCAGAAGAGAATAAGACTGACATCCTCTAATAATGGTCAGTAATGGGCACCGTGGCGAATCGAGACACCTACTGTCTCCATCTAGATTCGGGCTGAATCCAACTGTTGCGTATTAGCGCAAGGCTGGGAGGCCGGAGATCAGCCGCTTACCCAGTACTACTTTGATGAAGATTCCCATCCTCACAATCGACGCCGCAACTGCACTGAACAGTTTGTCAGTACGGAGGCTTGTGAGAGCCAAACCTGGCTAGTCTGCAAATATAGCTTACAACCCTCCCAGCAAGAATATACCCATAACCATAACCTTCTTAGCAGTGCCTAAATGAAGGCCAAATATCTAAAGCCAAAGTCAATAACATAGCCGGCGAAACGTAGTACCAAGAACCGGAAAGACATACCACAGGTATCGGCATGGTGATGATGAAGACGTCCATTATCGAGTCAGATATCCCAAGTGCCAGCTGATCGCTCAAAGCGTTGGGACAATAGGTTATGATGTCAACCACAGTGCCCCATTCCTTCGAAGGATGGCGACCGCAGTAGAAGAGGAAAACGAAGAAGAAGGTAGCAGTCCATGCTATAATTAAACTCCCCATGACTACAGTGCTAATGGAGAACCATGTTCGCTTTCCCGTGCAAAATATGCGACGGTAAAACATGATGAAGCTGAGCTTGATAAAACCAAGTGAAACAATCTGCATGAGCTGGAAACTCCACTCGACCTGGCCAAGGCATCAGTTCCGGTCTCGATAAGAAACGACTGGGTTCTATGGCAGCGAACCTTCTCGGTCAAGATGATCTGGGGGCTCATATATGTGAACTCAGCTTCAGGCGGAGCGTCTGGGGGCAGTCCCTTGGTATAGCCTACGCCCTTTCCCTTCGCACCTTTTGGGTGATTAAGCATTGGAAATGATGGGAAATGGACGCAGCTCCCTTACCAACGATCAAGGCGACTCCCATCCCAATGATAAGAACCTATACTGTATCAGCCAGAATTTTCGCCTTGGATCGTCCAAGGGTCTAGTAGACGGGGAGCAAACCAGTGCTGGAATCAGAAGCCAGTCGTCGGCTAGGAGTTTCGCTTTCTGTACACGTCGAACATAGAACCGGAGACCAACGTGGAGGATGCTCAAGACTGGAAAAATGGCTCCCACCGCGATGATCGCTCCGGGCGTAACGTAGGATACATTGATTGGTGAAGACATGCTGAATAGAGTACACTGCCTCCACAGTAGTATCTAACAGACAAATGTAATGAAGCGTTCAACAAGCAGCGCAGCAGAAGCAATGCATGAACATAGATTTAGGTAGGGAAGTCGCAAACTAATTGGAAGATCTGAAGAGATAATGAGGGTTATAAAAAGGGAAAGTGACATGCACGATCAGGAGCAGAGGTGATCTTCCCAAAAGCCATTTGGGGGGTGGACGCTAAAGCACGCGCCGTAAAGTAGGTACCTATGTATTGCAGTGTCGCAGAATGTTACTGGGAAGTATAGGTACATAGCCCCTCGAGCCAGATCAAACGCTACTCTGCAAGTCTGCTGACAGGGTGTCTGCGCAATCTCTGGCTAGATAGAGTATGGTCCCCCAGTCTTGATCCGCACTGCTTCGCACCACACGGCCTGCCAGCCTCAATGCCAAGTTGATAGGCATGCTTACAGTACGTGACGAACTATAGCCGACTTGACTACCTTATCATGTAGAGGGGTATAATTACCGATCCCTCATATCATCGCTGAGCTAAATGTTCCTTTGCATATGCCGGTTCCCTTGTAGTCGCTCTGTTTGATCGATATAGAGCTAGATTCATCTCTTTATCACGCATCACAAGTGCGCTGTGTGGCAGTTGCTGTGCTGGAACTGTCTCTCCCACGTTACGATCATCTAATTCAGTCTTCAATCACAGCCGCGATGGGCCAAATATCACGTTTCCTTCTGCTCGCTTCGTCCTTACTCGTTGTCTACTACGTCGGAGCCAAGATCTTGGATCGACTAACTTACTCCAGGAATAAACGCCTACTCGGCTGTCAAGAGGCTACGAAATACCCCCATAAGGACCCTGTCTTCGGTCTTGACTTGCTAATCAAAGACACCAAAGAACATACCGAAAGCGTCTATCTTGCCGAGATCAAGCGCCAATACGCCGTCTATGGGAAGACGCATGAGATCAGGTTCCTGAACGCGAGGATGATACGCACGATGGACTCCAAGAACATACAAGCGGTGTTGGGCTTGAATGCCAAAGACTTTGGGCTGCAACCTCTCCGAGAGGGCCTGGCCATGCCGCTTTTCGACCGTGGAATCAATACGACGGATGGCGAATACTGGCAGCATAGTCGCTCTCTGATCAAGCCGACCTTCTCCAGAGCCGAGATCTGCGATCTTGGCTCTCTTGAGTTCCATTTCTGCCGCTTTCTCGATCTCCTACCTCGAGACCGCTCTGAAGTTGACTTGCAGCCATTGCTGTCCCGTCTGGTACGTTTTTTCGATTTACAAAAACGATGAAATTAGAATGGCAGGGCGAACTTGCGCTTCTGTTTACCAGGCTGTCAAGCTGATTAGACTTTGGGTTGGCAATCTCTTTACCTTCTCCTTCCTAGCAGCTTGACCTGCTGGATGACGCATTGATCTTTTACCTTATTGAGGTAAGTCACTGCGACACTGACTACTGATCCAGTTCCTTGATACCTCCACTGAGTTCCTTTTCGGAGAGTCGACAGATACCCTTCTACTGATGCCAGCTCAAGAGGGTGAGCTTTTCATCAAATCTTTTGACTACGTCATGGAAGGGTTAGGAAATCGAGTAAGGCTGGGAAAACTTAAATTCCTGTACCGGGATCCAGTTTGGTTTGAGTCCATTCGGATTGTCCACGCATTTGTTGAAAAACATATAGACAAGGCGCTGGAAGCGGAGCATAATCGCAAGGTCAGCGGGCAATCCAATGAGATTGAAAACCGCCGCTATATCCTTCTCAACGAAATGGTCAAACAAACGCAAGATAAACTTGACCTACGCTCTCAAATTCTTGCTGTATTCATGCCCAGCCGTGATACTACTGCGTTCCTAGTGAGTAACGTGTTCCATGTCCTAGCTCGGAGACCCGAAAGCTGGGCAAAGCTTCGGAAAGAGGTTCTGTCTTTCGCATCGCAACCCTTGGCTTTTGAAGTGCTCAAATCGATGAAATACTTGCAGTGGATCATCAACGAAAGTACGTACCAAGCTCACAAGTTTATATCCCCAAAACTGATATCACGGACCACATAAAGCCCATCGCATGTACTCGATTTCAGACAACAACCCCCGCGTCGCACTGAACGACTCCGTCCTCCCAACTGGCGGCGGCCGGGACGGCAAATCCCCCATCTTGGTGTGCAAAGGCGAATACATCTCTTTCAACATCTACTGTCTACATCAAGACAAGGATATCTGGGGTGCGGATGCCGACGAGTTCCGTCCTGAGCGTTGGGAAGGGCTTAAGCCGCTGTGGACTTTTATTCCGTTCGGTGGGGGGCCGAGGACATGCCCGGCGCAGCAACTTGTTGGCATGGAAGCAGCCTACGTCATCGCAAGACTGGCACAGGAATTCTCCAGCATAGAAAGCAGAGATGAGCACCCATGGACCGAGGCGTGGAGGATTGGACCCCACAGCAAGTACGGTTGTAAAGTTGCCTTGATTCCAGCGTGATATTACGTATGATATAGTATGAAGAGTAAAGCGAAGTTCAGGCCTGGCTGCACAGAAGTCAGTATGTTTTTCCAACCGAAGAGGGAATTCTGAGACCATATATGCTTCATCGGTATTTTGTAGCTCGCTAGAATGGAAAAAATCCATCCATTGGAAAGACAGGCTTCAGTAGAGTAATGTTAAGAGAAAACGAAAACCTGCCGCAACTTGAATTATGTCTCGTCTTCACTCCCATAAGTCTCGTCAAACAGCTCGCTATACTCCCTTCGTTTCCTCGCTCTTTCCCCATTTTGCGAAACGACGAGTTTCATTGCACGTTTGAGAAGGCAGCGAAATACCTATGCTTCGCCCAAATCACTTCCGTCATCTACTTCGTACCTGGCAAATTCTCCTCCGCTTTCTTCAATATTGAGGCACTTTTCAGAGCCACAAACAACTAGCACACCGTGTTCTTCCCATCCTGCATTAAGGACAAGGAATACAGATGAGAAAGTTGTTCTTAGCTGAAACGCTCCCTCTCGTCGGACTTTCTCCAGCTTCAGGGCATACGGAGGAAAATGTTCACGATCCGGAATCGCGTTTTCCATTCTACGTATTCGCTCACAAAGCGTTCGATGAAAGCACCAACTATCTGTTGGAATTTCAGGTGTGATTTGGTTGATAATCTCCGCCCTATAGGGCTGGGGACCGCTAGTAGAGTTTTCACCTTCCACCTCCTAGATAGACTCCAATCCAGCTTCAACCCCATATACTAAATGCCCCATATGACCTCGTATTCCAACACTATCTTCGATTTTTGGTACCGCAGGCACGAACCGCATAAATTTCCCGAAGAAAGTATCATCCGCAAAATCTTTGTCCCGCACACGATGCGGAAACCATTCCTCGTACACCTGGTCCAAGAGAGCGAGTTGATCTTGGCCTGTCAGGCCGATGTTGCCGTAAATGGCGCAGCCTTTGCAGCAAAACACACGGCAGTCGCCTGACGTCAACTTAGATGAGATACTGAGCTGCGTGTTCATGTCTGTGGTTGCGAAAATTGAGAATGCGCTCGGAGTTGATAGGACTGAGATTGATGTAGAGAGGGATGATGAATGCAATTTGTTGGCCTTTGTAGTGACGCTCTTCTGCACAAGCACGGTCGTGGCGAGCTGCTGCGCTCATGATGTTTTTCGCGTAGCTGTGAAAGAGATTGCAAGATGATGGGAATGATCAAAGCCGGAAGATAGATACAGCAAAGCTTTCAAATAGGGAACCAAGCTCTAAACGTCAACTCTCCTTCACATCGATACTGTAGCGCGTTTAGAACTACACATCACCGCTCAGAAGGATTGAAGGAGCTGACAGGGTCTAGGCAGCAGTGTTTGCCCAACCTTACTTGAAACCATGGCGTTAGAACACTTTTACCCAGACTTCGAAAGAAACCTGTCCTGCGTTTTGAATTCCGTGCTCGAGCCCTGAGACGCTCGACAATGCTTGTACTACGTAGTCGATAGTACAGTGGAAGATTAGGTAAGGTAGGTAGGTAATTCTAGGGTCATACAAAAGGGTTAGGGGTTAGTACATGTCTGAGAGCTAAGGCGATCACGTGAGTTTCATCAAGCCTCCAGGGCTCAGCCCTGGGCCCTGGCAGATTCTCTCTCAGTACCTTACTTCGTAAGTACCTTAGGTCAACTTCCTAACTGGAGTGCTAATAGGAATCAAATAAAGAGATACTTTGTCTCAACCTACGTCTTGCCATGGTTAGCGCACCATATCTATCGCAAAGAGCCATGCTGATCTACAGATCTGCTGTGTCGCGGCTCCCAGGGCGGTGCATCTGAAACAGTATCCTGTGACGCCCGAATAGATGCATTATACATTATACATATACAACAACTCTAGTTGTTATTACCTTTCCCGTTATTGTATCCGTTCTTCTCAGCACTCACTTTTACAATTGGATATCAAGGACAGAAATCGGGTGTCACAAAATATTCATTACTTGCGTCGTCGACCGATTCACAGACCTTGTCGAATTTCTATTCCAGTTTGCCTATATCAACTTCAAGACTCGGCTCCTAGGAAGTCTCGCAATCCCATCTCCTTTCGATTCCGGAAAGAGATTTCAGCAGGCTCTCAGGCATGTCACACCCTTCAACCCCAAAGGAATCCAAAAAGACGAAACGCGCCAGTTCGCCTGAAAAGCATTTCACAACACCTCCAAAACACTATGGGAAGTGGAAAGAGGAAGCGGAGCCACAACCACCTCGGGGTTTTCTGAGCACGATTGGGAGGCTAATTGGGGTTCTGGGGGCTAGTGGAGGTGCGGCAGGCGCCTAACGAGGAACAGTAGGGAATACAGGTTTCGAGAGGTAGGGAACGAGGCTTTACTGACCTCTGCTTCTGGGTTTGGACCTTTGGTGAGACATGTGCACGAGGAACGAAGACAACGTCAGGAAGTAGGATACCGTCATGGAGCTGAAAGTAATATTACTACCATTTGGCAAAGTCTATTCCAATAATCCTCGAATACCATGTCTAATGGTTACGAATCAAAGGATCTCAGCTCAGTAATTGCAGTTTCCATTTGGCTTCTCAGTCTAAAGCATCCGAAGAGAGCTCCATCTCCAGCACTTTCACTTGGAACTTCCGGAATCCGTCCTCCGTTGCTTGGCATAGTTGGTGCTTCTTGGAGCTTTGGATTTGTTCTTCCTCATTTTTGACCTCGTCAATCACCATTGCTAGGTCGAGATTTGCGATATCTGAGTCCCTGGTTGCTATATCCATCTTCTTTCTGGCTCCCATTGCTCTCTTCTTCGCCACTCCTAGTCTCTTCTTCGACGCCCTCCCCCTCTCCTGCTCTTTCAAAATCATTCTCGCCGCTACCACTTTAGATTTCTTCTCAGTAAGGTATTCGTATACCTCTTTAAGGCCTTTTTCAGCCTTTGATTTCTTGGCGATATAACTTCGGTCCAGGAGCATGTCCTTTGGTGTGACTGTCTTTGGCACAACAAGCATACCAGTGGATGTTGCCAGCTGTCCCTGTTCTGCGTTACCAACTTCGGCATCATTGCCTATCAAAAGCGTATCTAGGCTTGATAAGTAGGTGTTGCAATAGGACACTATGGTACAGCTCACCCTTCCGAGCTTCGAGCTCATTTTCCTTGGAGAATTTCCTCTGAGCTTGACGCAGTACATCTGAGACAACATTCGGCGTATCTAAATGATGTTCATCCAGCCCGTCATCATCATCATTATCAGACATGGCTGATTCGGCAAACATTGTTCCTCCTTTGGACGGGCCTTGATCGACTTTCAATATGCCAGACATCAGCAAGCATACGTGTCAATTTAAAATTTGGAACTTACTCCGACCGTTCGTTCCGAGTTGCGACCGCTTAGGAACCGTGGACTCCTGGTCTGTAGATTGGCGCTTTGATGGGATCATTGCCGATTCGATCTATGAACCATCAAATCTTGGCGTCTTCTAGATTTGCTTAGATGCCTACCTTGGAAGAAGACATAGATCTCATAGGAGATGCTAGCACGAAGATAGTTGGCTGATTTTGTGGTGATTGTGAGACCCTAAATGCTTGCTCGCCTGGACTCAAATTTGGCAAGACATAAGCAGGAGATATCAGATCCCCTTAATCAAAGATTTGAGATGGAATTTAAAGGATAAGAAATGCTTCACTGCCGAAATCTCTCAAAACTGATAAGCTAGGGGATACGAAGTGGCTTCTCTTGGATGGACGAAGAATTGATAGCAAAGCCTTCGAAAATGTCTTATGGTAAGTTCTTTCCAACGCATGCACCAAAAGGTTAGGCCCATAGGTCGTTGTGAAAGGATCAAGTTGAACAGAGGAGATGTACTGTTCTCGATAGAAAACCCCCCCGGGGTGGTGCATTCACACCGTGCTGTGAACCGGCGTGAATATTGAAATACTGGGATTGAGAATTCACAGAGAGATACTTCAGAGCTGAACCGTGCTCCACTGGGGATATATGGCTGGAACACATCAATTATGAAAGAAGGTGACAACCTTACCAGCTACAAGACACACTTTCTCGTTCACGGGAGACGAGGAAAAGGTTTCCTAATGGGTTGCAGGGCTTGAGGACCAGACGATATTGCTAGAAAGCTTACGAAAGACCAGGACGAGTTCCTTGCCCGCTCCTCTGACTTGAGTCGAAGAGCATTATTTGCTCTCTAAACTTTATCATCTTCGGCTCAGGAAAACTCAGGCAGTTTCATAGCCAATACGTGCTCCTTGAAGTTCAGGAATCCGTCTCCCATCACAACATCTTCGGCACTTTGATGTGTAGGTCCTTCATACATTTTCGCTACCCGCAGTCGCTCAGACGCCACCGCGACATCATACTTTGCCATATCTGTCTCTCGAATCGCTGATTCCATCCTGGTCCTTACTCTAAGTGCTCGCTTTTCTGCCATCTTTAGCTTTATCTCTGCGAGTTTTATTTTGTCTGGGATGAGCTGCCCGGTGGCGGGTTTGGTCGCGGCTTTGTTTGTTTCGTAAGCGGAGGATCTTTCACTGAGGTACTCATAGACGTCTTCCAGAGCTCTCTCGGCCTCAGATCTCTTTTTGGTCGTCTTCGATGCCTTGGGTGTTAAGGCGGCCTTCAGCTCGGGTTTCTTGCTCTTGAGGGCAGTCGTTAAAACTCTGCTGCCTACGCTTGCACGCTCAATTTTGGCTTTGGCGATTGCAGAAGAGAGTCTTCCAGCGGCATTATTGTTAGCGAGGAGTTTAGGCTCCTTGAGTACGTCTTTCTTCTTTTTAGGTGTGAACCCCTTGTTCGCCGCCACTTTCGACTTTCTAGCCTTGAGCAGCTTAGCGGCATTCTCGGGTACGAGACCTGTTCTTCTAGCTTTGGTGGGTGTCTTCGGCGCGGAAGCCATCTTCACTGCTGGATCTTCCATACCAGAGGTGACAGTGCTGCCGCTGGGGCTGTAGGCCGGCGAAATTGGCTTTGTCAAGTCCACAATCTCCCACTTTTCGCTAGACTTGGCCTGTCGCGGATCTAGGTTGTTGTAAGCCGTCTAAAGCCAGAAACTGGAACATAGCTTACCTTCATGGTCGTCATGACTCGCGTGTTGTTGAGGCGTTGTAGCTAGGGCCATCTTCTAAGCAGTGTGATCGTCCAAAAACCACTTCATACGGTATCAGTCAGGGCAGTTACTGACATAGTCAAACTCATGTTCTTCAAAAGGATGCTTACGACTGTAGAGCAGCGAAATTCCCTGCCAACAAAACGCGTGATCTTAAAGACCCAGTGAGCCTTTAAATGTCGTAAAGAACTTTAGAGTCTGGTACGAAAGCCACAGCTCGGATGGGCCAAGTCTCGATAGCAGAGCATTCGATGCTGAGACCCTAGCTATTGTTAATGTCGAGCCAAAAAGATGGAAGTTGCGAAATTAGATGAGACAAGCATTTACAAGGTGAGTTGTTCCTCGCGTTCTACACTGATCGTTCATTCACAGAAAATGCTAGCGCCAGATTGCAATACAATGCCAAACCAGGATATGAGGACTCTAGGGCCAATTGACTGTCTTGAAGATAGTTTTCATGTTCTACTACTGAGTCCTTAACGGAGAGTTAGGACTTGGACTTTCTGAAAGGGCTTCAAGAGCTTTGGAGATCTTACTACATTGGCTGGAAGAAAGCTGTTGCTACCGCAGAGTTGGTCATCACCTGAGAACTTTCAAACAAATCATTCAGAGTCAAGGTAAGTTTCTTGCTTGTGGATGGATAGACAAAGTCCTGAATAATGTCTAACGCTCATCCACGCCAATTTCAGCTCCTGCCTCCTACGAAAAATCCGGTCCCATCGCGGTCGTCGTGAAAGTCTGGAGACCTCTCTAGGTCGGTTTCAACTCGGCTGCGTACTCTGATCTTGCCTTTCCCAGAATTAATTCTGCGCGGCTCTGTTTCCACCATGCAAGATTGAGGGTCACGTTAGCGTGATCCATTTTCTCGTGCGCAGCTCTTTCTTCGCCTTCTTATGCTCTTCTACGGCTTCACTCGTTTTCTTCTCTGCCAGTCTCAAGTGCTCTCCATCCAGAAAACCTTGGGCTGCCATTGCGGCCACATCCTTGTTCCCAAACA
>JAABUP010009023.1_pt1 | contig 12450 bp, 10 predicted proteins | sample 5559201 | NCBI WGS metagenome assembly JAABUP01 (sample SAMN10711887, study PRJNA513373) | rock metagenome | isolation source: Antarctica rocks | place: Antarctica | reverse complement strand
GACTTGCTGGCTGGCTAAAGCATTGTAATCTCTCTCTCTCTCTCGCCTACACAAACTTTGGCACGGCAGGCGCGACCATTTATGGTCGCAATTCTACTCGTTTATGCACCCTGACACCTACCCTGACACGCGACTAGGTGTCCAGCAAGTGCGGAGCGTGCGATAGCAAAGTAGTGAGGGGTGTAGCAGTGCTTCGTACACGACAAGTGCCCTTTCCAGGTGGTCACTGATAGACAACTGGTCTTAGGGAGCAACCTGACGCTCGTAACCTGTGAGGCTGTACCAAGCACCTTCACCTCAACTACTGAGGTGGAAATCACATCCGCCGAGTCGGTGCAAGAAAATGCTGCCTTGAAATCCTTCAGAAGTTCAGTGCGCAGAGCATGCAAGGAAAAACTCGAGCAGTGTGGTATTCCAGCTGGAGAAAAGAGGTTCAAGGTTGATGTGCCTCTTGGGGGATCTTGGGGTTCGCTGCTTACTCAGCCTATCAGAGTCAGCGGCATAAGCAACAAGGTGCATGCTCGCATCTTGCGTTCAATGCCTTTCTTCTCGACGTCAAGCCCTGAACTTGCTTTTGTAACTCTGCAAATAGGGATGTCACCTGTGAAGCAGGTCTTGCAGGAAAACCATGTCAAGACTGCAGCATCAAGTAGTTCAGCCTCAGAGATCCCTGCCTGGTTTGCTGCATATAAGCAGGAGGCTGATCAAAAGTTCTTGGATCAAAAAAAGCTTAATGAGAAGCAAGGCGAAGAAATCAAAAAAATCAAGCAGCAATCTGAGGAGATTAAGCAGCAGATCAAGAGGTTGAGTAAAATTGTTCAGGCATATGAGGACACGGAGATCAGGAAGTTGAAGGAGTGTGGGCGCTCAAAAATACTTGCAGCGCTGAAGATGCAGCACATGCCACACCAATGGAACACGTTTGTGGGAAATTTGTCAAGCAAACAAGAGTCATTGCTTAGAGCAAACAAGATAAGTCAGCAAGCTGTCCTTGCGACATCATATGACCGCTATCAGAAGCAAGGCAATGTGATCCAGTGGCTGAAGTTGTTGCCAATGTAGTAACAGCTCTTCCACAAGCTGATTAAATCCGGTTTGTTGAGCTGTTTAGTGTGATTTGGTGATGGGGTTTATGAATATATTGTGCAAGGCTGGACATTGCAAGCGTGAAGTGTCAAGTCGCATGTGCTTTATCAAGTGAGGGTTGCTGCTGTTAGTGCCTGTCCTGAATTTTGTGGTTCAAGTTGTGAATTGAGATCAGCTGACCTTTGTCCATACAATGCTTGTGTAACAAATTGCTGTTTTCAATCAAACTGTACACTCAGCAGCTGATTCTCCTGTCTTGGGGCCATTCTCATGCTACGCACATGCTACAGGTACAGCGTGTCGGGCCAATCCACTACCGTAACAAATCCAATTTTGCCTTGGGTCCTTGAGAGCGCCTGCCAGAATATGAATGGTTGTTCTAGAACCATTGTTTTCAGGAAGTTCCTCTGAAGAACTCATGCCCAGATAATCTTTACAAAGCGGCTCATTTAGACTAAATGATTTAGTGCTATAAACAACGACCATGCTTTGGGTTCGTATTTCCAGCGATTCTGCTGGAAAGCAGTCACATGCGCGCACTTCGCAGCTAGTTATAAATACTCTCTGAAACACTCGGTGAGGACATTCTGAGTACTCTCTGAGTACACTAATATGTTTACCCTGCGCTAGTTATAGCGTTGAGAAATGGGCCTTCGCGTCATGTAAGCATCCAGCATGCAGATCATCGACAGGCCTGCAAAGCAGACGCATGTTTCACAACTCAGGACCCCTTGCACATCACGGGACAACATGCAGTTTTGTGATTGCAGATTGGAAGCAGTCGGATACACTCAAGATGAGGAGGACCTGATAATTATCTCGAGAACTTGTTGCCTTGCCCTCATGCTTGAAAATTTCAAGGCATGAAGTGCAACCATGCACTGATGGCCATTAAGCAGCAGAGCCAGCTCATCTTGATGACACGGTCAAGTCGCTTTGACATTCATAGCACAGGGAAGGAATCTCGTCCTGTCAACATCCTTTTGGAGCATCACAATGCTTTAAGCATTGGCTACTGCAGCACACGACTCATGCTGTGACATGACCCTTTGGCAGTGCATTGTCACAGAAAATAGGAGGCTCTTCAAAAAATGACATGTGAGAGAGCGGCTGACTGCTCACCTATTGTCAAGGGGATGGCGAGCAAACTTGCCAGGAGCGTCATTTGTGAGTAGTGCTTCTCCACATGCAGATACTGGTAGTAATGCTGCGCTCTTACAGGCAACCTGCAGCACAAGTCTCAGTAAAACAGAGGCATCAGGCTGCATGAGTTGGTTGCCTCCCAACTCAACATGCTGCACACACTTGCGCAGCCAGGAGCACGTCAACTACATCACTTTTTGCTTGGCACCCAAAGCTGGCTACAGGATTGATGAAATTCTGTGATTGTACACAGCAGTGCCTAAGCTGCTCAGCATAGTTTAGCCGTACAGCTGCTTCAAGGCCTAGCTGCCACAAGCATTGAGAAAGGCAGCAGGCACTGCAGCAATGTACAGTGCATTTTACGCTAGACTGTGTTCAAGCCCTGAGTATAATGCAGCATACCCTTGTATTCGACCCCACACTCTGCCAATGGGACTTGTAGGGGACTTCCACGCAGGAAGGGCTGGCTCAGCTTTCCAGTCTGTCAGTGCAAAGTCCATCAGCTGCGAAGCCACGAAATTTTTCCAAAACCTTCAATTGTAGAGTGTCTGGCACTCCATCACACAATCAAGTTGCTCAGTCTCAAGTGTTGTTATTGGTTGCTGCACGTTGCACACGAAACAGTGCGGTTATGCTGCAAAGCATGCCTTTCAAGTTCATGAATTCTATGCATTGCATCATTGCTGAGAAATACCTTCTGCATTGTCCGTTTACCAGTATAAGGCCGTGTTTCAGCACCCTGAACAAGAAAAATTGTTGGGAAGCCCTCCACATGAAAACGGCCCAGTAGCCCTCGTTCACTGGTGCCATCTACCTGGCACATGGCAGGGCGCATTATAGCCATTTGTATGGGGTGACACTGTCACCCTGCAGCGTTTGCTTGACCAAAAGACAGCATGGTGTTATCAGCATTTCGCTTAAAGCACCTTGGCAACGTTGACCGTTCCTTTCAGCTCATCTGCCAAGGCATCCCAAGTGGCTTCAAGATCTCTGCAATGTGAGCACCTGACGTAGGACGCATGACTGTGAGTCTTTGACCGGCAAAAGCCAGTTGCAGTCAGCAGGCTATGCCTGCAGTTGAGAATAGCAAACACGGCATGCAGCAGTATCAGTGACATGCAGCATGCAGCAGCGTCTTTGATCCATGTGCTGAGTCGCCCTCACCAAGGAGCAAAGAACTCTATGAGCCAGGCGCCTTCAGCAGTGCTCTGATCAAAATTGGCATCAGTGAGTGAACGAATGTTCTGTGACTCGGTCTTTGCAACATATGGAAATGCGCTGATGAGAACGAGCAAAGGGAACAAGTGTGCGCAACAAGCTCTGAGCATGCTCGAGCAGCGAAGCACGTTCAGCTGCCACCGAAGTGATCACTTTTTACCGACGCTATCTTGCACGTACAATTGACCCTTTCAAAACAAGTGCAACGTCGTCACGGCATTCGAAGGGAGGACAGCAGAAGTTGTAAGAGTCATGAGAAAGGAGATGCTCAGACTGCAATGATTCTGAGGCAGAATTTGATCATGTCGAGGAAGAAGCCTTGTGGCTGGAAGTTAGTCATATTAGGTGACTAAGGTTGCAGGAAGCTAGGTGACGGCCTTAGTTGAACGGGTCGTTTCTCACGATCGTCAAGCCCTCCAAGCTGGTAAGACCTATCAGCAATCAAAGTATTCGAGTGATTCTACATCTGGACTGAACCCCCACTCAGTGCTTTCAAGCTGCCAATTTTGCAGTCATGAAAATGGGTATGCTTGTCGCACCTGGTAAGGAGCGCTTCTCACTCTGTCACGGTCTTTCCGGGTCTTCTGCGATCACTCCATGTTCATTTTGTTGGTCTGGTACATGATCTGTGTGTCTGCTCATCGCAGTCACAATGCTGGCTTATAACAAGTTTGGCCAAGATCTGGAGCTGACGCATATCAGACTTGCATTCGTCACCTCCATCTGTGTCGTGGCTGCATTCTTATATTTGTTGTACCAAGCCATTCAGCAGAGCAGGGATCAGCAGCCAGTAGAGTTCGAAGTCAAATCTGCTGGCAAGTAAGAAGACGCTTCTTTTGTTGCACTGTTGCAGCAAACCGTGTCTGCAGCTCATGTCTTATCACGCATTTCTTTTTGTCTGCAGACCGACCGAGAAGCAAACACTGCCTGCAGCCAAGTATGACGCACAAGAGTTTCAAAAATTGTTGAAGAAAATTGCCCCTGTGAGTACTTGTGTCTGGCATGATGCAGCTTGAGCGATGCAGTGAGCATTGCGTTAGTTGTGCGACTAAGTTATGCATATTCTGCCAACATTCCTCAGTCTTCTGTGATGCAGGGTATCTTGATTGTGACTGCTCTCCATTGCTGGAAGGGTTTCATGCAGCCATTGGTCGTCCAATGTGTCACCATCCCGGTCACACTGCTGGAAAGCCCCCTATTTCAAGTATACATTCTAAAGAAGGCAGCAACTGGCAGCCTTGCACGGCCATGGAAAGAAGAAAGTCCATTTGCTGCGTGAGTATCCTGTCAAAGCTCCTGAATCCAGTTGTGGTTTGGTCACAGACAATTGCTCATGATACTGTGCCGTAAGTTGAATAACAGCAAATGGCTCATGGTGTGCCACAAGTCTGTGTCTGAGCATGCACTGTGTTGCAGGCTCACAGGAGCAACTACTGAGACAGCTGCTGAACCTGCTACAGCAGCATCCAGTGGTTCAGTAGGCAAAGCAGGTGCTCAGCCTGTAGTGCAGAATGGCAGCTAGTGTGTCTGTTGCACTCATATGATGTGACTTACAGATGCTCTCAGCTATGCTAGAAAGGACATGGGATGTATTACAGTACTTGGAGAAGGCATCACAATGGTTATATTCCCAGGCCAACAGGTTGCATGTGCACTTGAGCAGACAAGGCTTGCGATCTGCTCATTGGAGTGCTGGCTAGTCCTGGACATAGACAGCATTGCATCAATGTCAGCGTATTTTCAGCTGTCGTGCAGCCAAAATCGCATGGTGTCATCGAGGCTCATGTACGTCGCAGGCCAGCAATGCTGTTTACTGCTTCTCTTTGGTGCATGATACATTGAAATCGTGGATACATGTACACGTATCTACCAGGTCACCGGTTTGCAATACACACTCTCCGACTCCTGCAACATAAAACAGCTGGCGTTTGCTAGCAGGTACAACTCCAAATGCTACCAAGTTGTCAGGTACGTAAAAGTTTACAACTATAATACGGTAATTATCAGCTGGTTTAGTGTCGAGCTTCATCACGTCACTGTCTCGCTCGGACTCGTTTGCCACTCAGAAGTCCAACGGCTCTCGAGGTCACAATCGCGTCCAAACCAATCCAAGCCCAACCGCTGCTGACAGCTACGTTGCATAGCTTGTGACACGTATCAGGCTGTTCACCTTGATAGCTAGCACCCAGCCAGGTCGACCGAGCTCCTGCTCCAAGGCAAGCTTTCGCTGATATCAACTTTTGCATGATAGTTCGCAGCCGTATGTGGTCAGGCACGGGCTGCATGTGACGAATATTTCATTCACAGAAGGTGCAGCAGAATCGATTCTGAGGCAAACTTGCGAGTCGTAAGTCTCGCAGTGACATCGGGACGTTCAACGCAGGTCTTCCGCCGGCCGGTCGTTCCCAAGCGTCACACATCAGAGCTGTGATAAGGCAAGAGGTATCACAAGTGCAGGGTAAGACGTCGCGCTTGTGTACTTGAAGCAGAACACTTTGGTCGTATAGGTGTGTGCTTGCTTGGTCAGCAAACTGTCTGGAAGCTTCCTCAAGAAGCACTCACTTAGAGTCTCACCTCTTTACATGTTAGTGTCACGTGCTTTGCACATCACTGACTGCCAAATGTGTGCTATGCCTGGCACATACCTCATGAACATTTGAGAATTTCAAGGTGATACATAGCCACACACTCAAAGGTGGTTTGTCACAGTGACAGCAAAACCACAAAATTGTACACAGCTGCCATTTGCCATGCATTGCACCATGTCGCTGTGCATTATTGGTTTTGGCACATTGCTGCAGGAGCCTGAGCGTGCTGACACCAGATTCTTCTACAGTTTGCGGCATCAACATCAGCAAGAGCACCTCAACCTTCACTTTCACTCTAGCAGCTGCACAGACAACGATGCAGGTTGGCGCTGTAGGGGAATCAACACAGAGACATGCACATATTCCTGCATCAACACATGGTGCATGCTCTGATGACTGTTCAGCTGTCAATCTGCCATCATCCACATCAACACAGGACGGTGCCACATCCCTCTCAGCGCAGCATGCACAGCAAGCTACAGCTCAGGACAGCTCAGCACACTACCAAATTCCTGCTGAGGATCCCAGCATGTCTTCTGCTTCACACAGATCTTCACACAGAACGTTTCGCAAAAGGAAACAGCCTGACCAGTCTCTGCCTGAGGCAATCATAAGCCAGCTTGACAACATTCTAGGGGCTGAAAAGAGTATTCTGGATGGCATGCCTCAGAAGGTCACCAAGCCAGACAGCTCGGCTTCAGTGCTTTCACGCAGAAAGGGCAAGCGAAAGGGGTCCAAAGCATCTGAAGGGCAGCCTCCATTGGAAGGATCAGAGGGCAGCACACGCTCTGTGCCTTCATCAGGCACTGGTACAGGTACGGCTCCCAGAGTCTCTATCTGTCAGCCACAGTGTGGTGTCTGTTGATCATACCTTTATGTGTCCCTGATTTTGTCAAGTGCAATGCTGGCTGTGGACAATGCTTGACATGGCTCTGCTGCTGGTCTGCCTGAGCACCTTGCAGATCCCACAACTGTGCCATTGATGTGCTCAGCCTGACATTCAATACCTCCTTCTACGCCCAAAGTGATGGCAATTTGAGTAGCATCTAGCCTGAATCAAGATTACCTACAGCTGTGTCATGACAGCTTTGCATCAGCGCAGGGCGCAAAGCAAAGCCAAGGAGCAAGTACGAGGCTTTGATTGGGCGCACAGTAGATGTGCCAGCACCAATCTTTTCAGTGGACATACCTGACCTGTACTACAGAGGGACTGTCTTGAAGAAGGACCCAGCGCATCCTGGTATGGACACCACCATCAGTATCTCATCGTTTCTCTTCCTCTTCCATGCTTGAGCCCAATACGCACAACTATAGGTTCATCAAACATAAGCTGAGGGTGTCAGCAAGCTTTGTTCCATGTTGTTGTCTGTTCATGTGCATGTCATCAGCTGCATAGCTGGCTATGCTGTACTGATATGCAGCAGCCCCTGAACCAGATCCCACTGTGCACGCAATGTACCTTGCAGGCTGACCTCCGACTGCAGACGGACAGTATAGACAGAATGTACAGCCGATCACTCTCATATCTATGCTTTGTCTGTCTGCACAGGGTGCTCGCAATTGTTGGTCATCCCCTCTGCTTCCAAGCCAGCACTAGTGTAAATTTGACTGCAATGCCTGATCCTTCATCTGCAAACTTGACCAGAAAAAAACTGATGCAAACAGTATGCTGATTCCACTGCACGGATCTACTGCATGCAGAATGTGTCTGTCGTGAGGTATCCTCCAATGCCAGTAAGAAGCTGGACTGTGTTTGATTTGTAAATCTGCCCAAATCATCTTAATTTGTTTATTGTCACAGGTTTTGAGAATTGGAATTCATATACTCAATTGCAGGCAGTGTTGTGGTTCGCTTCATTGAGGATGGCAGCCGGTATTGGTTTCCAGTGGCGGAGGTAGAGCGCTTCCTGAAGGACATGCAGTCCAAGGGGCGGGACGCTGCCTCTGGCACTATTGGCCAGGGCAGCCATGCCTTTGCTGCTCAAGTCCTAGCCGGCACCCTTGCTGCAAAGAAGAAGGCCTCCGGGATGACATCAAGCTCCGCCACAGCAGGTGACTGCCTCACCAAAGCAAAAGTAGCTTGCCACTGAGCATTTTAAACCAAGATGTGATTGCCTGGGCAGAGTGAGTTTTACCCCTTGGGCATCAACATTCAGGCTGGTCTTGTCACATACAGTTGGTGTGTTTACTGTGCAAATGGTGGTTGTGCAGCAGCCGATCGCAGTATCAGTAAGACCTCATGGTCATGAAATTGCACTGCGTTGATGAGTTGATGCCATCAATTTGATGATGCATTGCATGTTTTTACAACTCTGCTGCCAGGCGAAGATGCAGATTATCCTTCTGTCCTTGCCAACCTGTTCGATGCTTTGGACAAGGCTTTTAGAGCTAGCGTGGACTGTGCCAAGTATAGTTAGCTGCAGAGGCTGAAATCAATTTCGTGCCTTTGCTGCAACATGGACAAAAGTCACAATATGAGTTACAAGAAAGACAGTCTGCACTCAATGTTGAGGGGTACAAATGGACGGGGTTGTTTTATGCTGCAGGCAGTTATGAGGTAGAGGTTAGCAGCGGTGTTCACTCTAGGAAAAGAAGTGCGCGCTCACCATCTCGCTTAAGCAGGGAAGCTGCCACCAGCAATGCAGATGAAGAGAGCTCCTCCCTCCAGACCCTGGCGGCTGCTGCAGATAGTGGTGAGCTCGACCCCAGACCTACTGTCACACTGGCTGTTGACTTATGGTGTATGCTCCAAGCTCTTTTGCGATGTGCTTTTGTGGGCAGCTCCTGCAAGAATGCTTCAGCAAATGCTGGTCTTGTATGCATCTATGCTGTATGACCTGTCGAGATTACAAGTGGCGTGCTGCATTGTAGGCAATGTATAAGAAGCTGGGGCTCAGGCAGGTGCAAGCTCGACTGTAGGCTGGCTTTTACTGGCAGTCGTGAGCATGATGATTGTGGCTTAACCGCAGCTTGAGCAAGGCTTGGAGCTGGTCATGTTGTTTCTGTTTGCTGATGTTGGTGTGCAGCAATTACGCATGCGCAATGCTGGCAGTTTTTGGTAGACCTGGCGTTTATCAGCTGGCTTGACCTGTTGTGTGGCCAAGACTCAATGTGTGTTTTGTACTGTCCTCATGTTGATCGTCTTGTGTCACACAAAACACCATGACTGGAGATGTTGGGTCGTCATGGTTAGCAGTTGACCTTTGCAGTGTGATGAGCACCATTTGTCGTGATTGCTGTTCTTTGATGCTCATATGAAATTGTTATCAATTATTACCAGACTCAGCTTGGATGTTCTTTGCATGAAAGGTCTTCAGACAGAAAGCCATAGGGGATGCGTGTAAATGTGCAAACATGGATGTTCATGAAGATGCCTGATCAATGCAAAAGCAGTGGTTGATACTCAACTGCATCTTGAGCTGAATTCCGAGCACAGTTTGTGTTGGAACGTAAGGATTTCAGGAGTGCGTTTCTCATCTTGAGTAACAAAGCAGAAACCTTATGGATTCTGTCTAGTATGTGGTATTTCAGTGTCCTGAAGTCAGCCCATGTCGATGTTTGCCATCAGCCTTGGATGCTGAAGATCCCTAAGAAAGCTTGACACAGCATAGCGCTACAATCATTCATGCACAAAAGCAATCAAGTTTGCTTGCAGCTAGGCTTTGAACTGTTGCACAACACTTAGACTGACAAGAAGCAAGCTGTGATTTCATCAGACACAGCAACCACAACAGCTGTCCTGCTGTTGTGGTCTAGCTGAAGCATGAAACAAAAAGGTCATGGCTATGCTGCAACATCCCAGGACCCTGAAACAAAAGACATTGTTCAGCAAGCAGAAGCATCAGTGAACAGCGGTGCAACAATGACATGGCTCTGACAGTGCTTGTCTGAGACAAAAGCACTAAGTGTGCATGCCCAAGCTGATGGCTGGTCATGCTAGCCCCATCTATGGCAGCACAAACCATGAGGCACAAGCACAATATGGGGTGATTTGACAGATCTACAGCAGCGTTGCTGTGTCGTGTTTGCACACTTCAGCAGCTCATCAAGCATGGTGTTACAGTTACTTGCTCTGGACATCAATGGCCGTTGTAAATGTTGCTCTTCAGTGATACAAAACTCAGTCGTTGCCAAGGGTGCTGAGGGCGGCAATGGAGCAGAACATGCCCACAGCCAACACCAATAGTGGCAGACAGATCTCCTTTAGGAATTCTCGTTCAGTCCAGCTTGTTGATGTCCTGCAGCAAAACCATGTCATATCTTTGGTGGTATCAATGAATGCAGCGTATCACATTTGAAGCTCTTGTCCCTGAAGGCAGCTGGCTTTAAAAGCATTTACAGCTGTGGAAGCATACGACGGAGGAAATCCCAGAATATCAGCAAAAACAACTTCCGCGTCCGGGACTTGAACCCGGGTCTCTCGGGTGAGAGCCGAGTATCCTAACCATCTAGACTAACGCGGATGGTTTGATGACGCTAAGCTGAAAACCAATGTGTATATTATTACATGTGTTTACACGACGAGTCGAGTCACCTGTAATGATGAGGATCACAATGCCTCTGCGGTGGGTTGAGGGTAACTGGCTCCAGTGGGGAGACTGCACCTTCCAGATCTTGCTGTACCTTCATTTGTGCCTGTGCTTCTGCGCCAGGCTCGAATGCTGGACTGTGAATCTTTGGTTCTGGTGCACTCAGATTGGTGCCATGTGCTGAGTCATCTGGCATAGATGAAGGCTGCATAGGACGCCTCTGACACCGTGCTCTGCACTTCACAGTCAAAAAGGTCAAGTCATAGCAGCCTCAGGATGTGGCAACTCACACGTGCAAGCAAAGACCGTCCATGTGCTGTTGGGTGAAGGGCAAGGGCAAGGGCAAGGGCAAGGGCAAGGGCAAGGTCATGCCTTGTGTGGACACCTTTTGCAGACATCCTCACAGGAAGTTACCACACAAGGTGTGCATAGAGTGGAATGCAGCATAGCAACCAAGACAAGGGGTTGCAGCCATACTTGCCAAAGTATAGGAGCAAGTGGTTCACTACCGGGACGACATACGAGGCCATCATGACACCTGTAGCTCCTGTCACCAGAAGCACCTGCACGCAAGCTACCTTTTTGTCTACATGCCATTCAAGGAGCATTACAATTCTAGATGAGCTGTCACATTTGCGCTGCTCTGCATGATGGTTGCAGCACACAATATGCAGACTCATGTAAAATCACACAGTGATCATGCACCACAGAAGAAGTAGATGCCTATGAGGCCCTATAAACAAGCAGGCAAGCTCCAGGTTACAACAGATATAGCTTCAATGGCAGCAATGCTGTCACATGCAAGGCAGGGAGAGGAGGGCCTCAGGCCTCATGCACACTTGAGGCTGCATTAAGGTGACACATCCTTGAACAGTGTTTTGGAAGGTTGAATGCAGCAACAGCTGGATGCAGCTATTTGCACCGCCTGGTAGCATGGCTAAAATATAGAAGTCAATACAGTGGTAAAGCCTGCACCAACTGCATCAGGCTGCGCAAGGCTGGAAGGGTAAGTCACGGCTGCTACGGCTGTTGGTGCTACCTCAGAGAGCTAGAGGGACGGTTGAGCAGCAGCCAATAGCGGGCTGGTTGAGCGGTCTGATTCAGACCACAATAACACATGTCATTGTTGTTGTGCTCACTGCCAAAACAGGGCTTCGTACAGGGAGTTACTCAGGACTGTATGCACCCAAGCCGAGGGGCAAACATCTGTGACTGAACGAATGCATGAACAAACAGCTGCCTTTCTCTAGCCTGTTCTCAGCAAGCATTAGCCCTCAAGGAATGTTCACAGCGTGACTCGAAACAAGACAACATCTACCACAAAGACAGTGATCCCTTGGTCATCCTTCAGGGTTTCCTCCTGGTTTGTCTGAGTAGCCATGCGACTGCCGCATTGTGCCACATTACTTTGGCAGACATACTTTGGCAGAGTGATCCCTTGATTGCCCTCAAGGATTCCCTTCAGAAACGCCATGAGGCTGCAGACTTACTTTGGCAGAGCTGGAGGGGAAGAGGAGGGCCAGCAGCAGGCTGATGCACAGGATGGTGCCTGTCTCCATCACATGGCGCAGCCAGGGCCACCGCACCAGGGCCACTGGCAGCCAATAGTCCAATGTCTTCCTTGTGGGAAACTCTACTGGCGGCAGACTCAGGGCTAGGTAAACTGCACCATCATGCCAGTTGTCACACTCGAACCATGTCAAGCAGGGGAAGGAGCCCGGGGCCATGTGGTTGGTGATGAGATTGGGACATGTGGGCCAATGGCCACACGTCCCAATGGCCACATGTGGCCAATGCGCCCTGAGGGAGTAGCTACCCTAGAGGGCATTGGAGTGAGCCCCAATGGGTTGTCAACATGCGTTGTTATGCCCTCAGGAGGGAAAGAC
>JAABUP010009022.1_pt1 | contig 12451 bp, 9 predicted proteins | sample 5559201 | NCBI WGS metagenome assembly JAABUP01 (sample SAMN10711887, study PRJNA513373) | rock metagenome | isolation source: Antarctica rocks | place: Antarctica | reverse complement strand
CTGCATCTTGACAGCCGAAAAATCTAGTGGTGCTACAGATGTTGCATCTGCTGAGCACAGATGAAGCATCTGATGGTGGATTTGGCCACCTTGCTTGTTTGTAGTTGCAGTATCTATGTTTCTCTAGTTTTTTTTGGGATCTGTGGCTCTAGTGCAAGTTGTACAACCTGTGCGCAATGCAATCAGCATGCAAGGTTGCGAGTACACCATCAGGCTGGAGAGCATCTTCACAGAGGTTTCAAAGCGGTGCTGGTTACTAACCTGTGATTACTAAACACTAAAGGGTTTGTGTGTGATGGGCTGCAGGAGTTATACCGACCATCAGGCTGGAAAGCATGAACTAGGAGGCTGGTCCTGAAGGAGGGGTATCGGGTGGACGGCAGGGGGGTCACAGACGTGCGCCCCATCTGGAGTAGGGCTGGTTGCCTTCCTAGCTAGGGAACCTATAGGGTTCATGGAAGTGCCCTCTTCACCAGGGGCGAATCACAAGCCCTAGCAGTCACAACACTAGGTGAGCTCCCCCTTACAGGCTGCACATCATGCCCTACAGTGACCTGCTGAGGGCACTTGCAAGTGCCCTCCTCACAGGGCTTGCCCTCACAGTTTGTACATTTAAGTAATCTCCTCCGCTTCAGGGTTTCAACAGGGTGATTTAGACCTAGCCTTGGTCAATTCAGGCATCATTAGGTCAGCTTGGGTCCGATTGTCTTGAACAAGACTCCCTTAGAATGTACTCTGTAAGCCCCAAGTTGACAATGTAAAACCCAAGAATACTCTCTAAACTTTACACCCCAACATCAGGCTGCATGAAACAAGGCTTAGACAGCATTGAATATGGGCGTGGCAGATCGGCGCTCTGATCTGCAGCAGCAAGCAACCTTACAGTTTTCAAGATCACGTCTGCAAGATCACGTCTGCAAGATCACGTCTGCAAGATCACGTCTGCAAGATCACGTCTGCAAGATCACGTCTGCAAGATCACGTCGGCATTTGTTTTGTCTTAGTACTGGTGGCAACTGGTGTGTCTGGCACACAACAGAGATGCATTGCAGCATTCAGCAGCCTAGAAAGATGAAAGCCAAAAAGAACTCCAGAAAGGGCGGTCTTCTTGGTCCCCCTTTTTTGGAGTGCTGAAGGCTGTCATGTGTCTCTTCTGCTGCAAAATGCACCTGTTGCACAGCATTGATGTACAATGTACTTTGAAGTTGAGCAGTCCACAGCATGCTGAAGGGTGTGCACCCCCCTCCCCCCCCCCTCTCCCAATCAAACTCAGAAGAGCTCGTTAGTAGTACAATTGCTGTGTGGTTGGTGGATCGCATGCATGATATCATGCAAATTTGACTGATTACATGCATAGATGTACAAGCACCACAGGCTAGACGCCGCGGCTGCGTCAAGTTGTTCTGGGCAAGGATGTGATGTTCTTGCTCAGACCAACTTCACGCAGTCACAACACAGGCCTACCTAGGTGGTAGGGCCCACAGCAATCTTTGTCGTGAATAACACACTTGTGGCAGAATAACAAGCAGAGCCTGAGCTTGTTCACACATTACCCTACAGGGCTGTACGATCTTATCCACACGCCACCCTACAAGGCTGGATGATCTCCTGCAGAAGCATCCCCAAGCACTAGTGCAAACACTTTGTTGTTCGCAATGTTGACTCGCGATGCAGCAAGCTATACAACCGTGTGCATAACTTGTGAACAGCATGCAAGGTTGTGTGACTGATGTGCGCCTTTTGAGTCAAGCTGCCCAAACAACAATAAAACAAAACAAGCCGCGCGGTGTTCACATGAAACCAGCATGCAAGCCTTAGGGATTGTGTGACTGATGCTTGTGTCTCGTATCAAAGCTGCTGTCTGCATGCATGAAGATGTTGCTGTGACTTGACTGACTCTTTCTGCTGAGCCTGTTGCTGTAGACAGAATTAGTCAGAGCCGGTCAACGCAATTTTGTCATGCCAGGCAGCTTGTTACACTGCTACTTGCGCCTTTCCGCCTGAAGTCTGCTATTTTTTATCCTCATTGTGTTCAAAGATGAGACGCATGCAAGTTCCGACAGATGCTGTGACCCTTTGCAAGGTCTGTGCAACAATGCCTCTGCCTTGTACTGACAACTGTTGAGGAAAGGAGTGATGACTGCCTGAGCAGAGTAGAGAACGGCATCAACCATGCATGTGCACTACTCAGCGCAGACTGTACATCACTTCTTTTCTCAAGTTTTAATGGTACAGGGCAAAGGCTTTTCTGGTCACTTTCATCTGCAGCTCCCTCAGAAAGTAACATACAGCTTTGCTGAACTGTGTTTGGCAGAATGATCACCAGGTCAAGATGGCACTCAACCAGGCCTTGCATCGATGATATCATGTCAGAAACCTTCCAAGTCGTGCTTTGATGCATCCAGGGCTGTGGCTTAAGGTCATAGCTCTGGGCTGTTGCCTTAGGAGGCTCCCGATATGATCGCTGAAAAGCATAAACTTTTCTTTTCTTCCTGATGCATTCAGCCACAGCTGCTGAGCAAGTAGATGGGCTTTAGCTCTGCTGTTGCGCCAGCCTGACATACACACAACTTGTGGGCAAGTTTCTTGTTTGATGGATATCCTCATCAATGGCGGTGCAATGGCAAAGCTTGTTCATCCAACCCAAGCAATGATGCATTCAGTCACAGCTGCTGAGAGCTTGCATTGCGGCAAGCAGATGAAACTGGGCTCTGCTGCAGCACAAGCCTGCCATGCACACAGCTTCTGGGCAAGCTTTTTGTTGGTGACTTGGACTGCGGCAGGGTTTGGTCTTCAGAATTCTGAATTTGTGCATCCTGCCACATCTGCTAGCAGCCCTGAGAGGTTGCACTGCACTGCACAGTTCATGATGCATGCAAACAAGGTCTGCTGTAGCGTACTTCTGTCATGTACAAACCCTCGCTGCAGATTTCCTGCATGTCAGGGCTGCGCTTACAGCAGAGCCTGACCTTGTCTACATGCCACTCTACAAGGCTGAAGGATCTTTTGCACCTGAGATCCTTCAAGGTCAGATGATTTTACCCATAAGACAGCCTACAAGGCTGAGTGATCTGCTGCAGAAGAAGTAGCTGTGCGGGCGCTTGCTCAGGCGCCAGGATGGATCACAACAGCTTGCGATTACAATTTTCAGTGTTTACACTGCTGACGCGTGATGCAGCAAGCTTCTTGTTTGAAGGGTTTTGGACTGCGCAGGAGAGCTTGATCTTTCAAGTCGAGCTCTGCTGATAGCTTGCATTGCGGCAAGCAGATGCGTTGAAGCTCTGCTGCGGCATAAGCCTGACATACACACAACTTCTGGGCAAGTTTCCTGCTTGATGGATGGCGGTGCAATAGCAGAGCGTGTTCTTCCAGCCCAAGCAATGATGCATTCAGCCACAGCTGCTGAGAGCTTGCATTGCAGCAAGCAGATGGGGTTGAGCTCTGCTGCAGCGCAAGCCTGATGAACAAAAGGCTTCTGGGCAAGCTTCCTGTTTGTTGGTTTGCACTGAAGCAGAGCTTGATTTTCCAAATTGTACGGTAATTCATCCAGCCACATCTGCTTTGCACTGCACCACACAGTTCATGATTCAACGCAACTCAAAATCTGCTGGGCTGAGGTTCTGGACATGTACAAATCCTCTCAGCAGGTTTTCTGCATGTCAGGGCTGCATTCCAAGCAAAGCCTGAGCTTGTCCACGTACCACTTTACAAGGCTGGATGATCTGACCCACACCCCACTCTACAAGGCTGTACGATCTCACCCACATGCCACCATGATGCCACCCTAGAAGGCTGGATGATCTCACGCATACCCCACCCCACAAGGCTGGATGATCTTACCCATGTAAAATCCTACAGGCGGTATGATCTCACTCACACACCAACCCACAAACTGTGTGATCTCACCAACCCATGACAGGCCCTACAAGGCTGGTTGATCTTCTGCAGAAGAAGAAGCTGTGTGAACGCTTGCTCTGGTACCAAGCTGCCACAAAAGCTTGCTAGATCATCAACCAGCAGCGCAAACACTGCTGGTTTGTGATGCAGCAAGCTGTACAACCTGTGCACAACTCAATCAGTGTGCAAGGTTGCGAGTGCACCATCAGGCTGGAGAGCATCTTCACAAAGCTTACAAAGCTGTGCTGGTTACTACCCTGTGATTACTAAACACTAAAGGGCGTGTGATGGGCTGCAGGAGGAGTTACACCAACCATCAGGCTGGAAAGCAGAGGGTGACATCCCTACGGTCTCGCGCGTCCGCATGATAGTCAGAGCGTGAAAAGTAAAATCGCGCCCATGCGCAGGCGAGAGCCAGATCCTCGTCAAGCGCGTTCGACCTCGCGTCCAGCTCGGTCTTGATCACGCCGAGCGTGACGACAGCTTGCACTGAACGTGATGACTATGGTTGTCAGAACGGCTGCACACAAGCGCAGAGAGGGCAAGCTTTGAGATGCAAGGGTAACTTGGTCCCTTTCCTGACTGTTCATCAAGTTTGCATACCTTTAAGCATGCTGCATGCTGACTGAGTAAAGGACAGCATGGCTTCTTAGCCCATCGATTGATGACATGTTTGTGAGAAGAGCTTGAGAGCTAGTCTGACAGCAACATCAGTTGCTAGAAGTTCGAGGCATAGACATTGTCTAGCTTTGACATGTGTGCTTGTGACATGCCACCTTGCATGCAGCTGCCGGCAACATCAACACTAGCATTGATTGACTACATTTGTGTTGCTAACTCTGGTCGACGCTATGTATTTTGCATCACACGCTTGCGCCTACTTCTACAGTAACACCTGTCACACCTCACATGTGTGTGCACGCTGATTATCTCTGGGCTGCTGCCTTAAGAGGCTCCTGTATTTCTTGCTGCAACATGTAAAATTTTCTTTATTCCAAGCTGATTTAAAGCGTTTTGAGCCTCCATCACAGAGCTTACTAATCTGTGCTGGTCACTCACCTGTGATTACTAAAGACTGAAGGGCATGGGATGGGGTGCAGGATGACTTCCCCTACACCATCAGGCTGGAGAGCACCATCACTGAGAGCAATGGCAGCAGCTCCATGGCTTCAGTCTGCGGCGGCTGCCTGGCCATGATGGATGCAGGTAGGCTTCGCACACTGCTACACTGTATTGCAACCCTACCAATGTATGCTGCAAAGAAGAGCAACGGCAGCAGCTCCATGGCTTCAGTCTGCGGCGGCTGCCTGGCCATGATGGATGCAGGTAGGCTTCGCACACTGCTACACTGTATTGCAACCCTACCAATGCATGTTTAAACAAAGTAGCAGTGGCACCAGCTTGTTACTGAACAGCAAGAAAGCCTACCTGCATCCATCATGGAGCTGCTGCTGTTGCTCTCCTTCACAATATATCATGTAGGCTTGCTGTGCAGTGGCACTACATAAATCATCTGGGGCTTCACACAGCAAAACATGTGACATTTCTATCAAGACATGTGACAATGGTTACTAGTAGTTAAGGGCCAGTAGTTGTATGGACAGCATAGTCAGAACAGCAGTCGCAAGCGTGTTGTCATTGCGCTGCAGTAGTGTGGAGTTGTAGCTTGCCTGGTAACAGGAATGTGCATTTTGGCCCTCCCTCCCTCCCTGGGCGTCCCTGGGTTCCCCTGGGGATGCAAAGGGTTTTATATGGCTTTGGTTTAAATTGTGTACATTTGCCAGGATCATATGAATTGGCAGTATATGACCCTGGCAAATATACACAATTTGAACCAAGGCCATATAAAATCCTTTGCATCGATGGATATCCCCAGGGGAACCCACCCAAACCCCCAGATATACATATGTATATATGCAGCTTGCTGAGTGTGTCTCCTCCTGATGTGTAAATGTCCTCATGCTGCAGGAACTGTCTGTCCTGGCTTCTGCCAGCATCCAGAACCACTACTCTCAGGTCTATTGTGTACATTAATGCACCTCAAAAGTCAAAGTCTGTGGTAGAGAACTAGTTTCACAACAACGTCCTCAGAAAAAGAGTACCGTGAACTTCTGTTGTGAAAAGCTACTTGTTCTGCTTTTATAAAAACAGCAGTCAAAGAGTACGACTGATCATTGGTGTGTGCAGGTGTGCCTATCAAGCGTATGGTTGCTGGTGTGGCCATGGGTCTGATTCTGGAGGAGGATGGCCAGTTCCAGGTGCTGACAGACATCCTGGGCAGTGAGGATGCTCTGGGTGACATGGACTTCAAGGTGGCGGGAGATGCTGACGGCGTCACAGCCTTCCAGATGGACATCAAGGTCAATCACAGGCTTTCATGGGGTTAGACAGGGCTGAGGAAGGGTTAGACAGGGGTTTAGGCAGGGTCAGAAAGGGTTGAAGGTTTGACAGGGTTGACGTCAGGACAGGTCGGTCTGTCTTTATGTCTGTCCGTCCGTCTGGCCGCCTGCCTGCCTGCCTGCCTGCCTGCCTGCCTGTAACTCGCCATGATCTGGCACTGCTGGCTGCTGGCTGAATGCACGTGTGTGTGTCTGAAGGTGAGTGACCAGCTGACCGGCCTGTTGGAAGTGAGAGCACGGACAGACCAGGCAGCCTTGGCCGGAGAGGAGACCATTGTCGGATTCCTGACTGAGCCAGAGGCTGGCGCCATCTTTAGGTACAAATCATGACAAATCATGACAAACCTTGAAAAACCATAGGGATGAACAGCACTGAAGCTGTCAAATTGGAAGCAAATTGGCAGTAAATTGGCACTGAAGCTGCGTCTCATGTGCATCTACTGTGCATCTAATTAATGCAACTTGGTGGACAGTGAGTCTACTGGGCAGTAGACTGTGAGTCAACTGTCTGTCCTTGCAGCACTTGCTGCGGCTGTAAGCTGTAGATGATCTCACACCTTGTGTGCAATGCACAAATGTGCATGCAGACATGCGCCTGTCAGCAGCATGATGCCCTTCAGATGCAGTGCAGACAACCATAACAGGCAGCAACAGCAACAATGGTAACGGTAATGCCAATGATGGCGCATGTGTGCGTGTGTGCAGAAATGTGGCTGTGGCCAATGTGATGCCCTTTAGCTGGATTGGGGACAACTGTGATAGTAAGCACCAGTAACCACAGTAGCAATGGTAATGACAATGATGGTGTGTGTGTGCAGGAATGTGGCTGTGGCCAATGTGATGCCCTGCGGATGCATTGTGGACTTTGCTCCGGGCAAATCCGGCCTGGTGCACGTGTCAGAGCTGGATGTGGGCCGCACGTCTGACCCCACCGCAGTCTGGAAGGCTGGGGACAAGATTGATGTCAAGATTCTGGAGTACGACAAAGCCTCAGGCAGATGCAAGCTCTCCAGGTACTTATCTGTTGGATCCCAGATGCCCCCCAGGACATTAAACATATAGAATTGAATAGAATCGAAAGAAAACTCAGGCTGCAGCTGAAGGGGAGGAGTTGTGTACACTTTTGCCCCCCTGGGAGCTAGTGTTGCTTCTTCTACAATCAAATTAGACAGCTCAATGTGATGCAGTCAACTCAGCTTTATCTCAGCCAACCAGCTCACTCTGCTCAGGCACAAATCTGTTCAAAGCTCAGGCACCCATCTGCTCAAAGTTTAGCCCAGGCGCAAACTTACAATGACCTCAGCTGAGGCACAGGTCTGCTCAAGCTCGGGTAGGGCACAGATGCGCTCACCGCTCAGCTAACATACACATCCGCTCAAAGCTCGAACTTTGAGCTGCTCAGGCACAGATCTGCGCAAGGCTCAGACACAGATCAGCTCAAACCTCAGCTTAGGCACAACTCTCCTCACAGCTCAGGCTCAAATCAGCACACGGCTCGGCTCAGGCGCAAATCCGCTCCAGCCTCAGCTGAGGCACAGATGTGCTCAAAACCTCAGCTCATGCACAGATGCGCTCACAGTGAAGCTGAAACGCAACTCCGCTCAAAGCTCAGCTCAGGCACAGATGCTGAAACACAAGTCTGCTCTAAATCCAGCTGAGGCGCAGACCTGCTCACAGCTCAGGCACATATCTACTCAAAGCCCAGCTCAGGCCCAGATGCGCTCACAGTTGAGCTGAAACGCAGATGCGTTCAAAGCTCAGCTCAGGCGCAGATCTGCTCACAGCTCAAGCTCAAGCACAGGTCAGCTTAAAACTCAGCTTGGGCACAGATCAGCGCTGAAAGCTTAGGCACATGTCTGTTCAATGCTCAGCTCAGCCCATTGAGATTGGTGCTCAGGCACTTCTCTTCTCTCATTCATTCACTCCCTCCCTTCTCCTCACTCGCTCGCACTCACTCACTCACTCACTCACTCACTCACTCACTCACTCACTCAATCACTCACTCACTCACTCACTCACTCACTCACTCACTCACTTGCATAGGTGCATGTGCCTGCAGGGCGATCCACATCATTCTTATCATTGACAGACCATGCATATGAGCTGCTATGGGTGGTAGGAGACCCTAAAGCACCCTAAGGGCTTGAAACGCCATGTGCTGAAACAAATGCTGATGCTGCTGCTGCTGCTGCAGGAAGCAGGTTCTAATTGATGACAGCCAGAAGGAACCTTCTGGAAATGGCAATGGCAATGTTCCATTGGCAGCTGCACCACAGCGGCAAAGCATATCTACCTAGCTGCTGCTTTGGCATTAGGAAATGGGCATATAGTTGGCATTTATGGATAATCCTGGGAATCTTACACATGCGGTGAATGGTGGTACCGCCGGTGTACGAAGAATAAGACTTTGACCTTTCATATCTTACACACAGCTCAACCTACAAGAACCTTGAACAGCTCCTTCTGCAAATGCAGCTGTTGGGTTGTGCATTGCTGCCTATTTTTTTGTGACTTTTAAACAATTAATTCAATCTTTGAGCTAAAAAATAATAAAAACTGTGAATCGTTGTAATAGATTTTTAAGTTTTGTTGGTATCTCAAAAACATAAACTCTTTAGAGCTTGGATGCTTTTGTCTTGGAGCTTGGAGCTCGATATATGCTGCATGTGCAATTGTTTCAACAAGTTATACTCGTGCACTATCAAGGTGACACCATCGCAGTAGCACATGTGTACACTTTTCAAGTCAATATGCTTTAAAGTCAAATTGCTTCGTTTGTACAGATCTGATCTACAGTTTGTGCCATGTAAAAGCAACAGGCTCTGTAAAGTTTAGCCTTGGTGCACATGCATTGTTGAAACGTGCAGACCTAGACGTGAATAATTCACGTCCACATGAGCAAGTGCCGTGTGCACATGTTGCAGCATCTGCTTACAAAATTATGCATCTGCATTCAAAAATCTCAGCCGGGGCTACCTGGCCCAATGGTAGGCTCCTGTTTACTCGTTTGCACCTTGCATTAGTCACTCTGGTATGTGTTCTGTTGCCACGTTCAAACTGCGACCTGATGTTGGCTATTCAGCACTGAGTCTCATGCGCTCTTGCTTGGCGCCTTTGACGCTGACCAATGTGAGAAGTTGTACAGCTCAAACAACATAGTCAAGTGGCAAAAGAGCAGACAAGCAGACGACCAAGTGGCAGGTGGAAACGTGTTCCAAACAACCTCTATGCATACAAACAAAACAAAACGCAATGGAGAGAACATCTCAGCATGCCACAGCAGCAACGGTACCGAGTGGAAATACCAGCTGTAAAACTGGAAGTGAAGAGTCCGCGCACAAGCAATGCCAATCAAGTTTCCAGAGAACACAACTGCCAACATGCGCTTTGCACTGTCAGCTTGCTCAGCACTATCTTGCTTGGGTGTAACTTCAGGCTGTCCTTGTCCTTTCAAGCGTCGCAACATCAACCTGAGCAACCCACCATCTTCCTTACACCATTTGTATTGCGCAAACATGAGCAATAGGCCCAGATGTGCCCCCAGAAGGCAGACTGCCAGAGCCTTGGACCGAAAGATATCTTCCGGAAGGAAAGCCCAGTTGACAGACCATTTCAAAAGGAAAATTCTGGAGAACTCAAACGCCTTGTTCAGGTATGAGCGCGGGTGCTGCAGGAGGAATGGCAGACCCAGCATAAGCTGCAGAACCACTGCAGCAAGGGCTCCCAAGAAAATGTCCTTCCAGGGTGCAGCCTGCAAATCAAATAAAATCAAATGCGATAACATGAATTCAAACAAATTTGGAAGGAATTATGTCCTTCCATGCTGCAGCCTCCAAATCAAGTGAACTCAAAAGAGTGCCCTTTGATGGTGCATGAATGCCTACATCATGAAGGCATTGAGTTGAGTCACAGCATCAGCATCGCTCAACTTTGATTGTGCAGGTGTGTGAAGCCTGGTTATTGTACTGGACATTTGTGCTCAAACAACTGTGCAAGAAGTGCAATCAAGTGCATGCAGCAAAAACAGCAAAAAGGTCTACGCCTTTCGACAGTCATAACAGTAGGCTGCTGGGAGCAGCTGGGAGCAGATGCTGCATTGCATGTGATGCATGTGCAGGGAAACACAGAACAGTTATGCATGTGCAAGTTGGCCTGCTTCACAGGAAGGTGTTCTGCAATGAAGCCTGCTTTGATCAGACGAGAGCCTAGCATGCTGCTGACAGAGGAAGAAGAATAAGGACTTTAGACACATTGTTTGCTGGGGTTGTAGTCAGCAAGCAGTCAGGAGGAAAGTGTATGCAAGCAATGCAAGCACATGACAGCAAGCATGTACGGTGCAGCATGCTTGCACACTCAGCATGCTTGTGCACTCAGCATGCATGCACACTCAGCATGCAGGCACACTCAGCTTGCACACTCAACATGCAGGCACAGTCAGTATGCTTGCACACTCAGGATGCCGGCATATTCAGCATGCTTGCGCACTCAGCATGCTTGCACACTCAGCATGCTTGCGCAATCAGCATGCAGACGCATGCTGCAGTCATGCAGGCACACTCAGCATGCAGGCACACTCAGCATGCATGCACACTCAGCACGCAGGCACACTCAGCATGCATGCACACTCAGCATGCAGACGCATGCTGCAGTCATGCATGAATGCCTCAGCCATGCACACACTGTCAGAATGAACATTGTGTCATGCTTTTGCATGACAAAAATTCAATGTTATTGCGGGATGGAATGGTCAGGGAACAACAGGCGTTGAACACTTAAGCAAAAAGCCATGAGTTGTAAAGGTGACAAATCATAGCATGTGATGTTTCATGATGGGTACATCATCAGCAACCAAGCGCACAACACATTCTGCATGTATCATGCTCACCTGAAGCAAAATGACTGCGACCGGAGGCGCCAGCAGCAGCACATTCATCTTGACAGACAGAGCCGCGCTGAATGTCACCAATGACCAGCGCCACTTTCGTCTGATGAGTAACAACAACGCTATGTTGACCAACAGCGTGGTGACGCCATCATTGAACATGCGCAAGAGAAAGATGGACTTCACACGCTTGGACAGACACAGCAGAACCAGCGCCCAAGGAGGCACAGCATGTGAAGTGATGTACAGTTGCATGACAACAGCTTGGTTGGCGAGGTAGATGAAGGCAAAGATGGTTTGAGCCAGCATGATGTTGCCTCCTGCTGTCATGTGGTACAAGGCAGAGTATATGTATAGGAAGCCTGCTGGATAGACCAAAGGGCCTGTCTGGCCTTTGATCAGAGCGTAGTCCCTCTCGCCCTGCATGCATGTGTGATTTTGTTTTCAAGTTGAGGGATGCAAATGGGCTGACCTAGGGATGGACAATATGAGTAAGCCTGATCTTGATCAGCAGCATCAAGAGGAGTATTAATAGCTTGATTTGTGACAATAGGTTTGCTGCAGCACAAGGCAAGCCACAAGTGGGCTCCAAGAGTTACCTTTAGCACTACGGGAGATGGTGAGATGCAGCAAAAGTGCAGTGGTCAGACGAGCAAGGCAGACACGGTCTGCGCGCTTCTTGCGCAGCCTACCTGGAGGAATGTCTGCACTTGCTGCATGTACGCAATCCAGTCTATCTCTGTGTCTGCAGGAAGCAACAGATGTTTACGTCTGGCAGCCTGAGGTATGCTTTTGCTATGGAGGCAAAAAGACTTACAAGGCACTTGGGTCAAGATCAAAACACACGCCAGCATCTCCCCACACAGCAGCACTGCAGCGGTGTTGCGAGCAGCCCCGACATCATGGGCATCATTGAGGCGGCACCAGATCCTCTTGATGCTGACCATCTTGCTGAAGATCTACGCCAAGCTCAGACACTGCTTGTCCCGGGCCATCATCATATGCTTGCTTGCCTTGATGCAGTGAAACAGGGAAAGCCGTGATGCTTGGAAGGTCGACGGCTCGCCGCTAGAGGGATCGCCACAGTATCAGCGTAAGTGCCTGACTTACTACAGCCAATAGGTGAAGCAACAGATTCACCGTGTCCCTACACCGAACAACGACGGTACAAGCAAGTCTTACCTGCTGCAAATGCGCGATGAGTGCTCTGAAACCACTTATGGACTTGTACATGCACCCTGACATGCACCTGTTAGTCAGTTGGTCTTAAAAC
>JAABUP010009021.1_pt1 | contig 12451 bp, 15 predicted proteins | sample 5559201 | NCBI WGS metagenome assembly JAABUP01 (sample SAMN10711887, study PRJNA513373) | rock metagenome | isolation source: Antarctica rocks | place: Antarctica | reverse complement strand
AGCCTTTCAGCTGTCATCTTGGTGAAAATGGAATTATGAAAATGGAATCATGAAAATTTTTGATGTAGGCCCTGTCAGCTGTCTTTTGCAATCTGGCGCTGTGTGTTAGGATTGCAATCTGGAACTGAAAGCTGCTGCTGCCAGTATGTATTGTCACCCATGTGGTGATAATGTGACAATTGTATGGAATGTGGCGCTTTGCATGCAGACGTGGCACTGTTACTCACCTGCCAGCTCAGAGATGCAACATGTCTCCTGTGCATGCACTGATGCACATGTGTCCTGTGACTGTCCTTGTCGCATGACAACCCATTCAAGCTTGACGATTGCTGTTGTAGGCATGGGCCTGGGGCGGCATTGCTGTGTATGGTGTCCTCTCAGGCCTGAACCTCTTCTGGTTCTATAAACTCATGCTGCTAGCACTACAAGCCAGCACCAAGCAGCAGCCCAAGACTCTGACCCCAGCCCTGCAGCCTTCACCCACAGCAGCAGCAGTCACTGCCATCACTGCAACTTCTGCTCAAGCAGTTGTTGCAGCAGCTGATGCAGCAAGCTGTGTCAGCACCAGCATTACTAAGGCCAAGCCGCTCAGGCAGAGATCAAGACAGGTTCTGGCAGATTGGTTGCACAGCAGCAAGCAGAAGGCTGCTGCTGTCTCTGGGTTCAACTCATCCACGCTTCCAGGGCTGCAGAGCAGGCTGTCAGAGTGCTTGGATTCGCCTGACTCGCCGAGGATTGACGCTGCTCATGCCTTTGCCAGAGCTGTCTCCACCTTGGGGCCTGCAGTAGTAGACAGCTTGGCTGAGAGAGCTGCACCTGTAGCAGCAGAAAGCAAGGATTGGGCTAGGGCTCAGTCATGGGTGGGTGGAGTCAGGCCTCCTGTTTCACCCTTTGCAGCAATGGCAGATCGGGAGTGGGGTGGTGAGAGCAAGGTCATTGCTTCAGATCTGGGTTCAGCGCTGCAGACAGATTGGCATCACTACTCATGGAAGTCACAATCGCAGAGCTCAAAGACTTCACTTGCAATGGCAGTCATGTCTGAGTTTGGACCAGCTGCATTGGCTCAGTGGGAGCTGCATCAGTCTTCTTCAGAAGGTTTTGGAGGGGTGAGATCTGGGTTGACTGCTAGCCTATCAGGGCTTGGGCCAGCAGTCCTTGCTGATCTTGAAATATATCAGTCATCCTTAGCCACATCAGACAGTGCACGAACAGAGACAGCTAGAGCTGCCATTTCTCAGTTTGGCCCAGCGTTCATAGATGAATGGACTGCACGTGCGTCTGTGGATCTGTCATTTTCATCTCACACGGAGAGTGTGGTAGCGTCCATCAAGGGTGTTGGGTCTGGCTTTGGGCCAGCTGTTGTGGATGGTTGGGATGCACGGCGCTCATTGGATTGCTGGCCACAGAGTCTGAGCCCAAGGACTGTTGTGGCAGGCTTGAAGCTTGCCGGATCTGGGTTTGGGCCGGCTGTGCTAGCAGGGCTGGAGCAGCGTCAGTCATCAGAATCAATCAAGCTGTCCAAAACGCACATGAAGGTCTGCTAGGTGTACACAAGAGGCAGATGTAGACCAGGCTGTTCTCAGTTGGCTGCACTCAATCCCGCAAGTCACAATCATGTAAACATATTAAAGAACGCCTGATGTTTCTACTGAGCCAGTGCTTTTTATTTGCCTGATGCTTTTTGACGGCTGTTTTGAGATCTGTTGTCCATATATATGTTGTGTTGGTGATCTGCAGCTGCCTTATTTGCTGTTTGCTTTACACACTGCCAAATTGTGGAATGTGCGCATCTCTTTTATGCAAGCAGGTTGTACATGTTCCTTAAAGTTAAAATTTGTGACATTTGTTACAAGAGTTGCTGGTCAATGTATCACGTCCTGACGTCAGGTAATGATGCGAATGTTACTGTCCATATGAGTTCATTTGAACAATGATCAGACTGACCGATGTACATGGTTCATGCACTACACTCTGAGAATCAAGATACAGTGTCTACGTCTAACAATGCATATGGCACAGGTCATTATTTATTGATTTATTGCAGCTACAAGAACAAGAGGCATAATGATGACGATGAGTCATACAACTATGTCATGTGCTTTTCTGCTGACTTGGCTGTCGTGCTTGGCATCGGATGGCTCTTTGAAGTTTGCTGTCAGAACACAAGTGAATGCAGATAGACCCGCAAGAACCATGATGGCAGTACTGTAGTCCCCTTTGGAGTGCTTGAAGGTGCCTGCAAGGACCATGTGCTAAGTCACAACATGCAAAAGGTTGTGCACCAACAAAGGTTGGCAGTCTTCACAGAAAGTTGGTGTGCACTGGACTGCAAATCTTACAGATGCACACTGGAACAACATGTAATGTTACCAGCAGGGGACATGGTATTGGCAAATTGGCGCAACAGAGACAATCAGTAGGTGACATGTAGGTGACATCACCTGCTACAAGCCAGCCATGGGAGCAGACAAGCAGCAGTGGCCACACGTCTGCAATGCAGCTCAGGGATGATCTGACACACAATTTCTGGCAGACACAACCCAACAGGCTCTGCCCCTCCATACCTAGCTCATTGTCATGCAACCTGCACTGCCATAGTCTGGCCACAAAGACATCAAAACAACAAAGCACTGAGTGTAGCACGCCCACCTATCAAGTAGGGACCAATCATGCCTCCGATATTAGCAATGCTGTTGATGAGGGCAACTCCTGTGGCAGCTGCTGCACCCTGAAGGAAGGTGGCAGGGTAGCTGTACATGATCCCATTAGGCGCCCAAGCCAGTGTTGCTGCCAGCAGTGATATGAATGCCAAGAAGGGGCTGTGTGCCATTGTATGCGACATTGATGCCAGAGCTAGGGAGCTTATCGCAAGAGGGATGGTCACATGCCATCGCCTTTCCCCTGCGGTGCATCAGACATGATGAAGATCTCACATGGTTTGTGCTTGAATGAGACACTACTGCCTTGTCCCAGCACAGGCTTTGTGTGCTGGGACACGCATGCACGCACGCACGCACGCACACACACACACCACCAGCAGCAGCATCAACAGCCTCACCAGTAGCTGCAGAGTGTCTGGCGTTGACCAGCATGAAGACTGCTGCAAAGCCAAAGGGGAGTGCTGTTAGCAGAGCCACCACGGCGTCATGGGGGACCACAGCCTCTCCTGTGGCGTGGGGCATGTTCTCGCCCACCATGTGGTAAATGATCAGGGGACACCAATAGATGATGGCGTACTTGACTGTGGAGTCACACAGGTTGATGAGGGCTAGGTACCATGTACGCCAGTTGCGCACTGCGCCCCAGGCGCTCACCTCCACTCCTGCCATGGTCTTGTTAGCCTGTGCAGCATCAGTCAGAAGGTGGTCATGCAGTGGTCTTGTTAGCCTGTGCAGGAACTGTCAGTTGGTCGTCATGCAGTGCCACCATCTTGTCAGCCTGTGCAGCATCAGTCAGAGGGTTGCCATGCAGTGCCATGGTCTTGCTAGCCTGTGCAGCGTCGTTCAGAGATAGTCATGCAGTGGAATGGTATTGTGAGCCTGTGCAGCGTCAGTCAGAGGGTTGTCATGCAGTGCCTTATGAGATTGGGGTTGTCAGTAGGCTCATGACAGAGCGACTTGGCCAACTGGACAAAGATGGCCAGCTGCGCTGTACTTGCACTGGAGGCATGCTCTACATGCTACCAGAGCTGACACACTGCAGGGCTTGACCATTGCGGGAACAAGACAGTGATGGCGATGCGATGCCAGAGAAGCCTGCACAAAGTGCATTCATGGCAAGGGCAACGGCAAGAAATGCTTGCAAGCATTCCTCATAACAACTCTGCTGAGAGCAACAGCAGCAGAAGCAGCAGCACAGTACTGACTTGCAGCAGCAATGGCATCCGGGGCTGGCATGCAGGCCAGAGCTTCCCAGAAGGTTCAGCAATTACCATTGGGCAGCGTGAGCCTCGCATACCTTGCTCTCAGCATGGCGCTGCTGCAGCCATGTCTTTTCAGCAGGGGTCAGGAAGGATGCTTTTGCTGGTGACTCTGCCAGATTGACTTTAGTATACAAACCCATCAAGATCGTGGGTACGCCCTCCACAATGAAAAGCCACTGCCAGCCAGCTAAGCCAAGCCAGCCATCCAGTGCTAGTAGACCAGCGGCCAAAGGCGCTCCAATCACCTGTCCACACACGACCAAACATGTGCTCGTCACAGCAAAAACCATTAGCAGTGTAACCATCATCACCAGGGCGTAGCTCCTGAGAACAGACGATGCGGCAATGACAATTTATCATGTAGCAGGGTGTTGTTGACAATGGATATGCCAGGGGTGTATCTCTGCTGCAGACAATACGTGCAGTACAGTGGTACATACGACTACGTGCAGTGCATGGAGAACGCATGGGAGTCCCGCTGTCAGTCCAGTGCTGTCTTGGAAGTTGCACAGCTGTGAGGGTACGCATATTGTATGCACTATGTACCTGTGACAGTGCTGTTCCTGCTGAGACATAGGAGTAGGCCACACCAATCTCCTTGTCTGTGTAGAAAGTAGACAGATGATACCTGTAGATAACGCCACATAGTAAGATGACATCCAGGACCATGACTTGGAACAACAGCATGGCCATCCCCAAGCAAGTTACAATGTTATGCTAAGATTGCATGTGTTATGCATCAATATTGAAATGTGACCATGCAGCCCTTCTGGCAGAGATCAGTCTACTAGGTGAAAACACAGTGACCAATGTGCAGCAGGATTGCGGCAACAGCAGTCTGTCAAAACCAGAAGACGTACCACATGCCAGGAAAAGTGCCTGATTCTGTTGCTCCCAGCAGCAATCGCAGAATGTAAAACATCCATTTGCCATCGATGGCAGCAAATGCCGTGGCCACAATACCCCAGGACACGATCAGTACAGACAGCCAAAGAGGTGCTCCGACTCTCACTAATATCAAATTGCTTGGGATCTGGCAGATGGAGTATCCGACAAAGAATATGCTGGCACCAACACCATAAATGTGCTCTGTGAAACCTAGACTTTTATTGAGTTGAATGGCAGCAAAAGCTAGATTCGTCCGGTCAATGTAGCACAGCACAGTCAGTGCAAAGAACTTCCATAGCAGGTGTGAATTGAGCTTTGCCAATACAACTTTCTGGTCCACTGCATTAGTCTCTTCAGCTTTGCTATGTGGCAGGTGACCTGTGGTTTTGATCAGCTTGTCCGCCTGTAAAATGGCAGCGTTGAAAGTTGAAGCACCTTTTCATAATGTAGGTCCAAAACGTCTACGACGGACTTACCTCGCCGCTAACATTTTCGTCCTCAGTAAGACCCTTACGGACTGGCTTCAGCATGAGAACCAGCAGGCTCCGTCAGATGCCTGACTTCGATCCTGTTTACGTCAAAGGCGATGGAGCAACGGCGGGATGGCCAATGACACTTGATCTGATCGTCAGGACAGCCGCTCTGGCCACTGCAGGATGATCAGTCGCGAACTTCCGAAATTCAAAACGTGTAACGTGTTTGCCTGCTGCGACAGCGTATGTTACAGGAGACTGCAACACAGCATCGGAGATGTGACTTTCCAGGTGCCGATGCTGCAACTGGATGACGGAGGTAGCGCGAGCTGTCTCTGAGCCTAACCCCTCAACGTTTCGACTCGAGTTTCTGTCCCCTCTCGCGCATTTTTCGTTCATTTCGACGCGTAACGCTTATAACACATCGAGTAAGCAAACCAGTAGCAATGGAAGTTGCATTCGTGCCTGTTCGACTACGCGACCGGCTGTCAAGGAGTTGCCATGCCAGGTTACGTGGATGCAGACGACATGGACTGAACACAGACGTGATACTATCACAACTGCAGCTTTCTTCAAGTAAGCCGAGGCTTGGCATGTTTTATCAGATTCCTGTCCAAGGCCACCTCTGCCGGGTGTTCTGCCGCCTCGTTCCACGACCGGCTGCAGATATAGCTTGAGTACACTTCCTTGAGGGTTAGCTGATAGCAGCATGGCCAGCGTACATCCCAAAGCAGCTATCGAGCTGCCAGCAGCAGTCAGACCAAAGCGCAGCGAGGCTGACGCGTCCACCAGCAGGAGCGACCACGACGCAAGCACCCTAATCATGGATAGGACAGCATCCACTGACAGCGCACGGCCTCTGCTGGCCAATCCTGTCGACTTTGCTCGGCAGTGGTTGCATAAGGTCCCAGACGATGCAGACAAGCTTGATTCCAGGTCCCCTAGCCTGGAGGCACCCTTTATGTCCAGTACAATGACCAGCACAATGTCCAGATCTGCCAAAAGCCCGACCAAGTTCCGCCCCAGCATTTCTGCTGTGAAGAAAGCCAGCAAGCAGGGCCTCATTCTGCGCAGAGCAGCCAGCATGACAGGCGAGGTTCCTGCCATCGTCACAGCGTCAGAGCCAAGCCACTCATTGACTGCCACGCCGAGCGTCTTCCAGCAGCTTGAAAAAGCAAATCAGCCTCAGTGGAAAGCAAAGGCCTGTCACTTGCTTGATGGCACCCACATCAGTTGCTTTGTGGTGTTCATCACGCTTTTGGCAGTTTTCCTGGATGATTTCCGCTTGGCTGTACTACCTCCAGCAGCTGATCCAGTGTGTGTGGGCATTACCATTGTCATCCTGGTGGTATTTGGCCTCGACACCACAGCTGGATCCTTTGTGAGGCCTGGCTATGCCTTTCGCTTCTACTGGTAAGCACATCTTTCAGGATCTGCACATACATTTGCTTTTTTGTGAATGTATCCATAGCCTTGAAACACCTTTTGACCTTACATGCAAGTCTTTGCTTTGTTGACACTGCACCAGCCCACCATCCAGGACCCCAGCAAACTTCAAGCCATCACTCTCAGACACGCGCCCATGCAACATCAGTTGGCTACTGCACTGCAAGCATGTCATACTATGCTTCTACACTGCTTTGCTCAAACACAGATCCTGATGAGCTGTCTGAGTTGCATGAACGGTTCCACAGGTTGATCGACTTTGTCGCGACCCTGTCTATGCTTCTGGACATTCCAGCAGTGGTGAATGGCCTGAACAGGATCAGCAGCAGCAGCAGCAGCGTCGAGGCTGATGAGGTCTCCTTCTTGGCAAGAGGCACAAGCAACACCTCTGCCAATAAGGCCCGCCAGATCATGCGAGTGTGCAGGATCCTGCGCCTCATGCGGCTGGTGTATCTGTACAATCAGTATGAGCTGCACAAGCAGGTGAGAGCCCACTTCACTCATAGCTTGCAAACAGAACTTGGCATATGCAGAAGCAGTGTGCAAGTGCATGCGTCAATGAGGGCTACATCTCTATCCCATTGTTTGCACACGAAACCTGTTCTCACAGCAGGACACTCAGATTGGTGGTTCCATCGTCACCACAGATGAATGCTGACAACTAGGGACTGCAGCACAGGTTCGATGCATGCAGGATGAGCCCAACTCGTCTAAGTTTGTCTTGCCAAGCGTTGGCTCAGCTCATCTCTGCTCTACTGCAGCGCTGCTTGTCCCCTCTGAACCTCTGCTTTCACTCTGCCTGGCTCATCTCAGCTCACGTCAGCTGCACATCAGCACTGCCTGAATCCCTCTTGATGCAATTGGGCTTGGACAGAGTGATCACCTCTATGTTAGCACTGCTTGAATCTCCCGTGATGCAGTTAGGCTTGGTTAGACTCAGCAGCTGCATGCAACCGTCAGGTGAGGACAATGGAGATTCAGGGAGGGTTGACCATGAGCAAACCAGCACAGTTTGGGCAGAGGGCCGCCCTTGCCGGCACCAGGGTGGGTCAGAAGCTGTCGCACCTCACAACCAGGCGCGTCATTATTGGTAAGCTTTGTTGCTTACTGGTACTTATCAAAGGCATGTGCATGATGCCAATGCATGCATGCGTGAGTGGTCACATGAACTAACATATGCATAAGACCACAGGGACATGCCTTTGTGTGCGTGCGTCTGTGTCTGTGTCTGTGTCTGTGTCTGTGTCTGTGTCTGTGTCTGTGTCTGTGTCTGTGTCTGTGTCTGTGTCTGTGTCTGTGTCTGTGTCTTTGTTTGTCTGTGTCTGTCACTGACTACTTACATTGGCACCTTTTATGGTGCAGATATTGCATACAATACATGTCGGGAAAGGCTGGGTAGCAGGCAAGAAGATCATCCCCATGCTGCATCAAGCTTGACTCCTTGCATGACTCATATGACTCACTCGCTGCTCACTGAACCTACTGACTCACCTCATGCAGGTGTGCTGGGGCTGCTGTTGTTCATCCCCTGCTTTGAGCTGGGCAGTGGGCTGTATGGAGACTACCCACCCATGAATGAAGCAGGTCTACAGATGCTGCATGACATGTACCTGGACACAGGCAACACCACAGGTTTCTGGGAGGCACTGCATGCCTACCAAGGCTCCAGCAGCTATCGCCTGGTGGGTGATTTGCTGCGCAAGTATATTGCGTGCATGTAGAGATTTTTGTTTTAGCCTTGCTTTATGCATTATGTATCTGCACATATCTGCTGCAACAAACGTGTAGGAAGCGCTGCATGAGTGTCAAGCTGTTTCAGCCACATGTTGGCAAGCAAGGCATGCAGACATGCGCAACAGATGTGTCCAGACTGCATGCCCATGACAGCTCAACAGTGGTCTCGCGTCATGCATATGTCTGATGAGAAATTGCAAGCATACCCATATGCCGGTTGTCAACTCCCAGAAAGCATTCACCCTGTCTGGCTTGTATTTGCAGTCAAAGTAGTATGTGGTGACAAGTTTAGGGTGAAGAAACACTCACAGGCAATGTGACATGCATGCAATGCGTGCATGTGCTAAACTGTGCAGGTGCCTTTTGTTGTCATGCGCAACGCATCATTACTGCTTGTGTGCTCATTTGCACATGTCTCAACAATATGGGCGTCAATAGCAATGCATTAATCCATCTCTGATGTTCTGCTGATACTCAGAATCAGGCTCCAGCAATGGCATGATGCACAAGGTGACTCACAAAGTGATGTCATCCAAGACTGCTCCACATAGAGCAGTAGCATGAGAGCAAAATGAGCATTGACATAACACCTGGGGACTCAACAGCAACACTCAGTGCCTCATGCAGGGTTTGAAGATGACTGATGGGCTGCAAAGCTTGACAGTGTGCAATCACACCTTTGTGGATGTGACAAACACCTACCCCTATAGGTCCTATGAACTCCTCACTGTTCAGGTCAGAATCTCAAACAAATGCCTTGCATGCCAAAGTTTTGTTATTGCCATCGCTTTGCATGATGCAAACATCACGAATGAGCTGCAGAGTTGGGTGGAGTCTCCTATGTAACAGCTAACACTTCTGAATGGTTGCGAGGGTGCTGATTGCAGCTGTCTATGTTTTCAGTGCAAACCGACAGCGTTTTACCATTCTCTGTCTCACAAGACATCTTTGCGTTGAACACTTCAGCTTATTTTGCCACTGCAGCCCATGTGTGTCTGATGTCTGATGTCGATGTCTGCATGATGCAGGAGCAAACGCCTGCCTGTGGCCTTCAGCAATGGGCGAGCTGCCTAGTCACCACGGCCGTGTTTGACGTCAGATGGAACTCACGCTTTGGCGCTGCGCTGAATCTGTTCCGGTCTCTGTTTGTGATTGTGGCTTTGGGCTGTGGCGCTGTGCTGTTCAACAACGACAGCAACAGGCTGGTGCTGCGGCCCATTGAGCGCATGTTGCGCAAGGTATGCCCAAAAAGCCTTTGGACTTTCCTCTGCAGCGGCAGCTGACATTTCATGTCATGATATATATGCCAAAAGTACAATGCAGAGCATGCTGCTGTCACTATCACTTTTGATATGGATGCATAGCAGCAGGATAATCACAAGCCAAGTAATATACTCAGAGGGTTGACTTCATGTGTTTCTTAAAACCCTGCCCAGAAAAACTAATGTAAATCCATTTTGTTTTATAGCGTGGTTAGTCACCATAGTGACAGCAGTGTCACATGGCATCATGTCCTGTCATTGCTATAGTGTAGCCTGGGGCAGGCATGCATGCCAGACAGCCACCATTGCACTCCTCAACACAAGCTGCCCTGTTGTCATCAGTGCAAGGCCCAATCCAGTCAATCCGTACGCACCTGGCTTATTGTGCTGCACACAGACACATGGATGGTGATATTGATGTGCATTTTTTTCTTTTTCTTAGCTTTCTTTTCTGTTCTTTTCGTTTGTGTGCATGCTTGATGCATGACAGCTCTATCCAGTACATGTTCTGTGCTGTGTGTCAAGGTGCGAGACGTTTCGGAGAACCCTCTGGCGAAACCTGAGACCACCAAGCACCACAGCGACGACCCTCAGATGGAAACCAGGATTCTGGAGAATTCCATCAACAAGATCTGCAGCCTTCTGGCTGTGGGCTTTGGGGATGCTGGAGCAGAGGTCATAGCCAACAATATAAGGAGTGGGGGCGACCTGAACCCAATGATTCCTGGCAACAAGGTTGTCGCCATTTTTGGGTTCTGTGACATCCGCAACTTCACAGATACCACTGAGGTGTTGCAAGAGGACATCATGGAGTTTGTCAACACCATTGCTGACATCGTCCACACAGAGGTGAGCTCTGGGATATTTTGCATACTTGCGCATGCGATTGGCTGTTACACCTGCATGAAGTTGCCTGCGCATTGCAAGGAAGGCATGTGCAAGTTGATCCTCTGCAGTGTCTGTTGCAACAGTCGCTGTCAGAGTGCATGTGATCGAACATCATCCTTTTACTGCACACTTGCTGCAGAAAACTGTTGGCTGCATTCAGATGCTGTACTTGACAGTCACCTGACCATGTGCTGAAAGAGCATCGTGATGACAGGTGGCACTGCATGGGGGTGCCCCCAACAAGAACATTGGGGATGCCTTTCTGCTGGTGTGGAAGTTCCCCAAGGGCTGCACCATGGATGACATTGCTAGAGTCACATCTGCACCTGACTCTGAGAGTACTGAGGTGAGCTCAACCCTCTTTGAGACGCACTCAACCACACTGGTGTGGCACATCCACATGACAACCAGGCTCTACAGTCTGTTGCTGTTTCATAGGCTGCTCAGATCCAAAGCCTTGGAGTTTAGATAGGTGTGGTGTTCTGCCTGTTTCTAGGGGCACACCAGTCACCATCAGGTGTGACACTAGCCAGATGTGCATGCTGCAAGTCGATGCAAAGCCCAGCCATGATGCATGCAGTGCTATGCATCTTCAGAGCTCATGCTGCCTTGGATTGCTGTGCTCCCACCACAACCAAATCACCACTGTGGTAAACCTCTGCTGTGCTCTCACAAACCTAGGTCATAATCCACATTCATATATTGTTCTGTGCAGAAGAGCAGCAGGTCGCGGCAGGAGTGTGAGCTTGACTGGCAGATCAGAGAGGTGGCTGACAGGGCGTTGGCAGCTTTTGTGGTGATACAAGCTGCGATCAAGCGGTCACAGCGGCTGCAGTCGTTCTGTCAGCGTGAGGATCTGCTTGAAAGGATGCCGGGCTATCAAGTGAAGATGGGTTTCGGCTTGCACGTCGGATGGGCCATTGAAGGTGCCATTGGCTCTAAGTTCAAGATCGACGCCTCCTACTTGTCGCCTAACGTGAACATGGCGTCACGTTTGGAGGCGGCCACCAAGCAGTTTGGCAGCACCATCCTCATCAGCGGAGACTTTGTCAAGCTGCTGTCACCAGCTCTCAAGCGAAGGGTGCGCCAAGTAGACTGTGTCACTGTCAAGGGCAGCATCAAGCCCATGGAATTGTTCACGTATGATGTGAGTCTGGATCGCATTCCCGTTCCCGCCGTCCAAGCAGATCAGCACAGCATAGCAGAGGCCGCGCCAGCACCTCCTCCAAATGTGACATTCAGCATGAAGGCTATGGAGAATGAGTTTGTAGAGCACCCAGACCTCATGTCCACCTGGGCCGTCACAACACCATTTTTGAAGAGATTTCAGCAGGGATTTGAGCTGTACCGCAGCGGGCAATGGGCTGAGGCGAAGGCGGTTCTTGAGGAGACACAAGTGATGAGGAAGCACCTCGTTTCAGGAGATGATGTTGTGGATGGGCCTAGCAACACCTTGCTAGGTGTCATGAGCCAGCATGGTCATACGGCGCCAAAAGATTGGGCAGGCTTCAGGGAGTTGACAGAGAAATAGCCGTTTTACTTATCAAATAGGGTAACAGTGTCGCAGCTTCAGATTTTCTAGCCACAGCTTCAGACTTTCTAGCCAGCAGCGCTAGTCACCGTGAGTGCCTCTTTTGATTGCTGATAGGCACTTTCACACCAGTGACACATTGCTTGCTAATAAATTGACACGCCCAACAACGGTTAGATGGAAAACACGGTGCTACACTGCAGCTTGTGAAATAAAGCGGGGCCCATAAGTCCTGATCAGGACATTTGCATTGCTGGAGATGGCACGGTGCATTGCCATTCAAGACCATGACAACCCAGTGACTCAG
>JAABUP010009019.1_pt1 | contig 12456 bp, 10 predicted proteins | sample 5559201 | NCBI WGS metagenome assembly JAABUP01 (sample SAMN10711887, study PRJNA513373) | rock metagenome | isolation source: Antarctica rocks | place: Antarctica | reverse complement strand
ATTTCTATTATTATAGTTTTCTTTCGAGGCTTCTTTAGTGTCTATCTTAATCTCTATAACTCCCTCCTAAAATAGGGGGAAACCTATATTATATATAAGAATAAAAACGAGACTATTATATTTAATAATAATTTATTAATATCTAGTTAAGACTTACCTAGAAGACTTCTCACAATTAATAATTCTTTCTTTATACTCATTTTCTTAATTAGCGTCCTCTTCTTTCTTCCTTTAGTAGGCGCTTCTTACGTCTATAGTTATAAAGTCTCTTCTATAAATTCTTTTATTATTCGTCTCTTCTTCGACGACCTAGTATTATATACTATTATTATTTACGGAGTAGCTATTTTTAATATTATTATAACTAATCCAATAGTATTATATAGTATTATCGTATCATATTCTCGGTAGACCTTATTATATTAGGGAACTTCTATTTCGTACGAATTTATAACGTTTATTATTTTATTATATTACCGTCCCTCGACTTAAGGGGGAACTATAATATAGTATATTAAAATAATCGGATTATCTCGTTTAATTTCCTTAGTTACTTTCTTATTAAGTTCTTTACTTAATTCCGGATTCCTTTATACTAGTATTCTAAGAAGAGTATAGAGGTTATTCTCGTTCTCCCGTCTTTTTTTCTATATTTTATAATCTACCGCTTCTTACTATACGTTTTATAGAATTTATTTAATATAGTATTACTCTTCTTATAATAGATGAGTATTTATATATTCTATAGCCTTATAACTAATAATTCCGTATAGTATCTAAAGTAATAAACTACGGTATTTTTATTATTCCTACTTCTTTAGTCCACTCGTATATAGATTAGAAAATATCGTATAATTATACAAATTTACCGGATATTAGGATAAGTAGTTATCTTCGCTAAAAATAGTTAAATACTTCTAGTTATAATTATAATTACTTTTAATTAGTAGATTTTCTCCGCGAGAATCCTATAAACTATAGTCTAATTTTTCCTTATATATTTTTAGAGGTATAATGACTAGAGCTTAAGATTCCTAGGTTATATATAGTATTTTATATAAAGTTAGCGAATATAACCTACGCTCTTCTAGATAAGCGTAGGCTCTATTTATTATTATCGGTTTATTTAATCTAGTATTTACTAGTCTTAAACGAGTAATTATTATCTTTTAAATATTCTTATTACGATCCCGATATATTAGCTTTATTAATATTACTAAGAGAGTTTATAATATATCTTTATTTATTTTTATTATTTACTTTTAAAAGTCTTTATAGTTATTAATTTCAACTTTTTCTTATATAGATATTATTATCTCGTTTATTACTAGTAGGATTTTTATTAAACTTTATACTTTCTTAAATATACTATATAATAATCTTTTTAGTTTTATTTTATATTCTATTATATAGATACGTAGTTTATTATTCTTAAGGCCTACGATTTATTTATTAATTATATTATATAGCGTTATTAACTCTAGTAGTATTATTTCCTTTAATTTATCGTCGTCTCTATCCTTTATATTAATTATCTTTAGTAGTTAGATAACTCTTATATAATATATTTTAAACTCTTTATCTATATTTTATTTTAGATATTTAATTTTATCTAAAAAATCTTTTTTAGTCCTAAAGTTACGAATTTCGCCTAAGAACTCTTCTTTTAAGAATATAATAATAATCTTTTTATTATCTTCTATAATTTCTTTAATATTTTTATTAAAGAGGATTTTAATTACTTTTAGGGTCTTTAATATTTATTTAATAATCTTACTTTATAACCTAGTATTAAATCTTATAAATTATTATAGTAGTATTAGGTTTTTAGGGATCTCTTTTTTAAAAATATATAACTACTTTAATATACTACCTATATTATCGAATAAAGTTCGGGTTATTATTATAAATATTAATTAAACTATTTAAACTAAAATAGGCGGTAATATATTCCCCGATATTAGAGTTATAGTAGGCGGCGAGGTTTTTTTTAATAGTATAATTAAAGCTACCGGTAAAGTTATAATTAATAATATAAATATAGATACTAGTAATCTTTATAAACTATTAATAAAGAAGTTTAGGACGGATAACTTCCTCCGTATAAGAAAATAATCTTCGAAAATTTTATAATATTTGGTTATATTATTTATAGTAGTAATAAGGTATTTAAACTTCGTTCCTAAAGACGTTTTAAATATACGAAATAATATATATAATTAATCTAACTTTATTCCTTTAAAGAATAATAGTTAATAGGTTCTAATTATAGGCTTCTCTCCTAGGTAGAGAAATAACTTTTTCGAAAACTATTAAGATTTTTACGGTATTATAAAATAATAGTAATAAAGTACTAGGATTTCTTTCTAATATTCGTCCTAAGTATACGGAAGAATAGGGGAAGTAGTTCGATTTTATTTTCAAAATTACCTTTTATTTAGTAGACCCTAAGGTTAGACTTTTCTTTAAAAAATAAAGAAATCTAGGATTAAATTAGGGTATAAAACGTTACTTCTTAACCTTTAAAATATAGTAATTAATTAGACTAAATTAGGGCGTAAACTAGTAAGAATTTTAAAGAGGTTAAAACGAAAGATAATCGTCGTAGATAACTCTTTTTAATAAATCTTTTAGGGTATTCTCTAGTATAATTTATAAATAGAATAATAATAATAAATGACTACTTATTCTTTTTATAATAAATAATAATAATAACGAGATATTAGTTATAGTATAAATACTATAAAGTAATAAATAAATAATACGTCTTTTTAGTAACTAATATTTTATTAAAAGAGTATCTTTATTTTCTTTAATAAATAGAAATTTAATCTTACGATAAAATAATAAAATAATACGATAACTAGTACTAGATATTATATAGCTCTTTTATACGAATAAAAGTAATAGTTAGAAACTTTATTATTAATAAAGTAGACTTTTAATTCTTATAGGGTAAATATACCCTTTCGGAGTATAATTATTAATTTCGAAAGATTATTTTAGATCGTACCGTAGTCGCTAGAAAAAGAAGAATCTAGTTAAAATAGTACTATAGCACTATTTAATATATATAGAATAAGTTGATTAATCACTGGTAGCTATTTATAGGCCAGTTATATATGATATCCAGGATACTAGAATAAGAACAAATAAATGGCGGAGAAAAGCATACCGCCCAGGCACTAATTACATAAGGATTCTCCACCAATGGGATATTTCCCCTCTTGACAGTACTCAATTATACCCTCGATATTGTACCCCTACATAGGTATGTTCAACAAAAGGATGGTCCTTGTTTCTGACAAATGGTTCTTGACGACCAGACGAAGAGATGTGAAATGGAAACGGAACTAGAAGATCAACGTGCTGCTGCTACTTGTCAATAGTATGCGAAGATGACATGCGCACCGGCTGCTTCGCTTTGCGTCCTTATATGTGAAATCCTGAAAGTAGGGTGCGTGCCTCGGGTTGATTGTTGAGGCTCACCAGTCTAGTTCCGATGGTGTAGCTTGGTGACGAGCCGGTGTGTGGTGACTAACATAGACGGAGACGACATAATCGAAGCTACTATGGATCTCAACAGCCGTATGAACATACAGAAGACAGAACACCCAACGAAAGAAACCAAAAGGCATGCTCAGTCACCATGCCGTAGGAAGACCAATGTCTTGACAAATATGACAACATAAGCCGTTCTCATTTCGATTGTCCTTGCAGCCCTAAACCGTATCAATGAAAGAGAGAGTCGAGGATGAACGCGGTAGAAAGGGTAGGAGTCGCAATATCAACCCAAAAGGCAACAATGATGATCCGAAGATTGTTGACCCCACTTTTCTCCCAAATCCCTTACTGCATCCTTCTTTCGCTTCAGTCTTCGCTCGCTCAGCTATCAGCGTCCACAAAAGCAGTTCAGCGACTGTTTATGACACCCGCGGAATGACAATCACTCCGCATGTGCCTACAGACAAGCTGCATGTGACAGTCGTCTATGAATCGCGTGATGGAGGAAGGCACGCCACTCTATCGTGCGACGGTATCGTCGATGCTGACATACATCGGTGCTCCTGCTGGCGACGCTAATGAACGTCGTCCCGTTCCTGCATCTCTTGCATACTTGGGTGTGGTGATTCCTCGATTACCTACACTCCTATACGTGTTCCTGTGAGCTAGTCGATGGGTTGGACGCAAGTACATGTCTCAGCGCAGAAAGCTGCCCTCTTTCAAAATCGACTCCAAAGGTGGTTAGCCTGTAACGTATCCAACCCAGCCAGATAACGTTATAAACCATTGTACACCCTTGCGCGACCATGCGGTAGACCGAATACCGAAAATGACTTGAAATCTCGCACATTTGGCTCTCTTTTCTCCTGCCTCAATATCTTGGATTGGTAGAAGGATTCACCCCTCAACCGGCCACACCCCTCGGTCGGCCACCCTATAGGGCTGGGTACCCAGGAATCCTTAGTTTTCTTACTCCGGGCTCTAGCTCTAGGGATCTCTTAGGGGGTAGGCGATTAATCACTATAATTTACAAACCACACAAGTATGAACAAATACTCTGGTACAAAAATCATAGCAATTAGTTATTGCTACAACTTTGTACGCGGAGTCCCGATATCAGAACGGCTGTTTGTGGAGTTATAGTAGAGTGGCCGACTGAGGGGTGTGGCCGGTTGAGGCCAAGATGGTCAGTAATTGCCATATGACAAATGCTGTAGCTTTAAGCCTGCTTCGACGTGAAGTGGTAAAATATATTGTATATAAACTACCTCAGTTCCCATTCCTGGAATACTGATAACATATCCTCCTCAACCAATCATATTAAGCTTTGCGTTGCGTTCTATCTGTTCTCACAAATCAGCCTTCTTTCATCCAAACCTCGGCATTAACAACAGCGCCCCCCAACTCAAGCGCAATGGAGTTCCCTTCTATGACTAAAGCCTGGCACAACAGAACCTACCCTGCCATCGATCCCAGCAGGCCTTCCCTCTCCGCCGAAGGCAAGACAATCTTTATCACAGGTGAATTACTTTCATCCCCACGATATCGATCAGAGGGATGTATTGAGCTAACCCAGATCTACTTATCAGGCGGCGGCACTGGCATTGGCCTTGACATCGCCCGTAGCTTTGCAGTGGCCGGATCTCCCACGATAGCCATATCAGGCCGAACCGAAAAGACGCTCTTAGCCGCCAAAAAAGGCATCGAAGCCTCGTTCCCGCATACCAAAGTTCCCACCTTCGTCGCCGACAGCACGGACGAGAAAGCAGTCGACGCAGCTTTCAGGCCATTGGCCATGTCGACGTGCTGGTCGACAATGCAGGCTTCATGGCCGATATTGTCACGGTGGCAGAGTCTGAGCCGGTCGACTGGCGGAAGGCTTTGCCGCTTTGAAGTCAACGTCCTTGGTGCCTATCTCGTCGCGCGCGCCTTCCTTAAAGTTTCAGCGCCAAAAAATGCCCTGCTCCTCCATCTAAGTACGGGTGCGGTGCACTTGCCACCTACTCCGCATTACAGCTCGTACCAGGCCAGCAAGCTTGCGGGGACGAAGGTGATAGACGGTGTGGCTGCTGAAAACCCTGGCATTAGGGTGACCAACGTGCATCCGGGCGTTGTGGAGCCGTTGATGGGTAATAAGGCCTTGGATGCTGGGGCGCCATATCCGATTGATGAAAGTGAGGGTCGTTCTTTCACCGTACTATCGAACACTACTGGTAGAAAGGGCCTGTGTTAGTCACCGTACACTGCTGATGTATATTCTTCTGATAATTTCGCTACCTGCAGATTTTCTTGTTTGGGCAACGAGGCATGGAGCGGCGTTCCTGAAAAGAAAGCTCGTGTGGTCTAATTGGGATGTTGAGGAGATGATGGCGCGCGAAAAACAGATTGATGGAGGTGATTCAATGACGCTGGGACTTCAGGGATGGCCCTACAACAACTATAGGTCCAAGACGAACAACGCTATCAAGAGCAATGGCACAATCGGTACGAACGGTGTGAATGCTTATTAAGTGAGCCCTTAACTCTGCGGAGGACTGATTCCTTGTTCAAAAGGTCGCTAGCATGTTAGAATTAGAATCAGAATCAAACGAGACATTCATTCATACGCGCTACTATGCTCACCATTGATATGGAAGAAATTACGACGAAGATTGCCCTGCGCCAACTCTACATAAAGATTATCTAGGGTGAGCGCCGCCTCGGTGTCGCACAGCAAGGGCGACTTCGTGGAACGATGTACTTCTGGGGCCAGTGCATCTACCGCACGGCAAATCCAACATACCCAAACTCAGTCAAGTCCAGCGCTCTTGCTAAACAGCAGGCGGCCCGCTCCCACATTCGTCTCATATCATTTTCAATATCATGTTTCGTTTAGTTGTTTCGCGTAACCGTCTACAGATTGATGACTATGGTCGCTTTTTTGTGAACTTGCTTAGTCTGGTTGCCATGCTAAAGGCGTAAACTTGGACGGACAGGGAGGCTCAAGCGGAATATTTCGAATATTGGATCTTGAATAAAGTAGGACATATGACAGAACAATATTTCGCTCTCTTACGCGGATAGTAGTCAAATATCAGGGCTTTCCAACGCTACGTCTGCCAATTATCTTGACTCAGCCCATCTCTAGAAGACATTGCGACGGCGTCTTCCATCTTTCTTGTAGGTATTCAATGGCTTAACAATGTCAGCCTCCGAATGTCCTGGCGGGCAAAAATTTCCAATCCCATCGAAGAGTAACTCCAGCGTGAGATCTCACGTGAGAATGAATCGTTCTGATCCTCATCAAATGGAGTATTAGAAGGAACTTGGCCGATTGCACCCAGGATGGATCTCGCAATGGAAGCTTGTTCTAACACAGGGGTAATACCTCCAGTCATGAAACATTTGTGAAAGCTTGCTGCGGCGGGCGAGATCTGCGGACTTTCGGAGATCGGGGTTGGCGATAATGATCGGTCCAAATCTACTTGCTTGGTCTTCTGTGAAGAGATGGTTGTTTACACGTTGGCAACTCCTGTCGATGGGCCGGTACTTGCCCAGCTTTCGCTTTCCCTTGACATGTTTGTGGATACGAGGATTGGGAACTTGTCCTTCGGCCTAGGGTTCTCGGATTCATCTGAGCTGCGATGAGTCATCAGCTCGTATGCGAAAGGTAGAGAAGGCTGAGACAGCTCCGAGATTTCGTGTCCGGAGCCTGTGGGTGTTTTGACGCGTTCAGCATTTCTGCTTTGCCGCTGCCAGGAAGCTCTCGGTATATATCAACTAAACTGTTCATAGCGATTTCCTGGATGGCGAAGGTATCTGGACTGTCCAATGCTTTGGTAGCTCCGTGGCCTCCGCGCTATCGCGGCTCTTTCCTCCGCGGCGAGACGGTACGTACCAACCAAATTTAATAAGTCTGTAGCTGATCTAAATGGACTCAGGATGTGTCCATTTTCTTCTGGCCACAGGAGTCCGCACAGACTGCCTGTACTGCCTCATTAACGAGGACGAGAGCGACTTTTCCATCGGGACTAATTCCGTAACAACCTCCACTCCGTGTCATTAAAGAAAGTACCGACGGAGTGATTTCTCTATCAGAACGTCGCCAAGTATCTATGCCATCACCATCTCCTTCACTGCAAGCGATAATGCAGCACAATTGGTCGTGCTTCCAATACCTTCACGGCTCCTTTTGATCCCGGGGAAGTTTCAACGTATGGTGCCGGTGGCGTTCATACGCCCTTCAACTTCTTCGATATGCCATGAGGGCCGTACAATGACGCCTCGGACGACGCACCGTATTGGTCCTATATTGTAGCGCCTGACGGCCTTTTCAAACCAATGGGAGGAGTTTACGAGCGCTGTCAACTCAACTCGTGACCGGATCCTCCAATGACTCTCATTCCCGGTGCGCCCGACGGAGCCTTTCGGAGGCCCAAAACAAAGTCTCTCCGACAAGGGAGAGCGCCAGCACCAGCCCTTGAACTGCTCCAGGCCCCTGAACGAACCTTAGGGCCGACTCAGAAATGCAGAACAAATCTACAGATCTACCAAAACCGGGAGGGATATTAACAGGATACTTGATTAGAAGTGGCGAGAGAAGGCTACAGGAATCGGGTGTCGTTACAGTATACATGTATTTATATGAGTCTATTTGTGTACTGATAAGTCACTGTAACGCTTCGGTGGACCAAAAACGTGCACCAGGCTGGCCCACCGAAGATACAGGAGGGAGAAGACTGTCGAGGAGGGGGTGGAAAGGGTTTGTGGTGACCTTATCTATCGTGGTTATGATAGTGCTGGAAGCGTCAGCGGCTCAAGACGTAGGAGTAGAAACAGTGAGGATGGTACTCTTCGACACAGGAGTGAAGATATCTGTTTTGCTTTATTGCCAAGACCTTCAGCCCTATCACTCGTCTGCAACTCCCGCCATTCTCAAAGTCCCCTACTCATGGCCATCAAGCCCAAAGCAAAATCTCACACGTCGGTAGGGCTCTTCGACATGCCTCTCGGCCTCTTCTAAAGTTTCTCTTTCCCCATCTGCCAACTCCCACCGCAATGCCACCCATCCGCCGCTACCTCCGCATAACAGAGTACTCCGTCCTCGAATGCCGCATCTACCTCAACAACCCCAGCGACGCCCACCGCTGGCTCCTCAATCCGCGCGCACCCATCCTCCCACGCGTCATCGAAGCAGTCCGCCCGCTCGTTCTCCCAAAACTGCGTGAAGAGAATGCGCGAGCGAAGTCGGGCAAAGGCGGGAAGAAGAAGGGATGGAAGGATATCGTTGTCGAGGATGAATTTGAGGTTTCCGTCTTTTTGACGGAAACGAGTACGCGGCATTCGATTTTGAGGAGGGAGAAGGTGGCGAAAGGTGGGAAGGGGAGGTTGGGGAGTAGGGATGGGAGGTTGACTGGGACGAGGGATGTGCCGGTTGAAGTTGGGGAGGGGGGGCCTGGGTTGTTGAGGGAAGAGAGTGATGAGATGCTGGAAGTGCGGCTAGCGGATTTACCTGCTGCTGGGGAAGAGGCTACGGATGGGGTGGTTATGCTGCCGAAGGAAGAAAGTAGGGAAGAGCTATTCGTGTCTGATGGATCAGATGCTGTAGAGTCTCAGCGAGAGACGAGATCTACGGGAAAGCGGAAGGGTGCTGCGGCTGATGATGCTGATGGGGATGATGATAAGAAGAAGCTGGGAATAAATACTACGTATGATGGCTTCAGTATCTACGGACGAATTCTATGCTTGGTGGTGAAGAGGAGAGGGTCGGCGAAAGGCAAGGAAGTGGCTGGAGGTACGGGACAGGCTATGATGGAAGATTGGATTGCTTCTACACAGATGGCGGAAGGGCAAATGGTCGATGAATAGCTGAGAAGCCTATGGGAGCTCAGGGAGCTTTTCGAGCGTGGGGTATCCGCTCTCAAGGCTGTTTGATGGTGATTGTGGCCTTTTGTAGACCTGAGGTGTTCGGTCGCCCTGGTGCCAGCTTTGAGGTTTTAACATGACCCGGTAAGTCTTCTCAGGTGCGTTCGTGGTTTGATAATGGCTCATTGAGTATGTAGTACTGGAGAGCTTCATTGCCGGAGATCTGAAGAGCAATCCACCCAAAGGGTATCAGATCCAGGTTTTTGCTGAAAACGCACGTATCTGAGCATGCCCTCTCCCTGGAGATGTCTTCAGCTTCTCCTGAAATGATCAGCTGAGGTGTAATGGTTCTAATCAATTTCATTGCACGATTGATACTTTCAATGAGAAAGCGAGTCTAGCACAACACGCACAACATAAAAGCTTCTGTGACCTGGCTCATTTCCTGACCGGAAAAGCTAAGTCCATTGACGAGCGTCGCAAATGTTAGCAGCTCTTTGTATTTGGCATAAAATCAGATTCTTGCTCTAGCTCTAGAAAGCAGTGATAGTTCTCAACTCGTCAAGTATATGAAAGACATACTTTCGTGCTTCAACTCTGGAAAGAGACACTCTTCGGCTCTTCGCAACTAAAAAGGGCCAGTTTTGTGCTCCGAATATTAAGGAAGCAAAGCATTCACTGGTGTCCAATCCCAATCCGCTGGCAATACGTGGGGTCTGAAGGCACGAATCTCACGCTATAGAACGATCAGCGCATATGGCCCTAGATCATCAAACATTATCTCCGGGATGATTTGGAATCTGGTATATCGATCAATTCCAACATATGGTCTGTAGCAACCGGGCGAGTATCTCTATGCATGGGAACAGGACCCGTGAAAGCAAAGATCAGCTCAGTGAACTCATCAGCTTAGGTGGCGTATGACAAATATCGTCTCTCTTTAGAAGGTCTGGTGAATCGGTGGTGTACGTCCATTGGTGCTCTGCAATTTGGGCCTCTGATATTTACGTTGATAAACGCCAAATTCGTATTTAGCGTATAGATAGACCGCCCATATAGTATTCTACCGTATAGCGCACCATTCCGTAACAGCTGACACGAAGGCAGCGACGTTGAGGGTGTGTGGGTGTATACGAAGGAGGTTCTGCGGAGATTTTCGGCTAAGAGCAAGCTTCACGGCACTCCGATTTGCTCATTTCCACCGCGCGCTTTCAACTGCCTCAAAATCGGTCCCCTAAAATCTTTGTCTATTTTGGTTTTAGGTTCAGCTTCCCGTGCATCACGGCCAAATTTCCAACCATACAAGCCACACACCATGATCTTCTAGCGGAGGATCTGGAAGCCGAGAGACCTCGGCTAATTGTTTGCAAGTCAGGGGCGGCGGGCCCGTAAACCCAAGCCACGGTTCTGGACGAAGGAACTATTTCATGCAGCTGATAAGGCGAATATGGCGCCACAATCCGACGTTCAGCTTTGTTGTTGATGCAGAGATGGGACGAAACGAGCTGCACGATGGCGGACGTGGGAGGACTGGGCGATGCACGCTATGTTTGAGCGAGCGGGCTCTTACTGAGGTGTGCGTGTCTGCGACGATGCAGGAGTTTGGCGGGTTCCTACTTCAATGCTTCACTTCTTCGGGTGTACGAGATAACAGGGTCAGTGCATAGAGGTTGTTGATTTGTTCGAATACCTAAGCTCGCAATGAACTTCCTTGGGAAGCCCGTCTGGTTGCTCTGGTCATGTGCTCATCAAGGTCAATACCATCGCACCCTCCATAATTTCGGTTTCGACAGGCTAGTCATGTAATATTGAGACTTGTTATGCAGGAGACCAGATTCGTCGTACCTGCATTTGGTGAGGTGTGGCTGCTGATTATGCTAAATCTCTAGCTGCAGCATTCCACGTGGTTTGGCGCAAGCGTCCCTGCAATGCAGATCAAACAAAATGTGCAACCAATTTGAGTTGGCCCTGATCGTGTTTGATCTACCAGCTCTTTGACCCATGTTGCTTTTCCAAGATGAGAGATTGCGACGAGGTGTTGGCTCATCGCATTGTTGACAGGAGGATTGCGAGGATGACGACGATGACAGCAATAGAACTCGTGTAAGCTCGTATCCAATCATTGTCCCTACCGCTTCCCGAGCGGCCAGGGATGCTGTGCCTCATCTGTAATCGCATCACGAGGCCAATTTTTCCTGTTTCTAAACTTTGATAGCCTCCCATAGAATATCTCCAGCAATCCACTCGCATCACTCATCCTTCGTGGATCTCGGGCCCAAGAAAGGGGCCGAGTTTCATCCTGTTGCCCGCGTTAAGACAGAACACGAAGGATTCGATGCCGATAGGCACGTCGTGACAAACTTTTCGTATAGGATGACTTACATTGGAGATTACTTTACATGTTGGTCTTCAGAAACGATGACGCCAAGATGGGTGCTTCGTGTTCAATTTGCTTCATCATCACGGCCCCGGATAGTCGGCAGAGCTGACCTGAAATCAGATGAAATGACGGATGACGGATGGCGAGGTCCCCAAGAAGCCATTATTGAAGCTTATGGTTCATGCGTCAGCGAGGTTTCGCTAATGCAGGCTAGTCTCTAAATACGAAGTAAACGCGTTGCGACTTGTCGCGAAGTCTTGAAATGCCTACGACTTCCATCGAAATCGCTCTCAAAAGTCAAAGATATCGATGATGTAGTATCAAGTGACCATCACTACATCGCTGTCCAATCTCCTGCAAAAGAAGGCAGTCGAATTGCCATCACCTTCTTCCAATCACAATCCGAGCGCTGACCCTCTTTCGTAAAGTAGATTGGCAAAAGTCGCAGGGGCCCCCAAAAATTCATGGCGGTCAAGAATCAGGTGACACGGAGTAATAATAATACTTTCATGCCACCACACCATCAGCCCTGGCATGGAAACGGCAAATTACACTAATTCCCAGCAGCTCGCGCGTCAATTTTTTTTCTTGAAGCTTGCTAGCTCCTTTCTGGAAGGATTGCCCATTACCTTTCCACAAAGAGCTTGCAAGCTTGCATGCTTGCGTGTTTGGCCGGGCACCAGGCTACCCCTGTCGTTTGCGCCCTGAATATCTTCATACCGCCAACC
>JAABUP010009018.1_pt1 | contig 12457 bp, 14 predicted proteins | sample 5559201 | NCBI WGS metagenome assembly JAABUP01 (sample SAMN10711887, study PRJNA513373) | rock metagenome | isolation source: Antarctica rocks | place: Antarctica | reverse complement strand
TTCACATTCATAGCCAACCACCTTCTATCTGGCCGCATCCCAACCACCAAGATTCCTGATCGCTAATAAGATTGTGGAACGCACCTCAAAAGCTCCTTACACAAGAACCATTCGAGGGTCAAGTGCTATATATTGTCGAGCCAGTCGGTGTTCATCCCCAGATTCCCGCCGCACGCCCGCATTTTGGGCCACTTGAAGAGTGACCGCCTTATCAAATCTTGTCCTGGTGCAACTGATCATTGGACCAGTTGAAAGGTCAAGCAAGTTTTGAGTGCAAGTCGAAACAAGAGAAGATCGAGTCATATTCGGATTTCCCTGCTTTCCCTGCTTCTTTACTTAGGTATGCATGCTTTGTTTCATAACACGTCGAGCGCTAAATGTTAGGCTAGGCGCTCAAGGGAGAGCCCGCATCCAATCAGCCTCTCGTACCACAATCCTCTGAAGAGTCTCTCTCAACCACCAGAAATCTACCTCGCTGGCAGAATTCCATCCAACCTACCCGCTGGGAAGGTGGAACCACATCTTCTTTATTATTATATTCATTCCTCATCCACTCATATCTTGCCATCAAATCGCTCCTCATACAACCGAGTGGGGAACCGAAGCAGGGGGTGATCTTGCTTCATCTTCACCCCAGAAGCAGATCCTCATCTATCAACTTCATAAAGGACCCCTTCCCGCCTTCACTACTATAGATCAATCACCTCGACAGTCGTCTCTTGTCTAGTTCACCATCACTCATAACTCCTCTCCTCTTTTCTTTGTTAGTCCGGCCTCACTGGTTTGAGGTCTTACGTTGGGCAGAGACATTCGACGAAGTTCATAACCTTTTATATCACCTCGACGGTCCAGCAGCCAGCCTGCCAACTCAGCTCTCTCTCACCGCAGCACTCCCTCACGCAAAACTTGCTTGATCAGTTGCCATCCAACGCGCACTAAGTTTCGCTTAAGAAAATTCGGCCCCCGAGGATCACTCTCCGGTCAGGCACAGCTCGAGGCTCCGACCTAATTCAGCAACATCCAACCTAAATCCCAACCCTTGCTAAGCTTCCCCCAAGGCGAAGAGCCCCCACACGCACGCCGCCAATCTTTTATTCCAGCCTTTACGAGCTTGAAGCTCTGACAGCAGTCACGAAACAATCCATTACTCTAAGACCTTTTTCCGCCGGCCGGAAAGTCTTCAAACGTCCTCGACAATCTCTTTGTCTACTCTTTCGACAAAGCACATTCTCTTTTGATCATTGCACTTAGAACAAAGATACCCCAGCGATCAACGATCCCTCGCTACGTTTTTCACGACACTTTTAGCAATTGCTACATTCGGCACTCCCGTGGCCCCCAGAACGATAGTCCCTAATCCATCACCGGCACTCCTGGCCACAGATATCTACTAAGGTAGATCTCACACAAAGGCTTTTATACCAACACTACTTCGCCCAATCCCACGTCACGCCTAAGTTTTGACTAATTGTTCAACGACGCATTTGATCACCTCTTTCCTGCTTGGACCTCACCATCACAATGGCAACGTCAACGCAGAACGAGATGGCACTGAACCATTTCATCATGATGCCAGTGTCTTCAAGTATGGTGTCCTACCTCGCAGACAAGGCTGCATCAGTCATTCGGTGCGAGTATCGATCTCCACGAATGAACAAGGGGCTTCCTCCAACACCACCTGCGACACCCCCGCATGATGAGTCCCGTTCATCACAGCCCTCATTGCCATCTTTGGAAGAGTTCATTCAATCATTGGTGGACAAGTCTCGTGTCCAGGTTCCTACTCTCATGAGCTCCCTGGTCTATCTCTCAAGATTGCACCAAAGACTACCACCAGTTGCCAAAGGCATGAGGTGCACAGTCCACCGCATCTTTCTCGCCTCTCTCATTCTCGCAGCCAAGAACCTGAACGACAGCTCGCCTAAGAACAAGCACTGGGCACGCTACTCTTCCGTGAAAGGCTACGAAGGCTTCGGATTCTCAATCACAGAAGTCAACCTCATGGAGAAGCAACTCCTCTTCCTCCTAGACTGGGATCTACGAATAACCAACGACGACCTCTTCACCCACTTTGAGCCATTCCTCCGCCCCATCCGCGTCAGTCAAGAGCAAACCGAACTCAAACGCCAGCGAACAGCCCACGAACACGAAGTCCTCACCCAACAACGAGCCTACTACAGCAAACCCCAAATATCCCGCGCCTACGCCTCCACAACCGCTCTCCCCACACCACCACCAAGCGTTGGCACGTGCAGCTACACAACCAACTCATACATCTCGGACCTCGAGCGCTTTTCCACCAAATCCACCTCCGCCTCCCATTCGACCATCAACCTGTCCACACGCTCCACCCCCCGCCAAATCCGCCAACCCCGCTCCGTCTCTCCTCCCTCTGCAGACAATGTCCCAGCCCTCAGCCGTCCTAGCACTGCCAGCGATAACTACAGCTCCCGCTCAATATCTTCATCGCCGCCTACAATGCACGGCACTCCCGCCTCTTCTATCTCTTCATATGTGGAGGATAGCTATATGCCTGCTATTGGCAAGGACGATGGATACTATGGCGAGAGCAACATGTACAAGCTGCGTCCTATGCTGGGGAATCACCAGTTGAGCTATGGGATTGAGGAGAAGCCTGCTAAGAAGGCGAGGACGATTGGTATGGGAGGTAGCATCCTCTCGAGATTCTTGAACGGTTCAACTCCCTACCGTACTCCCGTGCGAGTTTAAGGAACAGAAATCTGAAGCTCATATTCGTCGTCTACGACTACACTACATTATTGTATCACCCACATTGTTATTGCATCTACTGAGCGTTTTAGCAAGCGGCATTGCTTGGCGTTATATCTACAGGTTATTGTTACTTGGAAGCCTGTACTTTGCACGGATTAATGAGGATGGAAGGAGCCCTGGACATCTATCTGGTGATGACGTGGAGTGGCTGGGTTGGTTGGAGCAGCTGCCTGATAGGGCATGCCCCCTTTGCTAGATAGTACTATCAATCAATCAGTCAAAGGATCTGATCACAAGACAAACAAATCTCTTTCATGTGCTACAAATAATCTCGATGTGCTACAATTCGTTTGTCAGTCTGGTGTGCTTGGCGTGAGTGAAACACTTCAAAAGACGAATGTTGTTGGTTTGGGTCCGGCATCTTGAGCTATCTTTTCGCCATTCTTTCCTAATGCAAGCTAGGCGCCCACATGTCTCAAGATCCCGCAATCTGTACATGTGGCTTTGCGAGCACTATTAATAGTAGATTTACAACAAGACTCTTGATCCCAGAAATTCTCCGAGATATGATTGAATGCTGGCGCTAAATGTTACACGGTTCGTATGAGTTGTAGCAGATTAGAGTGGACGAGGCTGTGCCCAATCCTTCACTTGTTCCGTGTTGGGTCTCGCAGATGACTCTCTACCCAAAGAAATTCGGGCTTTTATTTGACCCTTCCTTCGCGCATATTTTCAAAACGTAAGTCACCGTACTGTTGAGGCGATGTTCCCTCACTTGGGGTCATCACTTCCATTGTATGGTTTCTCGATTAATCTAAACATTGAAACACGTACTCTACCAAGATCGATCTCCAACGCTGCAGAATCCTGAACCCTGAAAACAGCAACAACAACAGCAACAACAGATTCGAAAAATGTCACGAGGTTCAGAATGATCACCAGCAGCGTAAAGGATCGGATGTCGTTGGTTGAGTTTGCGTTTGCAACACAAACGTCGATTGACATGTCAGCGTTACCAGGCGTCATCCACGTTTATCAAGGACAGGGCATCGATTGTTGGACTGGCGCATATGTACGTAGTGGGACAAAACTTATTACATGATTCGCTTGCAGATGATTGGTGAGGTAGTTCTTGATTCTTGTGCGAAGGTACGCAGATAGGAGGGGAGCACTTGACGCTGATAATTCCAGATGATGCTTCCCTCTGCATCTAGTAAGAGCTCAATTGGATTCAAAAACCAAGGAGTATATCTAAGGACGGTATCTTTTCTTGAGAGTCAAGCTTACTCGTACTCCCAGCCCTCCTCCAAATCAAACACCACCCTCCCTCTTTGCATACACTTCCTCCATAGGTTCATCATAGGCTTGATCCGCATTGGCAGTGTTATCGGTCACGTTATCGATCCTCCTATTGTTGCCAAATCCTTCGACTTGTGCATTGCCTCCACTGGCTGGGATGCGTGTGGTCTCGGAGACTGTTGGCTGGCCGGCCTCTTTGGACCAGCGGTGGACAGTAGTGCCGGACGGGTTGAAAGAGGTGGCCTCAGTATAGGTGTTGCCAGTACCGTCGGAGTTGGAGGAGTAGGACGAGGATTGAAACGTGCCGTAGTATTGGGAAGACATAATGACTGTCTTGGGCGGTGTCAGTGGCGTAGCGTGGCCTCGATGCCTGGCGTCTTCCTGCTGCTACGGAAAGTTTCGGGGAGGAGAAATGCGCGGAACGTCTCGGGGACTATATATGCATCTGTTCGAGATTGAGGTAAGTATGGCGTAACATTGCAGCTTCTAGAATGTTCATTGAGGTGACACCATATTGCAGTATATCAGATCTAATGCCCGGTCATGGGCGGTATCATCAATGCTATCAAATAGCTATGTAGACCGTCGTGATATATAATATTTTGATCATCATATGAAGGGTGCTGGCGTAGGAAAGGGAAAGCAGAAGATGAAAACGTACCTGATGACTGCTACTGGTGATCTTTTATCGGTGTTCGATAGAGGTGCGGGGTATCTGTACAGCGAGTCAGTCAGCCATGCTGGTTATAAGACTCCTCGACAACAGAACGCGGTGCCAAAAGTAAATCAGTATAGAACAGTCTCGTCTTTGCTAGCGGTCAGGCCAGCTTGGACATATGCTTGTCTTTGTGTATGTTTTGAATCATCATATGAGGGCGGAGGAATAGGCATTTGCTTGGCAAAGAAGACCTACACATTGCAGATTTCACCGGGTCCGGATATTGATGATCTCGTCGAGTCCTGTGGCGGGTATCTCAGGCTGGACAGAGCGGTTGCAACCTTTGGATAACATTAGCGCTGCAAAAGAAGAGAAAGCTGGAGCATAGTAGGGAAGATTAACTTGATCAGATAGGCATGAATGGTATAAAATAAAAGTGTGTCTACATCGGAAACCCGAATCAGACTCGTCATCTAGATAATCATCATAGAAGCATTGACATAGAGATGTGAGAAAGATGTATACCATTTGTCCTGATTGCCAATGGTGGACTCGCACGAGGGTGGGGTGCCATGTTGTTAGTCCACTCTTGAGTTTCGAGCTTATGGAACCTGGTAGCCCCGGTACCTTATGGGACGTTAGCTCTATGGACGGGATAGCGTAAAGATAACAAACACCAGCGTATAAGTCGTGATCAGTGGGCAAGGTTTTCTAGGCCTGCCACAATAAGGCATATCTTCTCATCGATAAAGTATCGGAGCCCAGTGCCATTCATCATGCAAGACCTGAAAAGGGGAGAGGTTGGTATATATCAATAAAAAGCCTTTACCTTTGGTATTCGACCATGACATTCGTGCCTTTCCCGAGCAAGTGAAGGCCCCAACTTGATCACCGATGCTTCCTGCTCCAGATGCTGATAAGATGCCCGGTTTCGGTGGCTTGTACGACTGACGTGCCATCACCCATGCGAGCAATCTAGTGGCCCCATATCCTACAATGACAGTGACCGTTAGTCATTACTTCGACATTCGTTTCTAGAAGGCATTGTAAAATTGATTTGGAGAGCTCAGTTTTAGCCATTTGTTGTCACCAACGACCATGAAGGCCTCAGTCGGTAATTTCCAGCGTACAGTGTACGAATGATCATCCTTGCTCTTGCTACAATTGTAGTCTGTGCTGGAGATAGAGGGAAGAGGCTTTGGAAGTGCATACCATGAAGGAACTGGAATCAATAGTAGTAACGTACCAAATGGTACATTACAGACGCCGTCTAAGTTTTCCAGGTCCAAGATCCCCACCCGGATTTTGAATAATCGGCGTTTCTGATCTTGAGTTTTTCTGGGAATCCATCGAACGTAATGATGGATTTATGTTGGCAGAGGAGGTGTAAGAAAGTGATGATCGCCGCGAGACTAGTACAGACGATGGTGAAGGTAAAGTTTCTGTGTGTTTCTCCACGCCATAGCTGGTAGCTTCCCTCTGGGAGAGTAATGAAACACATGAAGTTTCTAACCAACATAGCATAGGGCCAAACAGTGCCGTCCTATACTTTAAACATGATCAAAATCCATCATTTTAGTTAGAGATACCAAGGGGTCACGTACATAGCCGTATTGACTGTTTCTCAGGTGTTTGTACAAAGTACGCCCTTCCTTGCCATAATCATCAACCCAGTCTTCTATTGGTATTTCATACAGACATATTCCCACTCCTTTAGTCTTCTTCGCTAGCTGCTCCGCTTCTGTGCGAGTTCTGTCGATGATCATGGCGAGAAAGGACTCGCGAAGGAAGCGTCGGACCTCAGCGCTGTTCGAATCTGGGTGAGGGAGCTCTGGTCGAACTATTGGGGCAAGGCTTCGGGAGTGGCTCATGATGGTGATCTTTTGCTTGGTGCGGGCTGTGTTCTGCAGTCAGGTCAGCTGAGCTCTTTGGCACGGATCTTAAGCACGATGGTTGAGTAGTGACATATATCAGACTGACGTGCAATAGTAGTTTCACGCCCCTTAGGGTCAAAGACTCTAGTTTTGCGGTTTGAACAAATCATCAGGGTAGTGGAGAAGCTGGAGTTGGGAATGCGGAGCTGGCGAACTTACATTGTCAATCTTGGGCTCCAGACTTGAATGCTCGATCGGATTGGGAATAGCTGTGAGGAGCTCCGAAAACTTGAATATTTTTTATATATATGTTATATTTTTGTTTCTAAAAGTAGTGTAGAAATATAAATGTAAGGTCAATTTATTATATACGTGTACGTATACATACTTGTAATTGTGAAGGGCTCCGTAGAAGGGATGTTGGAATTTTGCGATTGCTGAAATCTCAAGGTTGGTGAGGTGGAAAAGTGCGGCTAACTCAGTACTTCACGTATGTAGAAGACGCATTCACGTGAAATACCAAGACTGGCTCTATGACAAAGTAAGGCGGTCGTGGGGCTCCGAAGAAGGGATGTTGGAATTTTACGATTGCTGAAATCTCGAGGTTGGTGAGGTGGAAAAGTGCGGCTAAATCAGTACTTCGGGTAAAGTATGTAGAAGACGCAGTCACGTGAAATGCCAAGACTTGCTCAATGACAAAGTGAGGCGGTCGTGAGGCTCCCAAAATGTGACCGCCATGGAATTGGCGGGCTTTCATGTGTCATGTGTAAGGTACTGCAGGCTGCAAGTGAATGCAATCGGCTGAAGCCGCGTGCCTGTCGGAGCGACGACCGAGGCAAGAGGGGTGGAGGGGTCGGGGCAGAGGAAGGAGTTGTGAGCCAGTAATTGATCCGAAGTTTACCATCAGGGAGCAGTGACTATGAGATGATCATGTTATACCCGCCACCAGTACCGCCCTGGCATCCATCTTGAACCGTAAAATACCTATCAATTGACATTAAATCTCTGCGTTCCAGCCTCACACAACAATTGAGAACACATTGACACCTAATATCCTTACAAACTACAGACATGGCAACAATGGGCGATACTGCTCCTGTAGCCCAGGAGAAAGTCAACACAGACATTCTCACGCTCACTCGCTTTCTCACAGAGGAACAGTCGAAGCACAAGGAGGCCACTGGTGACTTCACGTATGTCCTGTTCTCCATTCTCGATCTCAACAGCCGCTCTAATCTCTCAAGCTAACTTATTGAAACTGACTAGCCTTCTCTGCCACGCCCTACAATTCTCCTTCAAGTCAATAGCCTACTATATCCGTCGAGCGTCACTCATCAACCTCAGCGGTCTTGCTGGCTCCTCGAACAGCACCGGAGACGATCAGAAGAAGCTAGATGTTATCGGCAATGATATCTTCGTGGCGGCCATGCGTAGCTCTGGAAAATGCAGACTACTCGTCTCTGAAGAGGAGGACCAGTGCCTCATCTTCAACGAAAACCCGAAGGCTCGGTATGCAGTGGTGTGCGATCCGATCGACGGCTCAAGCAACCTGGATGCAGGTGTAAGCGTTGGCACCATATTCGGAATCTTTAAGCTAGGGGAAGACAGCGAAGGCAAACAGGAAGAGCTGCTGCTTCCTGGCACTGAATTGGTAGCAAGTGGGTTCACAATGTATGGAGCTAGTGCCCAACTAGTCATCACGATGAAAGGCGGCACGGTCAACGGTTTTACCATGGACAATGCCTTGGGCGAGTTCATTCTCACGCACCCGAATATGAGGTTACCGAGATCCCGCGCCATATACAGCACCAACGAGGGCAACAGCCTGTACTGGGACGAGCCAGTTAAGGAGTATTTCAACACCCTGAAATTCCCGGTCGAAAAGGATGGCAAGCCATACAGTGCAAGGTACATTGGTAGCATGGTTGCGGATGCTTACCGAACATTATTGTATGGAGGGATCTTTGCATATCCAGCGGACAAGAAGAGCCCGAAGGGAAAGCTTAGAATTCTTTACGAGTGTGCGCCAATGGCTATGATCTTTGAAAACGGTAAATCTTCTCTGGCTGCACTCAAAACGGTCGGGGCTTCTCCTTACGTCCTACATGCTGACGTGTTTCCACAGCTGGTGGCCAGGCCGTCAACAGCCGCATGGAACGCATGATTACGATTGTTCCAGAGCATATTCACGATCGGTCCGGAATCTTCATGGGCAGTTATGATGAAGTGCAAAAAGTGATTGATATCCACAAAAAACACGGCCATTGAGCCAAGAGCGAATGATATATGCGTGTTAGACCTTGTACATAGTTCCCAGACCATCAATTACGGCTCATATTTTATAGCTCTTCTAAATCAAAGAGGACCCGTATGAAGAGGCCTCTATTTGTTGCACAATGGTCGTTGAAGAGTACATTAATTGTCCTTACCAATCGACAGGATCTTCACCAATCTTCAGCGACTGTAGGCATGTTCGGCAGAAATTCCCTAGGCCGAAAATGTATATGCGCCGAACATTTTTGTAGAGCATACCTTGTGTGACTTTTAGAGACAGTTGCTTTGACGCTCGGCGGCGTGAGCCTAGACTTTGACTACCAAAGGTTGCTAGTCATCCAACTATCTACCTAATCCTTACTATATTCAATCATGATAATAAAGTCCTCCTCCAAAGACCTGGAGACCCTATCTTCAGGTCAACTGCAGCTTCTTTCAATGCAATAACAGCTTCCCCGTGCTGCAAGTGGGCAGGGAACGCTGCGATCATGGCTCAAGACTTCAAATTGAGAGCTCGCTCCTTAGCCATAAGTCCTCCACCTTCTATGATAGAGGTCGACGAGGTATTCAAGACTCCCTTGTTATACTCTCCGTGTATTTTGCTGACAAAATCAGTATGCAACTTCTAGCGATGACTCCATGTAGGTCACCATCAACCACATGAACACCAATTAGCTTGGGCTTACCGGTCTTGCCACAGTCTCCTGGGCTCCGCATCTATCACTTCCAGTGTCACTCAATGGGAATGGGAAAATGGCAGACGCTATCATGGCTACAAGGCGGGGTCCTACCCAATCCCCAACGATGAGGTACGCAGCTTCTACTTGCCCTCGACGGCCGCAATGCGGCTTCTTCCCAGGAAGTATACTTGCCTGTCAGCATTAGGAACACAGCTTCATTGGACTAGTCTAATGATATATACAGAAAGAGCTCGAGCGAATCGATCTGAAGCATCATGTCACATTATTACTCTGCGACAACCATCTACATTTGGCGCCTCTTGTCAAGCCCCAAAAGATACTCGACATTGGGACCGGCACAGGCATATGGCCTATGCAAATGGCAGATCAATACCCGGACTCGCTAGTCATAGGAACAGACCTCTCTCCAGTCCAGCCGATATGGTACGAAATGCCCCAAAGATCCAATAGCAGCGACTACAAACTTTTGAGTGCTGATTACTACAGGGTCCCTGACAACGTCCGTTTCGAGATCGACGACATTGAAGCTAAAGAGTGGTCTTGGCCTGACCACTACTTTGACTACATACATTCGAGATATATGTGTGCGTCCATATCCTCCTGGCGGCGCCTTGTACGCAAGTCTTTCCAGTACGTTCTCGCCTCTTTATGACGATTCGAGCTGAAACCCAGCTAACACGTCGTTCACAGGCATTGCAAACCTGGCGGCTACTTCGAGATGCAAGAGCTGGACCCCCGCTTCAGATCCGACGATGGCTCTATCCCCGAGAACAGCAGCTTGGCGTATTGGAATAAGGTCATATGCGAAGCAGGAGAAAGATACAACAGACCAATACCATTATACGATGAACATTTAGCGCGTTTCGAGAAGGCAGGCTTCGTCGACATCAAGCAAGTCCTCCTAAAATCACCGTCGAACCCATGGCCGAAGGACAAGCTCCTAAAAGAGGTTGGCCGATTCCAACTACTCGCGCATTTAGAGGGTCTCGAGGGTGTTTCTACGGGACTTCTGACTCGGGGACTGGGATGGAAGTATGAGGAAGTCAAGGTCCTCATGGCAAAATGTCGGAATGAAGTGAGGAGCAGGTCTATACATTCGTATCAGATTACGTAGGCTGTGCTGCGACAAATGCTCGAAACGACTCCTGACACTCGATAGGACTGTCGTCATTGGGCGCAAACCAGACGCACCGCAGACCCAAAATCCTTTTGGAGAAACAACATACGGCGCAGCTCCATTGACGCCTTCAAGCTCATCCGCTGATCCTTCGGAGTCCTTTCCACCTTCAGCCGAAGAACCTTCCGAGGACAGGTTTGCACTCGACAGACTCAATGATTTGACACCCGTCTTTGACATCCAGCAACGGCCCTCAGATCCAAAGTTGGAGGAGCCAAGCCATACTTCGTGATCAATAGATCTCCTGGCCGAACATTTGCTCGATCAGGACGCAATTCTTCTATATAGGACAGGATTACCTATGCACATCAGGAGGCACGGGCAATTTAGTGATGAAGGATATGAGTCATATCGATGAGAGGCCATTCATGAATCATTTGCCATTATCTTACCATCACTTTGCGGTTGTTTTGACGTCTATCATCGTTGTTCTACGGGGCGAGTCACGTGTTTCTGGGAGGTGGATCTGCAGCATCACCTCCGACTTTAGGCCTGCACCTAAAATTGGCTCACCCCCTTGGGTGTTTCCTTTCTGGAAGGTGGACAACTTCATCCCAAACGTCCATAATGATTGACGGTCGTCCGGCTTTTTGTATAGAAAAGGTCCATTCTTTCTTTCTTCCGTCTTCACAATAGATTGGGGTCCACCATTATACGATCTTCAGAATGAACATCTTGGTATCAGAAACGATGGGTGTGACTGTCCAGTCTCGCAGGCGTGTTTACCCAGAGTCTCATGGTCTTTCTGCCCATGCAAAGACAGAAGCTCTCTCGATTTTCGACAACACTGTCCTGAACTACGCTACTAGCGGGTGCATTTGGTTCTGCGACCAGAGACTCAACGTCGACCAGCTTACGCTCAGCCTTAAAAAGACTTTGGATGTCTACCCCCAATGGGCAGGCGTCCTACATTTCGCCGAGTATATTCGAGATGGCAGCCACACACATCGCCAGGGACGCATGCAGCTCAACCCTCAGACCCAGGCATAGAACTCATGCTCGCCGAGGCCGACTCCCCAATGGCGTCAATGATCCCCACAGAAACCACAAAATACTGGGATGCAACCAATATCGACTACAACAGCTTACTCGACGATTCCACCGCTTTCGCACCCGGCGAGGCCAAAACACTCCCGGAATGAAAATCCAAATCACCACCTTCATCGATGCCAGCACCGCCATAGCCATCGGTCTCGCTCACCCTCTCGCAGACGTCCAAGCTCTCCTCGCCTTTACGAAAGACTGGGCGGCAACGAATCGCGCCCTCTCATCATCCAAGCCCCTGCCAGAACCAACACCCCTTTTCATTCCCTCGCTCCTCTCTAACGCCGCAGCTGGTAATATCGACGGCCCATCCCCTGATCCAGCGATTCTCGAAATATCGGCCAAACTCCCTTATCACCGCCTTGATTACTGGGCCTCCAGCAACGCTTCCTGCCCTGAGTATGCCAAACCACTCACAGCCATTCCCCCTGAACTCAAAGATCTCACCGAATCCGGTCTGAGAAAGGGTACACCAATCCCATGGCACGAATGGGATGTTATGGCACCGGCCTCTCGTGTGACAGTCTTTCTTTTCCGCAGCTGAGACCCATGCCATTCATCTTGACGCGGCCAAGAATGCTGAGTCACGAATATCGCACCAAGACGCCCTCCTCGCGCATTTCTGAGCGGGGCTCATACGTGCCAGAGGTTTGTCGGAGGGGGATTCGTATTTCATGGAAGTAACTATCGACGCCCG
>JAABUP010009017.1_pt1 | contig 12458 bp, 12 predicted proteins | sample 5559201 | NCBI WGS metagenome assembly JAABUP01 (sample SAMN10711887, study PRJNA513373) | rock metagenome | isolation source: Antarctica rocks | place: Antarctica | reverse complement strand
CACCTGAACTCGCCGGTGATCAGCTGCCGAAAGTTCTCAGCTGTTTTAGGCACCAGGTCCGCGTACAGCTCCATCTTTATGCGCCCGGCTGGTATGCCCCCAATTGTTACATCTGCGCCGCAGCAGCAGCGCCGCTCTTGACGCGCAACAGAACAAACAAAAGTCTCTCCACACAGACATTCCCAATGCAAGCATCCTTACCGAAGAAGACCACTGGATTGGTCGGCACGGGTTGCCGCAGGTGCCACTGCGTGACCTCAGCCGCCATGCGCCAGCGGCGCTTCGCTTTGTACCGGAACTTTCCTTACCCACGCTTTTCAGACAGCCCAGGCCAGCAGATGATGGGCAAGAGCTCTGCAGATGGTGTAAAGTATTCACACAAACGGCGTAACTGGTGTGCGGGTGCCAGCTAGAGCTTGGCAGCATACAGATAAAGTCAGCTTTGCGAAGTATCCAGACTTGCTCGATCCAACTCCGACTCCGCCTGAAGCCCTGTCCAACCCCCAAGCTCTTGCCATGAAGGCTGAAGCAACAGCTGCGGGCGGGGCCGACTATCAGCACACGTTTAGTGGCTGTGCGCGGCACGCTGAGAAAGCAGCAGCAATGGGCGGCCTGCCGGCGCAGGGCGCACGGGCGCCAACAGGCGGCGGCCAATGCCCGCACACCTTGCAGCTGGGCAATGGCCAGGAACACTGGGGCTGCCGCGGGCGACGGCGCACAGCTTTGCAGCGAGCGATGCTCGTGCGCTGCTTCAAGCAGGAAGGCGAGCGCAGCGCGTGGCACACTCTGCCGCTCAAGCACGTCGTCGAGTCACAGCAGTTTGACAAGGTGAGCTCCCTGCTCAGCCTGGCAGCGTGGTGATGACATGCACTGTCCGCTCCAGGCACAACAGCCTCCTCAACACCGACGCCCCCCGCAGTGCCCAGCGCAGCCCAGTGTTGCCAGACTGCGCTCACAGCCTCCGTGGGCCTGCGGCTCACTGCGCGCCTGGCGCAGGCGTCCTTGGACGTGATCTTCAGGACGGCGCAGGACATGGAGGTGGTGAAGCGGCAGACCGACGCGGCGCACCAGCTGGACGGCTTCATCATGTCCACGCTCTTCTACGAGCCGTCCACGCGCACGCGGCTGAGCTTCGAGAGCGCGATGGCGCGCCTGGGCGGGACCGTGCTCTCCACTGAGAGCGCGGGGCAGTACTCGTCCGCTGCCAAGGGCGAGACGCTCGAGGGTGCGCGCGGGCTGCTGGCTGACTATCATGGGAACATAGCTTCTGACATGCCTTGCGTGAAAGAATTGCTGTGAGCTGGTCAGTGCTGGGCGCCTTGTCGGGTAGGCTCAGCCCGCAGTAGCGCTCTCCGTCCGCTGAGCACCGCCCGAGCTGCTTGACCCAACTGGCTGCCGCAACATACGGCTGTAGCGTCGGACACTATACAAGTTGGATGTGCTGCAGACCCGTTGCCCCGAACATACTGCCTACTATAAGAAGGAGCCGGCGCATGATCAGCAGAATTTTTGCAACATTTGTGCGCTAGGTCTGTGCACCTCGGCCTCGCGTGCGCGAGGCTGCTCGTGTTGCGCAGACACCATCCGCACCGTGGAGGGCTACTCGGACTGCATCGTGCTGCGCCACTTCCAGGCCGGCAGCGCCAAGATCGCCGCCTCGGTCGCGTCGGTGCCAATCATCAACGCGGGCGACGGCCCCGGCCAGCACCCCACGCAGGCGCGCCGCCCTGCCTGTGGGACGGGCGAGGCAAGCGCCGCCATGTCCCCGCTGTGTCGCGCCTGAAATACAAGCACCTCTGTTGCTGCACCCTTCCCAGTGCTGCAAAAGATCCCGTGACGGCAAGCGGATGCAAGAAGCCAATCAGGCGCTGGTAGGCAGGGGTTGGCGGGCGGCAGCGCGCTCTGAGCAGGCGGGTGCCGCCCTGACCCTAACCCTATCCCGAGCGCAGGCGCTGCTGGACGTATACACCATCAAGCGCGAGCTGGGCCGGCTGGACAACCTGACAATTGCCCTGGTCGGCGATCTGGCCAACGGCCGCACCGCGCGCTCGCTCGCCTACCTGCTCAGCATGTACCCGGGCGTGCGCCTGGTGTTCGTGGCGCCGCCGGTGGTCGCCATGGGCGACGACATCAAGGCCTTCCTCACCGCGCGCGGCGTCGCCTGGGACGAGGCGGAAGACCTGGCGGAGGTGAGGTTCAGGTTTAGGGTGTAGATCAATTCTTATTCAGGGCGCGCTGGTGCTGGGAGAGATGCCGGCCTGCGGCGTTGCTCGGCTCACGCGGGCTTGTGCTCAGGCAGATGCCCTGCTGACCTGCTTGGTGTGAAGGAAGATGTGTTTGTGTGATCATTGTTGGGATTGAGCGTGCAGCCCACCGCAGCAAGGGGTGATGTGGGCGCAGCACTGATGCCGCAGGCTCAGGGAGCCCAGGTCGTGCGCCGCAACGCTGACCGCCGCGTCCGCCGCCTGCGCAGGTGGCTGCGGAGGCGGACGTGCTGTACCAGACGCGCATCCAGAAGGAGCGCTTCCAGGTGCGGCATTGGGTAGAGGGTGGGGTCATTTTGTGATGGCCTCCGGACAGCATGGCAGGGCCCGGGAGGCGAGGCGCTATAGCGTTCGTGCGTAAGCCATGACCTTCGGCGCGTGCGGGAGGAGCGCGCACGTGCTGTGTTCCTGTGCTGCATTGCTTGGTCGGAGGATGTGAAGGCGTTTGTTGAGGTGATGAGGTGCATGCGGACCGAATGCCATGCAGCCAGCCAGGTAGGGCCCAAGCTATCGGCTTCAGCCCAGGCCCACTTTACATTTATGTAGTGAAGTCTGTGCATGCGGGGTTTGTCAGCGTGTTGCTGGTTCATTGTGTATCCTAGTTTGAAGCTGCCGTTGCGGTCGATGCAGCGCAGGCCTTGGCTCGAGCGCCCTCCGGTGACAGAGCGTGCGCGCGCCGCCGCAGGACCGCCCGGAGGACTACGAGAGCGCGCGCGGCAAGTACATCATCGACAGTGCCACCATGCGCGCTCTGCCGGCCAGCTCTGTGGTCATGCACCCGCTGCCGCGCGTGGATGAGGCGCGCTGCCCGTATTGGCGCACGGCCCAGCGCCCGCATGCCATTACAACTTTTAAAGCGCATGCACCCTAATCTGTGATCGCTGAGAGGCGATCCCTGCGTCTGTCTGTCCGCCCTAACAGGGCCCTGCCACGTCGTCGATCGAACCTGGCCAGTACTTATTGGCCCGTCAGAATGACGGGCTGCACGCCTTGTCCAATTATATAGGCTCTCATGCAGACTCTCACTGTGGGTAGCGTGCGCGCGAGGCGGAGCTCTCACATTGGTGTGCCCGGCACGGCAGACAAAGAAGGCCTGCCAATTGCCTTGGCTGCCACCAGGCCGCTCATAGTGGGGCCAGCTTTGACATGGGGCTGACCAGCGCAGATCCGGCCGGAGGTGGACGCCGACCCGCGCGCGGCCTACTTCAGGCAGGCGCGCAACGGCCTGTTCATCCGCATGGCGCTGCTCAAGCTGGCGCTGGTGGGCTAGCGCGCGCGAAAGAGCCCCGCACGGCCCGCGCCCACATGCACCTGCGCGCAGTAGAGCTTGCAGCGCGAATGAAGCCACCAAGGCTGACAGGATGGGGCGTGGGGAGTGTGAAAGGGTTTGGGGTCTGCCCGCTTGTGCTACAGAGTGCGCGAGCAGGGCGTCGACCAGCTGGTACTGCTGTGCTCTTTCGTCACAACCGCCCTGCTGCACCCGTTGACAAGCGGCACGCCGTGTCCGGCTGCATGCTGGTGCCTGGAAGAAACTGCATGTGAACACGAGCTAGAAGCCCATGTAGCCAGAACCTTTTAAACCCGAAGGGCTGGCCATTATTTGCACGTCTTGCAGTGACACGCGTTGCAGCGCTACATTTTTGCATAGAGGTTTTCAGTGTGCTTGAGTATGGTGTTTTCACGTTGCAGCGGTAGTCGTTAGGCCAGGGCTCTGCATCTCTGCGGATAAGGCCTCCGGGCTGCGACCCGGTCGCGGGCTGAGGCGCATATCAGTGAAATGAATGTACGCTTGGTGTGTTGTGAGTACAGACAGCATGCAAGTGGCGCTGTTAAGTGTGGACGACTCCATGCTCTCGATCTAGCTAGAGTCGCACGCAACTGTGATCTCAGTCTATATAGCTATTCACCTCCATGAGGACTGCATGCGCATGACAGCCACCCACAGCTGCGGCGCTGTCACACGAACTACGAGCATCCTCAAGGCGAGGCACTGCGGCACCACCCAGTGTTCTGATCAGCTCCACTGGGGCTGGTGCTCCTGTGCCTTGATGAAGCCCCTGCACGCTTGGAGCCACTGTGCCACATAAGCGCACTGCACTGCGGGCGGAACACAGCGTCTCGCATAGGCGCAGTTAGGGATGGAGGACGACGTGCAGGTGCGAGCGGCAACGAGGTGCTGCAGAGGTGTTTGCGTGCGCGGGCGGGGGTCGCCTCAGCGAGACGTGCTTATATAATATGTTTGCGGGCGCGCCAGCAAGTGCGTGCCTGGCAGGGCACGACAACAAGGAGCGCTGACCGGATGCTGGCCCTGGACATGCCTTGCCTCTGGCCACCCCGGTTGAACTGCATTCGGCGTGCGTTGCCCGGCGCGCCCGACCGCGGTTGCCGCTACAGGTCGACCCCACGGAGCTGCACCTGCTGATCCTGCTGTCGCTCGCGGCGGGGCCATGCCGCGAGGCGGCCGCGGCGCTGGAGCGCGAGGCCGCGGCGCACGGCCTGCTGCCCGTGCGCACGGACTTCCTGGGTGCGCTGCCGCGGCCCTGCTGCTCTAGCGTGCCGGGGTGCAGCGTCAGACGCCTGCGACAGCACGACACACTACCTGTCTCTGTGTCCTGCACTTGCGCACCTTGCAGCGCGGGGCATCATGAGAGAAGGACGCGGCGCTGGGGCTGCGGCGGGGCGACCTGCTGCCCAGGGGCCACCACCGTGTGAGGCGCCGTCTCGCGACGCAACCTGTGCCGGCGCCCGCACTCTGACCGCAGCGTCCAGCACTCTGCGCTCCCGCACCAACGGTCCCGCTGCACAGTTCCCTTGTCGCTTAAGCCAGCAGCACCGCTGGGGGCTCGAGGTGAGGTTGAATCACACTCGGCCTCGGGCATCAGGCGCATCGGATCACAGGGCCAGCCCCGCTTTGCCGCCGCAGTGAGGGGGGGGGCCCGCGCTGTAACAAGCTGCGCAGGACCCTGGCTCCCTTTCCGTGGGCGCCCGGCGAGCGGCTTCACAGGTCGACCGCGCACTGATGCGGCCGGCAGCGCGCACTGACCTCGCCTGTGCTGCCCGTTCATCAGCGGCGCTGCTTCAGCGAGCCCGCGTTGGCCTCCGAAGCGGCCCGCGGTGGCGCACAGGCCGGCAGCACACGCTGGGCTACCGGGAGCTGCGCGCGCGCTACCGCGGCCTGCTGCCAGACGCGCTGGCGCGCCTGCTCGCGCGGCGCGGCGGGCCGGGCGCCGGGCCGCCGCGCGGCGGCCTGCTCGCGCCAGGCGCGGAGCAATGCCGTGTCTGCGCTGTGGCGCGCGGTGTTCTGCTCGCGGAAAGACTCGTACTGGCGGCCCTGAACAAGGCGACTTGCGCCTGGCCGCAGCGGCAGGGCGACATGGGTGCACAATGGCCTCTTGTTTGCTGCAAGTCGGTGTACAGAGGGCTGGCCGCTCAGAGCCGATTGACTGAGCGCAGGCGCGGTGCCGGGGGGGCGGCCCGCGCGCGCGCCGCCGCCGGCGTGGCTGCGGCCGCTGCACGCGGGCGCGGGCGCGCACCGCGTCGCGCGCCTGCGCGAGCTGGGCTGGAGCGGCGCCGCGCACGGCGCGCGCGCGCTGGCGCCGCCGGCGCTGCTGGCGGGCGCGCTGGCGCACCAGCGGACCGTGCGCGGGCACCGCGCGGCCGTGTACTGCATCGCGTTCGACCGCGCCGGCCGCCGCGTGATGACCGGCTCTGACGACCGCCTGGTCAAGGCGCGGGCGCGGGGGGCGGCTTGGGGCGTTTAGGATTGATGTCTAGGGTTGGGCGGCCGTACCTGGGACGCGGGGGGCGGAGCTTGCCGGGGGCCGGAGCAGGCGTGTCCCCGGCCCCGCTCCGGGGCGCGGCCGCGCAGGTCGGCGGGCGCGCCGGCCGTCCAGCGTGCGCGCAGCACGGCTCTTGCTGTAGCGCCGCGCGCCGCAGGCCGGCCCTGGCTCCTACAGCCCGCGTGCGGACCTGCAGCATGACCGCCCGCTCTCGCACAGCTCCCGCAGCGCATGCCCGGCCTCCGTGCCTGCGCGGAGGCCACAGCCTGCTGGGCACCGGCCTTCGACAAGCCCATGTGTAGCTGCAGCACGAGCAACCTTGCTGAGCTCTCGGTGCCTGTTCCGGCCTCTCCAACTGCAGGGGGCTGAGGTGGCCCGCGGCGGCGCGCGCGCCAGTTCTGGAGCGTGGACACGATGCTGCTGCTGACGACCTGCCGCGGGCACACCGGCGAGATCACCGACGTGGTGCTGTCCTGGGACGACGCGGTCGCCGCGTCGTCCTCCAATGACTGCACCATCCGCTGCTGGGACCTGCAGGCGCGCTGCGGCGGCCCCGCAGGGTTTGCCAGTGAGCCGCGCGCCGGGCGCTCGCGGGGCGGGCGCCGCCCGGCGCGCGCACCGCGGCCGGGCGGCCAGGGCGCGGCTGAGCGCGGCGCCGCCACGCGCAGGCGGGGCGCCTGGGCTGGCCGGTCTCGGTGCTGCTGGGCCATGAGGCGCCGGTCACGTTCGTGGACTTCTGCCGCGCGGTGCCCGACGCGCTGGTCTCCTCCAGCTTCGACGGCACGTGCCGCCTCTGGGACGCGCGCGCCGGCGGCGCCGCGCTGCACGTGCTGCGCCCTGCGCCCGCGCCCGCGGCGCCGGGCGCGCCTGATCAGACGCCTGCCGGCCCGCACGGCGCCGCCGCGCGCCCCGGCTCGGGAGTGGTCGCTGGCCGGCGGCGGGGCTCGGCGGGGCTGCCCGAGCGGGTGAGCGCCGGGGGTAGCCCCCCAGAGGAGCGGGGTGCCCTGGGCGGGGACCCCGCAGCAGGGGGCCGCCCTGCAGGGCTGGCCGGCACGAGCGCGGGCGGCGAGGGCGAGCTGGCAGGCGACGCCGGCGCCGGAGACACTGCGCAGCCCCGCACTGAGGCGCCAGCGGGCGCAGCCCCGGGCGCGCCGAGTGGCGCTGCGGGGACGGAGCCGAGCGCAAACCCCGCTCCAAGCCCCGGCTCCGGTGAAGCAGCCACGCCCGCTGGCGTAGCGCCGGACGCGATGGGCGGCGCTGCGCGGGCGCTGCTGGGCCTCAGCGGCGTCGCTGCGCTGGGCGATGGCGCCGGGGCCGCCCCGCGCGTCGAGGGCGCGCCTTTGGCGGTGCGGCATGGGCCTAGAAAGTGTGGTGCTGCCTGTGCGCGCGTGCTTTGCCTGCGTCTGCTGATGCGTTGCAAATGCAGTCGCCCTGCTATGTTGTGATGCTGTGGCCTCAATACATGTGGCCTCAATGTATGCAGGTACTTTGGCTGCAGCCACCTGAGAGGAGAGCTAGAGTGCACTTACGTGTGGATGCGGTTGCTGAGCTGGGAAAAAATTTAAAGGCCTGCAGACCAGTTGGCACCCCGTGCTGGGCTGCCGCAGCGCCCGTCCCGCATCCGCGCCGACTCCGACGCGCGACCCGCGCCAGGAGCCCGAGGCGCCCGGCATGCTCGTGTGCAGCTTCTCGCCGGACGGCCGCACAATCGTGGCCGGCGCAAGCGACTGCCACGTCTACGCCTGGCGGTGGGATGTGCCGCCGGCGACGGGCGTTCACGCGCGCCGCAGCCCTGGCGCCGACCCTGCGGGCGCCGGCGGACCCCGCGCAGCGCCGCCCGGGCGCCACGCGGATGCGGGCGCGGGCGCGGCCGTGGGCGGCGCGGCCGCGGGCAGCGCGGACGTGGCCGGGGCTCCCGGGGGCGCGGCCGCAGGGGCGCGGCCTCCCGCCGCGGATGCCGCCGCGCTGGCGGCCGAGTGCCCGGCGCCGGTGGCGCTTCGGCAACTAAGCGGCCACCGGCATGACGTCCTGCTGCTTCTGTTCAGCCACGACGGCGGTGGCTTTGCGACCGGCTCGCGCGACGGCACTGTGCGGGTGCGCGCCCAGCTGCTGCCAGAGCGCGGCAGCGACGCCGGGGGTACGCTGCTATCCTCAGCGCCGGCTTGCGGCAACGAACTTGCACGGGGGCTTGCAGAGGGCAAACCCGAGGCGCTTTTGCCCCTGGTGCCTCCCCGTGCTGCCGGGACTGATCGAGCCTGTCCAGTGACCTCCCAAGATTTTTTTGCATTGAAGCAGAATTGGGACACACACACTGCTGACAGCAGTGCTGCCTGCAAGCATGGTCTTGGCATCGTCCGCGCGCGCCCAGCGCAGGACCTCGTCACGGCTGCAAAGTGGGACGAGCCGGAGGTTGATCCACCTCGGTCACACGCCTCCTCGAAACAGGCCTGCATGTCAAAGCTGCCCACATGTGTGATGCAGCCCCTGTTGCACCGTAACCCTGGATCGTTGCATATGCGCAGGTGTGGCGGCAGGCGGGCGCGCATGCGGGGCGTCCCAGCGGCGACGGCGGGCCCTGGGCGGTCGCGTGGGTGGCCGCGTGCCCGCCCATGCAGGACGCGGACGCGGCGAGCGCGCGGCGGCGGCGGCGCGCGCCGCCAGACCCCTCCATCAGCCAGGTGGCCTGGACGGTGGACGACGCGCACGTGCGCCCCTGCGCCCAGCCCCCAGCGAGCCGCCCCACGACCCGCCCACGCAGCACTCAAGCGGCCCTGGTCGTGGCGCGCTCCGTGGTCTGAGCTGGAAGGCCGCCTGGCTGCCAACACTGGCGGCAGGCTGTCTGGGCCGGCGCCCGACGCGCGCCGCGGCGCGGCCGTGCAGGTGATGGCGACGGTCACGGATGGGCGCGTCCTGGTCTGTGACGCCGCGAGTGGCGCGCTGCGGCACTGCCTGGCCGAGCACAAGCTGGAGGTGGCCCACTGCTTCTCATATCCGCCCCCCCGACCCCTGTCATTTCCTCTCCTCAGCAGCCTGCAAGCTACGATGCATGCTCAATATAGCGCCATCTATGCGAGCTCGGGGCGCCTGCAGTATGCGGCGCGGGGCCGGTGCCGCGGCGGGCACGCGTCGGCCCATGCTGACGAGCGCCCTGCGGCGCCAGGTGCCCATCATTGAGGGCCACCCCACGGACGCGCGCCTAGCCATGACCGCCGGCTACGATGGCAACATCGTCGTGTGGGACATTGTCGCGGGCGCCAAGCTGGCGGGGTGCGCCGGGCCAGCCCTGGCCGCGCTGTCAAGCGCGCGCGCTGCCGACTGCAGGCTGCTTTTCCCATGGCACTGCAGAAAGGCAGGGACGCGCTAGGATTGCCGCGTGCGGCCGCAGCCGAGGCGGCGGGCTCCCCGCCGCGCCGTCTCGGCGGCCTGCGTGCAGGGACGCGCCACAGCCACCAGGGGCTTGCCGGCCCCGTCCGGGACCCCCAGGGACCCCCCACATGGGACCATGCGCGCTGCGCGCAGCTTCTCCACGGCGGATACGCGCCCGGACGGGCGTGTGTGGCCGGAGGCCATCCAGCTGGTCGACGGGCACTGGGCGCCCGACGGCACGTCGCTCGCCGTCGCCGACGTGGCCGGCCAGTGGCACCTGTACGCGGCGACCGGCGCGGCGGAGCCCACCGCCAGCACTTGCCTCGTCTGCGTACCGTCGCTCAGCGTGCTCAAGGATGTGGGGCTCCGCGCGCCTGCTTGGGCGGCTGGGCCGGGCCGCGGCGCGCCCGCGAGCAACGCGCGCTACGACCAGTTCTTCGCGAGTGACTACGGCGCGCTCAGCCGCGATGCGGCCGGCTTCGTGCTGGACGCGGAGACGCAGCGGCCGCCGCACCTGCGCTCCGAGCGGTGCGCCGGGCTACCCTGATAGGGTTAGGTTAGGTTGAGGTTGAGCGCTAGCCCCGGTGTGCCTTGTTTGTTTTCTGATGTAGCACTGATCCCTTCAACACCCAGCGAATGCGTTTGTGACAGCGCCAGGCTGCGGCCCGCTGCACGGACCGCCATCCCGTGCGAGGCGCCAGACGCAAGGGTGCTTTCTGTTTTTTTTTATTTCATCAGCTGGACTCCCCGCATGGCCGAGGCTTCGAGCGCGCGCGCTTGTGTAGGAGAGCTCAGCTGGGAGAGGCCGGCTGAGCCGCGCGCCAGCGCGCCTGCCGCCTAGGTCTGCCTGGGTCTGCCTGGCCATGCGCGGGCGCGGCCGCCGGCGGCGCGCGCCCCGCGGCCGACCTCGCGGCCAGCCCCGGCGCCTGCGCGCGCAGGGACCGCCTGGTGGACCTGCTGAACGACGCCTACCCGGAGGCGTACCAGGCGGCCTTCCGCGCGCGCGCCGTGGCGCGCCTGCCGACCGCGGACGCCGTGGCCGAGGGCGACGGCCCGCCGCCGGCGCCGGGCGCGCTGCCGCACGCGCTGGTGGTGCACCCGCCGCTCGCGACTGCCGCCGGCTGGCACGTCCAGGCGCGCCGCGCAGACCCTGGCTTTACCCTAACTCAAACCTAGCGCCGGCGCCGGGCGCGCTGCCGCATGCGCTAGTGGTGCACCCGCCGCTCGCGACCGCCGCCAGGTGGCACGTCCAGGCGCATCGCGCGGCTCTCCGGCTGTACCTCTAACCCAGACCCTAGCGCGGCCTGCGCTCGTCCCTCTCGGCGCCCTGTGCTGAGTCCCGGCGTATTGCCGCCGCCACCCGTCCCACAGCATGCGCTTCAAGCAGGCGCATGTGAGGGAGGTAATCTGCCCGCCTGCGCCTGCTGGCCGTCAATGGCATCATCTGAAGCGGCCGCCATTGTCCCAGCAGCCCCTTGTGCTTGCCTCTATGCTCACTCCACTGGGTAATGCGCAGGAGAATGGCGGCGGCGAGGCGGACATGCAGCGCGCGTACTTCGCCGCCATGCAGCGCTGGCAGGCCGCGCTGCACATCGAGGCGCTGGCGGCGCCCAGCCGCGAGCGCCGCCCCGGCCCGCCACCGCGCCCGCCCTTCGCGGCGCCGACCGCGGACGCGCCGGAGCGCGAGCCGGAGCGGCACCAGCCGGTGCGGACGCCCGGCCGATGCGCTCCCCCACGTCTGTCGTGTCCAGCAGCCCCTTGACGGCCTGGGCCGCTCCGAGATGCTGACATGCGCGATCGCCTGAGGTGCATGCCTTGCTTGTACGTTTAGGGTTTTTTAGGGTGCGGGCAATGGCTGCAGGTGCACCTGCGGCGAGCATGCCGCGCAGGGCAGCCCCAGCCTCGCGCTGTGCGCAGGTGCGGGCGGCGGCGCGCGCGGGGGCCGCGCGCAGCGCGGCGGAGGCGCTGCGGCCCCTGACGCGCGCGGAGCGCGCGGCGCGCCGGCAGGACGGCGGCCCAGAGGAGCCGCTGTTCTACATGGCGCGCCCGGCCTGCCCCCTTCCCGCTGCCCACTTAACGCTCAGCCTTCCATGGGCCTGTTGCGAGCGTCTAGGTGTGCAATCAGCAACAGCAATCCAACTGTTTATAGCAGCGTGTTGGCTTGGGTGTTGGCGGTGATAGAGGGCGACAGCTGTCTGCACCGTCAGTACTTCGCAGCTTGTGATGTGCAGCAGACCAGAGCGCGTGGCGAGGGCCTTGATGCAGATGCGAGTCGCATCAGGACTGCTTAACACGACTAGCAGGACGACGCGTGACTCCTTTGCGGGCCGACTGCGTGACTTGCCGCTGCCGCTGCAGACCTCGTCGGACAGCTTCAGTAGCAGCAGCGACGCCGGCAGCCGCTTCGAAAGCGACTGGGAGAGCGGCGGCGACGCGGGCGACGACGAGGGCGGCGCCGGCGGCGGGTTGCCGGACGCCGAGGCACCGGCCGCGGACGGCGGCCGGCGCAGCCTGCGCAGCAGCCAGCGCAGGTGCGCTGCGCACCCTTGCGGCGACCGGAAAGGTGTATGCAGGCGCGGGTGAACACAGCCCGCTGGCGCTCCCCGCATGCCTGCTCCGTCTGTTGTGGGGTGGTGCGAGGGAATGGCGCTGCTCCTGCATGATGCGCGGACAAGCCACCCTGGTCGTGCCCCATGCAGTCACTGTCGCAGATCAGTTAGTTAAAAAGGGCTGGAGGAGCTGACCATCAGCTGGACCCTTTATGGACCAGTGTGCCTCACGTGAGCTCCCGCCGCCAGGCGCCCCGAGGCCGGCGGCGAGCGCGGCGTCCGCACGCGCCGCAGCGCCGCCGCCATCGCCGCCGCGGCGGGGTCAGCATCGGAGCGCGAGGATGCCGGGGCCGCGCCGGCCGCCGATCAGGGCAGGCCCAAGCGGCGCCGCGAGCGCCGCGCGCGCAGCGCCGGCGCGCGCGCCGCTGCAGACGGCCCAGCAGGTGGACCGCACCCCGGCCTCTGCGCGCTGCTCCCAGTGCTCCTGTGCGTGCGGCATC